>ERZ761609.3578-NODE-3578-length-10061-cov-9.380172_pt1 | contig 10061 bp, 8 predicted proteins | sample MGYA00511163_ERZ761609 | MGnify/ENA primary metagenome ERZ761609 (study PRJEB28899, sample SAMN02445070) | bioreactor sludge metagenome | biome: EBPR sludge | place: Australia: Brisbane, Thorneside Wastewater Treatment Plant | collected 2011-12-16 ... | reverse complement strand
ACGAGATTGGTCAGTGACTGGAGTTCAGACGTGTGCTCTTCCGATCTTGTTTTTACACGTCAAAGAGAATGCACTCGATGATGCTCAAGAATTTCTTTCCAACCGATTGTACGGAAAAGCGGATGTGGTCAAAACTGAAGACTTAATCAAGCAAGGTTATTTTGGTGATGAAATTTCAAAACGCTTCCATGACCGTGTCGGGAATTTGGTGATTCTTTCATATATCAATGAAACTGTCTGGTGGTTTGAAAAAGATAAATTCGATATGACTTTTCTTGGTCATCACGGCGGCTTGACTCCGCAAGAGATGGAAACAGTTTTATATTCAATTGAAGTGTAATTTTAACCACAGAGAACACAAAGAACACAGAGAAAATCTTTAAGAATCTCTGTGAACTTAGTGGTCTCCGTGGTTAAATCTTAAAAAGATTTACAAAAAGAACTCTGGCGCGAAACTTAGATAGTTTTCAAATTTTCCAAATGGCTTATTACTTAACAAAATTGCAGAAAAAGAATCAATTTCATATTTTCGCTCAATAAAATATTCAATGGCTTTGTTGTTGATTAACGGAGTCGAGACGCCAAACTCACCGCCTGTTTCAGCGACCCAACTTTCTGCATGTGCTAACACTGCAGGAAAATCATTTTCATCTAACACGGCAAATGGTCCATGCGGCGCGCCGATATATCCGTAACCAACAATTTCATCATTTCGTTTATAAACAAAACCATCACGCCGTAAAGCAATCCATTCATGAATGGAACTGCGTTGATGCGCGATTAACTCTTTGTCAATGCGGTTGATGAAAGGTAAATGAATGTCGAGGTTTAGCGGCTCAATTTGAAGGTCAGTATGAAGCGTTACTTTTTCCGCTTTACGAGAAAAATATTTTAGTATAAATCTTTCGCGCAAGCCCATCTTCATATAACGATATAAAGCGCGTTCATCAAATGTGGCGATGATGGTTCGATATTCTGCGCCTGATTCTGCAAATGCACGTGATAACAATCCGCTTCCAATCCCAGTGGATTGTTGATTCGGGTTTACGAAAAATTCGGTCAACTCCTGAACATTGTCATGTTCAATGGTGCGGGCATACCCAATTATTTCATTATCTTTTTCTGCTACCCAAAATTGAGAAGCTTCTTTCACTAAAAAATCAAACATCGGTTTGCGTGTTTCCCACAATGATTCTAATTTTTCAGGATCATCTCCTCCTGTAATGGCTTGCACGTTCATGCGCTTGCTATAATCCATGATGGATTTGAGAAAAACCTGAAAGACTGCAAATGAATCTTCGAGTGTACCTTGACGATAAATGATAGTCATTTTTATTCCTTGTAAATATTATAGCATTTCGATTTTCAATAAAATAAAACTCCTGAACTTTTGATTCAGGAGTTTTATTTTATTGATTAAATTTATTCCCCACGAGCATGTCCGTATGGACTCCAATCACATAAGTTGATGGCATAAACAGTTTGCCCAGCAGGGACAAAAATTGATTTCATCAAACCAGTTGAGTGAGTGTAAGCCCCTTCAAGGTTATAGCCCGGTGCCCAAGCATAGACATAATATCTACCGGCGGGGACAAGCACACTATACGTCAGTTGATTTTCCACAATTGCGAATTGGATTCGTTCGCCAGTGTGTGCATTTTCCAAGTACAACGTCATTGGCGGATTAAATTCACTTGGGTAACATAAGTTTCCGCTGACTGTACCATGCGTGACTGTTTGTTCTTTGACTTTGATATCTACATAAAATGCGATGTTGGCTTTGTCACCAGTGCCGAATAATGTGCCAGACGGATTGCGAAGCATCCAATAACCACTATAAGAACCGGCTGTAGATGGAGCAGTCAGTGTGACGGAAACATCTACAGTTTGACCGGGCGCAACATAAGCCGGCAAGCGAATGGCTGTTGTGCCACCCATTTGTGAACCGCTAGAAAATACGAGCATGTAGTCTGGCGTCCATGTACAAGTGCCACGATTCTTTAATCTCCATGTTTTGGTAAATGTTTCACCGGGCAGTAAGTTTGTGCCATCAGGAATGGTCACATCTTTGACGAAGGCAACCCAATCACAATACGCCACTGGAGCGGATGTTGAAGTTGGAAATGGTGTATTCGTAACCGGAACAACTGTCGCCGTGGCAGGAAGCGGTGTTTGAGTCGGTGCGTTAAGAGTCATCGAAATCATGGTTTGAGTCACCATGGCTTGCACTGTGGCTTGTGTATCGGGTTGTTCGTTGCTTGGGGCTTGCAATAAGGGCATTGCAAATACACTAATTGGAAATAACGACAGCACACATAATGCCATAATGCCTAAAATAATAAGAATTGTATTTGTACTTGTTTTCATTTTTACCTCTTTAAGTTTCAGCTCCTATGAAACGAAAACAGAGGTAAGAAAGTTCCCGTACCTTAGTACTATAAAATGAGATAAAATCTTTTTATGATTTCTTCAGATATTCTCAATCCTTTGATTCTCTCTGCATTTACAAAAGAGATTACTTGGCTAGAGGCTTCTGCGCGTCATTCACTAGACGAGTTGATTGAGACCTTTTATTCAACACGAACGCGCACGCATGAAGTGATTAATGATTTGACAGATGAACAAGTGAGTCATGCTTCGAAAGTCCACCCGTTTTGGTCTATTAGTGAATCAATTACACATTTGATTCATACACAAGGGTTTTATCATAATAAGTTGTTAGATATTTCTACCAGTCAAATGCCGCATATCGTTGAAGCCGCACGTGGATTTGGTGAAGGTGCAAAACAAAATATTCCTGCCAAAGATTTAATCGTCAGTTTGAATGCCGCTACAGAACGAATCCAAACAGTGATTGAACAAACACGCAATGCACATGACCCAGAAAAAATAGAGAAAAGCCCCGCTTTTGGTTTATGCAATTACAAAACTTGGATTTTGCTTTTGCTCGCTCATGAAGTTGACCATTTACGTCAGATTGTGGCGATGAAGAGAGTTTCAAGGACAGGTGAATAAAAAAAGCCCCAAGCAAATGCTTGGGGCTTTTTTGTAAGGGCGACTGACCAGTCGCGCCTACGTTTTATACATCCAAATTTCTCACGCTCTTGGCATGGGTTTGAATAAATTTCTTGCGTGGGTCAACCGCATCACCCATTAACATATCAAAGGTTCTGTCTGCTTCGGCAGCATCATCTACAGTGACCAACAACAAAGTGCGGTTGCTGGGGTCCATGGTGGTATCCCATAATTGTTCGGGATTCATTTCACCCAAACCTTTGTAGCGTTGTAAGTTGGCTTTTTCACCAAGTTCTTTAATCGCTTTATCTTTTTCTTTGTCACTATACACATACTTGACTGTGTTCTTATGAGCAATGCGATACAAAGGTGGTTGAGCAATATACAAATGACCTTCTTCAATTAATTTAGGCATATAACGGAAGAAGAATGTCAATAACAATGTGCGAATGTGACTGCCGTCTACGTCAGCATCTGTCATGATGATAATGCGTCCATAACGTAGACCTTCTAAATCAAAATTATCACCAATGCCTGTGCCTAATGCTGAAATCAATGCTTTGACTTCGTTGTTGCCTAAAATTTTATCTAAGCGAGCGCGTTCAGTGTTTAAGATTTTTCCACGTAATGGAAGAATCGCTTGGAAGTGCCTATCACGACCTTGTTTGGCTGAACCACCTGCCGAGTCACCTTCTACGATATACAATTCTGTTTTCGATGTATCGCGTTCGGAACAATCGGCTAATTTACCGGGCAGAGTTAAAGATTCCAATGCGGATTTACGAATCACCAAATCTCTGGCTTTACGCGCCGCATCTCTTGCACGAGCAGATGTAAGACACTTCGCCACGATTGCTTTTGCGGCTTGTGGATTTTCTTCTAGGAATGTACTAAACGCTTCACCTACGACCTGTGTAACATGCGTCTGCACTTCGGGATTCATTAATTTAACTTTTGTCTGTGACTCGAATTGCGGACCAGGATGTTTGACTGAAACAATGGCTGTCAAACCTTCGCGCGTATCATCACCGGAGAAGTTTGGGTCAGCATCTTTGAGCAAACCATTTTTTCGGGCGTAGTCATTGATGACGCGGGTGAGTGAAGAACGAAGTCCAGTAAGATGCGTACCACCATCAATGGTGTTGATTGTGTTTGCAAATGAATATACAGATTCAGTATAAGCATCTGTATATTGAATTGAGGCTTCTACACCGATGCCTTCAATTTCTTTTTCAACATACACTACTGGATGTAAATTTTCGCGATTGCGATTCAAATAACGAACAAATGAAGTAATACCACCTTCAAAATAGAAAGTCATTTCGCGGTCATTGCGTTCATCTACAAACTTGATGGTGACACCACGAGTCACAAACGCCATTTCACGGAAGCGTTGAACTAAAGTATCAAAACGATAATCAATATCTTCGGTGAAGATTTGTTTATCAAACTTAAAGGTTTGTTTCGTGCCGCTTTCATCTTTTTCGGCTTTGCCAACTTGCTTAATTTTGCCTTGTGGCATACCGCGTTTGTATTCTTGCTTCCATAATTTGCCATCACGTTTGATTTCAGTCGTCATCCATTCAGATAACGCGTTGACAGCACTGATACCTACACCGTGCAAACCACCCGAGACTTTATATCCGCCTCCACCGAATTTACCACCCGCACCGATGACTGTCATAACAACGTCAACGGTTTCCATTGGCTTACCATTTGCATCTTTCTTGCTTGGGTGTGGACCCACAGGAATACCACGTCCATTATCTTCAACAGTCACACTGCTATCAGAATGAATGGTGATATTGATTGCCGTACAAAAGCCAGCCAGCGCTTCATCTATGGAGTTATCTACTACTTCATATACAAGATGATGCAATGCTTTAATATCCGTACCACCTACGTACATACCGGGGCGTTTGCGGACGTGTTCAATGCCTTCTAACGCTTGAATTGAACCGACATCATATTTTGTTGAATTATTTTTCTTATCTGCCATAATTTCCTCTAATCTTTAGCCACAGAGAACGCAGAGGTCACAGAGATTTTTAAGCGGTTTTCTCAATGTTCTCTGTGCGCTCTGTGGCAAATGCTCTTATGCCTGTGCTTGTTTTACAGGCGGTTTTAGTTTTTCTAACACTGCTTGCACCCAAGCAGTCATATCACGATAATAGATAAAACTGCTGGCTAATAATGCCGTTGTGACGAATGAATGACCAAAAATTGCTAATAACGTTAACCACGATGTTTCTGATGGAATGCTCCACAAAACATTTAATCCATACGCCAATAAGAATATCGTCAACACAAATAAACTGCTGTTTGGCAATGTATAACGAGTGAAATGAATACTACTTCCAATAGATGTGAATATGTTTTGCTTTTTTACAAACACACCGTGTGGTAAAAAGAAAATCGGCACAATCAACCACATCGAAACAAAGCTCATCACTAAAATCACCAAACTAGTGATGATGATATTTTGTCCAGCCAAGATTGCAAAAACACCAAAAATCACGGGCGAAAGAATCATAAACAAAATCGTACAAAAAATTGAAATCAAAATCGTTTGCAAAATTGCATTGAATGTTGAAATGATTCCATTTTCACTTGGCACAGACACCCAAGCCACACTCCGAAAATAAATAGCACCACCAATCCAACCAATAAACGTTAACCCAAAGAGACCGAAGAAAATAATCCAACCATTCGCTTGCCATGTAATTGCATCACCTAGAGGTGTAGATGAAAGCTCACGTGAGAGAGGCAGGCTGGAAATCCCGATAGGAAGCGTGCGGATAAGCCAGAATAAATTCACGGTTGGAAAAATCGTATTGTAAAGTTCCATCACGCGCTGAATTTCTTCTGCCGCAATGCCACCATTTTGCCACGCACGAATCATATCGCCTTTGAACGAGTCAAAAAAAGCATTCACTCGCAAACGCGGACCCAACCAAAAAAATAAATTCAAAGCTAGTGGCAACAAAATAGCGGTGACGTGTGATGCGATTGAGTCAAAACCTGCTCGTATCGAATTGATAATGCCCGGTGGAGGCGGAATATTTTCTAAACGTGTAACTTCCATAACCTATTGATTCTACCATACCCGTTACGGTACAATCTTGCTATGCAAGCCAAAAATTTTGATTATCCATCCACAGATCGCATGGGCGTTTTAACCGCTTCGGTTTTGTTGGCATTTGCACTCACCCGTTTGATTGAAACCCCGCGCCTCATTCTTAGCCTCGACCTGCCTGGATTCTATTTTGCATTTCCTTTAACCTTAGGCAGTGTGATGACGCTCTTTGCGGCTGGTTTAACCGCCGCTGGCATGGATTGGTTAGTTCGAGACCATCCGTCTTTTGCAAAAAAATCTACACGAGAAAATATCATGCTCCCCACTTTAACCACGTTTGTTTTAGGAGCCGCGTTATCGGTTTTATTTGAAAGCCCTACATGGTGGGTCGGATTTTTATTTGGTGCATTTTTGCTCGGCGTTGTGTTCACATCCGAATACATTACGATTAATCCTGCCTCACCAGCCTACGCTTTTGCCCGCGCCGCATTGACCGCACTCGCTTATGCTTTATTTTTGATTTTGATTACATCGTTAAGATATTCCGGCATCCGTTTGTTCTTACTTGTGCCAGCCGTTTTCATTGTGGCAGGTTTAATCAGTTTACGCATTTTGCATCTCGATGGCACAGACCGCTGGGATTTCCCTTGGGCAATTGGCATTGGAATCATCTGTGCCCAAATTGGGGCTGGCTTACATTATTGGGCATTAACGCCAGTGCAATTTGGCATCGCTTTAACGGGTCCCTTGTATGCCCTTACAGTTTTATCTACTAACTTAACCGAAGATATTCCATTAAGGCGTGCGATTATTGCCCCACTCATTATCCTCTTGCTTTCGTGGGTAACAGCAATATTTGTCTAAAAGAATTTTTAGGGGATACAACAAAACAGTGAATCATTTTAAGCGTGACCTGATTTACTGTATTCACACCTTCATTAAGCAACCATCCCCATATTTTAGTGTTTTTACAAGCAATAAATAAAATTCATATCGGAGGCTAATTGATGCAACTCATCATCGACCTTGTGGTTATCTTTTTAGGCTATGTGATTGGGTCCATTCCATTTGGTTTGTTAATCGTAAAACTAAAAACAGGGAAAGATATTCGTGAGGTAGAAAGCGGCAGAACAGGTGGGACGAATGCCATGCGTGCCGCAGGCTTTTGGGCAGGTTTTGGCACTGCCATGCTCGATATTCTAAAAGGTGCTGTTGCCGTTTGGATTGCACAAGCCATTACAGATACATCTTGGGCGCACATGCTTTCTGCCATTACCCCAATTCTTGGTCATAACTATTCCATCTTTTTACCTGAACGTGATGAAAACGGAAAATTTATCCGCTTACGAGGCGGCGCAGGCGGTGCCCCAGCCGTTGGCGGAGCTATGGGATTATGGCCCGCTTCAGTTTTGATTATTCTTCCACTTGGCATGTTGACATTTTTCACCATTGGCATCGCCTCTGTGACTACCATGGCAGTTGCTCTGTTTGCCATCATCGTTTTCGCCGTTCAAGCATCACAAGGGAATTTGCCGTGGGATTACGTCTGGTACGGCGTAGGCGCAGAATTGTTATTGATTTGGGCATTACGCCCCAACTTGAAAAAATTATTTGCCGGTGAAGAACGCGTGGTCAAATACAGTTTGCATGGGTGGTTGAGAGCAAAAAGAGAGCAGAAAACAGAAAATAGTAAGTAGTAATTGGTAATTGAAAAGAGACTGTGGTGAGCAGTCTCTTTTTTTGCAAAGGTAATCCACTTGCGAGGTTGGGAGGGAGTGTGTTCCGTCATAAATTATTTTTCACTTCATATAATTAGCAAGGTTGACTTCAATTTCAATCGCAGTAGGGGTATTGACTTCTGCAAGTGCTTCAACATCTCGCCCATATTTATCTTTTCTGGAGATTAACATAGATTCAACTTGTTTAAGTTCTTCTACATTTAATTCTTTGAGTATTTTTAAATCATATCCATCCCCATTGTGATACTTCGCATAATCTATTTCCATATTTTTTACAAATTTTTCTACTGCAGGGCTATTCTTTTTTCCAAAAAGATTTTTGAACATAGTGTTCTCCTGAATATTTTATTCAAACTTATATGTAATTTTTGTATGTATATCAAGAGACAAAAACAACAAAGCCAACTATTTATTTTCTTCGATACTTTTTATAAAAATATTTTGAGAAAATTCTTCCAATAAACAAAGAGCAAAGAAATACGATAAGGATATGAACTCCGGTAATAATATTTCCTTGTTCATGGTTTCTGTTTACTCCATGACTTACAGAAGAACTGTCCAATATACTTTCTTTATTTAATTGTACATCCTGTTGAGTTGCAGCAGTTGATATAGACTTAATACCATTCAGTGGAATATAAACAAGCCATTCAGGAGACCTAGGAAGACCCAAAACGTAAACAAAGCCTAATTTATCAACTATTAATTGTGACTCATCTATACCATAATATTCGTAATTTATCGGCAAAACTGTTGTAGTTATGTTTTCTTCATTTGATAAACTATATGTCAATGGAGTAAGAAAATCAAAGTCATTAGGGTTATCATCCTTGAAATATAATAAATGTATGTTATCTTTCAAATCAATTTCTAATTTCAGGCTAGAAATTGAGCCGGGCCCAGAAATCTGTTGGGGCACAGACCAGTGAATTCCATTCCACTTTGATAAAAATATCCCACTCAATTGTGTCATCCATACAGCATAAATATTTCCCTTTTGATCTTTTGCGAGTTTTATTTCTGCTGTGATCTCTCCCCATCTCTCTGGTCCAAAAGGAGCAGGGGTTTTGGGAGGAGTTGCTTCGCCTAATAAATATGGCTTCGACCAATATTGATCTTTCTTAATACTAACTACAACTCCTTCATCAGATTGCCAAGCAACTACAGGTTCATTTTCATTGGTTAGAATAAAATCCATTGAATAAGCAAAATCAGCTAATACCCCTATTTGTTCGGGCAATGTCCAATTAGAATCTCCTAGTCTGCTGGAATAAAAAACTCCTATCTCGTCAAAAATTTCTCCAGATAGTGGATCTATATATTGAGAAGAACTTAATGGGTGAATCCAAGCAGCGTGAACATTCTCCTTAGTATCTAACTGAATTAAATTTCTTCCTCCATTACCGAGTCTGCGAGAAATATTTTCTATTTCAGACAAACCTTTTTCTTCTGACCAAGTTCGATAAAATAAATCACTATCTACTCCAGCAAAACCCGAGTACGTTAAGTGTAATGTCCCTTTTGAATCTAGCTTTAACTGAGTGAAATAGCTAACACCTGCCCAATATTCTGGCTTTTGCCAAATGCCTCCTACATTACGCCAAACATGTATAGTCCCAGTTGGATCAAATGTTTGCCAGAGCAAATGAACTTCGCCAGTCACATTTGTAACTATTCTAATATCATAAGAATCATCCCCTAGCCGTTGAGGTTGAATCCAGCCACTGCCGTCTGCCCAACCATCGGCGTAATATACACCATTTCTTGTTGCCCAAAGCAGATGAACGAAACCTGGCATACTTGTCCCTATTTCTGCATCATTAAAATCTCTTTTATCCGACTGAATTTTTTTTACAGGCGTCCAAATTTCTTCTCCAAGCACTTTGTCAAAATCTAATCTTTCTGCCTCAATAGGTGTTAGTACATGACTCACATTATATGGAGCCCCGTACCAATACGGCCGCGTATAATCACAATATGTTATATATGGGTTGCCTTTTTCCGGAAGAATAACTCTTCCATTTAAATCAATCACGCTCATATCACCCTGTTTTTGTGGGTGTTCGATATGAATTTTTGATTCTAAGGGTAATATTTTTTGGAGACTTTCGATAATTTCAGGGTTTGCATCAGTAACATTTGGTTGAAACGTAATTCTAAAGGCCGTTGCTACTTGCACTAAATCGCTTGGTCTTAATGAAGCAAACTCCACAGGAAACCAATTATCTAAA
>ERZ761609.3577-NODE-3577-length-10062-cov-9.614470_pt1 | contig 10062 bp, 11 predicted proteins | sample MGYA00511163_ERZ761609 | MGnify/ENA primary metagenome ERZ761609 (study PRJEB28899, sample SAMN02445070) | bioreactor sludge metagenome | biome: EBPR sludge | place: Australia: Brisbane, Thorneside Wastewater Treatment Plant | collected 2011-12-16 ... | reverse complement strand
GGGGCAGCCATGTTGCGGCGCGGGGCAAAAGTACCTGATTTTTTTCAGGAGATTCCGTGTTTACCTGCCCCCGCGGCCTATGGTAAAAATCAAACCTTCATGAATACATAATCCGCGAAAGGAAAGGCCGCGTGTCCCCCCGCCAGCCGCGTGACATCGATGACGACCAGCCGCTGCAAAAGCTTCTTTGCAGCACGGCTGCCGATGCCGGTAAAACGGCCACGCAGGACACGGCCGACCAGCGGTTCCTGACTGCGATGAAACGCACCCATATCAATCATGCCGAGGTCGAGGCCGCGCTGAAAGACGGCGCCTGCCCCGACCGCGTTTTGCCGGGCGGCCTGCCGCCCCTGCATGCGGCGGTGGAGCGCGGCGATGCCGATTTGGTCGCGCTGCTTATCAAATACGATGCGGAGCTGTCCGATACCGACAGCGACGGCGCGAGCGCGCTGGATGCCGCCTACCGCAATCATTTCGCGCAGGGCATACGTCTTTTGTCCGATGCGGGCGCGAATTTTTGTGTGATTGGCAACGACCCGCGCTTTTTGCCCGACGATGTGCTGGTCAGCAATTACCAGACCCGCATTGACAAGGTTTTGATGCGCGCCATCCATAAAGGCACGACGCAGGAAGTCGAACACGCCCTGCGCCTTGGCGCGGATGCCAATGCGATTGAAAATGCCGAGGGGCGCGCGCGCTACTCCGCCCTGCACCTTGCCATCGCGCGCTGCGATGCGGGCAAGGTGAACGCGCTTTTGGCGGCAGGTGCCGATGTGCATGCGGTCAGCGGGCGCGGCGAAACTTCGCTCGACATGCTGTGGTGGGTGGGGGCGAAAGACCTGCTCGGCCCTGCGTGGCAGGAAATTTATAAAACACTGGACGCCAAGGGCGGGCGTACGCTGTTCAGCCGCCGCCCCGAAGAGCTGACGATTACCGATTTGCGCGCCTATGTGCCCATCGGGCTTGATGGCAAAACGACTGCGCTGCATTTCCTTGTACGCATGGGCAAGACGGATTTTGTGATGGACGCGGTGGCGCGCAGCAAAACCGGCCTGACGCGCGCGGATTTGCTGAAACGCAGTGATTATTACGGCGGGGAGACGCTGCTCGAAGCCTTCATCGCCAGCCGTCGCCTCTCCTCACTTTTCACCGCTGCCGCCTGGCGCGACAGGCTGGATGAAATGCTGACCCTGCGCCCCTATATCGAGGCCGACCCGCGCGCGAAAACGCAGGTCGATTTCGATGCAGCCGTGCGTGATATTTTCCGCTATCAGCGCGATGAAATCAGCCGCCGCGCCGATGAACAGGCCAGCGATATTCGTCTGAAACCGCGCCCGCGCAAACCGCGCGACCCCGGCAGCCCGTAAAGTGCAAGGATAATAAAAATGGCCAGCAAAAAGCCCCCCAAAAAACCCGCGGCAGCAACGCCGCGCTTCAGCGACGATACCGTCGCCGACATGATAGATGCGCGCGATGGCGCAGGTCTTGTCGCCGCGCTGGATGCAGGGCTGGATGCGCAATGGCGCGACGAAGCGGGACGCAGCCTTGCGCATTTCGCCGCGCTTTGGGGCGAGACGGAAACACTGGAAGCGTTTATCGCGCGCGGTGTGCCTGCGGCGTCTTTCGATACGGACGGCAAAACACCCGAACAACTGGCGCGCGCCATGGGGCATGACGCCGCCGCGTACCGCCTTGCAAAATCGGGCGCGGTGGCGCCAAGCGATGCGCCTGCCTTTACCTCGCTCGCCGATATGCGCCGTGCAGGGGTTGAAAACCTCAGCGACCAGTTCAACCACGCAGTATCGCGCGGCGGGCTTGCGGCGATTATGACGCTGGCGCGCGCGGCCGCGGGCACGGCAGATAAACTGACCGCCGCCGACCTGACGGCGAAGGGCGCAGACGGCGACAGCACGCTTTTGAAGATTTGCCAGCAGGGGCAGCTGGCGCAGCTGTTCGATACGGCGGTCTGGAAAGACAGCGCGGATGAATTCCGCAAACTGTGGGCAGCGGTGCCGCAGGATTATGCCGCGCAGCACGATGCGGAGGGTTTTTTGGCCGCCGTTCACCGCGCGCAGATGGAAAACTATGTGCAGCCGGATTTCCGTCTCGGCTCCCGCCCGTCCAAGGGCGGGCATAAGCCGCATAAACCGTAACGCCGCCGTAACACCTATGTCAGGCCTCAGCGCAAAAGAACGGGAATTTCTGAAAGCCGTGCAATCGGGTAGCGTGGGCGCGGTGCGCGCGCTGCTGGATGCGGGCTATAGCCCCAATATCGCCGCTCGCCGCCCCGACATCACGCCGCTGCACGAAGCGGTCATTCAGGGCGATATGCTGATGATAAAGGCGCTGGTGGGCGGCGGGGCAAAGCTGAACGTGCCCGACAGGCGCGGCGATTTCCCGCTGGATACCGCGATATTCGAAGACCGCGATGCCGCCGCAAAATATCTGCGCAGCCAAGGCGCGCGCCGCCATGACGAAGACGATTTGACGGGCGGGTTTGACGATGACGCCAGCGATGGCGGCATTGACGCGGAAGAAGACGAAAATGAAATGTCGCCAGCCGCAGGCAATGCGCCCGCGGCGGGCGGCGAAAACGTGCAGCATGATTTCGCCGAAAGCGCACGCGAGATTTTGACGGCGCATATAGACGCTCTCGGCGCTGATGCCTACCGCCTGCCGCCGCGGGCAAAACGCGGCGGGGCTTCGCCTAAATAAAAAATCCGGAATGTTTTCGTAGTCCTGCGGCCATCAAAGCCCCGGCTTGTCATCCTGCGCGGGTTTGCGGCGTTTGGGCAGCATGTCCTTGAATTTTTCCGGCAGCTCCAGCAGGCCGGGCTTGCCGCTGCGGGCAAGCAAAAGGCTGATGGTGCGCTGGTAAATATTTACTTTGTCGGCCGCGGCAACGACGAAACGCTCCAGCGTCAGGCTGGACTGGCGTTTTTTGGCAAGGCTTTCCTCGCACCACGCGTGGCTCATCAGGGCGTAGTCAAGCGCGGTGTGGCCTTCGTTGTTGCGCACCGTCGGCTCCGCCCCGTATTTCAAAAGCGTATCGGCGATGTCGAAATGTCCCAGCAGCGCCGCCGCATGCAGCGGGGTAGAACCTGCGGCATAGGGCACGCGGAACATCATGTTGGACACCATGCCCTGCGTTTTGCTGCGGCCGTTCACATCGGCGCCGTCTTCGATAAGCTTTATGACTTCGCTATGCGCGCCGCGTTCGATGGCGCGGAACAGGTCGTTGGTGCCGCGCAGGTTGACCTTGTTGGCGGCGTCCATGCGCTTCTGCGCTTTTTCGGCTTCGCTGGCGCGGCGGAAAATGTCGCGGAAAGAGGCCATGGGATTTTACTCCTGCTGCGGGCGGCGGCGCCTTGGGGGCGCTGCGCGCGATTCAAACCTGTTTAAATAATGCCTTTCGTCATATCATCCGCTCTTTGGGGCGTCAACCCTGCGTTATGAAAACAAAGGACGCGGTTTAAAAGCCTAAATGTACGGGGTTTTCCTTGACCGCGCGGGGGCTTTGGGTCAATTTTAGGGCGGCATTTCAAAGATATGAGAACAAACAGACAGGATTTCCGATGTCCGACGATGTAATGAGACAAATCGAAGACGATATGCGCCAGGCGCGCCTGCAATCCTTCTGGGTTGAAAACCGCGCATGGATTATCGGGGGCATCGTTCTGGCTATCGTCATGACGGCCGCGCTCAGCTATTGGCGCCAGCATACCCTGAACCGCGACGCGCAGGCGACGTACGAGCTTTTCAGTGCGATGGACAGCGCGGATGAAGCGGCGCTCAAAAAACTTTCCGATAGCGGCAAAGGCGCGCATGGCGCGCTGGCGGGTTTTGTGACGGCGGCCATCCACGCGCAAAAAGGCGAAAGCGAACAGGCCGCCGCGGTTTATGACGGCATCGCGTCCAAACGCGGGCTGGATGCGATGTACCGCGACCTCGCGGCTTTGCTGGCGGTCAGCCACCGCCTTGATACGGGCGATGCGCAAAAACTGCATGCGGCGTTGAAACCGCTGGTGTCGCCGAAAAGCGTCTGGCGCTACTCCGCGCTGGAACTTGAGGCGCTTTTGTATGCCCGCGAAGGCAAGATGAAAGAAGCTGTTGATACGCTGGGCGTCATCACCGGCGCGACCGACGTGCCGGACGAAGTGCGCGCGCGCGCCACCACGCTGCGCGGTCTTTACATGCAATCCGCCGGCGGCGAAGCGGGGCGCGGATGAGAACGCGTCGCTCTTTCTCCTCCCTTTCCATCGCCTGCGCATTGGCCGGCGTTTTGCTGCTGGGCGGCTGCGAAAGCGCGGAAAAGTTTTTCGGCACCGACAAAGACCCGCCGCTGCCGGGCGAGCGTCTGTCGATTTTGCAGCTGCAAAAAGACCTTGTGCCTAATCCGGCGCTGGAGGCGGAAGACATCGCCCTGCCCGAAATCTGGGATAATAAATTCTGGCCGCAAGCAGGCGGCTATCCCAACCATGCCATGACGCACGTTGCGCTGGCGCGTGGCTTTAAAAAAATCTGGAGCGAATCTATCGGCGCCGGCGGCGATAAACGCACGCCGCTCACGGCTATTCCCGTCGTGGCGGAAGACCGCGTCTTCACGCTGGATACCGAAGGCCAGCTCAGCGCCTTTGCGCTTGAAAACGGCAAGCGCCTGTGGCGCCAGTCCGTCGTGCCGCGCGGCGAGGGCAATAGCGGCGCCGTCGGCGGCGGCCTTGCCTGGCACGAAGGCAAGTTGTACGTCACGGCCGGATACAAACACCTGATGGCCATCGACCCCGCGAGCGGCGGCGACATCTGGCGCGCGGTTTTGCCCGCGCCCGCGCGTACCGCCCCGACGGTCATGGATGGTCGCGTTTATGTCGTGACGCTGGATAACCGCCTGATGGTTTACGGCGCGGCGGACGGTCTTTTGCTCTGGCAATATACGGGCGTGAGCGAGGCGACGAACCTGCTCGGCTCCGCGTCTGTCGCGGCGGATGAAACGCTGGTCGTTTTGCCGCTGTCTTCGGGCGAATTGTTCGGCCTGCGCCCCGAAAACGGGCAGGTCGTGTGGCAGGATAACCTGTCTGCGGTGCGCCGCGGCGGCTCGCTTTCGGCGATTGCCGATGTGCGCGGTTTGCCGGTTATCGACCGCGGTATGGTTTTTGCCGTCAGCTATAGCGGCCGCATGGTCGCGCTTGACCAGGTGACCGGCCAGCGCCGCTGGCAGCGTGAAATCGGCAGCGCTGAAATGCCGTGGGTGGCGGGCGATACGGTTTTCGCCGTATCCGCCGAACAGCAGGTTGTTGCCGTTAAACGCGCGACGGGTGAAGTGCGCTGGGTCGCCGACCTGCCGCGCTGGGCGGATAAAAAACATAGCGAGCCTGTCGTCTGGGCGGGCCCCATTCTGGCGGGTGACCGTCTTGTCGTCACGGGCAGCAACCGCGATATGCTGGAGCTGAGCCCGCTTGACGGCAGTGTGCTGGCCACGCATAACCTGCCCGCCGAAACGCTGATGGCGCCCGTGGTTGCGGGCGGCACGATGATTGTGCTGTCGCAAAACGGTACCCTCAGCGCGTGGCGCTGATAACTGAAGAAACGGAATACCCGCATCATGACTTTCTCCCTTGCGATTATCGGCCGCCCCAACGTCGGCAAATCGACGTTGTTTAACCGGCTGGCGGGGAAGAAACTCGCGCTGGTGCACGATACCCCCGGTCTCACGCGCGATTGGCGCGAGGCGGAGGCGCATCTGATGGGGCTCAATTTCCGCGTTATCGACACCGCCGGACTGGAAGAAAGTTTTGACGCGTCTATCCAGGGCCGTATGCGCCAGCAGACGGAACGCGCGCTTGCCCGCGCCGATATGGCTTTGCTGGTTGTGGATGCGCGCACGGGCATCACGCCGATGGACAGGCATTTCGCCGACTGGCTGCGCCGCCAGAATATCCCGAGCGCGCTGGTCGTGAACAAATGTGAAAGCCGCGCCGGCGCGGAAGGGCTTTACGAAGCCTATGAGCTGGGCCTTGGCGAGCCTATCGCCATTTCCGCCGAACACGGGCTTGGCATGGAAGAGCTTTACACCCTTCTGAAGCCGATGGTGGAAGAGGCGGAAGCTAAAGCCGCCCGCTTCGCCGCGCAAGCGCAGGAAGACGCCGAAGAAGACGTCGAAGTTTTGTTCCAGAAATATCACGAAGGGGACGAAACGGGCTTCGGCGACGAGGAAGTGCCGGAAGAAGACCTCTCGAAGCCCATCAAAATCGCGATTGCGGGGCGCCCCAACGTGGGTAAATCGACGCTGCTCAACGCCATTTTGGGCGAAGAGCGCGCGATGACCGGCCCCGAAGCGGGCATCACACGCGACGCCATTCACGTCGATTTCGAATTTGGCGGGCGTCCGCTGCGTCTCGTCGATACGGCGGGTCTGCGCCGCAAGGCCAAGGTGGTGAACTATATCGAGCGCATGGCCGTGGACGATACGCTGCGCGCTATTCGCCTTGCGCAGGTGGTTGTCATGGTGCTTGATGGCGAAACCCTGTTTGAAAAGCAGGACTTGACCATCGCCGGACATATCATCGACGAAGGCCGCGCCATGGTGATCGTTGTCAACAAATGGGACTTGGTCAAAGAAAAAGAAGCCACGCTGGAAGAACTGAAACATCAGCTGGCAACCCAGCTGGCGCAGGTGCGCGATATTCCCATCGTGACGGTTTCGGCCATCAAGGGGCAGCGCGTGGAGAAGGTTCTGCAGGCGGTTCTGGATACTTATAACCTCTGGAACCACCGCATCGGCACGGGCAAGCTTAACCGCTGGCTGCGCATCATGGAATCGCAAAACCCCGCGCCGTTGGTCAACGGCCGCCAGAACCGTCTGCGCTACATGACGCAAATCAAGGCGCGCCCGCCGACCTTTGCCATCTGGGTTTCGCGCCCCGACGATTATCCGGAAACGCACCAGCGTTATTTGATAAACGGTCTGCGCCGCGATTTCGAAATGCCCGCAACGCCGGTGCGTTTGATTATCAAGACCAGCCGCAACCCCTACGCGGATTAATTCGCTTTTTTCTTTAGGCTATTTCCCGCCCGCGGGCGCTGTTTGAATACGGTGGTCGAGGCGGTGGTCGTCTATGCCTGCCGGTTCCTGATGCATCAGGATTTCCGCTTTGGGGAAGGCGGCATAGAGTTTTTTCTCCAGCTCTTCCGTGATGTCATGTGCGCGGTTCAGCGACATCTCGCCATCCATTTCGACATGGAATTCGATAAACAGGTGATTGCCCGTGCTGCGCGTGCGCAGGTCGTGGATGGAAACCACATGCGGATGGGCGGTGGCGATTTCCTCGATTTTCTTGCGGTCTTCTTCGGGCAGTTCCTTGTCCATCAGGATGTCTGCCGATGAAATCAGAATGCCCCAGGCGCCCCGCAGCAAAACGGCCGCGATAAGCACCGCGAACAGCGGGTCGAAATACGGCCACTGCGTATATTTCGCCAAAAGCAGCGCGGCAATGACGGCGGTGTTGGTCATCAAGTCGCCCGTGTAGTGCAAACGGTCGGCGGAAATGGCGACGGATTTTGTTTTTTTGACCACATAGCGCTGGAACGTAATCAGGCAGGCCGTCAGAATGACCGACAGCAGCATGACGATGATGCCGACGTCGGCGTCCTTGACGGGCTCTGGCGTCAGCACGCGGCGGGCAGATTCGACCATCAAAAACATCGACGAGCCGAAAACGAAAATCGACTGCGCCAGTGCGGCCAGCGCTTCCAGCTTGCCGTGGCCATAACGGTGGTCTTCGTCGGCGGGGCTTGCGGCATGGATAACACCCAGCAAAGTCACCAGCGACGCCAGCAAATCGAAAAACGAATCCATCAGCGACGACAAAAGGCTTACCGAATTGGTCATCAGAAAGGCGGTGACCTTGGTGATAATCAAAATGGTCGCAACCGAAATGCTGGCGGTTGTCGCCATGCGTTTCAGTTTCAGCTCCAGCTGAAGCTTTTTGTTATTACCGTGCAGATGGGGGTTTGGCGTATTCATGCGGCAGCATGGATGCGGCCGGTCTCGCTGCAATCCTCGGCGGCGAGGCGCACGAATATCTCGGTCACGTCTTCGGGCGGCGTCAGCAGGGACGTGTTTTCACCAGGGAAAGCGCCAGCGCGAAGTTCCGTGCGCAGCGGTCCCGGGTTCACGACATTGACGCGCAGCGGGCTGAACGACACCTCCTGCGCATAAGTCGCGGCCATAACCTCGAGTGCGGCTTTGCTGGCGCGATAAGCGCTCCAGAACGGGCTGGTCTCGCCCAGTGTATGGTCGGTCACGAAAATCGCGCGGCCTGCGATGCTGCCGCGCAAAAGCGCATCAAGGCTGCGCAGCAAATGTACGTTGGCCATGAAATTAACGCGCATAACCTCGTCATAGATTTTTGCGTCAGACAGCGCGACGGGCGACAGCGCGCCCAGTGTCGCCGCGCAGGCGGTCAGAATATCCAGCTTGCCGAAACGCTCCGCAATCGCGGCGCCAAGGGCGGGGATTTTCTTATGCTCCATCAGGTCGAACGGCAGCAGGGTCGCCGTGCCGCCGGCAGATTGAATACGGTCGTCGATTTCCTCAAGCGCGCCCTGCGTGCGGGCAAGCAAAATCACATGCGCGCCTTCTCTCGCATAGGCTTCGGCAACCGCCGCGCCAAGGCCGCGGGATGCACCGGTAACAAGGGCAAGGCGGCCATCAAGGCGGCCGCCGGTGTTTCCTTTGGCGGGGGCGGTCATGGCAGTTCTCCTTCTTTTTCAATCAGGGCGTCCATCCCTGCGCGGTCTTTGGGGTTGTACCCTTGCTCCGGCTTTGCCTTGGCGGGGCGGACGTTGATGGGTTCTTTTTCGCGCTTTTGCAGCGGCAATACATCGATGGTCTGCTTGCCGCGCGCCCAAAGGCTGTCGATAATCTGGTCGCGCGTCTGGTAAAGCGCGATAACGGCGTCTTCGTTGCGCAGTTTTTCCGGCCAGTGCTTGCGCTCGCTAAAGCTTATCGCGGCGGCAAAAGCGCTCAGCAGCAGCGCAACCACCATCAAAAAGCGCATGATGCCGCCGCCGGATTTTTTGGCGCTTTTTTTTGTTTTTTTCTGGGTCATGGGCGGGCGTGGCTTTCTTCGTCGGAAAGAATCTCGCGGGTAACGTCCTGCTGCACGTCTTCATAACGCTCCAGTGCGCCTTGCTGCGGCTCTGCGGCTTTCTTTTCCTGTTCGCGCATGATGTCGTCGCCCATTTTCTTCAGGCGGCGGCCGAGGGGGCCTTCTTCCTCTTTGCCCTCGGGCGTGTCTGCGGCGGCTTCCTTGTCGCCGAAGGTGTCTTTGACCCAGCGGTAGCTGGAATCAAGCATGCCGAAGCTGATGGATTCTTCCGCCCATTGCGGGTATTTTTCCTTGTCCGGCGGCATGAAATGCGCGAAGGGGGCGTACATCAGCAAAACCAGCAGGAAACCGCGCAGCGCGCCGAAAACCATGCCGAGGAATTTATCAAGCGGGCCAAGACCCATCGCTTTCACGCTGCCCGAAATCGCCATGCCGGCAAGGGCAAGAATAATCAGCGTCACAAAAAAGACGGCAAAGTAGGACAGGAACGTGCCCGCAACTTCCGGCGGCACAAGGCCGAGGACTTTATGCGGCTTTTCCCCTGCGGCGACGTCGCCCGCGCCCATCCATTTCTGGAAGGCCGGCGCGAATTGCCCGCCCAGGTACCATGCCGCCGCCGCCGCACCGATGAGGTTGACGATGGTCAGCACTTCTTTGACGAAGCCGCGGAAAAACGCGACGATGACCGAAAGCAGAATGACGATGATGACCGCGGTATCGAGAATGATGGGGGTCATGGGTGGTTATTCCTCCGTAAACAGCGGCAGCATGTCTTTCAGATGCCGGATTTGTGTCAGTTTCATGCCGTCGGGTTTCATCGGCGGCTTGCCGCCCGTGGCGGGTATGAGGGCATGGCGGAAGCCGAGCTTGGCGGCTTCTTTCAATCTGTGGTCGGCCTGCCCGACGTTGCGCACTTCGCCCGATAGGCCAATCTCGCCAAAAATCACCATATCGG
>ERZ761609.3576-NODE-3576-length-10064-cov-46.733440_pt1 | contig 10064 bp, 8 predicted proteins | sample MGYA00511163_ERZ761609 | MGnify/ENA primary metagenome ERZ761609 (study PRJEB28899, sample SAMN02445070) | bioreactor sludge metagenome | biome: EBPR sludge | place: Australia: Brisbane, Thorneside Wastewater Treatment Plant | collected 2011-12-16 ... | reverse complement strand
CGGCAAGGCCCGCCGGACACACTTCCCCCTGGTGGAGGAAGCGGTGCGGCGGGCCTGCATCATGACCGGGACCGTTTGGGCGCGGCGAAGGCGCGAAACGGTGGCCTTACCGGCGGATGCCGAGGCTCAAAATCAGATTCTTGTAACGCTCGGGGCTGCTGCGCTTCAGGTAGTCCAGCAACTTCCGGCGGCGCGCCACCAGGATCAGTAGTCCGCGGCGGGAATGATGATCCTTTTTGTGCGTCTTGAAATGTTCAGTGAGATGAGCGATATTCTTCGTCAGCAACGCAACCTGGACCTCGGGAGAACCCGTGTCGGTCTTGTGCACGCGGAACTCGTTGATCAGCCCGGTTTTTTCTTCAGCCGCCAGTGCCATTCTTACAGCACACTCCTCGTCTTACTTTCGTTTCGGTACCTTGACAGAATAACACAAACAGCCTGTCCGGCGCGCGCCGGCGGTTCTCTCCGGTGCCGATTGGGAGGTCACGCCCCGTGAGAGACCGCCGTGCGCGTGGTCCCGGCCTGCTCCTGTTCATACCCTCGGGCCAAGTGGAACATGAGCAGGTCGAAAAACCGCGAAAGTTCGTGCTCCAACTCCTCTTCGGCGTACAAATCCACCGAATCGCCCATCATGCCCTGATCCCGGATGTAGCCCACGGCCGCATCCTTCAGCAACTGTACGGCCCGCAATGCCTCGCTCAGCGGCATCCCGTCCCGGCACCGCTGCCGCCCCACCTGTTCATAGTGCGTCCGCACCGTCTCCTCGCTGCTGGAATCCAGCCACTGACCCAGATTCCTCAGCAACCGGCGGCACACTTCGATCGCCTCCGACTCAGGCAATCGATTCAGGTTTGGGACCCGGGGGCAACTCCGGACCTGACGCAGGAAGCGAACCGCCACCGCTTCCCAATGGTCCTCGATCTGGTGAACCAGCTTGGCTGACATCATGTGCGTCAACCTCCTGTTCTGTCTCTCGAATAACGCGGTTCCCGCCCGGAGTCAAGGGGTTTCGGAGTCCCGCGCCCGAAATCCGCCTTCCCCGGCAGTGTGTCAGCCTGAAGACGTGCTGCCCTTCGAGACCCGCGACCCCGCCCTGCTGCGCTCTCTGTTCGCCCGCCACCCGGCCGCTTCGCTCTATCTGTGGAGCGATCTCGTGGAACCGTTCTTTTCGCGGTGCCGCTGGTTCGTCACCGGTGATGCGGCCCTGCTCTGGTTCGGCGGACTCAGCGAGCCCTCACTGCAAACCACGGGAGATGCGGGGGACGCCGCCGAACTGGTTGACCAACTCCACGCCGTGCTTCCGCAGGAAGCGTGGATCAAGGTCCCGCCGGCACACGAACCGCTTTTCGCCCGCCACTTCACACTCACCCGGCGCTCGGAATTGACGGTCATGCTGCTGGACGGCCCTGTGCCGGAAGTTCCGGGTCCAGTCCGCCGCCTCGCGCCCGGCGAACCCCTCGAACCGCTATTGGAACTGTATTCCGCCTACCCGGGCCACTTCTTCGAAGCGGCGAGCCTGGAAGGCAATGTCTACTATGTGGCCGAGCAGGACGGCCGCCCGGTCTCAATCGCGGGCACGCACACCGCCGCGCCCGCCGAGGGCGTGGCCGTCCTCGGCAACATCGTCACCGCACCGGAATCTCGCGGCCAGGGTCTCGCGCGCCGCTGTGTTGCCGCGGTGGCCCGCGAACTCGATTCGCTGGGCTGCCGCCTGACAGGTCTCCATGTGGACAGCACGAATGCCGCGGCCATCTCCTGCTACCGGGGCCTCGGTTTCCGGGCGCGAACGGCGCTCGTGCAGGCCTGGGCCTCGCCCGCGGGCCTGCCGCCGGTCTGAGTCCCTACCTCGATCCGCCGCCGGCCGCCGGAATCAGCGGCAGGGTGATGTGCGACGGATGCCCGGAATCATGATAGATGGAGTTCTCCGCCACCTTCCAGCGCCGCTGCGCGTTGAGCGGCTCGCCGGTATTCGGATTTACGTCAAAGCGCGGAAAATTACTGCTCGATATATCCACGCGAATCCGGTGTCCTTTTCTGAATACAAGAGAAGTTGGATACATTTCAATCGTGAATTGATACGGCTTCCCGGGCTCCATCATTTCGGCTTTTTCCAATGAATTCCGATAGCGCGCCCGGACGATACTGTCGCCGACATTCAATTCCACGCCGTTGGGATAATCGCGGGTGGGCGGATAGACATCGATCAGCTTGGCCGTGAAATCGGTGTCGACCGCGCTCGACGAGGCCCACAGCGTCACTACCAGCCGTCCGGTCACTTCCATGTCCTCCTTGAGGGGTTCGGACTGGAACACGAGCACGTCGCTCCGCGCGCTGAGCGGCAGGCTGTTCCGGCACGCCCAGTGGGCCGGGCCGCAGCGCTGGTCGATGGCTCCGCGCTTCATCAGGAGCCCTTCGGAAGAGACATTACCGCCAATCGTGGGCACCGGGTCTTTCGGATCAAACAGATACACGCTGGGCGGGGCGTCGCCGGGCAGGGTGGGGGAGAGCCGCCCGCCGGCGTGGAGATAGTAGTTCGTGGGCTTCGCCCGCGAGAGCGGCCATTCCTTTTCTTCCCGCCAGCGCCCGCCCACGAACAGGCGTCCCTCCGGGGTCCGGTGCGGCTCACCGGCGCCCATCACGAAGATCCTGACCGGCGCTCCCCCGTCCGCGCCGTTCGGCTCGCCCTTCAGCCAGCGGTCGAACCAGCGCCGCTGAAATGCGTGAAAATCCAAAGCCGCCTCCGGTCCGAATTCCGCGTCGCCCGCGTGACTCAAAGTCTGTCCTCCGTGTGTCCACGGACCCACAATCAGTTTCTGTGGACTCTTCTTTGCTTTGCTTAATTCTTCGTAATTCATCGTGGAAATCAGGCTCCAGGAGTCATACCAGCCGGTGACGTGGTAGGCGGGGACATCCTTGTGCCGGCCAATGTGATCCAGGACGCTGGCTCCGGTTTCGCGCCAGTATTCGTCATAATCGCCATGGCCCATCGCCTTCAGGATCCAGTCTTCGTACTCGGGCGCCATGCGCAGGCGGCTGACGCCGCGGCGCAGCGGGAGCGAGCGCACATACTCCGGGATCAGTTTCCGCAACTGCGCCATTTCCGCCCGGGCTTCAGCCGTTTCGCCGGGGAAGTGGTCCGGGTACATGGGCGACGAATCCCCGCTCGGGCTGTTGCCGAAGGCCATGATCCAGTTGATGAATCTGAGTTCGAAGGCGCCGCGGTGGCGCACGCCGAAGCGCCCGTAGGTGGACATGGCGTCGACCGGAATCATCGCGGAGAGCGCGGGCGCGTTGCCGAGCGCCATGGCGTGCTGGGTGGCGCCGGAGTAGGAAAAGCCGACCGTTCCGATCCGGCCGTTGGACCAGGGTTGAGCCGCGATCCAGGCCGCGGTGTCAGAGCCGTCGTTGGGATCATCGACGTGCCCGCGCCACGTTCCGCCGCTGGTGTAGCGCCCTCGCACGTTCTGCACCATGACGACATAGCCGTGGCGCACGTATTCCCTGGCCCACAGGGCGGCGCGGCTGGTTCCATAGGGGGTTCTTTCGAGGATGACCGGATGGCGGCCGGGCGCGAGCATGCCGCCGCGCGCGGGGAAGAAGAGGTCCGCCCCCAGCATGACGCCGTCCCGGGCCGGGATCTGGATATTCCGCGCCTCCAGCATGTCGAACGGCGCCGCCGGCGCCTGTCCGAACAAACTCGCGGCCATCGAGGCCAGCACCATCGTCCGCAAACCAGTCATCATGACCGGATTCTCTAACAGATGGCCCGCCCCCGGCCAGCGGCGGCCGGGGGCCGATGCGATACGATAGGCCTTGCGCCCGCCTGACCATATTCTCTAAAGGATTGATTACAATGCTGTTACGTCTCGTTTTGTGTGTGCTTGCCCTGCTGCCCGCCGCTGCCGCCTTTCAGGCGGCACAGCCGGTGGAGACCTACCGCCCGTCGCAGTATCCCGACCGGATCATCCTGAACTGGACTGAAGACGCCTCGGCCGGGTTCGCCGTGACGTGGCGCACTTCGACGGCCGTCTCGCATGGGTTCGCCGAGATCGCGCAGGCGGGCGAGAATGCGGAGTTCGCCAAATCGGCGAAGCGCGTGACGGCCGCGACCGAAGCCTATTCGACGGACCTGGGCCCGGCGCACGCGCATAGTGTCACGTTCACGGGACTTCAGCCTTCCACGGCATACTCCTACCGCGTGGGCGACGGCGCCAACTGGAGCCCCTGGAACACTTTGAAGACCGCTTCCCAGCGGCCGGAGCCCTTCACGTTCGTCTACTTCGGCGATGCCCAAAGCGGCATTCTGCCCTATTGGTCGCGCTTGGTCCGGCAGGCGTACGCGCACGCCCCCAACGCCCGCTTTCTGTTGCACGCGGGCGACCTGATCAACCGGTCGACACTCGATCAGGAATGGGGCGAATGGCACGCCGGCGCGGGCTGGATCAACCAGGTGATTCCGAGTGTCCCAACGCCGGGCAACCACGAGTACGGGCGTCTGGCCGAGAATGGCCCGCGGGTGCTGACCTCGAACTGGCGGCCGCAGTTCACGCTGCCGCTGAACGGGGTTGCCGGGGCCGAGGAGTCCAATTATTTCATCGACATCCACGATCTGCGGGTGATTGTCCTGAACTCGAACGTGCTGCACAAGGAACAGGCGGTCTGGCTGGAAAAGGTGCTGGCTTCGAACCCGAAGGCCTGGACGATCATCACGTTTCACCATCCGGTCTATTCGACGGCCGTGCGCCGCGACAACAAGGAGTTGCGGGAACTCTGGCAGCCGATTTTCGACCGGTACCGGGTGGATCTGGTTCTGAATGGCCACGACCACGTGTATGGGCGGACGCGTCTGGTGACAGGGACGGTGTACGCGGTCTCGTCGGCTGGGACGAAGTTCTATGAACGGAAGCCGACGGCGGTTTTCGACCGGATCGCCGAGGACACGCAGCTATTTCAGGTGATCCGGATCGACGGCAACCGGCTTGTGTACGAAGCGCGGACGGTGAGCGGGGCGCTGTACGACAGCTTCGAGCTGACCAAGCGCCGGGGCCGGCCGAACCGGCACACGAACAGGATTCCGGCCACGCCGCAGCGGCTCCGGCCGGCGGCGGCGGCCCGGTAGCGCCAGGGACGGCAATCGAGGGAACGGACTCCCGCGCGGTTCCGTAGTGGAGAAGTGAGCGTTCGCGCCACGGAGGTCTCCAATGCGATTCTTGTGGGAGGACATCAGGTTCGGCCTCAGGATGCTGGGCCGGCGGCGGGGACTGACCGGGCTGGCGATCCTGACGCTGGCGCTCGGGGTGGGGCTGAACACGGCCATCTTCAGTGTCGTGGCCGGGTATTTCTGGGCTCCGCTCCCGTACGGAGACGCGGAGAACCTGGTGTCGCTGGCCCAGACGAATCCGGGGCTGGGGATTGGCGAGTCGCGGATTTCACTGTCCGACCGGCAGGACTGGGGCGCGGCCAGCAGCCTCGATTCGATCGTGGCGTTCCGTCCCCGAATGGCCTCATTGAGCGGGCCGGGCGCTCCACTGAGCGTCGAGACGGTCGCCTCGGGGCCGGAACTGTTTGAGGTGCTGCGGACGCCGGCGGCGCTGGGCCGGACCTTCAACCACGCCGAGCGAGGGGCCGGAACGCATCGCGTGGCGGTGATCACCGATGGCCTCTGGCGGGCGCAGTTTGGGGCGGATTCAAGGGCGGTTGGCCGCGATTTCCGGCTGGATGGGCGGAATTACACGCTGATTGGCGTCCTGCCACCGGGCTTCCATTTCCTCTACCGGCCGTCGCAGGTCTTCATCCCGCTCGACATTTCGCCGGAAGCGGCTTCGCGGCGCGACGCGAGGAACCTGCGGGCGCTCGCGCGCCTCGCACCCGGGGTGACCGCGCGGCAGGCTGCCCAGGAACTGGCGGCGCTCTCCGCTCGACTCGATCAGCGGTATCCGGCCACCAACCGCGGCTGGAAGGCCGATGTGCGTCCGGCGGCTCACCTGTTCCTGCCGCGAAATGCCCGGACGGCGCTGACGGCCATGTACTTTGGCGTCACCTTTGTCCTGCTGATCGCGTGCGTCAATCTCGCCAGTCTGTTGCTGTCGCGGGGGACCATGCGCGGGAGAGAACTGGCGATCCGGGCGGCGCTCGGGGCTCGCGAGGGCGCGCTGACGCGGTTGCTGCTCACTGAAAGCGCGTTGCTCGGCCTGGCGGGAGGCGCGGCTGGGATAGCACTGGCCTGGGTGGCGTTGCCGCTGTTGCGCCCGATGGCGCCGGCGGGTCTGGGTCAGGTCGAGAATCTGGTCCTGGACCTCCGGGGACTGGCTTACGGACTCGTTCTTTCGCTTGGAAGCGGCCTGCTGGCGGGGTGGATTCCGGCGTTCGCGATGACGCGGGGGGAGTTGGGCCGGGCGCTCCGTGGCTCCGGGCGGGGATCGACGGCGGGGGGTCGCGGGACACTGACCGGCCTGGTGGTGGCCGAAGTAGTGCTTTCCGTGGTTCTGCTGGCGGCGAGCGGGTTGATGGTGAAGAGCGTGTCCGGGCAACTGACGGCCGACGCCGGATTTGACCGGACGGGGCTGATGACGGCGAAGGTGTCGCTGCCGGAACCGGTTTACCGGGAACCCCGGCAGGTGGCGGACTTCTACCGGAGAGTGCTGGCCGAAATCCGGCGGGACCCGCGGGTGCGGGCGGCGGCGGCGGCCCAGACACTTCCGCTGGCAGGGGGGGATCAATGGTCGAGGGTCACGGTGGAATCCAGTCGCGCCCGCGATGCCCGGGACGAGAATCTGGCGGGGTGGATGGTGGTGTCGGACGGGTATTTCGACACGCTGGGCATTCCAATTCTTAGCGGAAGGGGCTTCACGGAATGGGACACGCCGGACTCTCCGCCAGTGGTGATCGTGAACCAGACAATGGCGCGTCAATACTGGCCCGGGGCCGCGGACCCGCTGGGACAACGGCTCAAGGCGGGCGGGGACGATGCCGGACCCTGGGCGACGGTGATCGGCGTGGCGCGGGATGTGCGTCATCTGGGAGCCCTTGAGCCGGCGCGCCCGGAGGTTTATGTCCCGCATGCGCAGGCGCCGGGCCGGGCGATGACGCTGGTGGCACGAGGGGGCGGACTCGCGCAGGCCATGCGCGAGGCGGTCTGGCGGGTGGATCGCGAACAGCCGTTGTACGAGGTGGAGAGCGTGGAGGCATTGATCGAGCGGGGGGCGGCCGGGCCTCGCGCCACGGCGAAGGTATTGGGGTTTCTGGCGATCGTGGCGCTGTTGCTCGCGGCGACCGGCATTTATGGGGTGATTGGGTACCTGGCGGCGCAGCGGACGCGGGAGATTGGAGTGCGGCTGGCGCTGGGAGCGCGGCGCGCGGACATCTTCGGCATGGTGCTTCGCGGCGGGTTGGCGCGAGCGGCGGCGGGGCTGGTGGTGGGCCTGCCAGCGGCGGTGGCGGTGACGCCGGTGTTGAAGTCGATTCTGTTTGGGCTCGAGCCGCATGATGGCGGGACGTTCGTCTTGGTGAGCGTGTTGCTGCTGGCGGTGGCGGGTCTGGCGTCCCTGGCGCCGGCGCTGCGGGCGATGCGCGTGGATCCGCTCCGGGTGCTGCGGGAGGAATGACGGGCGCGGCTCCGGAGTTCGTTCGGCCGGTCGATCCGCCTGTCAGCCTCCCATCTTCAGGTCCCAGGCTATCGCCGCCGCCAGCCGGGGCGGCGATTTGGGCATCCGGTGCCGGGGACGAATTCCGCGCCCAAGTGTTTGCGCCGGACCTGATTTCATCCCTCTCCTCCGACAATCTTTCCACCACTTACAGACCCAGCCGCCGCTCTCCCCCGCCGTTCCACCGCCAGCCACCCCGGTCCATCCCCGCCCCCAGTTCACCTTCCTTCCCCGAAGCCTTTTGCTTTCAGCAACTTCCAGCCCATCCTACCCGCTACGAAAAAGTACCGGAGCAACCCGCCCCCACGAAATCCGTCCCCGGCACCAATTTCTCCGGCACCAATTTATCGGAACTGAACCGGCACCGCCACATTTTTCCCGACTGATCAAATATTGTTACAATTTGCGGACCGATTTCCGCCGATTGGGTGTACACTTATCCTGGAGACCGCGAATCCACCATCCTCCCCGCGTGTTCCGTGGAGCGCTCGTGTGACCCGCTTTCTCTTCAATGTGACAACGACTTCCCTGCCCCGGCGTGATAGCATTTTCGCCGCCTTGGCCGGAATCGACCAGCAGTTCCGGAATTGCCGCACCGCCGCTTCCGCCGCCCGAATTCTCGACAACGCGAAGCCCGGCCTGTTCGCGTTGCTTCAATCGCGGTTCGAACACCCCGTCGCCCAGGCCTTGACCGTCAAGATTCTCAATCTCTTCATGGCCCGGTTCCACCTCCAGGCGCGCAGTGTCACTCTGCTCTCCCGGCCGTTTGGCCTCGTCGTGGACCCCTCGAATCTCTGCCAGCTTGCCTGCCCGGGCTGCGTGCATTCGACCCGCAACGAAGATCTCAAGGTCTTTGAATGGCCGAATGGCATATTGATGGAATCCCGCATTGCCGCGCTGCTCAAAATCTACGGGCCCTCCGCGATCGAGGGCTATCTGTGCAATTACGGTGAGCCCCTTCTCAACCTCCAGACGCCCCGGCTTATCCGCTTGATGAAAACCTACCTGATGCGCACCGCGCTTTCCACCAGCCTCTCCGTCCGGAAATTCGACGCGGCGGCCTACGTCGAGTCCGGGCTGGATTTCATGAACATTTCCATTGACGGCGCGACCCAACCCATCTACCGGATATTTCGCCGCAATGGCGACCTGGATCTCGTCCTCCATCACCTTCGCAATCTGGTGGCCGCGAAGCGTGAACTCCGCAAGAACACTCCCGTTCTTTCCTGGACTTTTCTGGCCTTCGAACACAATGCTCACGAAATCCCTCTCGCCTCCCGGATGGCCCGCCAACTCGGAGTGGATGAATTCAGGGTCGCGACTCCGTTTGATGTCACCTGGGACGACCCGGAAATCCGCCCGGCCGCGGTGAAGGCCGGCCTCTGGCGGTTCTCCCTGCTGACCAGGATGGCTGCCGCCGCCAATTGGAACCCGTTTCCGCACACTCTCGACCATGCAGCGATTGCAGCCGCCTTCGAATCACCCTGGAGCGGCCCGCCCGAAGCCGCTCCCGCGCCCGGCCCCGGCCACGCCTGCCACTGGCTCTACAAGAACATCGTCATGGACGCCACCGGCCGGATTCTCCCGTGTTGCAGCGCACCCCGGCCCGATGCCAACCTTGTGTTCGACAAATTTGAAGCCGGCGCCATCGACCCCTTCAATTCCCCGAAATACCACGAAGCGCGCGGCTGGTTCTCCGGTTCTCAGCCGGCCTCCGCAACCCCACCGTACTGCAAACATTGCGACTGGGATCAAACCTCCGTCAACATCGACGCCCCTCAGATCCGCGCGTACTTTCGCGCGGCCGGCCCCTCGGTATTCGACTCGCGCAGCCTCAACCTCCTCGCCAATTGGCGCCAAACCTGAGAATGGGTGGAATCCGGTGACTTGGACGCTGGTAGTCGCCCCATCCGGCCAAGACTCCGCCCGCACCCGCCGCCGATTCCCTCTATCCCCATAAAGTCGAGAAGTCAAGAATGGAACGGACCCGGGCCAGTGAGTGACCAGATTCAGCAAGAAGCAACCGGAGCCTGGAATGTGGCGTCAGATGCCCCAATTGCTCCGCCTGCCCCTCCCATCATCGCCGTCCACGGCCGGCGCGGCACGAAAAAACCCTCGCCGCTCACCAAAGCCCGCCCGCCCAAACCTACCCCTGAGCTCACCTGGGCCCAACAGGAGCGCTACAAAGAACGCACGATGAGCGAACGCGTCAATGCGCGCTTGAAAGACGAGTTCGGAGCCCGCCAGATCCGCGTCCGCGGCGCCGCGAAAGTGATGGCGCACCTGATGTACGGGGTGCTGGCGCTGACGGTGGATCAGTGGATGAAACTCGCCGACCATCAGACCTGCTCCTCCCCTTAGACCGCCCCCACAGGTACGGCAGAAACGGTCACCCGCCCTGGCGCGCGTCCCGCATTGCGG
>ERZ761609.3574-NODE-3574-length-10069-cov-7.309966_pt1 | contig 10069 bp, 9 predicted proteins | sample MGYA00511163_ERZ761609 | MGnify/ENA primary metagenome ERZ761609 (study PRJEB28899, sample SAMN02445070) | bioreactor sludge metagenome | biome: EBPR sludge | place: Australia: Brisbane, Thorneside Wastewater Treatment Plant | collected 2011-12-16 ... | reverse complement strand
GAGCCACGGCTTCAACTCGGTGCACGGGCGCATGCCGTCGGTGACGACGGGTGCCAACATGGCGAACCGCGATCTCGTCTACATCGGTGTGTCGGGTGACGGCGACACCGCGTCGATCGGGCTCGGCCAGTTCTGCCATGCGGTGCGGCGCAAGCTCAACATGACCTACATCGTCATGAACAACGGCTGCTACGGCCTGACAAAAGGCCAGTTCTCGGCGACCAACGACAAGGGGTCGGCATCGAAGAAGGGCGACATCAACCAGTTCGATGCGATCGATCTCTGCCAGATGGCGATCCAGCTCGGCGCGGGCTTCGTGGCGCGGTCGTTCTCGGGCGACAAGAACCAGCTCATTCCGCTGATCAAGGCGGCGATCGCCTACAAGGGCTTTTCGTTCATCGACGTCATCAGCCCGTGCGTCACGTTCAACAACCACGACACATCGACCAAGAGCTACTCTTACGTGCGCGAGCACAATCTCGCCTCGGAGAACCATCTCGACTTCGTGGAATCGAAGGAGGAGATCACGGCGGATTATCCGGAAGGCACGTCGACGGTGATCGACCTGCACGACGGCTCGAAGCTGATGCTCTACAAGGTCGATGGCGAGCACGATCCGATGGACGCAGATGCGGCGATCAACCGGATCCGGTCGAGTGCGAAGACCGGCGAGATCGCGACGGGGCTTCTCTACGTGAACCCCGAGCAGATGGAACTGCACGATGCGCTCGAGAGCGATCCACGGCCGATGAATTCGATCCCGCAGTCGGAACTCGTTCCCGGCGCGAAGGCGCTCGAAGCGATCAACGCGCGACTCAAGTGAGCCTTGCGGCAATCCCTGCGGCCGCTGCTTCAAACGCATGACTTCCAGGCCCGCCGGCGACGGCGGGCTTTTTGTCGCGAACGATCGCAAACGGCTCCCGGATTCGCGGTGGCTGCATTGCCGGGTCCGATGTTGCCTTTTCGTGGGTGAACGGGTGACTCTGGCGGCATCGTCACCGTCAGGATATCCGTCCCGTGCGCCTCTGGCTGCCGCCCGCACTCGAAGTTCCGCGCATGCGGCTCTACGCGCTCGGGCACGGCATTTCGGTGCTGGGATCGTGGATCCAGTCGACCGCGCTGGCGTGGCTCGTGTTCCGGCTCACGGGCTCGGTCTCGATGCTCGGGGTGATGGGGTTTCTGCTGCAGATCCCGTTCCTCGTGCTGGGACCGATCACGGGCAGCGTGGTAGACCGGCTGCCGCGCCTCAAGCTCCTCATCGTGATCGACGTGCTGCTCGCGTGCGTGTCGTTCGGGCTGGCGCTGCTGGCGTGGTTCGAGGTCAAGGCGATCTGGCCGTATTTCCTCGCGGCGGTGCTGCACGGGGCCCTCAACGCATTCGAGATGCCGACGCGGCAGGCGCTGCTGGCGCGCATCGTCGAGGACCGGGCCCTGGTGCCCAGCGCGCTCGGCGTCAGTGCGACACTGTTCAACGCCGGTCGTCTGGTCGGACCGGCGATCGCCGGGGTTGCGCTGCTGTTCGTTTCGGAGACGTGGTGTTTCGTCGCCAACGGGTTCAGCAATCTTTTCATCATCTGGACGCTTCTGAAGATGGGGCTCGGTCCGGGTGACCGCGCGGCGGCGACGAGTGCCAACAGGCCGGGATTGCTCGAGGGTCTCGCCGTGCTGTCCGAACTTCCGGCGGTCAGGTACCTCGTACCGATGATGGCGATGGTCGGGCTCTGTGGCGTGCCCTACGTGCATCTGATGCCGTCGATCGCGGCGACGTTTTTCGGCGGGCAATCGAGCACCTACGGAACGATGATGAGCGCGGCGGGTTTTGGCGCCCTTGCCGCGGCCCTGTTCCTGTCGATGCAGCGTGGCATTCACATGCAACGTCGGATCGTCGCTCTGGCGCCGCTGGTCCTGGGCCTCGGCTTCATCGGACTGGCGCTGTCGCGCAGTTTCGTGTTGTCGCTCGTGCTACTGACCGTCATCGGGGCGGCCGTTATGTGTTCGGCAAATGCGACCAACGTCCTTCTGCAGCAATCCGTGCCGGATGACTGGCGGGGGCGCGTGGTCGGGCTCTATGCCATGAGTTTCCAGGGACTCGGGCCGATCGGGACGCTTTTCAGCGGCTTCGTGGCGCACTGGATCGGGCTCGCGCCGATGCTGGTCATCAATGCGATCTGTCTCATCGTCGCGGCGGTTCTGATCGGTGGACGACTGCGCGCCAATCCGGAGGTTCTAACATCGATCGGGGCAGAGCCGGCGGAGATGCCGGTCGCAGCCCGGCGGCAGGCACGCGGCGGCTAGCGCGACCGCATGATCGTCGTCAGCGTCTTGCGAAGCTCGCCGACCTCGCGGGCGACAGCGTCGATGGTCTCAGCGCTTTCGTTGCGGGCCTCACGCACGGCCTCGATACTTTGCAGCGCCTCGGCACTGCGCGCGCGCACGTCGGCGAGCGTCATGCGTTTGACGACGACGACATCACTTGCGTCGACCCGCCGACGAATACGTGCTCCAATGCTTTCCCGAAAGGACGACATGGTTCAAACCCTGCGAGCCTCAACCCATGAGACCCTAGCGCGTCGGTCCGGGGTAGCAAGCAACGAAAACGTGCAAATCCGAGAGGGATGCGCGCCGTTCAGCCTTTCGGAGACTTGCGCGCAGTGCCGATCGCTGCGGGATGCTTCGGGGGGCCGGCGAAGGCGTAGTTCATCATCTTGGCGGCAATCTGGGCGGCCATGAAATCGTAGGCGTGGAAGCGCTTTATCGGCGCAAGCTCGACCAGATCCATGCCGACGATCCGGCCGGCGAGAGCACAGCCGCGACGCAGAATGTCGAGGGCCATGCGATAGCTCATGCCGAAGGGCGTCGGCGTACCCGTCGCGGGCATCACGGTCGCGTCGAGGGCGTCGATGTCGAAGGTGATGTAGACCGGCCGGCCGGCGAGCGGCCTCAGGATCTCGTCGAGATTCCAGGCGGGCTGATCCCGGCCGAACGCGACGTGGATCCGATTGCGGTTCTTCTCATAGAATTCGGCCTCGGGGGCGGAAAAGCCGCGAATGCCGAGGGAGACGAGGGTCACGTTCTCGTGGCCGGGCTGGTCGAGGACGCGGCGCATGGCGGCGGCGTGGGAGAAGTGATTGCCGAGATAGCCGTCGCGCAGGTCCCAGTGGGCGTCGAGATGGAGGACGACGAGGTCTTTGGGATTGTGGCGGACGACGGGGCGGATCGCGCCGGCGGTGATCGAATGTTCGCCACCGAGGACGAACGGAACCTTGCCCGCTTCGAGGACGGCCTCGACGATGTTTTCCAGCTGGGCGAGGGCTGCTTCGGGTTTCCTTTCGATGGACGGCTCCCGGACGGCGGCAATGCCGTACTTCCTGTATGGCTCACCCCAGTATTCGTCGTCGAAGAGTTCGAGCTGGTGGCTCGCTTCCATGATCGCGCGCGGCCCCTTGCGGGTGCCGCCGCCGTAGCTGACGGTCGCCTCGTAGCCGAATGGTACGACGACGACGCGAGCCTTTTCAGGCGTGTTCGCATCGACGCGCAGCGGATCGAGAAAGCTCGCGTCGCCGGGGAGATAGTCGAGGGTCGTCTTCTTTTTGCGCGTGGTCATGAGGCGGTTTGGTCCGGTTTGCCTGGCATCCCGTGCGCGGCGCAGCACGTTTCAGTGATGCGCCTCTGATCCGGGACCTCAATTGGTCTGGGTTCCGTGTCTGCAGCGCACCGTTACACGATGCGCTGCGCACGGGATGACAATTCATTCAATCTTGCGGGGCGGTGTCGGCCAAGGAGGCCGCGCGGTTGTGCCCCATGCTCGCCTCGCCATACATCGACAGCATCGGCGGATCGAGCAGGATGGCCTGTTCGTAGGCGCCGAAGCCGTTGAAGCGGCCGGCGATGGCGCGGCCGTAGGCACCGATGTTGCCGATCTCGATGTAGTCGCCTTCCCTGATGGTCGACGGCAGCATGTAGGGCCCGCGCATGCGGTCGATGCTGTCGCAGGTCGGACCCCAGAACGAGAATTCCTCGAGCTTGTCGCCACGGTCGCCACCCTTGCGCACGATGCGGGCCGGATAGATCCAGTTGAGGTGCGCCGCATCGAACAGCGCGCCATAGGCACCGTCGTTGATGAACAGCTCGTTGCCGCGCCGCTGGTTGACGCGGACGATGAGACTTTCGGCCTCGGCCACGAGGGCGCGGCCGGGCTCGCACATCAGGCGGCAGCTTTCACCGACGGGAAGACGGTCGAAGCCTTCGCGGATGGTGTCGATGAACGCCATCAGGGGCTTGGGTTCGGAATGGGCGTAGATCGACGGGAACCCGCCGCCGACATCGACGCGGTCGAGCACGACGCCGGCCTTGACGATCAGCTTGCCGACTTCGGCGAGCATGTCGGTATAGGCTTCGGGCGTCACCGTCTGGGAGCCGACATGGAAGGTGATGCCGAGCTTCTTTGCGACCTGGCGCGTCTTGGCGATGAGGCGGGCCGCCTTGGGGATGGCGATACCGAACATGCGTTCGAGGGGGACGCCCGCCGCCTTGTTGCCGGAGACGGCGATGCGGACCCAGAGCGTCAGCTCTTTCGAGCCGCCGGTTTCATCCTGGATCTTTTTCAGCTCGTCGTCGCTGTCGAGGGCGAACGAGCGCACGCCGAACTCGTGGTAGGCGCGCTTGATGGCAGCGCGCGACTTCACCGGATGCATGAAATGCATGTTGGCATCGGGGATGGAGGCGACATCCTCGATCTCGGGCAGTGAGGCGACGTCGAAATGGCGCACGCCGGCGCCATAGAGCGCGCCGAGCAGGAAGGGGGATGCATTGGCCTTCACGGCATAAGCGACGTCACCGGGGAAGTTGTCGAGGAACCAGCGGGCAGCGGCGCCTGCGGCGTGCGGGCGGAGGCCGAACGTCGGGCGGTCCGGACGGCGGGACGAGACAAGTTCGAGGGCTGAGGGAAAGCGTTCCATGCGTGCAACCTTGTTCTGTCGGGTCGCAACGGACCCGGTGCCCAAAAATCGCAGCGCAAAGTCGGATGCGCCTGCCGGAATTTCCCTTAAGTCCAGGGGGGATGCGTGTAAAGGCCGGCGGGGGCGGAATGGTTCATTTTTTGTCGTGACGGACGCCTGCGGCATTTGACAGTCGCGTGACGGCATGGCCAAACCTTGCGGCATGACAGCCGACCACTATCGCAGCGCTACCACAGCCGGTGTCTTCATCACATTCGAGGGTGGTGAGGGTGCCGGGAAATCGACACAGATCCGCCATCTCGAACGGCGGCTGGTCGAGGGCGGACGTCGTGTTCTCGTGACGCGAGAGCCGGGCGGATCGCAATTCGCGGAGGCGGTACGCGACGTGCTGCTGTCACCGGATACGGCGCCGCTGTCACCGCTCGCGTCCGCGCTCGCCTTCTATGCGGCCAGGGCCGATCATCTCGATGCGAAAATCCGGCCCGCACTCGCGAGCGGCGCGGTCGTCCTGTGCGACCGGTTTTCGGATTCGACGCGCGCCTATCAGGGTGCGGCGGGCGGTGTCGATGCCGCGATACTCGACTCGATCGACAAGATTGCCGTCGGGGCGACGCAACCAGACCTGACGATCCTGCTCGATCTCGACCCGGCGATCGGGCTCGCGCGCGCGCAGACGCGGCGGGTCACGGCGCAGAGCGGCGCGTTCCTCACGGCGGATGCCTTCGAAGGCCGGCAACTCGAGTTTCACCAGAAGCTCCGACAGGGTTTTCTCGCGCTCGCGAGCGCGGAAGCAGGGCGCTTTGCTGTCGTCGATGCGTTCCGCAACGAACTCGCGATCGCCGACGACATCTGGCAGATCGTGTCGGACCGGTTCCTGACCGCGCCCAGGGAGACGCGCTGATGGCGCGGGAGCCCGTCACCCAGGAAACGGAGGCCCTGCCCGAGGCCGACAGGTTCGGCGAGTTTCCACACCCGCGCATGACGGCGCGACTTTACGGCCATGCGGCGGCGGAGGCGATGCTGGCGGATGCGGTGGCATCGGGCCGGATGCATCACGGCTGGCTGATTACCGGGGCGGAAGGGATCGGCAAGGCGACGCTGGCCTACAGCCTAGCCCGTACCTTGCTCGCGCGGCCCGAAGATCGCCGCCCCACCGATCAGACGCCGCTCGCCGTGGACCCGGCAACGCGTGCCTTCCGGCAGGTGGCGGCCTTGTCGCATCCGGCACTGCTCGTCCTGCGGCGGCCCTGGGACAGCAAGGGCAAGCGGCACACGGCCGGCATTCCCGTCGACGAGGTGCGACGTCTCCGGGCGTTTCTCGGGCATACCGGGGAGGCGGGGTCCAACCGCGTCGTGCTGGTCGACACGGCGGACGATCTCGGCACGGCCGCCGCCAATGCGCTTCTGAAATCTCTGGAAGAGCCGCCGCCCGCCACGATCTTCATCCTGATCACGTCGGAGCCGGGCGGCCTCCTGCCGACGATCCGGTCGCGGGTCAGGAAACTCGATCTCGCCCCGCTCGGGCCGGACGATCTCAAGGCCGCGGCCCAGCAGGCGATCGGTGCGACGGCGGATGCGCGTGTGCCCGCGCACGGGGACTGGCCGAAGCTCATCGATCTCGCGCAGGGGAGCGTCAGGCGGGCGCTGGCCGTCTCCTCGACGGGCGGGCTCAAGCTCTACGACGACGCGCGGCGGATGCTCGAACAGCTACCGAAGCTCGACTGGGCCGCCGTCCACAAGCTCGGCGACGATCTCGGCGGGGCGGCGGCAGAACAGTCGTTCGACGCGTTCTTCCAGTTCCTGACAGATCTCGTCGCGCGACTGATCCGCGTGCGCGCTGGCGGGGCCGGATCGGCCGACGACCAGAAGCTCGCCGGGCGCCTGATCGGGGATGGAAAACTCGCGGAGTTCGCCGAGTTCTGGACCTGGCTCGTCAGGACGAAGGCCGAGACGAAGCTCCTCAATCTCGACAAAAAGGGGTTAATCCTCGCCACGGCAGACAGGCTGGCATCCCTTACCGCGCCCGCTAGGTAAGTACCTAGTGGCGCTCACCGGCCCGATTGGTGTAGATTTGCTACCGTGTCGCGACAGCAGGGGTTTCCCCGTTTCATGATCCCGTCCGGACCAGTTTCCATCCGCAAGACACCGCGAATGCGGTGAGCCGGACGCGTTTCCGTCCGGCGTTGCGGCCTGCCGCTCATCCGCGCCACCCGCCTTCTCCCGTTTCACGACATCGCGCCCGGCAGGGTTGCCGATAAGCCGTGCCGGCTATAGACCCGAGCGCGACACACAAGACCGCAGGAGCCCCAGCCATGAGCGGGCAGAAATTCTACATCACGACCCCGATCTTCTATCCGAACGGCGCGCCGCACATCGGGCATGCCTACACAGCCATCGCTACGGATGCGATCGCGCGTTTCGAACGGCTCGACGGCCGCGACGTGTTTCATCTCACCGGTACCGACGAACACGGCCTCAAGATGAAGCAGACGGCAATCAAGGAGGGCATCACGCCGCTCGAACTGGCCGACAAGAATTCCGCGATCTTCCGCGATCTCATGGCCACGCTCGGAACCGCGCACGACGATTTTATCCGCACGACCGAGCCGCGCCATCACGAGGCGTGCCAGGAACTGTGGCGGCGCATGGAAGCGAACGGCGACATCTACCTCAACAAGTACGCCGGCTGGTATTCGGTGCGGCAGGAAGCGTATTTCGACGAAGGCGAGACGACCGTCGGCGACGACGGCGTGCGGCGCGAGCCGCTCGGCTCGCCGGTCGAGTGGACGGAGGAAGAAACCTACTTTTTTCGCCTCTCGAAATACCAGCAGCCGCTGCTCGATCACTACGCGAAGAACCCTGAGTTCATCCTGCCGCCGGAGCGGCGCAACGAAGTCGTGAGCTTCGTCTCGGGCGGGCTGCAGGATCTTTCGATCAGCCGCGCCTCGCTCGACTGGGGCATTCCGGTTCCGGGCAATCCGAAGCACGTCATGTACGTGTGGATCGATGCGCTCAACAACTACGTGACTGCAACCGGCCTTCTCAACAAGGGCGACAACCCGCGCAAGCACTACTGGCCTTGTGACGCACATATCATTGGCAAGGACATCGTGCGTTTCCACGCGGTCTACTGGCCGGCATTCCTGATGAGCGCGGGCGTGCCACTGCCGGAGCGCGTGTTCGCGCACGGGTTCCTCTACAATCGCGGGGAGAAGATGTCGAAGTCGGTCGGCAACGTCGTCGATCCCTTCGCGCTCGTCAAAGCCTACGGGCGCGATGCCACGCGCTATTTCTTCATGCGCGAAGCTGCTTTCGGGCATGACGGCTCGTACAGCCACGAAGCGATCGTCAACCGCATGAATGCCGATCTCGCCAACGATCTCGGCAATCTTGCGCAGCGCTCGCTCTCCATGATCGCGAAGAACTGCGAGGGCAAGGTGCCGACCCCCGGCGCGTTCACGGATGCGGACAAGGCCATCCTCGCCGCCGCCGACGCGCTCTATGCACAGAGCCGCAAGGCGATGGATACGCAGAACATCAAGGGCTGGCTCGATGCCGTGTGGGGTGTGGTCGGCGACTGCAACCGCTACTTCGCGGGCGAGGAGCCGTGGGCGAAGACCAAGACCGATCCGGCGCGGCGCGACACGATCCTCTACGTGACGGCGGAGGTGGTGCGGCAGGTCGCGATCCTGGCGCAGTCGGTGATGCCGGAGAGCTGCGGCAAGCTGCTCGATCTCCTCGGCCAGACCGCCGATCAGCGCTCATTCAAATCGCTGGGCGCGGCGCATCGTCTCGAAGCCGGCATGGCGCTGCCGGCGCCGTCCGGCGTGTTCCCGCGCTACATCGACCCCGAGGAAGAAGCCAAGCGCGCCGGCCAGCCCAAGCCGCAGAAGGGGAAAAAGGGGTAAGGTGCCTCTGTGATCTTCCAAACTTCGTCATGGCCGGCTTGGCCGGCCATGACGATCGAAACGGCAAGCCAAAACCGGAGAAGTGCGAGCAGGCTGAGCCCTCACTCCACTTCGAAATCGAAGGCGCGGCCGGGGAACGGCTCGTCACGCAAGCGGAAGTGCCACCATTCGCGGTCGTAGGGAGCGAATCCAGCCGCGATCATGGCGTCGCGCAGGATCGTGCGATTTGAGCGCGCCGCGTCTCCAACCGATTTCGCCGCATAAGCGCTCGCCGGGCTGAAGCAATCGAAACTCGTGCCGAGATCGACTGAGGACTCGGCCGGGCGCTCGCTCATTGCGCCATCGCACCGGCCCGAGGACAAGGGCGTCGGCAACGGCGCATCGCCCGCGCGCACGAGGCCGACATCGACCGTCGAGCCCGCCGAGTGCGACGACTTCGGCGCCACGTAACCGAGCGCGTCGAGTTTCGACCTGTCGACGTTCGGAAGGAAGACGCGCTGCATGTCGCCATTGCCCGTCTTCGACAGCCACGCCATGAAATGCGCGACGGCGCGAGCCGGTCGATAGCAGTCGTAGACTTTCAGGGCGTAGCCTTTCGCGCGCAAATCCTTGTCGGCGCGCACGAGGGCGGACGCCGCCGGTCGGGTCAGAATGCATTCGGCACGGGCGTATCCCGGCACGATGCCGGCCGTAAAATTGAAGCCGCTCGCGTAGCGGATATCCTGCCGGATCTCCGGGGCGATCTCGCGCAGGCGCACGAATCCGTCCGGCAACACCTTCGGCTCCGACGCGAAAGTGGACGCAGCACCGCACCACAGAAACAGCGCTACCGCGCTACTTCGCCGCCATTTCGATTTCGAGGCCATTGGAGGATGTCCAGCCGGTCTTGCCTTGCCATGTGATACGGCACCAGTCGTACGAGCCGCCGCCGGGATCGGGCTTTCTGCAATCGCCGACGACGATGCCGCCCGTACCTGCCGGGATCGAGAAGGCGACAGGATGCATCGTGCCGGCGCCGGTGCGGATGTTCTGGATGCCTTGCGAGACGTATTTCCTGACGCGCCAGGTCACCTGCTCCATTCGTGCGGGGCGGGTCGCGGCTGGCGGCGGCGGCGGAGGGCTTGGCGTCGCTGCAACAGACTTCGTCGGTGGCGATCTTTCAGATCGGAAGAGCGTCGTGTAGGGAAAGAGTGTAGATCTCGG
>ERZ761609.3573-NODE-3573-length-10069-cov-10.249850_pt1 | contig 10069 bp, 9 predicted proteins | sample MGYA00511163_ERZ761609 | MGnify/ENA primary metagenome ERZ761609 (study PRJEB28899, sample SAMN02445070) | bioreactor sludge metagenome | biome: EBPR sludge | place: Australia: Brisbane, Thorneside Wastewater Treatment Plant | collected 2011-12-16 ... | reverse complement strand
GCGCGCAGGCCTTCGGTCGCCAGCGCGGCGAAGGCTTTATAGAGGCTTTGCATCGGCATGTTTTCAAGGAACAGCTCGACGTTCGCGTTCTGCGGCAGGTAGCCTGCGCTATCCGGCGCGACAAGATTGGTGCCCATCAGCTCTTTCAGGCTGATGCGCGCGGCGATTTTGCCGTTGTCGCTGCGCAGGCCAGCCATGTCGATGAAGGACGAAAATTCTTCAAGGCGCAGGGAGCGGGGTTTTTCAGGCGTCTGGCCTTCCTTCGGCGGCAAAGGCTGGACGTCGGCGGCGAATTTCTGGAACTGCAGTTCCGATTTCGCGTCGCTGAACATCACATAACCATCTTGCAGCATCGCGTTCAGCACGGCTTCGGTATCTTCAACCGGCTTGTCGCCCGACTGTTTCACAAGGTCGCGCATTTTCTTTTTGCTTTGCAGACGCATGCCAAGGTCGAGCATGGTGTAATCGGTCTTGCTGTAAAGGCGTTCAAGACGCGCTTCGCCGGGGCCCGAAAGCTCGGACGGCGAAAAATTTGCCTTGATGTTGCGCACTTCGATTTCCGTCGGGCCTGTCCACATGCCGTCTTTGTCGGGCTGCAGGTTGGTGATGAAACGGAAGTTTTCTGTGGTGCTGCTGAACGGCTCTTTGCCATCGACGGTCAGTTTCAAATCGCCGTATTCCGCATCGACGCGGGTGGGGAATTGCAGCGATGCCTGCCATGCCATGGCGAATTTCTGTTTGCCGATGTTGAGCGTCACGGTTTCGTTTGCGGCGCTTTTGAACGTCATGGTCGGCTGCACGGCCATGCTGGCCAGATATTCGTCATCGGTTTTGCCGTGGGTGACGTTCAGCACGATGGTGCCGACTTCGATATTGCCGATATCGGGATAGGCGTAGTTAACATCCGGAAAGCGGACTTCGTAATAGCTGCCCTTGTTGGTGATTTGCGGCGGGCTCGACATCTGCAGGCCTTCGCCGGTCTTTTTGCTGACCTCCAGCTCGAACGTCAGGGCTTCGTCGATGACGCGGCGCAGCTCTTCGACACCGGCGTCGCTGACAGCTTTTTGCGCATAGACGGCGGTGGGGGAAAAGGCCAGCAAGGCCAGCGCGGCGGAAGAGAACAGAATTTTACGCATGAACACACCCTTGATGAGGAAAAGGCAGGAAAAGGAGTTATATTTTAGAGATAAAAGCCCATATCCCACTATGCAAGAAGACTCTTAAGCAATTCTTATCAAAGTCGGTTGAAATAGTCATAAAACCGGACTAGAACAAGGCTCCGGCGCTAAAACGCGCGGCGGCGGTATTGGTTCCGCCCCGCACGCCGCCGGCAGCAGGAGCGTTATGTCATGAAACAACATCTGGGCGGATACCGGCTCTGGCTGGCTTTGGCGCTTTTTTGCGCGGCGCTGTTGTGGCCGCAGCGCGGGGCGCTGGCGATGTATGTCTCCGGCAACGAGCTTGTGCAGAAATGTATGAGCCAGCGCAAAGAAGATATCTATGGCTGCGTGCATTACGTCGCGGGCGTTATCGATTATCATGTGGTCATGCAATCCCTCGGCACCGCACCGACGCTGCCGTTTTGCATCCCCGCGGGCGTCAGCGTGACGGAGGCGGCCTTCACCGTGCTAACCTATCTGCGCGCGCAGCCGCAGCACGAAGGTTTTATCGCCGCCATGGCCGTGCCGATGGCGCTCAACAAAGCCTTCCCCTGCAAAAAACCCGCGCCGAAAAAGAAGAAAAAATAGTAAAAACAGGACAAGAACGTGAACAAGCCCGCCGCCAAAAACACGAACAAGCCGCTGTTCAGCCTGCAAAGCGATTTCACGCCCGCAGGGGACCAGCCACAGGCGATTGCAGAGCTGACCGAAGGTCTTGTGCGCGGGGAGCAAAATCAGGTGCTGCTCGGCGTCACGGGCTCGGGCAAGACATTTACCATGGCGCATGTGGTGCAAAACCTCGGCCGCCCGACGCTGGTGCTGGCGCATAACAAAACACTGGCGGCGCAGCTTTATGGGGAAATGAAAGAATTTTTCCCCGATAACGCCGTCGAATATTTCGTGTCCTACTACGATTATTACCAGCCCGAAGCCTATGTTCCCAAAACCGATACCTTCATCGAAAAAGACGCCACGATTAACGAACAAATCGACCGCATGCGCCACGCCGCCACCCGCGCGCTTCTGGAGCGGCGGGACGTGATTGTGGTGGCCAGCGTGTCGTGCATTTACGGTATTGGCGACGTCGAAACCTATCAGGGCATGGCGTTTGACATCACGGTGGGCGACAACATCGACCGCAACGAGCTTTTGCGCAAGCTGGTCGATATCCAGTACAAACGCAACGACATCGATTTTTCGCGCGGTGCATTCCGCGTGCGCGGCGATATCGTCGAAGTTTTTCCCGCGCACTTGGACGACCATGCGTGGCGCATTTCCCTGTTCGGGGACGAGATTGAAAGCATTACCGAGATTGACGCGCTGACGGGGCAAAAATCAGATACCTTCGAAACCGTGCGTATCTATGCCAACAGCCACTATGTGACGCCCAAGCCCACCATGCAGCAGGCCATCAAGCAAATCAAAGCCGATTTGCACGCAAGGCTGGATGAATTGCGGGCGGAAAACAAACTGCTGGAAGAACAGCGCCTCGCCCAGCGCACGCAGTTCGATTTGGAAATGCTCGAAGCCACGGGCATGTGCCCCGGCATTGAAAACTATTCGCGCTATCTGACCGGCCGCAAGGCGGGGGAGCCGCCGCCGACCCTGTTCGAATACCTGCCCGACGATGCGCTTTTGATTGTGGATGAAAGCCATGTCATGCTGCCGCAGCTGCGCGCGATGTATAACGGCGACCGCGCGCGCAAACAAACGCTTACCGATTACGGTTTCCGCCTGCCCGCCGCGCTCGACAACCGCCCGCTGAAGTTTGACGAGTGGAACGAGATGCGCCCGCCCACGGTCTTTGTCTCCGCCACACCCGGCGAGTGGGAATTGCAGCAAACCGGCGGCGTTTTCACCGAGCAGGTCGTACGCCCGACGGGCCTGACCGACCCCGACGTCATTCTGCGCCCGACGGAACATCAGGTCGATGATTTGCTGGCCGAATGCCGCATCCTTGCGCAAAAAGGCCAGCGCGCGCTGGTGACGACCCTGACCAAAAAAATGGCCGAAGACCTGACGGAATATATGACCGAAGCGGGCATCCGCGTGCGCTATCTGCATTCCGACGTCGATACGCTGGAGCGTATCGAGATTATCCGCGATTTGCGTCTGGGCGTTTTTGATGTGCTGATTGGCATCAACCTGCTGCGCGAAGGCCTCGACATTCCCGAATGTACGCTGGTCGCCATTCTGGATGCGGACAAGGAAGGTTTCCTGCGCAGCCGCACATCGCTGGTGCAGACCATCGGCCGCGCCGCGCGTAACGTCGAAGGCCGCGCGATTTTGTATGCCGACCGCATCACCGACAGTTTGCAATACGCGCTCGACGAAACCGCCCGCCGCCGCGAAAAGCAAAAAGCCTATAATATCGAACACGGCATCACGCCCGAAAGCGTGAAAAAGAAAATATCCGACGTGCTTTCAAGCGTGTTTGAACGCGCCGACCATGTGGATGTAAAAATGTCGCCGGACATGCCAAAGATGACGGGTGGCAACATGCGCGCGCATCTGGCGCATCTGGACAAAAAAATGCGGGAAGCCGCCGCCAATCTGGAATTCGAAGAAGCCGCCCGCCTGCGCGACGAAATCCGCAAACTGCAAGAAGCCGACCTCGCCCTGCGCGACGGCGATATTGTTTAGGGGGCACAGATGACAGATAATCCGGCAGACAAGAAAAGCCCGCCGCCCGGCGTGATGTTTATGCGCGCGAGCCGTATTCGGGACGCCGCGTTTAAAGAGGGCATCAAAGAGCTTATGGAACAAGCCCGTGCAGAGGGCAGCCTCACACCCGCATGGGAAAGTTTTCTTGAAAAGGCCTTGCAATCGCAAAGGGGGTCGGAAGACTTGTGGAGGGATTTCTTCGCGCTTTTAGCGGCGGAGGATAGCGGGGGCAGTCTCACCGAAGAGGAGGTCGAAGCGCTGCTGACCTCCACCGCGGCGGGCTCGGATCCTTCATAATATCGCAGCGCGGCGCGGCGGCATTTACGAACGCCAGTCGAAGCCAAGCGTTTCCTGCGTGGCGAAACGCTGCAAATGCTCCGCCACCACCTGCTGCAGGCGCGGCGCTTCATCGGGGTTTTGCACGGTGACGCTGACGGAAAGCGTATCGTTTGCGGCCATCATTTCCACTTGCCATGTTTCAAACACAACGCGCCCCGCCTGTGGCGTGAATTCCGCCTTGGCCTTGTGGCTCCAATGTTTGCACAGCTGCTGCAAGTAACGGCTGGCGTGGGCGGTTTTAACATCGGTGCGGGCTGTGTTTGCGCTCATGTCCGTCTCCTGCTTTTGAATAAAGACTTAGAGGGGGGAGGGGCGTTTTCAAGCGCCAAAGGCAACAAAAAAACGCCCCGGCAATGCTGCGCGGGGCGTTTTGTTTGAAGCTGTTTGAATTTACGCGTTCGGCTTCGGCGGCTTGGGGCCGTCGTTTTTAGGCGTGCTGTTTTTGGGCTCTGCCGCTTTCGGCTCCGGTTTCGGGGCGGGGGGTACTTCCAGCTCTTTCGCGTGTTTCAGAAACTCGTTGATGCGTGTGATTTCATCCTGCGAGCGGCCGGCGATTTGCGTGATGAATTTGGTCACGTCCTTCACGCTGCTCGGCTTTTCGATTTGGGTCATTTCCATTTTCAGGATGTCCTGGAAATCCGGATGCGACACCAGCGCGCGCGTCCATTCCAGCGTTTCCTTGATGCCCTTGGCGTATTTGCCGCCGTTGCGCGCATCGGACAGCGCGATGATTTCTTCGAGGACCTGGATGTCGCTCTTGCCCTTGGTGTCAATCTCCAGCTTTTTCGCAACCGCGACGGTGAGGATTTTAACCTCCGCAATCACCGGCAGCACTTCGTAGGCCGTCATGATGGCGCCCTTGCGCGGGGAGGAAAGGATGTTTTTCTGCTCCACCAGTGCGTTGCTCAGGTCTTTGGTCAGCAAATCCACGTTGTTGGAGTGCATGACTTTGGAGCCATGCTTGCGGGCGAGGTTTGCGAAAACAATCGCGAGCTTAATCTGGGGAAACATGGCGTATCCTTTCGGCAGACGGGCTTGAATCGGTATAATGTTACTTGAATGGGGCTATTTCTATACATAAAGAACCATCCGGTCAAGCGGCGCTGCGGCAAAAACGGGCATTATATTTTCATAAATATACCAAAATCGTTATCCGTCTTGCGCCAGCGGCGTAAGGGGCGCGGGGGCAGGGCGGGGGCGGTGGAAAGTGGAACAGAAAAGGCAGCGGCGGGCGACGTTTTTCGAATCGCCTTGCTTGTGCCGCGGCGGGGGTTTGCTTTAGTGTAAAAAAACAGAAGCGAAAAAAATGCGCGGAAAAATTCCATGACACAAAAACGCCGCACGGCACAGCCGGAACAAAGCCACGACATGATGCGCTGCGTCGTCGATGGCGCGGGGCAGCTGTTGTTCGTCTCGCCGGCGCTTGGCTGGGCGCTCGGGCTGAACGCTGGTGTTTTGCGCGGCCGCGCGCTTTCCTCCATCGTCGATATTATTTTGCCGCGCGGCGAGGATAAAATGCAAAGCGGCTTTTACGAAGCCGTGCTGCTGCGCCAGCACCGCGACCCCGTCGCCATGTCGGCGCGCGTGGATATTGTGGATGTGGGGGCGGATGCGCCTTACAGCGTCGTCTGGCTCGACCCCGAAGGGCGTTTGCAAAAACAGAAACAGAACGATTTCGGCACCGCCGCGCGCGAATTTGCGCTGTTCATCAGCGAAAACCAGCAAAAGGCCGAAAAGGCGGCGGCGCAAAAGCCCGACCTCGATTATATATCGAATACGGATAGCGAGCTTCGGCACTTCCTCAACCTCACTTCCGACCTTCTCGGCGTTTACAGGCGCGATATGTCGTTTGTGCGTGTTAATCCGGCCTTTAACCGCGTGATTGGCTATACGGATGCGGAGCTGAAAATGTTCCCCTTCGTCGATTTGATACATGCGGACGAGCGCGACCATATTTTGGGCGTGATGCAAAAAGTCATCCACGCGCCCGAAGGCGAAGAAGTGCGCATCGATTTCGAATGCCGCGTGCGCTGCAAGGACGGCACGTTCCGCTGGGTCGATTGGGTGCATAAAGTCACGGGCGAATATGTGTATATCGTCGGGCGCGACGTCACCGACATCAAACAGCACGAAGTCGCGCTGGAGCGGCGCGAACAGCAGCTGTCCGAAGCGCAGAAAATCGGCCGCATGGGGCACTGGTATCTGGATGCCACGCAGGCCGTCGATGCGCGCAGCGTGATGGAATGGTCCGACCAGATTTATAATATTTTCGGCGTGGAAAAAGGCAATTTCACCCCCGCCATCGGCAATGTCAGCGCCATGCTGCTGAAGCGCGACCTGCGCCGCGTGTATCAGGTTTTCCAGCGTGCGATGATACGCAAGCGCGACTACGAAGTTGAATTCGCCCTGCGCCGTCCGGGCGGGGAGCTGCGCTATGTCCGCTGCGAAGGCCGCTGCAAGGTCAACCCGCGCACGGGTGAAAAAGAAGCGCTGTTCGGCATCATGCAGGACATTACCGAGCGTACGCGCCACGAAAAAGCACTGCGCGAAGCGAAAGACGCCGCCGAAAGCGCCTACGCGTCCAAAACCCGTTTCCTTGCGAACATGAGCCACGAGCTGCGCACGCCGCTCAACGCCATCATCGGCTTTTCCGAGATGATACAGCGCCAGCTGCTCGGCCCCGTGGGCAATGCGCGCTACCTTGAATATGTGGGCGGCATCCGGCAATCGGGCGAGCATCTGCTCGACCTTATCAACGACATTCTCGACATGTCGAAAATCGAGATTGGCAAATATGAACTGTATGTGGAGGAGCTGAACGTCGGCAAAATCATCCGCCTCGCCATTCACATGGTGGAGGGGCGCGCGCATGAATCGCAGGTGCGTCTTGTGTCCGACGACATCCCCGACGATATTCAAATCATGGCCGACCGCCGCGCGATTATGCAGGTGCTGCTCAACCTGATGTCAAACGCCGTCAAATTCACCAAAGAGGGCGGCACGGTCGATATCCGCTGTTTCCGCGAACTGGGCGGCGTTGCGATTGTGGTCAGCGATACCGGTATCGGCATCCCCAAGGACAAGCTGGATGTGGTGACATTGCCGTTTGAACAGGTCAGCTCCGAATTCACGCGCAACCACGAAGGCACGGGGCTTGGTCTTGCCATCACCAAAGACCTTATCGAGCTGCACGGCGGCACCCTCGACATCGACAGCGAAGTCGGCGTCGGCACCACTGTCACCGTTCTTCTGCCCGACCGTTTGCCGGAGAGCAGGCCTGCGGGTTAGTTTTGTTTCTAAAGCTTCAGGTAAAGCTGCGGGCTTCCAAATGTGAAGACCTGCGCCGCGCCGGTTTTTCGGCGGGGGAGGGTTTGCGTTCAACTTCGCCCAGGTCGGCGGTTTGGGTGATGATGCCTTTGAAGGCGCGGGTGAATTCGTTGCAAAGCCCCTTGGTGCATTCGGCCAGCAGCCACGACTCCCCGCGCAGTGACAACGAGGTGACGCTCTGGCAGCGCGGGTCGTCTTTCAAACGCTGTTCCATGATGCTCAGCGTGCTGGTCTCCAGCACTTTTGTGGCGCGTGCCTGAAACAGCGCGGCGTCCGCATCCGCGGCGGGCACGGCGGCGGTATTGAACGGCTTCAGCGTGAACAGGTATTCGCGGGTTTGCTTGGTCATGGTCTTGCCTCGAATGAATTATCATTCATCATAGCATTGCCTGCGTTTATGTCAAAATGCTGCGGCTGCAGCAAATGCCCAAGCCGCTGATATTCCATGTCATCGCGGGAATGTGCGGCGTGCTCAATCTTCCAGCAGCAGCGCGGCTTCGTCGTCGGTTTCAAGGCAGGCCTGCAGCCCTGCGCGGTAATCGGGATACAGGAGCGTGACGCCGAGTTCCTGCTTGATGCGGTCGTTTTTCACGCGTTTGTTGTCGCTGTAAAAACTGCGTACCATCGGGGCGACGTCGGCCTGTTCGTAGGCAATCATCGGCGGCGGGCAGATGCCCAGCAGGTTGCAGGCAAAGGAAATCACTTCGTGGCTGGTCGTCGGGTAATCGTCGGCAAGGTTGTATATCGCGCCGCTTTTCGGCTGGTTGATGGAGGCGATAAGCGTTTGCACGATGTCATCGACATGAATGCGGTTGAACACATGCCCCGGCTTGTCGATGCGGCGCGCGGTGCCGCTGCGCACGGTATCCAGCGCACTGCGCCCGGGGCCGTAGATGCCGGCAAGGCGGAATATATGCAGCGGGAAGTCTTCGTTCATGGCAAGTGATTGCCATTGCTCCTCCGCCTTCTCGCGCTGGCTGCCGCGCTGGCTGGTGGGGGCGAGGGGCGTTTGCTCGTCTATCCAGCCACCGTCGTGGTTGCCGTAAACGGCGGTGGTCGATAAATACCCCGCCCATTCAATCGTGCCGGACTCCAGAAGGTCATGCGCATGCGCCTCGAACGCGGGGTCGCCGCTGCGGCCGGGCGGAATGGACAGCAGCACATGCGTGACGCCGCGGAAACTGTCGAAAGGGTCGGGCAGATGGTGCGTGGGTTCGAACAGCTCCGCCGCGATGCCGTCTTTGGCCATTTGCGCGCGTTTTTCGGGGTCGGTCGTGGTGCCCGCGATGTGCCAGCCATAACGGCGCAGCACGTTTGAAAGCGCGGCGGCGGTATAGCCATAGCCGAAACAAAAAAGTTTTTTATCCCGCGCGGCGGGGGCAATGGGGCATGCCGTATCTGAAGATTGCTCTGCGCGTTTGTCCATCGCCATCGCCCCCGTTTAGAAATCGAGGTCCTGATAATGGCTGGGCGGCGCAAAGCCCGGAATGACGTCGTCCAGCAAGGGTTTGAACGCAGGGCGCGATTTGATGCGCGCGTACCAGTCCTTGGCGGCCTTGTGTTCGTCCCACGGCACATCGCCGATATAGTCAATGGCGGAGAGATGCGCGGCGGCGGTGACATCGGCCAGCGATAGCTCGTCGCCAGCCAGCCAGCGGCGGCGTTCCGTCAAAAACCCGATGTAGTCGAGGTGGTAGTGAATATTGGCATGACCGGCGCGGATAGACGGGCCGTGCGGCTCCCCCATTTTCAGGAAGCGTTTCATCATTTTCTCGCCGACCAGGTTTTCGGTCACTTCGGCGTTGAATTTGTGGTCGAACCACGCGACAAGGCGGCGGGTTTCCGCGCGTTGCAGCGGCGCAGCGCCCATCAGGTCGATGGTGTTGTAAACCTCGTTCAAATATTCGCAAATGACCTGGCTGTCGGTCAGGATGGTGCCGTCAGGCTCAATCAACACGGGCACGTCGCCCGCGGGGTTGATGGCCAGAAATTCGGTGCGGCGCTCCCATACTTTTTCGATTTTCAAATCGAAATCGAGTTTCTTTTCGGCAAGGGCGATACGCACTTTCCGGGAAGAGGGATGCAGCCAGAGATGATATAGCGTTCTCATTGGAATGAATCTTACGCAAGGGCACCTGAATCGCAAAACATTAAATCAAAGACTTGGCGCGAATTCTGACTTGCATAACTGAAAAAGCGCGGCCAAGCCCTGTGCGCTTTTCATGAACAGCTGATTCTCTGATTTTACAGATTTTGAAAAGCGCGGCGCGAAAACGCAATCAAACAAGTTGAATCCGCGCCCTCTGCAGCGGCGCTTTGCCAGAGTCCTTGTGCGCGGGAAAGGGGCGGCTGCGCGGCTTGCGCCCCTTAAAACAAAAGCGTCTTTCGCTGTGCGCGAATTGCCAGAGTCACGATGAAACGCAAAACAGCGGGATGCAGCAGCGCGAAAAGCCGCCAGCGATTCGCCGCTGCAGCGGCGCTCAGCCTGCGGGGATAAGCGCCAGTTCGAATTTGATGGGGACATCGGCCTGTCCGGTCGATGCGTAATTCTCGGTTGCGAAATCGGCGCGGTTGGCGGT
>ERZ761609.3569-NODE-3569-length-10075-cov-7.006886_pt1 | contig 10075 bp, 9 predicted proteins | sample MGYA00511163_ERZ761609 | MGnify/ENA primary metagenome ERZ761609 (study PRJEB28899, sample SAMN02445070) | bioreactor sludge metagenome | biome: EBPR sludge | place: Australia: Brisbane, Thorneside Wastewater Treatment Plant | collected 2011-12-16 ... | reverse complement strand
CCCACCGGGCGGGCGCAGGCCTCTCGGTCTTCGGCTGATCCGGTCTTGCGGGGTGGTTTTCACAGGGCCGGGGAAACGCGGTGCGTTTCCGGGGTCCGGCCCCTGAGAGCTTGGCCGAGGCCATCGCCGAGGTCATGTGGAAACGGTGGCGCGTTTGGGCCGGCCCCGGAGGTATTCAGCCCAGATAGTCCTGCAAGGTGGCAGCCGTGCCTTTGGCCCAAAGGCTGTTCAGCCAATGCGCGAAATCGGCGGCGAATTCGGCATCTTCGGCCAGATCGCCATAGATCGTGCGTTGCGCGAGCCAGACGGATGGATCGGTTTTCGCCGCCAGGGCCAGCGGTTGCAGCACATCCCAGTTCGGGTCATTCGGCTCGATCACCGCGCCGCTGTCCGACACCCCGGCGCAATAGCGGCACCACATGGCGGACACCAGCGCCAGACCCCGCGCCGACTGGCCCGCCGAGCGGCGGTCGCGCACGGACGGTATGATGAACTTGGGCTGACGGTTGGAGCCATCCAGACACAGCCGCCGCTCGGTATCAGCCACTTCGGGGTTGGAAAACCGCGCCCGGATCAGCTCGTAATAGGCCGGGATTTCGGTATTCGGCACCGGGGGCACGCAAGGGATGACCTCCTCGCGCTCCACCTTGTCGAGCAGGCCCAGGATCAGCGGGTTCGCCATCGCCTCATGCACCAGCTCGATATCCATCAAGCCGCCGGGATAGGCGATGATGGCATGGCCGCCATTGAGGATGCGGATTTTCATCATCTCGTAGGCGTGGACGTGATCGGAGAAGGTGACGCCCACCTCCTCCAGCGCGGGGCGGCCGGTGGGGAAATTGTCCTCGACCACCCATTGCCGGAATGGCTCGCAGGTGACCGGCACCGGATCGGCCAGACCGAAGCTTTCGGCCAGCGCCCGCTCGCGCGGGCCTGTGGCGGGGGTGATGCGGTCCACCATGGCATTGGGGAAGGCGACATGGGCGTCGATCCAGTCGGCCAATGCAGGGTCCGACAGGCGGGCCAAGCCCACCACGGCGGCGCGGGTGACATGGCCATTGCCCGGCAGGTTGTCGCAGCACATCACGGTGAAGGGCTGGATGCCAGCGGCGCGGCGGGCCTTGATGGCGGCCACGATGGCGCCAAAGGCGGTAGCGGGCGCATCCGGGTTGGCGGCATCGGCCTGAATCTCCGGAGCCGTCGGGTCAAACGCGCCGGTGGCGGCATTGATGAAATAGCCGCCCTCGGTGACGGTAAGGCTCACGATGCGGATCTCAGGGCGCGACATGGCGGCGATGAGGCTGGCGTTATCAGCCTCGACCGGCAGGAAGTCGATCATCGCGCCGATGCGGCGGCAGCTTTTGCCTGCCGGGTCCAGCTCGATCACGGTCGAGAGGCAGTCTTGCGCCTTCAGCGCCTCGCGCATCCTGGCATCGCCCGCGCGGACGCCGGCGCCAAGGATCGCCCAATCATGGCCCAGACCCTTGGCGAACAGATCATCGAGGTAAACCGCCATATGGGCGCGGTGGAAATTGCCCAGACCGATATGGACGATACCGGGGGTCAGTTGGCTGCGGTCATAGGCCGGAGTTGCGACGGAGGGAGCTTGTGCGTTCATGATCATGCCATCCAGTTGCCGCCATCGACCCCGAAGGTCTGGGCGCAGATGTAATCAGCCTCGGGCGTGGCAAGGAAAATCGCCATGCCGGTGAGATCGGCGGCGGTGCCCATGCGCCCAAAGGGCACAGCTTCGCCGACGATGCGTTTCTTCTCGCCCAGGGGGCGGTTCTCATATTTGGCGAACAGGCTGTCGACGTGATCCCAATGCTCGCCCTCGACGACACCGGGGGCGATGGCGTTCACGTTGATGCCATGGGCAATCAGGTTCAGGCCCGCGCTTTGGGTGAGGCTGATGACGGCGGCCTTGGTGGCGCAATAGACGCCGACAAGGCTTTCGCCGCGCCGCCCGGCCTGGCTGGCCATGTTGATGATCTTGCCGCCATGACCTTGCGCGATCATCTGCTTGGCCGCCGCTTGCAGGCAGAACAGCGTGCCCGCCACGTTGACGGCGAACAGGCGGTCGTAATCGGCGCGGGTGATCTCCACGATGGGTTGCGCGGTGAACAGGGCGGCGTTGTTGATGAGGATATCAAGCCGGCCCAGCTTACCGATGGCCTCGGCAAAGCCCGCCTCGATGCTGGCCTGATCGGCCACGTTCATCTGCACGGCCACAGCCTGCGAACCGAGGCTGGCGGCGGCGGCTTGCGCCGCCTCTGCGTTGATATCGGCCAGCGCCACGCGGGCGCCTTCCGCGATATAGGCGCGGGCAAATTCCAGCCCGATGCCCCGCGCGGCCCCGGTGATGAGGGCGGTTTTTCCGGTCAGCCGCATCACATCGCCATCCCGCTTGCGTCAAAACGATAGAGCTTGTCGGCAGGGGCATGCAGGCGCACGGTCTGGCCGTGATGCAAGCCACGCTCGCCCGGCACCCGCACGGTCAGATCGCCGATACCGGCCACCTGCACCTTGAGGAAGGTGTCAGAGCCCAGATGCTCGGCCAGACCGATCACGCCTTCCCAATCGCCATGACCCACCTCGACATGTTCGGGGCGCACGCCCAGGGTGGTGCAGCCGTGCTTGGCGGCCTCGGCCCCGGTGATGAAATTCATCTTGGGGCTGCCGATGAAGCCCGCGACAAACAGGTTGCGGGGCTTGTGATAAAGTTCCAGCGGGCTGCCGACCTGCTCGATATTGCCTGCATTCAGCACCACGATCTTGTCGGCCATGGTCATGGCCTCGACCTGATCATGGGTCACATAGATCATGGTGGTCTTGAGGCTTTGGTGCAGTTCGCTGATTTCCTGCCGCATGGTGACGCGCAGCGCCGCATCGAGGTTCGACAGCGGTTCATCGAACAGGAAGGCCGCCGGTTCGCGCACGATGGCACGGCCAATGGCCACACGCTGACGCTGACCGCCCGAAAGCTGGCCGGGGCGGCGGTCGAGGTAGTTGGTCAGGTTGAGGATGCGCGCGGCATTCTCCACCTTCTTGTCCTGCTCCGCCTGGCTCATCTTGGCCATCTTGAGCGGGAAGGCGATGTTCTTCCTGACCGACATATGCGGATAAAGCGCATAGGATTGGAACACCATGGCAAGGCGGCGTTCGGCCGGAGCAGCATCGGTGGCATCGCGGCCATCAATGGTGATCTTGCCCGAGCTGATATCCTCCAGCCCGGCGATCAGCCGCAGCAGGGTGGATTTGCCGCAGCCCGAGGGGCCGACGAAGACGACGAATTCGCCATCATTGATCTGAAGATCCAGGGGCGGGATGACATTCACATCGCCAAAGGTCTTGGTCACAGCGGAAAGGGTGATATTTCCCATGGGGTTACCTCACTTCACCGCGCCAAAGGTCAGGCCGCGGACGAGTTGTTTCTGGCTGAACCAGCCAAGGATCAGGATGGGCGCGATGGCCATGGTGCTGGCCGCCGAAAGTTTCGCGTAGAACAGCCCCTCGGGAGAGGAATAGCTGGCGATGAACTGGGTCAGCGGGGCGGCGGCCTTGGTGGTCAGTTGCAGGGTCCAGAAGGCCTCGTTCCATGCGAGGATGATGTTCAGAAGCATGGTGGAGGCGATGCCCGGCACGGCCATCGGCGTCAGGATATAGAGGATTTCGGAGCGCAGATTGGCGCCATCCATCCGGGCGGCTTCAAGGATTTCACCGGGGATTTCCTTGAAATAGGTGTAGAGCATCCAGATCACGATCGGCAGGTTGATGAGCGTCAGCACCACGGTCAGGCCGATGCGGCTGTCCAACAGGCCCAGATCGCGGAACAAGAGATACATCGGCACCAAGACGCCCACGGCGGGCATCATCTTGGTCGACAGCATCCACATCAGCAGATCCTTGGTGCGCTTGCCCGGCACGAAGGCCATGGCCCAGGCGGCGGGCACGGCGATGACGAGCGCGAGCAGGGTGGAGCCCACCGACAGCACGACCGAGTTCCAGAAATGCAGCGCATAGTTGGAACGCTCTTGCACCTCGGCATAGGAGTGGAAGGTCCAGCCCGAGGTCAGCACCTCCAGGGGCGTCTTGATCGCGTCGCCTTCGGTCTTGAAGGACAGGATGATGATCCACAGGATCGGGAAGAAGATCAGGAAGCCGATGGTCCAGGCGGCAACCGTCACCACGGCGGTCTTGAGGGATGAGGATTTGCGGGCCATGTCTCAGCTCTCCAGGTTCTTGCCGATCATGCGCATCAGGAAGAAGGCAACGATATTGGCGAGGATGACGGCGATGATGCCGCCCGCGGAGCCGCCCCCCACGTCATAGTTCAGCAGCGATTGCTGATAGACGAGATAGGGCAGGTTGGTGGATGCCGTGCCGGGGCCGCCATTGGTGGTCACGAGGATTTCGGCAAAGACCGACAGAAGGAAAATGGTCTGGATCAGCACCACCACCGTGATCGAGCGCGTCAGATGCGGCAGGGTCAGGTAGATGAAGCGGTTGAGCCAGCTTGCGCCATCCATCTCGGCGGCCTCCATCTGTTCGCGGTCCAAGGATTGCAGCGCGGTGAGCAGAATGAGGGTGGCGAAGGGCAGCCAGGACCAGGCGACGATCACGATGATCGAGGCGAGCGGCGCGTGGCTCAGGAAATCGAAGGGCTGAAAGCCGAAGGTCTTGGCGATATGGGCGAACATGCCGTTCACGGGGTTCATGAACATGTTCTTCCACACCAGCGCCGAGACGGTGGGCATCACGAAGAAGGGCGCAATCACCATCACCCGCACGATGCCCTGGCCCTTGAAGGGCTGGTCGAGCAGCAAGGCCAGCAGGATGCCCCCGATCACGGTGATGAGCAGCACGCCCCCCACCAGCAAAAGCGTGTTCAGCAGGGCCGCGCCAAAGGCCGGTTGCACGAGGAAATAGTAGTAATTGTCAAAGCCGGTCCAGCTTTCCATGCCGGGCATCAGCAGGTTGTAGCGCAGGAAGCTGAAGTAAATGGTCATCCCGAGCGGCACGATCATCCAGAGGAAAAGCAGGATGACGGCAGGGGAAACCATGAGGCGTGCAGCCGTCCGGGAGTGTTCGGTCGCCATGGCATGTCCTGATGGAAGGGGAAAAGGAAAAGGCGGGGCCGCGGATTTGAGAGGGCGGCCCCGCCCGGGAGGAACGAAACTGGTCAGGGTTCCGTTACTTCATGTGACCGGGCTGCTTACTTGATATAGCCCGCGCGGGTCATTTCGGTGGTGACGGCGGCCTGAGCCTGCGCCAGCGCCTCGTCAGCGGTGCTGGAACCAGCCAGAGCGGCCGAGAACAGTTGGCCCACCATGGTACCAAGGCCCTGGAATTCCGGGATGGCCACGAATTGCACGCCGACATAAGGCACCGGGTCCACGGTCGGTTGGGTCGGGTCTGCCGCGTTGATGCTGTCCAGCGTCATCTTGGCAAAGGGTACTTTCTGGTATTCGGCATTCTCATAGAGCGAGGTGCGGGTGCCCGGAGGCACGTTGGCCCAGCCCTCTTTCGAGGCGACGAGTTCCAGATACTCTTTCGAGGTCGCCCAGGCCACGAAGGCCTTGGCGGCGTCGATCTTCTGCGAGCCTGCCGGAATCCCGAGGTTCCAGGCCCAGAGCCAGTTGCCGCGCTTGCCCAGACCATTGTCGGGGGCGAGGGCGAAACCGACCTTGTCGGCCACGGTGGATTCCTTGGCATTGGTCACGAAGGAGGCCGCCACCGTGGCGTCGATCCACATGCCGCATTTGCCCTGCTGGAACAGCGCCAGGTTCTCGTTGAAGCCGTTGCCGGATGCGCCGGGCGGGCCGTAATTGGTCATCAGGTCGAGATAGAAGTTCAGCGTGTCTTTCCAGGGCTGCTGGTCGAACTGGGGTTTCCAGTCGGCGTCGAACCACTTGGCACCGAAGGAGTTGGACATGGCGGTCAGGAAGGCCATGTTCTCGCCCCAGCCGGCCTTGCCGCGCAGGCAGATGCCATAGATTTCGGCATCCTTGTCGGTCATCTTGGCGGCAGCGTCCTTGATGAAGGCCCAGGTGGGGGCCTCGGGCATGGTCAGGCCAGCCTTCTCCATCAGGTCGGTGCGATACATCACCATGGAGCTTTCGCCGTAGAAGGGCGCCGCCACCAGATTGCCGTCAACGGTCAGGCCGCCGCGAATGGCGGGCAGCAGGTCGTCCACGTCATATTCGGCAGGCAGGTCATTGAGCGAGACCAGCCAGCCCTGCTTGCCCCAGATCGGCGCCTCATAGGTGCCGATGGTCAGCACGTCGAACTGGCCGCCCTTGGTGGCGATGTCGGTCGTAACCTTCTGGCGCAGGATGTTTTCTTCCAGCGTCACCCATTCGACCTTGATGTCGGGGTGCTTGGCGTTGAAGTCATCCATCAGACCCTGCATGCGGATCATGTCGCCGTTGTTCACGGTTGCGACAGTGATGGTGGTTTCGGCCAATGCCGCGCTGGCAAGGGTGAGCGCAACGGTCGCGCCCAGCATGGCGCGGTAAGTCATGGTCATCAGTGATCCTCCCTGTATGCGTGAGCAAATCATCGCATTGCGGGTAAATGCTCACATGTGGGCAGAATCGTCAAGCCCCCGCTTCCGCCGCATCTGCGAAGGTCAGGGGTGCGCCAGAAGCGCCTCGGCGGTGGGGGCGTCGGTCACCAAGCCGTTGAGAATGCGGGATTTCAGCGCGCCGCGAATCGCCTGCACCTTGGATGCGCCGGCAGCAATGCCGATGGCGGGGCGGGCGAGGCCCGGCTCTACCCGCACGCCGCCGGTGCGGGTGTTGATGCCCAGATCAAGGTAATGGCCCTCCGAATCGAAGACCCAGCCCGCGACCTCACCCGCCGCCCCGGCGGCCTGCATCTGCGCCATCTCGGCCTCGGTGGCGAAGCCGTCCTTGCGCAGGGGCGCATCGGCGGACATCTGGCCCACGCCGACAAAGACCACATCCGCCGCCCGCGCCAGTTCCAGCACGCGCTGCACCGGGGGCAGGGCGTGGAAGGCCGCGCGCTCGGCGGCGGTGTGCGAGATCACCGGCACCAGCATGGGGTAATGCGGGGCGCGCACCTTGTCGGAAATGCGCATGACCACATCGAAGAACGAGGCCGAGCCATCGGGGGCGATATTGCCGATGAGCGAGACAAGCCGGTGCTGCGGGGCCTCCAGCGGGGCCATGGCATCGACCAGCCCACGCAGCGCCCGGCCCGTGCCAAGGCCAATCACCAGCGGATCGGCCATGCGCAGGAAACGCTCCAGCTCTGCCGCCGCTGCCGAGGCGATGCCAAGGCCCGGATCGGCCCCCGCCCCAAGCCCCGGCACCACCCGCACCCGGCCCAGCCCGTAGCGGTCGCGCAGCGCGGTTTCCAGATCAATGCAAGCCCCGATCCGGTGGTTCAGCCGCACCTGAATGAGGCCATCCGCCATGGCCCGGCTGACCAGCCGCTGCGCCCGTTGGCGCGAGACGCCCATCTCGGTGGCGATCTGGTCCTGGGTCATGCCGCCGACATAGTAAAGCCAGCCCGCGCGGGCGGCCTCGTCTTCCACTGTGGGTTCGGGATCGGCTTTCAGGCTGGGCGCACGGCTCATGGCTGGCCTTTGAAATCGGGGTGAAGGTCCAGGAAGGTGTTGAAATCGTTGAACACCAGATGGGGCGTGGCATCCTCGGGCTGGGTCAGGGCGCGGCCCGCCATATGGCTGCCGCCGGTGAAACGCCAGACGGTCATGCCCGCCGCAAGGCCGGCACGAATGCCGGTCAGGCTGTCCTCGATCACCAGACAGCGCGCCGGATCGGCCCCGCAAGCGGCTGCGGCATGCAGGAACAGATCAGGCGCGGGCTTGCCATGTGCCACCATGGAGGCGGTGAACAGCCGTGGCCCGATCAGATCGTCAAGCCCGGTCAGGCGCAAGGACTGCTCGGCGCGTTTCGGGCTGGAGGAGGTGGCGACACAACGCGGCAGCGCCAACCCGTCCAGCGCCGCCCGCACGCCGGGCATCACCTTCAGATCGGTTTCAAAGGCGGCGAGCAGGCGGTCGCGATAACGGGTTTCAAACTCGGGCGGCAGGTCCAGCCCGAAGGCATCGCGGATCGCTTGCATCACCGTGGGATAGCTGCGGCCCAGAAAATTGCGCGACACATAGTCCAGATCGACCTGCACGCCGCGCGCGGCCAATTCATCAATGAGCATCGACAGCGAGATGATCTCACTGTCGATCAAAACCCCGTCACAATCGAGGATCACAAGGTCAAACTGACGGCCCATGGTTTTCTGTAGCGGCATGGCCCCCCCGCTGGCAACGGGGAAGCGTGCCTTAATAGTCGTCCTCGCGCGGGCCGGACTGCCATTCATGCGCCAGATTGCCGAAGCGGGTGAAGCGGCCCTCGAATGAAAGTTCGACCGTGCCGATGGGGCCGTGGCGCTGCTTGCCCAGGATGACCTCGGCCTTGCCATGCACGCGTTCGGCCTTTTCCAGCCATTCGGCAAAGCGCGGGTCATCTTCCGGCGGTTTGAGGCGCTCGTGATAATATTCGTCACGATACACGAACATCACCACGTCGGCGTCCTGTTCGATCGAGCCGGATTCGCGCAGGTCAGACAGTTGCGGGCGTTTGTCCTCGCGGCTTTCCACCGTCCGGCTCAGCTGCGACAGCGCGATGACCGGGATGTTCAGCTCCTTGGCGATGGCCTTGAGCCCTTGGGTGATCTCCGAGACTTCCTGCACCCGGTTGGTTTCGCCCCGCCCGGTGCCTTTCAGCAGTTGCAGATAGTCCACCATCAGCACATCCAGCCCATGCGTGCGCTTCAGGCGACGGGCGCGCGCGGCGACCTGGCTGATCGGCAGGGCGGGCGTGTCGTCGATGTAAAGCGGGCAGGATTCCAGCGATTTGGCGGCTTCGACAAAGCGGCGGAACTCGGTTTCGGTCATGTCGCCGCGGCGGATCTGCTCTGAGGGCACCTCGGCGGCCTCTGACAGGATCCGCGCGGCCAATTGCTCGGCGCTCATCTCGAGGCTGAAAAAGCCGACGCAGCCGCCCTCGATGGCCCCTTCGCTGCCATCATGGGTGCGGCCGCGCTTGTAGGCCTTGGCGATGTTGAAGGCGACGTTGGTGGCCAGCGAGGTTTTCCCCATCGAGGGGCGCCCGGCCAGAATGATCAAGTCGGACGGGTGCAGGCCGCCCATCTTCTTGTCGAGGTCAATGAGGCCGGTCGAAATGCCCGCCAGACCACCGCCGCGCTGATAGGCGGCATTGGCGCTGTTCACCGCCTCGGTGACGGCCTTGAGGAACGACTGAAAGCCGCGCTCGGCCACGCCCTGTTCGCCCAGCTTGTAAAGCCGCTGCTCGGCCTCGGTGATCTGCTCGCGCGGCTCGGAAGTCAGATCGACCTTGCCCGCCTTGGCCGAAATGTCGCGGCCCAGCTGGATCAACTCGCGCCGCACCGCCAGATCATAGATCATCTGCGCGAAATCGCGGGCAGCAAAGGCGCTGATCGCCGCGCCCGCAAGGCGCACCAGATAGGCCGGGCCGCCCAGTTCCTTCAGGCCGGGATCATCCTCCAGAAAGGCCTTGAGCGTGACCGGCGAGGCCAGCGCATTCTTCTGGATGCGCGCCGCCGCCACCTCGAAGATGCGCTGATGCACGGGGTCGAAGAAATGCTCGGCCCGGCACAGCGAGGCGATGCGGTCGTAAATGTCGTTATTGGTCAGGATCGCGCCCAGAAGCTGCTGCTCGGCCTCGATATTATGGGGCAGGGCCTCGGTGGTGGCACCGGTTTCAGCCGGGCCGGGCAAGGGGGCAGGCTTGAGCGCCGTGATCTCGTTCATATGCCTCATGTCCTTCTTGATCCCTGCGGATAGCGCGCCACGGGCCGCGCCGCAATCGGGGAACAACTTGGGGAACAACCCTGTGGACAACCCGCGCCTTGGCGACGGGTTGGGGGAAGCCCGTATCAGGCTACCACATCTTGCGGGCTTTTCCAGTGCCTGCCCGGTCGGCACGATTCGGTCAGGAGCCGGGGTGCTCCCCCGCCGACAGCGATCGGCGGGGGGTTGCCGATGCCG
>ERZ761609.3567-NODE-3567-length-10085-cov-8.658923_pt1 | contig 10085 bp, 9 predicted proteins | sample MGYA00511163_ERZ761609 | MGnify/ENA primary metagenome ERZ761609 (study PRJEB28899, sample SAMN02445070) | bioreactor sludge metagenome | biome: EBPR sludge | place: Australia: Brisbane, Thorneside Wastewater Treatment Plant | collected 2011-12-16 ... | reverse complement strand
AACCACCAATGTCACGCCGGGGACGGCGGTGCGGTTTCTTGCCTATGCCTCGCTGATGTCAGGGGCTTCTGCCAGTGGCCCTCGGTTCTGACTGTTCGGTCATCCCTCGAGCATTCCTCGCAACCGGGCCTTAAGACCCTGCTCGGCGTCGCATTCGCTCCTAACCAGCAATTCCCCATTATGACCTGCCAGCCATGTCCGGGGGCGTTGGTCTGATGGCCTCAATGGCCTATTGTGACGCGCGCGCCGCTGGTGGCATAAGCCTTCTCGGCCGGGGCCTGAAAGGTCGTGTTCAAGACCAGATAGCTCCCCGCGCTGATAATGCCCATGGCGACAAGTGCTGCAACGATGGCTTTCATCGATCCGTCCCGTATGTTCCGATGCCGCTCTGCATCCTGTTGTTGGATCATGTTTTACGCATTCGGATACCGGGCTGCAAGCGTTTCGGCAGCGGCAAGATCGTCGGGCGCATTGGCATTGAAGAAGGGATCGAACGGTTCGGTCGGCCAGTTGGCATGGGCGATGCCGATGCCTGGCGTGAAGCGGTCGATCTTGCGCTCGCCGGCCGCAAGCGCAGCGCGCAGGCGGTTGCGTATGGCGACCGGCCACAGGCCGATCACCGGATGGGTCCAGCCCCCGGACGCGGCGGCGGCCAACGGCACCCCGGCGGCTGTCCGGGCCTCGGCGAGGCGCACTACCAGATCGGCGGGCAGAAACGGGCAATCGGCCGGCAGGCTGATGATGTCGGCAACATCGGGGCGATGGCTGGCCGCCCAGTCCAGACCGGCGAGAATGCCGGCGAGCGGCCCGGCATAGTCGGGGATCGTATCGGCCACCACCGGCAGTCCAAAAGCGGCAAAACGCGCCGCCTCGCCGTTGGCATTGAGGATCATGCGATCACATTGCGGTGCCAGACGGTCGATGATGCGCTGGAGGATCGTGCGGCCACCGACCATTTTCAGCGGTTTGTCGCCACCCCCCATCCGACTTGACAGGCCCCCGGCGAGGATGACGCCCATAGGTCGACGCTCAGTCATCGGCGGCTCCCTTGCGATGGTGACGGGCATGTTCTTCGGCAACGGCAGCCGGATCGGTATCGAACACGATGCGGTCGAGCCCCGACAGGGCGGCAAAGCGCTGGCCGCGCATGCGGCCGATCAGGGTGAGGCCAACCTTGCGGGCAAGCTCGACGCCCGAGGCGGTGAAGCCGGAACGCGAGGCCAGCACCGGAATGCCCATCCGCACGGTCTTGATGACCATTTCCGAGGTGAGCCTTCCGGTGGTGTAGAACAGCTTGCCGGCCGGGGAGATGCCGTGACGGGCCATGTAGCCGGCGATCTTGTCCACCGCATTGTGCCGGCCGACATCCTCCATGTAGATCAGCGGCCGGTCCTGCTCGCACAGCACGCAGCCATGGATCGCCCCGGCTTCGAGATAGAGCGAGGGCGTTCGGTTGATCTTGTGCGAAAGCGCGTAGAGCCAGGATGTACGCACCTCGCCGGGCGGAAGCTGCACCGTGTCGATGGCCGCCATCAGATCGCCGAAGCTGGTGCCCTGCGCGCAACCGGAGGTCAGCACTTTCTTCTTCAGCTTTTCCTCGAAGTTGGTCGGTGCCTCGGTGCGCACCACGACGACGCCGAGATCGTCATCATAGTCGATGGTGCTCACCGGATCGTCGGGCTTGAGGATCGCCTGGTTGAGCAGATAGCCGAGCGCCAGATACTCGGGGTAATCGCCGATGGTCATCATCGTGACGATCTCGCGGGCGTTGAGAAACAGCGTCAGCGGCCGCTCCACGGTCACCGGCGTGACAATCGCTGCGCCCGTGTGGTCGATCCCCTCGACACGGACGGTGAGACGCGGATCATCCGGGGAGGGACGCAGAAGATAGTCGGCGGAAGGGTCGTTCACGGCAGCACCTCGCTGATTCACAGATAGGGAAGAGATGCGGCAATTGCGATGGTTTGATCGAGATCCTTGCGATTGCCGCCATCAGCGACTAACAGCCTCATCCCTGACGGTTGGTCTGCGGGGCGCGGCAACCAAGGAGACAGATGCATGACGGACGCCAGTCATATCGAAACGGATTGCCTTATTGTCGGGGCGGGCCCGGTGGGCCTGTTCGCGGTGTTCGAACTGGGGCTGCTCGATGTCCGCGCCCATCTCGTTGACATTCTCGGCAAGCCGGGCGGCCAATGCGCCGAACTCTATCCGGAGAAGCCGATCTACGACATTCCGGGATTTCCGGTGATCACCGGACAGGAACTGACCGACAATCTGATGAAGCAGATCGCGCCCTTTCATCCGACCTTCCATTATGGCGAGATGATCACCGTGGTGCGCCCCGTCGGCACCGCCGAGGCGCCGCTGTTCGAGGTCGAAACCGACATCGGAACCCGGTTCCGCGCCAAAACGGTGATGATCGCGGCCGGCGGCGGCTCATTCCAGCCAAAGAAGCCGCCGATCGAGCGGATCGAGACCTACGAAGGCGAAAGCGTGTTCTACGCTGTGCGCAGGATGGAGGCGTTCCGCGGGCGTCGCGTCCTGATCGTCGGCGGCGGCGATTCGGCACTCGACTGGGCGATCAATCTCGAACCCGTCGCCGGGCGGGTGACGCTGCTGCACCGGCGCGACGATTTCCGCGGTGCGCCGCATTCGGTGGAAAAGATGCGGGACCTGGTCGCGGCCGGCCGGATGGACCTCCGCATCGGTCAGGTCAGCGAACTCAAGGGCGCCGCACCGCGCCTTTCCGCAGTTGCCTGCCGCGACCTCGATGGCAACAGCTTCGAGATCGAGGCCGATGCGATGCTGCCGTTCTTCGGCCTCACCATGAAGCTTGGACCGGTCGCCGACTGGGGTTTGAACCTCAATGAAAACCTGATCGCAGTTGATACCGAGAAGTTCGAGACCAATGTGCCCGGCATTTTCGCGGTCGGCGACATCAACACCTATCCGGGCAAGCTGAAGCTGATCCTCTCCGGCTTCCACGAGGCGACGCTGGCGGCGCAGAAGGTGATCCGCTACGTCAACCCGGCCAAGCGGATCGTGTTCCAGTATACGACCTCGTCGACTTCGTTGCAGCGCAAGCTCGGCGTGAAGGACTGACAGCGCTCACCCCGCCATCGGGACAATGCGGGCTCCGGTGGCTTTTGCGAGGACGGCGGGATCGATGGAAAAAACGGTGTTGGGCGTGCCGGCGGCCGCCCAGACCGTGGGGTAGGTCAACAGATCGGGATCAACCAGTGTTTCCATCGGTTCCGCATGGCCGAAGGGCGGAATGCCGCCGATGGCAAAGCTGGTGAGCGCCCGCACATCCGCCGCATCCGGACGACGCAAATCTTCGCCGAGATGGGCGGCAACGCCCTTCTCATCGACACGGTTGCGACCGGAGACCAGCAGCAGATAGGGCCGATTGCTCGTCGCGCCGCGAAAAATCAGCGATTTGACGATCTGGCCGACATCGCAGCCACAGGCCGCTGCCGCTTCCTCGGCCGTGCGGGTGGGTGCTGCGTGCACACGCGCGTCGATGGCCAGACCGAGAGATCGGGCGGCCGCGACGACGCGCTCGGTCGCGGCGGGCAAGGCAGGCTGGGTCATGTCAGTTGCACCTCGTCGAGGATACGGATCGGAGCGCCGGTCGCCTCCATGCCACGCACCTCAAGCCGGATCGACGGGCGGGAGCCGCCGCTGTCGATGTGGTAGAGGTGCCAGGCGGCGCGATGGTCCGCATCGCCCGGAACGGCGGAAGCGGAGGCAACGCCCACTGCCGGCACCTTGCTGCCGTCCGGCCCGTCGAGCCAGGCCAGCGAACGCTTGTGGTTGTGGCCATGCAGGATCAGCGCGGCCCCATGGCGGGCAATGATCGCCTCGAGAGAGGCCGCATCGCGTAGCCCGCGAAACAATCGTGAACCGCCCTGATGCGGCGCGTGGTGCATGAGAATCACCACCGGCTCTCCTGTCTGCTTCAGCTCGGCAAGCATCCGGTCGAGGCTGCCAAGCTGGCCCATGCCGATGGCGCCGCTGGCCAGAAACGGCAGGGTGGGAATGGCGGTCGAGACGCCGACCAGCGCGATGCCGCCGCGTCGCCTGAGAAAGGGAAAGCCATCCGGGTCCTGATCGGACCGCATATGGCCGCCGAAGCGTGCCTGCATCAGCCGAAGCGATTCGCCGACATAGGCGTCGTGATTGCCCGGCACGATACTGACATCGGCAGCCGGGCCGAGCGGCGCCAGCAGGCGCGAGGCGAGGTCAAACTCGGCGCCAAGGCCGATGTTGACGAGATCGCCCCCCAGGGCCACATGCTGCGGACACCGGCAACGAATGTCGCTGACAATTGCCTCCAGAACCGCCATGTTGTGGATCAGGCGGCGCTTGCTGTGCCAGTTCCAGTAACCGGTCAGCCGCTTGCCGATAAGGTCGACAAGGCGCGGCTGCGGCAACGGGCCGACATGCGGATCGGACAGGTGGGCGAGAAGGAAAGGCAAGGCGTGATGCCGGCTCGGTTGGTGAACGTGCGGCACGATGTTTCCTGTTGTGCGGCTCCCGTCAAGGGCGGACGCCGATGATGGATCGTGGCGACAGGCCGGAACGGCGCTGGCTAAGCCGCATCGCCCATCTGGTCTTCCGCTTTGTCCGGCCGATGACGCTGGGGGTGCGGGCGGTGGTGCTGGACGATTCCGGGCGTGTTTTCCTGGTGCGGCACACCTATGTGCCGGGCTGGCATCTGCCGGGCGGCGGCGTCGAGGCGGGCGAAACGCTGGTGCAAGCCATCGCCAAGGAATTGTCGGAGGAAGCCAATATCCGGCTGACCGGGCCCGTGCAGCTGCATGGGGTGTTTCACAATTCCCACGCTTCGGTGCGCGATCATGTGGCGGTCTATGTGGTGCGCGATTTCGTGCAAGATGGCCCGCGTCAGCCGGATCATGAAATCGCCGAGACAGGCTTCTTCCCGCTTGATGCCGTGCCGGCGGCGACCACGCGCGGCACGCGGGCGCGTCTCAACGAGGTGACCAATGGCCTTGCGCGATCCGAGACCTGGGAGCCGGACATGACCAGGCTTGGCCCCGGCGTCAAGGCATGATAGCGCCGGTTCCATGACAGATCTCAAGATCACGCTGCACGCCGAACAGCCCGGCGATGCCGAGGCGATCGAACGGCTGAACGAACGGGCCTTCGGTCCGGGTCGGTTTGCGCGCACGGCCGAGCGGATCCGCGAGCAGGCAGGGCCGCGGCTCGACCTGTCGTTCGTGGCACGGGTTGCCACCCTGCTGGTCGGTTCGGTGCGGTTGACGCCGATCCGCATCGGTGATGCCGCCGGGCTGATGCTGGGACCGCTGGCTGTGGAACCGGCATTCCGCAGCCGCGGGATCGGCCGCCTGCTGATCGAGCGGGCGCTGAAGGAGGCGCAGGCCAAAGGACTGAAGCTGGTGCTGCTGGTCGGCGATCTGTCTTATTACGGAAAGCTGGGTTTCCAGCCGGTGCCGATGGGGCGCATCACCATGCCGGGGCCGGTTGATCCGGCGCGGCTGCTGCTGTGGTCGGCCGATGATGCCGCCCGCAGCGAGGCACATGGCGCGGTGCGTGGCGGCTAGAGCAGAAGCCGATCTGACTAGAGCGCTTTCCGTGAAATCCAATTCACGTAAAAGTGCTCTATCTTTTTGTTTTTTCGCATTTTCTTTACGCGAACCGGGCGCCACTTCGCTTGAAAATGCTCTTGATCACGTCGCCCGGCGGCCCCGTCCCTCGCGCAGCCAGGTGCCGATCAGCGGCACCAGCATCAGCAGCAATCCCAATCCGCCTGCCGCCAGTGCCAGAACGCTGACGCCACGCACCACGGAGGCTTCGGTTGGCTTGAGGCCGATGAAATCGGAACCGCCAAAGCGGCCGCCGCTGCGGATGTCGACCAGACGCGGCACGACCAGTTGCCCGCCCTGATCGAGCCGCCGCATCGAGCCGCCGCTTTCCTCGGCAATGGGCGCAAGCCGGCTCGTGGTCGAAACTACCTCCATGAATTCCTTCGGATTGGCCGGGCCGGCATTGGCATAGGCGACAAGCGTGCCGTTCTGCGCCTTGTAGAGGCCGGCGCGGCGCAGCGCGACGGTTGCGCGCCAAATCCCGGCCTCGGCCTCGCTCAGCGTCAGTTTCAACTGCTCGCCGCCGGGAAGCGTCAGGTCGACATCGCCGGGCGCCTCGCCGATGGTGCGGCGCTCGACCGTCAGGGTGCGGCCGCGCACGTCAAGACGCAAGGCCTCCTCCTCCAGGTCCGGTTCCTTCATCAGCCAGTGGACGAGACGGCGCAGCAGATCGAGATAGGGCCCGCCCCCCTCATAGCCGCGCGCCCACAGCCACACCTGATCGGACAGGAACAGTGCGACGCGGCCCTTCTGCTCCCGCTTGAGCACGAGCAGCGGGTTGTTCTCGGCGCCGGTCATGACGACATGGCCATCGGCCGCCCGGGCCGGAATCTGCCGGAACCACGGCGCCCAGGACGGTTCGCTGCCTTGCGGGCCGGCGACCAGCTGGGCACCTTCCAGCTTACGGGTGACGGGATGGCGCTCGCCAAGTTTGCTCACTCGGGCGCGAAACTGCCGTTCCAGCGGCGCTGTTCCGGGGTCTGCGGGGATGATCTGTCGCAATGGCGTTGACAGCAACCCCGAGCGATGCAGCAGCTCCGGACCGACAGCGAACAGCATCTGCCCGCCCTCGCGCACATAGCGTACCATATTGTCGAAATAGGCATTGGGAAGGTAGGTCTGGTTGGAATAGCGATCGAAGATGATCAGATCGAACTCCTGAATCTTCTGCTGGAACAGTTCCCGGGTCGGAAAGGCGATCAGCGACAGTTCGGACGTCGGCGTGCCGTCCTGCTTTTCCGGCGGCCGCAGGATGGTGAAATGCACGAGGTCAACGTTGGGATCGGCCTTGAGCAGATTGCGCCAGGTGCGCTCGCCGGCGTGCGGCTCGCCGGAGACAAGCAGAACGCGCAGCTTGTCACGCACCCCTTCCACCGGCAGGGCGATCAGGTTGTTGAGCGGGGTCAGCTCGCCCGGGGCAACCTCGATCTCGGCCTCGAACAGGTTGATGCCGGCGCGGTCGATCTTGAGCGGCAGGCGGACAGGGGTGTCAACGCGCACATCGCGGCTGAACTGCACTTCGCCATTGCGCCGAAGCGTGAGGCGCAGCCCGGCAATCTCGGCCCCTTCCGAACGGACCTTGACGGTAGCCTGCACCTCCTTGCCGACAATGCCGAAACGCGGCGATTCGACGATTTCGATGCGGCGGTCGAATTCACCCGCCTTGCCGGTGATCAGACCATGAAAGGGCGCCCCGAACCCAAGTGCCCGCAACGAGGCAGGGACATCGTGGACAACCCCATCGGTGATTGCCACGATGCCGGCAAGCCGCTCGGGCGGAACATCGGCCAGCGCCGCAGAAAGGCCCTCGAACAGATGCGTGCCGTTGACGTCCGAATCGCGCTCGAACACCTCGATCTTGCGCAAGGTTGTATTGGGCCGGGCGGCAATGCGCTGTTCCAGTTCGCCGCTCGCCGCATCGGTCTGGGCGGCGCGCTCGCCAATGCCCTGGCTGCCGGAACGATCGACCAGAAGCGCCACCACCTCCGGCAGGCCCTCGCGCTCCTCGTTGACAAAACGCGGATCCGTCAGCGCGGCAATGAGCAGTGCGCAAGCCGCAAGGCGTGTCCATCCCCCCCGTTTGCCGTGCCAGATCAGAAGTCCCGCCAGCAGCAGGGCGATGAGCGCAAGACCGATCAGCACCGGCCATGGCAGGAAGGGGTCGAATGACAGGCTGAAGTGGTTGCTCATATCACTGCCCCAACCGCTCCAGCAGGGCCGGCACATGCACCTGGTCGGCCTTGTAGTTGCCGGTCATCGCATACATCACCAGATTGACGCCGGCGCGCATCGCCATCTCGCGCTGACGCGGCTCGCCCGGCACCATCGGAAATCGTGGATTGCCGGAGCGATCGACGGCCCAGGCGGCAGCCAGATCATTGGAGGTGATGATGATCGGCGAAACGCGATCACCAGCCCGGGCGGGGCGCTTGTCGTCGCCGAGGCCGCGCGGCATGGCCTCGATCCAGGTCTCGCCCTGGGCATAGCGTCCAACCAGCTTGTCGAGCAGGTAGAAGGTCTTGGTTATGACGTGATCGCGCGGAATCGGCTCCAATTGCGGAATGTCGAGATTGCTGAGCATCTGGCGCAGGCGACGGGTCTCCGCCGTGGTGCCGGCGGCGCTGGCGATGGCGGTGGCATCGCGGGTGTCGAAAATCACCGTGCCGCCGTTTTTCATGAACTGGTCAATGCGCCTGAGCGCGGCCTCGGACGGCATCGGCTGATCGGATGCCATCGGCCAGTAGATCAGCGAATAGAACACCAGCTCGTCCTTGGCAGGATCAAGTCCGATCGGTGCGCCCGGCTCCATAGCCGTGCGGGCAGCCATCGTGCGGGTCAGGGCGGTCAGGCCGAGGCGGGAGGTCTCGTCGACCTCGCGGTTGCCGGTGACGATATAGGCCAGCCGCGGCTTGAGCGAGGCTTCGACGTCCTGCGCCGATGGCGTCTGCGCCTGCGCGGGCGAGACCGCAGGCCCGCCGGGCAGCACAAGACACAGCGCAACCGCGCCGGCCGCAAGCGCAGAGCGGCGCAGCAGTCCGGACAGAAACAGCACCGCCAGAGCATCCAGCAGGAACAGCACCACCGCAAGCGCCAGCAGGGGCAGCCGCAGATCAAGCGGCGGACGGGCCGCAAGCGGACGCACCGTTGCACCAGCAAGATCGAGCGGGGCAACGCGGGTCTCGGGCGCCAGCGTGTTGACCGCAATGCTGGCTTCGGGCGGGCCGTAGAACCCGGGCGGATGATCCTGGCTGGCGCCGCCGGCATGGCTGCGCGGCAGCGGCTTGGCAGAAGGCGGGGGCGGACCGAATATGCCGAAACCATCGAGAATTCGGCGGGGATTGGCGCGTTCCGGGCCGGAATCGGAGCGGGTCGCAGTGCTTGCCGCGAGCGGCAGGATCTTGCGCAGCATGTCGACAAAGACGCCGGACAACGGCAGATTCGACCAGCCGGTATCGGCGGTAACGTGAAACAGCACGATCAGTCCCTTGCCGCGCCGGCCAGCCGTGACCAGTGGCGTTCCGTCCCCCAGCGCGGCCCAGGTGCGTTCGTTAAGCGTGGGCTCCGGTTCAGCCAGAACCTGCCGCTCGATGGTGACATCGGCCGGAACGGGAAGGCCGGCGAAGGCGCCGGTGTCGGTGAAGGCGGCCAGCCGCTGCGGTTTGTCCCAGGACAGCGCGCCGCCGAGAACGCGACCGCCACGCCGGAGCTTGACCGGCAGCAATGCATCGGACCCCGCAACAAGGCCGGAGCCGGCAAAGCGGATCAACACGCCGCCATCCTCGACGAATTTCTCGAGGTCGGCGAGAGCCGGGCCGGCGACCGTGGCGATATCGACCAGCACGATGACGTCCGGCCGATCCTCCAGCGCACGGGTCAAAGCATCGCCGCCGCGGGGCGGCTCGCTCAGCGTGGCATAAGGGGCAAGCGCCTTGGTGACGAAATAGGTTCCGGACACCAGCGGCTGGGCCGTATCGGCCGTCTCGCCGCTGATGATCGCCACCTTGCGCCGCTGCGCGCCGGCATCAAGCAGCCAGACCGCGCCGGCGCTGCGTCCATCGGCGATCTCGATGCGGGCAATATCGTTGCGCACTTCCAGCGGCACGGCGAGCCGCGCCTCGGTGTCATTGCCGGTGGCAAAGGCGAAATTCGCCTCCCCCAGGGTGCGGCCGCGTGAATCGCTCGCGCGGACGATACCGGCGGCGGCGCCTTCAAGCGCCCCGAGCCGCTGGAGTTTCACCACCATGGCATCGCGGCTGTTCGCCGCATCGCGAATGAGGCGCAGCGGGCTGGTTGTCGCCGCGATGATGCGCAGCTTCGAACCAAGCGCAGCGATGAAGCCCTGTGTCGCCTCGTCGGTCTCGCCAATGGCGACCGCATCGGTGATCCACACTGCCTCGCCGTCGCGATTGGCGAGGAAATCGCTGATCAGCGCAAACTGGCGCTTGCGATCCG
>ERZ761609.3564-NODE-3564-length-10093-cov-8.401275_pt1 | contig 10093 bp, 8 predicted proteins | sample MGYA00511163_ERZ761609 | MGnify/ENA primary metagenome ERZ761609 (study PRJEB28899, sample SAMN02445070) | bioreactor sludge metagenome | biome: EBPR sludge | place: Australia: Brisbane, Thorneside Wastewater Treatment Plant | collected 2011-12-16 ... | reverse complement strand
GGGTGACGTATCGCCGGCAAGCACCTTGTTCGGGAAATTGATCTTGAGCTGGCCATTCGTCGCGGTCGTGCCGTGGATCACGTCGAGCGTCTTGGAGAGATCGAGGCCGAAGCGCTGGCTGAGTGCAAGGGCCTCGGCGTTGAGTTGCGTCAGTGAAATCGCGAGATAGTTGTTGACGAGCTTGGTCCGCGTACCTGCGCCCCCCGGGCCGCAGTGATGAATGGTCGTACCCATCGCCTCGAGCAGCGGCTTGACGCGCTCGAAGTCGTCCTTTTCAGCACCGACCATGAACAGGCTTTCGCCGCGATCGGCGTGCCATGCGAGCCGCCCGATGGGCGCGTCCACCGCCTTCATGCCGCGCGCCTTCGCGTCCGAGTGCATCTTGTCGGTCATCTCGGGTTCGATGGTCGAGAGATCCATCACGATCGTGCCGGGCTTCGCATTCGCAAAGAGGCCGTTCGCGCCCATCACGACTTCGTTGACTTCTTTACCCGTCGGCAGGACGGTGATGATGATCGAGCACTGCTTTGCCACGTCCTGGATGGTGGCGGCAGTTTTCGCGCCGAGAGCGGCGAGCGCGTCCATGGGTTCCTTGCGCACGTCGTTGACGACGAGCTTGAAGCCCTTCTTCACGCAGTTCGACGCCATCCCGCGCCCCATTGCGCCGAGACCGATGAAGCCGATCGTTTCGTCTTTCGTAGCCATGTCCTGGACTGCTCCTTTTGTGCCCGCATCACACGGGTTCTGCCACATACATTTAAGGAGGCGGGGACTGAGGCTTCAAGCACTCCGGCTGCATGGCTGCCCGGGCGGAGAGGGCTCACGGCGGCGTGGAGGGCATCGTGACGATCAACCGGACTGACGCCGTCGCGTGTTGCGTTCGGCGCCTGCACTGCCGGCCACGGCAATCCGCCCGCGTGCGACATTCGCGCATGTGCCGCAACAAAAAGCAGTCTGGCCGAAGATAAGGCAGTGCGCGCACAGCACCGGCCTTGCCATACGCACCTGCGAAGGCATCATGCTGCAACGCGGCACCATCGGGCCGTGCACGAACTCGCCGCCCTGCCTTCCGATTGTGCATGATTGCAATGTGGGCAGCTGCAGTGCAATCTTCGGCTGGGCTTCACGAAGCGTAATCGTGGTTTCATGGCTCTGCGGTGCGATGCTGCAGTCGTATCAGCAGGGCGTACTGGGTCTTCGAGACACAGCAGTTTTGGACATCAGGCCGGGAGAAAGACATGGATCGCAGGACATTCGTGAAGTCGACAGGCGGTGCAGTATTGGCAGCGGCCAGCGGTGGCCTGGCAGCGCCTGCGATTGCTCAGGGCGCGAAAGTGCTGCGTTTTGTGCCGCAGTCGAACCTCGCCAACTTCGATCCGATCTGGGGCACGCAGTACGTCGTGCGCAACGCTGCGGCGCTGGTCTGGGACACACTTTATGGCGTCGACGAAAAACTGACGCCGAAACGCCAGATGGTCGAAAGCGAGGAAGTGTCCTCCGATGGTCTCGTCTGGACGTTCAAGTTGCGTCCCGGCCTCAAGTTCCATGACGGCGAGCCGGTGCGCTCCAAGGACGTCGTGCAAAGCCTCGTGCGCTGGTCCGCGCGCGATCCGATGGGCCTCATGATCCGCGCCATACAGAACGAGCTGGTCGCCGTCGACGACCGCACATTCCGGTGGTCGCTGAAAAAGCCCTATCCGAAAATGCTTCTGGCCCTGGCAAAGAACAATTCGCCCTGTTCCTTCATCATGCCCGAGCGTATCGCCCAGACCGATCCGTTCAAGCAGATCACGGAATACATCGGCTCCGGCCCCATGAAGTTCGCCCGCGGCGAGTGGGTTCCGGGCGCCAAGGCGGTGTTTGAAAAGTTCGCCGACTACGTCCCGCGTGACGAGCCCGCGTCCTGGCTCGCCGGCGGCAAGAAGATGCTGGTCGACCGCATCGAATGGGTGATCATGCCCGATCCGGCGACTGCGTCCGCCGCTCTTCAGAACGGCGAAGTCGACTGGTGGGAAAACCCGATCGCCGACCTCGTTCCGGTACTCCGATCGAACCGTAACATCCAGGTCGATATTGCCGACCCGCTCGGCAACATCGGCGCCTTCCGGATGAATCACCTCCATCCTCCGTTCGACAACGTGAAGGTCCGCCGCGCGGTCCTCGCCGCGATGAACCAGGAAGATTACATGCGCGCGGTCGTCGGCGACGACAACAAGCTCTGGAAGCCGATCCCGGGCTTCTTCACACCCGACACGCCGCTCTATACGGAGGCGGGTGGCGAGATCCTGAAGATGCGCTCGCTCGATGCCGCCAAGAAGCTGCTCGCGGAAGCCGGCTATTCCGGCCAGCCCGTGACGTGCGTCGTCGCGCAGGATCAGCCGAACCTGAAGCCGATGGGCGAAGTGACGGCGGATCTGCTGAAGAAGATGGGCATGACGGTAGATTTCGTCGCGACCGACTGGGGCACGGTTGGCGCACGCCGCGCACAGAAGACGCCTCCGGGACAGGGCGGCTGGAACATGTTCCACACCTGGCACGCTGGCGCGGACTGCATCAATCCTGCCTCCTACACTGCAATTCGCGGCAACGGCGACAAGGCCTGGTTCGGCTGGCCCAACAGCCCGAGGGTCGAGCAGGAAGTCGAGAACTGGTTCGACGCCAAGACGATGGACGAGGAAAAGGCCGCGATCGCGCGCCTCAATACAGCAGCCCTCGAAGACGTCATCTATGCGCCGACCGGCTTCTTCCTCAGCTATCAGGCCTGGCGCAAGAACGTTTCCGGCGTGACCAAGGGCCCGCTGCCGTTCTTCTGGGGCGTCTCCAAGGCGTGACGCACCTGTCCGGAAAGGGATGCTGATCCAGAATGCTCTCGTTCATCCTCCGGCGGATCCTCGCGACGATTCCCGTCATGGGTTTCGTCGCGCTCTTCGTCTTCTCGCTACTCTATCTCGCGCCCGGTGATCCGGCTGCGATCATCGCGGGCGATCAGGCGACGCCGGCGGATGTCGAACGCATCAGGCAGGGCCTCGGTCTCGACCGGCCCTATCTGGTTCGCTTTGGCGAATGGGTGTTCAAGATCCTTCAGGGTGATCTCGGCACATCCATATTCACAAGCCTTCCCGTCACACAGCTCATCGCGCAACGAATCGAGCCTACGGTCTCGCTGATGGTCGTGACGCTGTTCCTTGCGATCGTCATCGCCGTGCCGATGGGCGTCATCGCCGCCTGGAAGAACGACACCTGGATCGACCGGGCCGCGATGGCAATGTCGGTTGTCGGGTTCTCGGTGCCGGTCTTCGTCGTCGGCTACCTGCTCGCCTACCTGTTCGCGTTGAAGCTCGATCTGCTCCCGGTACAGGGCTATACGCCCCTTTCCGAAGGGATCTGGCCCTGGTTCGAGAATCTTATCCTGCCGGCGATCACATTGGGCTTCGTCTATATCGCACTCATAGCGCGCATTACCCGGGCCTCGATGCTCGAGGTGCTTCAGCAAGATTACATCCGGACCGCGCGCGCAAAGGGCGTCGGCCGCACCGCGATCCTGTTCGTGCACGCGCTCAAGAACGCCGCAATTCCGATCGTAACCGTCATCGGCATCGGTATCGCGCTCCTGATCGGCGGTGCGGTCGTCACGGAGAGCGTTTTCGCCATTCCCGGCCTCGGCCGCCTCACCGTCGACGCGATCCTTCGCCGCGACTATCCGGTGATCCAGGGTGTCGTCCTGATGTTCTCGTTCGTCTACGTGCTCATCAACCTGCTCGTGGATATCATCTATACCCTCGTCGATCCCAGGGTCAGGTACTGAGCATGGCCGAAACGATCGACAAGGCCCGTTCGTCCGGCGTCGTTGCAGCCCCCGAGTTGCCCGACGTGCTGCCCGCCGTGAAGCCCAGGACCGGCGTGATCGGGTTCATCCGCCGTCGACCGACCATGGCGCTCGGCATCTTCATTCTCGCCGTCATGCTCGCCCTCGCGATCTTCGCACCCTGGCTCGGAACCACCGATCCGACGGCCCTCGCACCGACCCGTCGCGTTCGGGCACCGAACGACGTCAACTGGTTCGGCACGGACATGCTGGGCCGCGACATCTATTCCCGCGTCATCTACGGTGCGCGCGTGTCGCTCCTCGTCGGCTTCGGCGTCGCGATCCTTGCGTCCATCTTTGGCCTGCTGATCGGCCTCGTCTCCGGCATGGTGCGCTGGGCAGACGGCATCATCATGCGCATGGTCGACGGCATGATGTCGATTCCGCCGATCCTGCTCGCCATCGCGCTCATGGCACTGACGCGCGGCTCGATCCAGAATGTCATCCTTGCCATTACGCTGGCAGAAATCCCGCGCGTCGCCCGCCTTGTGCGAGGTCTCGTACTGACCCTGCGCGAACAGCCCTACGTCGACGCCGCCGTCGCCGCCGGCACGCGCACGCCGAAGCTCATCTGGAAACACATCCTGCCGAATACGCTCGCCCCCATGAGCGTGCAGGCGACCTACATTTGCGCGTCGGCCATGATCGTCGAGGCGATCCTGTCCTTCATCGGCGCCGGTATTCCGCCGTCCGTGCCGTCCTGGGGCAACATAATGGCGGACGGCCGGACGCTCTGGCAGGTGAAGTTCTACATCATCGCCTTTCCGGCCCTGTTCCTGTCTCTGACCGTGCTTGCCGTCAATCTGGTCGGTGACGGCCTGCGTGACGCGCTCGATCCGCGCATGGCGAAACGTATCTGAGGGCGACCGATGGCACTTCTCGAAATCGATCGTCTCCAGACGCATTTCAGGACGCCCGACGGCATCAACCGCGCCGTCGACGGTGTGTCGTTCAACATCGAGGCTGGCCAGACGCTCGCCGTCGTCGGCGAATCCGGCTGCGGCAAGTCCGTTACCGCCATGTCGATCCTCCGGCTCATTCCCGAGCCACCGGGCAAGATCGCCGGTGAAATCCGCTTTCGTGGCCGCAACCTGCTGACGCTCTCGCCGGAGGAGATGGAGGACATTCGCGGCAACGAGATCTCCATGATCTTCCAGGAGCCGATGACGAGCCTCAATCCCGTGCTCACCATCGGCCACCAGATCGGCGAGTCGCTGCGCCTTCACCAGAAGCTCTCGAAATCGGCGGCCCTCGATCGCGCCATCGAGATGCTGACCCTTGTCGGCATCCCCGAACCCAGGCGCCGCGCGGGCGAATATCCTCACCAGCTCTCCGGCGGAATGCGCCAGCGCGTCATGATCGCCATCGCACTCGCCTGCTCGCCGCAATTGCTCATCGCGGACGAACCGACGACCGCACTCGACGTGACCATTCAGGCGCAGATCCTCGATCTCATGCGCGACCTGAAATCGCGTGTGGGCGCCGCCATCATGCTCATCACCCACGACCTCGGCGTCGTCGCCGAAGTGGCAGATCAGGTCGTCGTCATGTACGCCGGCCGCAAGGTCGAGGAAGCCCCGGTTAAGCAGCTGTTCCGGTCGCCGAAACATCCTTACACGCAAGGGCTGCTCGGCGCGGTGCCGAAGCTCGGATCGTCCCAGCTCGGCGGGACGAACCGCCTGAACGAGATCCCGGGCCTCGTCCCGAGTCTGAAGAAGCGCATCGAAGGCTGCGTGTTCGCCGGTCGGTGCCCTCGCGTGACCGACCTCTGCCGGACCGTTGCTCCCGGGCTCGAAGTCAAGGGTCCGGGCCAGATCGCCGCCTGCCATCATGCCGAGAAGGAGCACGTCGCAGCATGACCGCGCCACTGCTCCAGGTCTCCGATTTGAAGAAGCACTATCCGATCACGGGTGGCGTATTCTCCCGCGTCGTCGGACAGGTGCAGGCCGTCGATGGTGTCTCATTCGAGATCATGAAAGGGGAGACACTTTCTCTCGTCGGTGAATCCGGCTGCGGCAAATCCACTGTTGGCAAGGCGATCCTGCGCCTCTTCGACATCACGTCCGGTCAGGTCGTACTCGATGGCCAGCGCATCGACGATCTCTCCCCCGCCAAGCTGCGACCCTTCCGTCAGCGTGTCCAGGTCGTATTCCAGGACCCGTTTTCGAGCCTGAATCCGCGCATGCGCGTGCGCGACATTCTCGCCGAGCCGATCCAGAATTTCGGCCTTGCCAAAACGGACGCCGAACTCGACGAACGTGTCGGCGCACTGATGGACAAGGTCGGCTTGCCAAGGGACGCAGTGAACCGCTGGCCGCACGAGTTCTCCGGCGGACAGCGCCAGCGCATCGGCATCGCGCGCGCGCTCGCGCCAGAACCCGATCTCATCATCTGCGATGAAGCCGTCTCCGCACTCGACGTTTCGGTCAAGGCCCAGATCGTCAACCTCCTGTGCGACCTCCAGCGCGACCTCGGACTGGCGCTGCTGTTCATCAGCCATGACCTCGCCATCGTCGAGCACATGACGCACCGCGTCGCCGTCATGTATCTCGGCCGGATCGTGGAAATCGGTACGCGCGACCAGATTTTTTCGAACCCGCAGCATCCCTATACCAAGGCGCTGCTTTCGGCGGTGCCGGTGCCCGACCCCGAGGTCAGGCGCGAGCGCGTCATCCTGACGGGCGACGTGCCGAGCCCGATCAACCCTCCCAAAGGGTGCCGCTTCCATACCCGCTGTCCGCTCGCCTTCGACCGCTGCCGCGTCGACGAACCCGCCTTGCGCATCCTTTCGCCCGGTCACAGCGCCTCCTGCCATCTGCTCGACGACACCGCAGCAACGTCGACAGCGAAGGTTGGGACCCATGCGTGATTTCCTCATCAATCCACGGCTCGATCGCGTATCGTCCTACGGGTCCGAAATGCAGGCGATCCTCTCGCTCGCCCGTGCCCGCGAAGCCCACGAGACGATCAAGACCTGGGCCGGATACGCGCCGACGCCGCTCGTGTCGTTGCGGGCGCTCGCGAGCCGCACGGGCATCGCGGAACTCCTCTACAAGGACGAAGGCAAGCGCTTCGAGCTGAAAAGTTTCAAGGCGCTCGGCGGCGCCTATGCGGTCGATCGCCTCGTCGCAGCACGCGGCAAGGATGGGCTCGTCGTCACCTGTGCGACGGACGGCAATCATGGCCGCGCCGTCGCCTGGGGTGCGCGGCGCGCTGGCGTCAAGGCCGTGATCTACGTCCACGAAGGCGTCAGCGAGGGGCGCGCCGAGGCAATCCGCGCGCTCGGTGCCGAAGTCGTGCGCGAGGGCTTCAACTACGACGCTTCTGTGCGTGCCTCCGCCGCGGCGGCGCAGAAGAACGGCTGGCAGATCGTCTCCGATACGTCGTGGCCCGGATACGAATCGGTGCCGCGCGACGTCATGCAGGGTTATGCCGTACTCGGCATCGAGTCCTGGGCCCAGGGCGCCGAACCGACGCACATCTTCGTCCAGGGTGGCGTCGGCGGCATCGCCGCCGCGATTCTGTCGTATACCTGGGAGACCTTCGGCCCGAAGCGTCCGAAGCTTATCGTGGTCGAGCCCGAAAATGCCGCCTGCCTCTTAGAAAGCGCGCGCGCCGGCAAACTCGCCGTCGTCGGTGGTGACCTTGATACGATCATTGCAGGCCTCGCCTGCGGCGAGCCGTCCATCCTGGCATGGAAGATGCTCGACACCGGCGCCGACGCATTCATGACGGTAACCGACGACGACGCCATCGCCGCCATGCGCGACCTCGCGGCGCAAAAAGTCGTCGGCGGCGAATCCGGCGTCGCTGGCCTCGCCGGACTGTTCAAGGCCGCCGGCAATGGAGATATGCGCCGCGCCCTCGGTCTCGACGCGACCTCGCGCGTGCTATGCTTCGGCACCGAAGGCGCAACCGACCCAAAGGTGTATCGCGACCTCGTCGGCAGAAGCGCAGAGGACGTTCTGGCATGAGCCGCATCATTACGGTAGGCGCCGCGCAACTCGGCGCCATCCAGCGCGCAGACAACAGAAGCGCCGTCGTCAAGCGCATGATCGACCTCATGCGTGCGGCGAAGTCGAACGGCTGTGATCTCGTCGTTTTCCCCGAACTCGCGCTGACCACGTTCTTTCCACGCTGGTTCATGGAGGATCAGGCCGAGGTCGACGCGTTTTTCGAGCGCGAGTTCCCATCAGACGAAACAGCGCCCCTGTTCAATGCGGCATCAGAGCTCGGCCTCGCCTTCTCGGTAGGCTACGCCGAACTGATCGAGGAGGGGGGCAAGTTACGCCGCTTCAACACGCAGGCTATCGTTGGGCGGGACGGCAGGATCATCGCCAAATATCGGAAGATCCATCTTCCCGGTCACGCAGAGCACGAACCCTGGCGCGCCTTCCAGCATCTCGAAAAGCGCTACTTCGAAGTCGGCAACTTGTCCTGGCCGGTGACGCGCGCCAGCGTCGACCTCAAGAGCGCACTCCTCGGCCAGATGATCTGCAACGATCGCCGCTGGCCCGAAAGCTATCGCGTCATGGGCCTGCAAGGCGTCGAAATGATCCTCCTCGGCTACAATACGCCGCGGCACAACCCGCCCGCACCGGATCACGACCGGCTCTCCGAGTTCCACAACCAGCTCGTCATGCAGGCTGGGGCCTATCAGAATGCGACATGGGTCGTCGGCGTTGCCAAATGCGGCGTGGAGGAAGGGTGCGAAATGATCGGCAACTCCTCGATCATCGCGCCCACCGGAGAAGTGATAGCCCAGGCCATCACCCAGGACGACGAACTGATCGTCGCGCGCTGCGATCTCGACGTCGGCCAGAGCTACAAGAACTCGACATTCAATTTCGCCCGCCACCGCGAACCCGATCAATACCGCATGATTGTCGAACGCAAGGGCGCGAAGCTGCCCGACTGAAAATCGCACGAACTCCCGAAAGACCAGATATGGCCCACGATCTCCTGCTCACCAACGCCCACGTCATCGATCCCAGCCAGAACCACGACGGTAAGGCCGATGTCGCCTTCACCGACGGCAAGGTTTCCGGCTTCGGCAGGAACCTTGGCGCGGCGAAAGAAACGCACGACATGAAGGGCGCGATCGTCACACCCGGCCTGATCGATCTCCACACGCACGTCTACTGGGGCGGCACGTCCCTCGGCATCGACGCCGACGAGTTCTGCCGCACCTCGGGCGTTACCACGTCGGTCGACACGGGCAGCGCAGGCCCCGGCAATTGGGCCGGCTTCAGAAAGCACATCATCGAACGTTCCGAAGCGCGCATCCTAGCCTATCTTCACGTCTCCTTTGCCGGCATCTACGGCTTCTCGAGCACAGTCATGGTCGGCGAAAGCGAAAACATTCGCATGATGGCGCCCGCCGAATGCGCCGAAGTGGCCGACGCCAATCGCGATCTCATCGTCGGCATCAAGGTTCGCGTCGGTCGCCATTCCTCGGGTGATCAAGGTGTCGCCCCGCTCGACATGGCGCTGCAGGTCGCCAATGAAGTCGGCATGCCGCTGATGGCGCACATCGACCATCCGCCGCCGTCCTATGAGGAAGTTATCGAACGGCTCCGTCCCGGCGACGTGCTGACACATGCGTTCCGCCCCTTCCCGAACTGCGCCGCGACGGCCCAGGGCACTGTGAAGCCGGCCGTTCTTGCCGCGCGCAAACGAGGTGTCCTGTTCGATATCGGTCACGGCAAGGGGTCGTTCGCCTTCAAGACGGCGCGCGCACTGCTCGCCAACGGCTTCCAGCCCGACACGATCTCCTCTGACGTCCACACGCTCTGCATCAACGGCCCGGCCTTCGATCAGGTCACGACGATGTCGAAGTTCCTCTGCCTCGGCATGAGCATGTACGACGTCGTCAAGGCATCGACCTCGAATGCAGCCTTCGCCCTGAAGCGGCTCGAATACGGATCGCTGAAAGTCGGCTCTCTCGGCGATGCCACCGTGCTCGCGGTCAGGGAAGGCAAATTCGACTACGTCGACGTCGTCGGCGAGCACCTGATTGGTGACAAGCGAATCACATCCGAGGGCGTGGTGCTCAAGGGCAAGTGGTTCCACCCGGTGAAAGCGGCCTGAAGCCCTGCGGACGCGGCTCTTTCTCGACCCGTCTTGAAGCAGGCTGAAAGCGCGCCTAAACCCGTTGTCGAACGGGGGAAGAATGCGCTTCATCCATACGGCAGACTGGCACATCGGGCAGACGCTTGCGGGCTATGA
>ERZ761609.3562-NODE-3562-length-10097-cov-6.206134_pt1 | contig 10097 bp, 9 predicted proteins | sample MGYA00511163_ERZ761609 | MGnify/ENA primary metagenome ERZ761609 (study PRJEB28899, sample SAMN02445070) | bioreactor sludge metagenome | biome: EBPR sludge | place: Australia: Brisbane, Thorneside Wastewater Treatment Plant | collected 2011-12-16 ... | reverse complement strand
TACGAGATTGGTCAGTGACTGGAGTTCAGACGTGTGCTCTTCCGATCTAATCGCGGCATGCAGTTCAAGCTGGCGCAGATCGCTCGCCAGGGTAAACAGCACCGGCGTCTGGAACGAGGCAGCGACTGTCTGGCCAAGTTCGATCTTGCGCTCCAGCACCACGCCATCAATCGGCGAGCGCACGATGGCCTTTTCGATGTTGGACTCAACGGCGGCCAGCTGCGCCTTGGCAACCGCCACATCGGCATTGGCGGCTTCAAGTCCTGCAACGGCACGCGTGTGACCGGCGACGGCTTCATCAAGCGTTGCCTGCGAGATCGCGTTGCGCTGGATCAGCTCTTCGGCGCGATCCTTGCGGTTGCGCGCTTCTGTCAATGTTGCCTTGGCCGTCTGCACCTGGGCTTCGGCTGCCTGCAGGCGGGCCAGCGCCTGCGTGCGCTGCGCTTCAAGTTCGGTCGTATCAATGCGGGCCAGCACCTGGCCGACAGTGACGGGATCATTGTAATCAACCTCGATGGCAACGATGCGGCCCGACACTTCGGCGCCGACTTCAACCTTGTTGACGGGTTCAAGTGAACCGGTCGCGGTCACCTGCACCACAAGCGGGCCTTCCTTGGCGGCCTGCGTGCGGTACTGCACCGGCTGCTCGCCACCACCCATCATGTTCATGAGCAGGAAGAGGCCAACGGCCACGCCAGCGGTCACCCAGACCCAGCGGCGCTTGTAGAACGGCTTCTTCACCGCCGTGCGGCCACGGCCAGAGGCGTCGAGCCCCAACGCATCGCGGATGTCGGATTCGGAGGTCATCTTGTTCATGGCTTCCCGCAACAGACTGGCCGCGATAGGCGGCCGCTTACCCTGCCCTAGCAAAAAATGATGAAAATCAGGTGGTTAAGAGACAACCGCCGATCTGCACCATCCTACTGCTACGAAATTGCTGATAGTGCTAAGCAGGCACTATCGGCACCTGACAAAGTTGCACGTCTTTTGGGGAATATATGTGACTGAAATCACAAGGCCGGGCGCTTTGTGACCGGGAACACAAAAGCGTGAACTCAGCGCCACCTCAGTGACACTGACCCGCGCCGCCCGGGATGTGGACATAGCGAAGGGTGAAATCGCTCCGCCCGATGCGTGCATCTATGCCGCCCATTTTCTCGCCACCGGTCAGCTGAACCCCCATCGCCTGTTCCAGCCAGGCGATCAGCGAAGGCGACGGCATCGGATTTTTCTCGCCGCGCACCAGCCAGGCGATCAGACAGTCACGGGAATTTTCCCGCACATCTGGAAACACCGACACCGGATAACCCGGAATGAGCACGCGCGATTCTGAAAAACGCTGGCGCAGATTGCCGCCCAGATACATGCCCTCGCCAAGACTGTCGACGACAATCGTGCCTTGCGTGAACCCGGCCTTTTCCAGCTCGGCCGCATACCAGGCGAAGGGCTGATACTCCCAGCAATTCTTGCAGCCATTTTCCTGCGACGCATAGGCAACGAAGCGCGCGGCAATGGCCACCACGGCCACCGCCATCACGGCCAATGTGTAGATCCAGGCCGGCCGCGCAAAAGCCGCAACGCCACCGCTGCGTTTGACAAAAAGGAAAAGAAGGATGGGAAGCGCCACGAGCACCTGATGCATCCAGCGCGCCTTGAAGGCCGTTGCGCCGCCCGCGATCACCGGCAGCCACATCATCAGCGCCGCCGCAACAATCAGCACCCACAGAAAATGCGTCCAGTCACGGTCAAGCAGGCGCACCTCGCCATAGTGCAGCTCTTCGCGCGCAAAGTGCCGGGCATTGAAAGCGTGCCAGAAGAGCAGGGCGAAAATGATGAGGAAGGGCAGGGTGAACTCACCCAAAGCAAGCATGAGCGCCAGCGTGCCTTCCAGAAACGCGGCAAAGCCGGTCGCCTGCGCCTTGGTGACCCCCTCGGCGAGATCCGTCAGCGAGTACTCAAACGTAACTGCCCAATAGCCATAGGGTGCCAGCAACAGAAGGCAGACGCCAAGTGCCGCAACGCTCCACCACGACCACAGCCGCCCGCGCATCGCTGGCGTGAAGAGAAGGGCGGCAATGACCGCCGCCGGAAACACCGCATAGACATATTTGGCAAGAATGCCGAACGCCGTGATTGCGCCAAACCACAGATAATCCCTGGGCGCGCCGCGTTCGGCCAGCATCGCTGCGTTCCACAATCCCGCTGACAGGAGCGACATCAGGAGCACGGTGTGCATCAGGTCGATGTGCGGATAATAGCCAACCGTATAGGTGAGCGAGAATGCAAAAGTGGCGAGCGCGGCCAGCACCTCGTCCTTCAGGATCACGCGGCCCGCCTGATAGAGCGCGGCAAAGCCGAGGAACATCACCACATATTTGAAGGCAAAGAGGGCGGCCCCCGATAGCCCGAACACGCTTTGCCACAGATGCATCAGCCAGGTAATCAGCGGCGGATGGCGGAAGCGGTAGCCCAGCGACAGTTCCTGGGCAAAGAGCATCTGCTCGGCTTCATCAAGGCTCAACACCGGCGAGAGCAGGAGCCGCGTGATGAAATGGGCCGCGCACCAAAGCGCAATGATGATGAAAACATTGCGCGGCCGCGCCAGCACACCCATGACGGTTTCAGTAGCCCGCATGGCGGTCAGCACTCGGTCGCTTCAGGAAACCGCGCGCGGCGGTTCAGCCAGCGCACGCCCCACAGATCAAACAGGCCCACCCAGAAGCGGCCCCAGATGCCGTATTTCGACGTGCCTGCCGCACGCGGGCGGTTATTGACCGGCATGGTCTCGACCTCCCAGCCGCCGCGCCGCATCAGCGCGGGAAGGAAGCGATGCATGCCATCAAAGAAGGCGACATCGGCAAAGGCTGCGCGGCGCATCAGCTTGAAGCCGCAGCCCGTATCGCTGGTGCCATCATTGAGAAGGCGCTTGCGCACACGATTGGCGATTTTCGATGACAGTGATTTCAGCGTCCCGTCATTCCGCTTCTTGCGCTGGCCGGCAATGATGCCAAGCCGGGGCGGCGCATCAGCGCGGGTTGCCTGCTGGAGCGCGGCCAGCACGTCGGCCGGATCATCCTGCAGATCACCATCCAGCGTCTGCACCCATGTGCCGCGCGCAGCCCGCATGCCGGTGACAAGCGCCGCACTTTTTCCGCAGCGTTCTGCGTGCGCCACAATACGCATTGCCGGGTCTGATGCTTTGAGCGCCTTGAGCTCCGAGAGCGTGGCGTCTGATGAGCCATCATCGACAAAGAGAAGCTCATAGGCCACGCGGCCCTTGAGCGCTTGCTCGACCTGGGCCTTCAACGGCGCAACATTGCCGGCCTCGTTAAAGACCGGCACAAGAATGGTGAGCGGCAGAATGGCTGCGGCAGGGTTTGGCTCTGTCATGGGGGGCGAACCTAGCCGCAATTGCAGCCTGCGCAAACCCCGTCGCAGCCCCGGTTTGGAGCCTTGTGGCCGGAAAGTTAATCCGGCTCCAGCGGCACCTCGGCTGCGGCGTCAAACGTGACCTCGAAGGTCGGGATGAAGGGGATCACGAATTCATGGGTGTAGCTGGCAGCAAAACTGGCAATCGGCACGTCACCGGAATTGTTCACGGCATAAGTGACAGTCACGGCTTCGCTGATGATGTCATCCAGCTCGCCATTGAAATAGGCCTGCACCTGCGACTGGGACATGGATTGATTGACCATGACGCGGCGCGCCGTCTGCTCCAGGGCAAACTGGACCGTATTGGCCTTATAGAGCGCCATGCCGGTCTGGATCGTGCCAAAGAGGAATGTCGCAAAGATGGGCAGCACCAGCGCGAACTCGACCGCGCTCGCCCCGGCCGTATCACACAGGAGCTGCCGCAACCGCCGCATCAGCGCACCCTGACCGTTTGGGACGCAGCGTGCGATTCATCCATCAAAATGCCCTCGAACAATGCTGAAGCCGTGATCCGGTTATAGGCATCGGGATAGGTCGCATCCGCACACAGCGTATTGCACGCATGAGCTTCTGTTCCGCACATGCAGTAGCGCTCGGCAAGGATCGTGGTGGTGGCAGGCCGAGTGGTCCAGCTTGTCTCGACCACGCTTTGCGCCAGTGCGAGGTCTTCACCGCCATTCATGAAATACTGGATGCCGGCGCGCAGCGCCGACTCCATGTCGCCGCGCTGATAGGAAAGAAAGCCGATATCAACGACGCCCAGGAGCGCAAACATGAAGACCGGCGACACCAGCGCGAATTCCACCGCCGAGACGCCGCTGTCGTTGCGCCTGAACCTTTTGAACCATCGACGCAGCATGAGCTACTCCACAAGCGAGACGCGGCCGGGCAGGGGCATGTCACCGATGCCCTGCGCGGTGCAGTCCGCATTCATGTTGGACGAGCCGGTGAATTTGAGTGTGTAGGAGACAATGCGCAGGCAGCCATTGTTGCCGGAGAAATTGCCCAGAAATTCGACTTCCTGCGAAGGCATATAGATGGCGCCCGTCAGCGACGTCGCCGCTGTACCGTTGAATTTGTTGGAGGCGGACGCATTGTCGCGGTCGCTGAAAAACAGGATGCCGGCATAGGCGCCGGTTGTCGGCGCAGACAAGGTGATCGTCGCATTGCCGTTGAAATCAACCGTCGCGCCATTGGTCAGGAAGAAAACGACTTCCGAGCCGGTCACCACGGCATTGGCATTGATGCGGAACGTGCCGCCATCCATCACATAGACGCCGGACGAGAATGTCTTCGTTCCCTTGAGATTGCCGCCGCCGCAATAGCGGCCTGGTGAAAGCGTCTGTGCGCCATTGCCGTTTGGCAGCGTCTGGCATGCCCCAACGGTGGAGGGTTCTGCCAGATTCTTGAAAGGATCCGTGGCGGGCGTCACATAGGTTTGCGGCTCGCTGCATGATGTCAGGCCCCCCCCGCCGACAGCGCACAGGGCACTGTCACGTCAGCCGAGCCGCTGACGATGAGCGCCGCGTCGGCCAGCGAGTTCGACATGATGTTGCAGCCATTGATGAGCGTCAGCGCGTTGCCCGTAAAGGTGAGTGCGCCCGACGCCTCTGGCGCCAGCGCAAGGATGCAAGCCTCGCCGCCATCTTCGTAACGCGCCACGCCGCGCGTGCGGATGAGGACTTCCTCGTCATCCAAAATCCCGGAGAAGAAGCGCGGCGCATTGGCCGTCAGGATCACTTCAACCGAGCGGCTGTCCTGATAGCTGCCCGACGTGGGGGGTGTGTTGACAGTGATTGTATCGCCTGCCGCGCCTTCATAGCCATTTTCCAGCGCTTCAAGCGTGGCGGACGCCGCAATCTCGCTGTCAGTGCCGCCGCTGCGCTTTTCAACCGCCCCCGCAATCGCCGCCACATCGGCTGCCGATTGCAGCTCACGATGCTTGAAATACCAATAGCCGCTTTCCACGCCCAAACCGGTCATGCCGATGACGATCGGCAGCGACATGACGAACACGATGGCCGTCGCCCCCCGGCGGTCGGCGGCAAAACGGGCAAGGAACGGACGCAAACGCATGACACAGAACCCGAAGCTTTGACTCGAGGCGGCAGTGTCGCGTTGAACCCCTTGCTGGCGCCTTTAACGGCGCAACCAATTTTGAAGCATCCTTTATCGAAAGTTGACGCATTTGGACGCGGAGAAGAGTATATAAATCAGTGTCTTAGGAGAGCTCTGGGCTGCCCGAAAAGCAAAGGCGCCCGGCCTTTCGACCGGACGCCTTGTTGCGCGGTTTGGCGCGCTTGCCGCCGGGAGGGGATGACCGGCGTGGGCGCGAAGGGAAAGCTGCCAAGCGGGGGGCAACGGCCAGCTCTATGTCCTTCGTCCCGGGAGATAACCTATGCACAAATGCAACAGATTTCAAGGAAACGAAGGTTAAGGCCCCAAAATAGCAACTTTATGATGACAGTGGCGAATAAACCACTCTCTCAATGGCCGAATCGAATCCGGATTTCCGGGCCTTCGTCACAGCCTGCCCAGGTCCCTGGCGATCAGGTCGATGCAGCGTTTGGCCAGCCCCAGAAGCTCGTCCACCTCCCCATGGGTGATCGTGATCGGCGGCGACAGCACCATCGTGTCGCGGATCGCACGCATCACCAGGCCATTGGCAAAGCAGTGATTGCGGCAGCGCGTGCCGACATCCATGTCGGGATCAAAGAATTTGCGCGTCGCCTTGTCATCCACCAGCTCGATCGCCGCCAGAAGCCCCTTGCCGCGCACCTCGCCCACCAGCGGATGATCTTTCAGAAGCGTGCGCACCTGATTCTGGAAATAGGGCCCGATGTCGTTTTTCACGCGGGCAACAAGACCGTCGCGCTTCATGATCTCGAGATTTTTCAGCGCAACAGCCGACGCCACTGGATGGCCGGAATAGGTATAGCCATGCACCAGCTCTTCATTGGCCGACGCAATCGCATCGCCCATGCGCGTATTGAGCGCAATCGCCGAGATCGGCTGATAGCCCGATGACAGGCCCTTCGCCATCGTCATCACATCGGGATTGATGTTGTAGGTGTGCGAGCCGAACCACTCGCCCGTGCGGCCAAAACCCGTGATGACTTCGTCGATATGGAGGAGCACATCGTATTTGCGGCAAACCTCCTGAATGGCCGGAAAGTATGTATCCGGCGGGAAGATAAGCCCGCCCGCACCATGGATCGGCTCTGACGAGAATGAGGCGACATTCTCGGGCCCCAGCTCCAGAATCTTTTCTTCCAGCTTGCGCGCGCAATAAAGCCCCAGCTCATCCGCGCTCATGTCGCCAAGCCCCGCAGCCTTTGCGCCATACCAATAGGGCGTGGGCACCTTTACAAAGCCCGGCAGCGGCAGATCAAACTGCGGATGCATCGGCGTCAGGCCCGACAGCGAGGCCGCCGCCATGGTGACGCCGTGATAGGCCATCTCGCGGCTGATATGGATTTTCTTGGTCTTCCTGCCCTGCAGGTTCCAGTAATAGCGGATCAGCTTCAACGCCGTATCGTTCGCCTCTGATCCCGAATTGGCAAAGAGGATGCGCGACAGGCCCTTGGGCAGAACCTCGGCGAGCAGCGTTGCCAGTTCGATCGTGTAGGGGTTCGAGGTTTTGAAGAAGTGGTTGTAATAGGGCAGGCGATGGAGCGCCTCGGCCCCTGCATCCGCCAGTTCCTTGTTGCCATAGCCGAGCTGCACGCACCAAAGACCGGCCATGCCGTCGATCATGCGCTTGCCTTCGCTGTCGAAGAGATAGACGCCTTGGGCATGGGTGATGACGCGCACGCCCTCTTCGTTCAGCGTCTTGGTGTTCGAGAACGGATGAACGTGATGGGCGGCATCAAGCTCTTTCCAGCGTTTGGTCTGGTTATGGCCCACACTTGTATTGGCGTGATTGGCGCTCATTTGTGGCGCTCCTGAAGATGGAAATGAATGGGGCAGGGGCGCCGAAGCGCCCGCAAGAACAACAGCGCACTCAAGCCGGCGGGTTGAACCCGATCCGGGCACAGCAAATGAGAAGCTGGCTCTTGCGTGTCATGGAAAAAACACTAGCGGAATTTCAGCCCAGCGCAAAGCGCACGGCGGCCCCCACCATGGCGGCATCGCGCAGCGCCAGATTATGGCCAAGCCCTTCCGCCACCAGCAATTTGGCGCCTTTCCATGCGGCCGCGACCGCCTGACCGCCGGAAAGCGGGGTCATCTCGTCGTCATCGGCATGAATAATGAGAAGAGGTTCGCTGCGCCCGGCCGCCGCAACCGCGAGGTTGTTGTTGATCCGCTCGGGATGATGCGTTTTCAGATGCGCCACCAACGCGTCAATCTGGGCCGCCGACAATCCAAACTTCGGTGCATGGCGGCGGAATTGTTCCTCTTGAGAGGCAGGCGGCGCAAAGAACACCAGCGCGCCCGTCTTCACGCCCGCCTCCAGCGCCTTGACCGTTGAGGGACAGCCGAACGAATGGGCAATGATGGCGGCAAATGGCCCCTTGCGCGCATCAAGTGCGGCGATGGCAGCGCCCGCCGCATCCAGCGTCAGCACATCGCCATCCGAAAATCCGTGACCCGGCAGATCAAAGGTGACAACACGCGCACCTGCCTGCATCAGCGCGGGTTTCAGGTGTGAAAAATCGCGCGGGCTTCCCTCCCACCCATGCACCAGAAGAATGGGCACGCCATGCCCCTCGCTTTCATAGGCGATGCGGCCCTGCGGTGTTTCGAGATAGTCGCCCTCAAAACGCTGATGCGGCCGCACCACGCGCTTGGGCCGCCCCATCCGGGCAAGCACTTCGGCAAGAAGCGGGTCGCTTTCGATTGTCATCTGACGGATTCCATCCGGTCGTCACGCGCCGGGCAAGGGGATGAATTCGTCATCGCCACTGATCTCGCCAAACATGGAACGGCGCCGGCGCGGGTCTTCCCAGTCAAGCTTTGCCTGCGCGATCCGCTCATTCGATGATGAGACAAAATTCCACCAGAGGTGACGCGGGCCATCGAGCTTTGCACCGCCAAGCACAAGCGCTTTGACATCACCTTGCGCTTTCATGGAAGCAGCCGCCCCCGGCGCAAAGGCGCCCAGCGATCCGGCCTCAAGCCGCTCACCATCAATCTCAAGCACGCCTGCGCCCACCAGCACCGCACGCTCCTCATGTTCCGGTGGCAATGTGAAGGACGCCCCGTCGGCCAGCGCCAGATCGCAATAGAGCGTCGGCGCAAAGACAGTCTGTGGCGCCTGATGGCCAAAGGCGCTGCCCGCGATCACGGTCACACGCGCACCGCCTGCTGAGAAATGCGGCAGCGATTGGGATTTGTGGTGCGCAAAGGCAGGCGCCGTTTCTTCGTGCGCTCTGGGCAGCGCCAGCCACGACTGCACGCCATGAAGACGCTGACCGCGCTTTCGGGTTTCTTCGGTTGTGCGTTCTGAATGGCTGATGCCGCGCCCGGCTGTCATCCAGTTGACATCGCCGGGGCGGATCGCCTGCGCCGATCCCAGACTGTCGCGATGGAAAATCTCGCCCGCCCACAGCCACGTAATCGTCGCAAGGCCGATATGCGGATGCGGGCGGACATTGATGCCCTCGCCCGGCGGAAAATCGACCGGCCCGATATGATCGAGAAACACAAAGGGGCCAACGCTGCGCAGCTCGATCTGGGGCAAAAGGCGCGACACGGCAAAGCCGCCCAGATCGCGCGGCTTGGGGCGGATGATGTGCGAAAGGGTCATGTCGCTTTACCTGTAAGGATCCGCCGCATCACGCAATCCATCGCCAAAGAAGTTGAAGGCCAGCACCACAAGGATCACCGGCACCATCGGCAACAACAGCCAGGGATAGACTTCGATGGCCGAAAGATCCTGCGCATCGTTGAGCAAAACACCCCAACTGACAACCGGCGCGCGAAGGCCAAGCCCAAGAAACGACAGCGCTGTTTCGCCCAAAATCATGCCGGGCACCGAAAGCGTGGCCGATGCAATCAGATGGCTCGAAAAATTCGGCAGCATGTGTTTGCGCACCAGCCGCTGGGGCGATGCGCCGGTCAGCGTTGCCGCCAGCACGAATTCCTCTTCGCGCAATTGCAGCACGCGGGCCCGCACCGCGCGCGCAAGCCCCGGCCAGTCGAGCAATCCCAGAATGAGCGTGATCCCGAAATAGATGAAGATCGGCGGCCAGTTGGCGGGAAGGGCGGCCGCCAGCGCCAGCCACAGCGGCAATTCGGGCAGCGAGCGGATGAGTTCGATCAGCCGCTCGATCACATTATCGATCAGCCCGCCGAAATAGCCCGCCAGCCCGCCCAGAACGACACCCAGCACAAACGAGATCGCAAGGCCGATCAGGCCAATGGTGAGCGATACCCGCGTGCCATAGATGATGCGCGAGAGCATGTCGCGCCCCAGCCCGTCTGTCCCCAGAAGATGCAGCGTGCCGCCCTCATCCGGGCAGAAGAGATGAAAGCGCATCTCGATCAGGCCCCAGAATTCATAAGGGTCGCCAAGGCAGAACACGCGCACGCGCGTGGGCCGCGTCACATCCTCCTCATAGACGCGCTCGAAATTCTCAAGGTCGATGCGCGCCCGCATCGCATAGGTACCCTGTAGATGGCAGCAATTGGGAATTGCTGTGTCTCAGTTGTCACGATGATCA
>ERZ761609.3560-NODE-3560-length-10104-cov-5.376057_pt1 | contig 10104 bp, 11 predicted proteins | sample MGYA00511163_ERZ761609 | MGnify/ENA primary metagenome ERZ761609 (study PRJEB28899, sample SAMN02445070) | bioreactor sludge metagenome | biome: EBPR sludge | place: Australia: Brisbane, Thorneside Wastewater Treatment Plant | collected 2011-12-16 ... | reverse complement strand
AGCGCCGCAATGGCATTGCGGAGGTCAGGGGTTCGACTCCCCTCGGCTCCACCATACTGTCGTTCCGAATAGCTCGCGATCGATCTCGATCTGCGCTTCAAGCGGCACTCATCGCGCTGCAGAATGGAGCGAATTTACACCGGTACGGCTGTGGACGCCCGCCAGCGTTCCGTTGCTGCGGCCGGCTGGGAGCCGGCGTTAACGCGGTCATGGCGGAGGCAAATGCAGCAGAGTGTTTGCCGTGGAACGCGAATGACACGGACAGCCATCACGCCGAAAAATTTTGCGGTAACGCGCATGACATAATAGTACCGCTAAGCACAAATGTAGCCGGAAATGCAACCGCTCATGTTCAAAAGCCCGCAAGGGGCCACTTAAAGGAAGGTAGTTTGTGCGGAATTACTTCATGGTGGCGATTAGAACGAGCAACAGTGCCTACATTTATCTTGGTTTCGAATATGTCAGCAATATGGCTTGTGTTGCACATCTTCCTGGACGCTTGAAAAGTTTGTGAAATGCATTATCTGTAGATCGGTAGAAGCAGCAGGATGTGCGTGACGGGAGCTTTGGTAAGACGCCGGAATTAGACGACCTCGGTCGCAGGTTACGTCTGCTGGGCACGTACGATCCTGAGAGGGTGGGAAACGTCTAGGAGTGCGCAATGAACGCACCTTTTCAGCACACACGGCGCGGTGGGGCGGGGCACAGTGAAGGATGCAATGGTCGTAAGCACCCAGCAGTGCTTGTTTGGCCGACTGCAGCGGCTTTGAGTTGGCTTCTGCTCGGGACCATCGGCTGGTTGGTGGCGACGATCGTCAGTTGATGTTCTTGTGAGCCTGCGCGTTGAGGATTTCGTCTTGTACACTGTGACAGGCGGGATTTTACGGCCCGCATTACATCCTTTACAGGCATTCAGTCCAATCTTTTGTCGTCATCGCCTTTAGTCTGGCACGACTTCAACGCATTTAGATTGCGGTCGGTTTGCTGTCGCCGGGCTCGCGGTTGACGATAACGGCGCGTTGATCACGCTGTCGCGGTGATCGCGGATCGCGAGCCAGTCTTTGCTCCTCAATATGTGCCGTCGCATCGCCGCGCCGGTGCATGCGGAAGATTGAAAGCGGCTTCGTGCCTACCGCTCGCTGAGAGCAAAACGCCGCTTGAGGCTTGCCGCGACGCACGGTCATGACCGGTCGATTGCTCGGGACCGGTTTTTGCACGGGATACGGCCTGTGTTCATGAGGGCTGGCGGCTCAGAGCCACCTTCGATCAATGTTCCAACTATAATCTCGCGGCTGCCGCTACTAAGGTCAAAGTTCTGGCAACGCTGCTAGGGGATCGACAATGAAAATTGGTACCGATAGTGCGCGTTGGACACCATTGCCCGGTGATTTGCGTGATCTTGCTCCGGCAGCGTTTGCCCTGCTTGGGAACAATGTTGTTGCTTACCTTAAGCCAGTCATCGCAGACAACAAACCAGGATTGGAAGTTCACGCCGCCGACGGGAGTACTTTGGCCTTGATCCACGGTGATTGGGATGTTGCTTTGGCCATCATCCGCCAAAACGATCTTGAGCCGGTCAGCCTTCACTAAGTTTTCGGGCGTGCCTAGCGGCGAGGGCCATCGTCTAAGTCTAAGCGGCCCAACTCGCGGCAGTGTCGACCAGCAGAGCATACAGCGCCTCGGCATCGTCAGTTCCCCGCAACTTTTCGCACGTCGGCTTGTCGCGAAGCAGCCGCGATACTCGGGCCAAGGCTTTCAGATGGTCGGCGCCTGAGGACTCGGGGGCGAGGAGAAGGAAGATGAGGTCGACTGGTCGCTCATCGATGGCGTCGAAGTCGATTGGCTGATCGAGCCGCGCGAACAGCCCATAAAGGCGGTCCAGGGTCGACAATTTGCCATGGGGGATGGCAATGCCGTTACCGACGCCGGTCGTGCCCAGGCGTTCGCGCTTCATCAGCGTCGAGAACAACGCGCGCTCAGGCTGGCCGGTGATCTCTGCAGCGCGTTTGGCGAGATCCTGAAGCGCTTGCTTCTTGCTGGTGGCCCGGAGCCTCGCGATAACGTGCTCTGGTTTGATGAGGTCAGAGATATCCATGGTGTCCGTACCCCTTACGCCTTACGCGCATTCTCGGGGTCTATCCAGCCGATATTTCCGTCGGAACGGCGATAAATTACGTTAAGCGTGCCGGTCGTACGGTTGTGGAAGATCATCACCGGGCTGTCAGCGAGATCCATTCGCATAACCGCCTCACTGACGCTCATGTTAGCGATCTCCGTGGAAATTTCCGCAATGATAGCGGGTTGCCCATCAGCCGGTAATTCCTCTTCTTCGTTCTCGGCAGCGATGACGTATTGCAACGCCGACGTGCTGCCTTCGCCTGCCCGGCGACCATGATGATCGGTCAAACGGCGCTTGTAGCGCCGGAGCTGCTTCGCGATCCGTTCAACTGCTGCGTCAACAGCGGCATATGCGTCGTCAGCTGCGGCTCGACCCTGAACAACAAAACCGCTGGTCGGGTGAACGGTCACGTCGGCGCGGAAGAAGTGAGCCTCCCGCGATACGGTCACGACGGCATCGTGCGCTTTGGGAAAATACTTACCGACGACGGCAGTCAGGGCTTCACCAACATGCCCACGCAGCGCTTCGCCAATGTCCAAGCTCTTTCCGGTAATCGATATGTCCATGGAATCAAAGATCCTGAGGCCGGGTGATTATCGCACCTGAGTGGTGCCGGAAGCGTCCCAGACTTTCAGGCACAAACCGAGGTTAAAACGCAGTGCAGCGTTAGGCTCCGGCCTGCAGAGCCCGGGACGATAGATGTAGGCCCGTATGGTGTCAAGCTACGCCCTTTCCGTTCTGGCGGCGCAGGGCGTCCTTGTCGCGCCGACGCTGCACCGACGAAGGAATGCCCATCGCCTCACGATACTTGGCCACAGTTCGTCTCGCGATGTCGATACCTTCCTTTTGCAAACGCTCAGCAAGGCCGTCGTCGGATAGAACGCCCTCCGCAGCCTCGCCGTCAATCAGGCTCTTGATGTGGTGGCGAACCGACTCCGCTGAATGGATATCGCCCCCACGTGATCCCCCGACGGCATGGGTGAAAAAGTACTTCAACTCAAAGATGCCGCGTGGCGTCGCCATGAATTTGTTCGACGTAACTCGGCTGACGGTACTCTCATGCATGCTGATCGCTTCCGCGATATCGCGCAAGATGAGTGGGCGTAGCCCATGGACTCCGTTGATGAAAAACCCATTTTGCTGCCGGACGATCTCAGCGGAAACTTTGAGGATGGTCGTTGCCCGCTGATGGAGCGACTTAACCAGCCAATTAGCCGACTGCATACACTCGGCGATGTACTGCTTGTCTTCCTTTGAACGGATATCGCGGCTCAACTTGACATAGTACTGGTTGTTGACCAGGACCCGCGGAAGTGTGTCGCTGTTGAGTTCGACCACCCAGCCGCCCTTGGGCTGGGCCCGCATGATAACGTCGGGAACCACAGGCTGGGAAACGGAATGCTCAAAAGCGAGCGCCGGCTTTGGGCTTAGCGTGCGGATTTCAGCGACCATGCTCATGAGCCGATCGTGACTGACACCACATACTTTTGCCAACGCGGTCCAGTCGCGCTTCGCGAGGAGGTCAAGGGAACCAAGAAGCAGATCCATCGAAGCATCCAATCCGCCCCGATCGGCGAGCTGGAGTCGCAGGCACTCCGCAAGGTTTCGAGCGAAGATCCCCGCCGGTTCGAAGGTCTGCAACTTCGTCAGCGTCGTTTCAACCTGAGCCAGTGAACAGCCGAGGCTGTCCGCGGCGAGGGCCAAATCAGCGCTCAAGTAGCCGGTCTCGTCGAGCTGATCGATCAAGAAGTGACCAATGAGCCGCTCGGCGGGATCGGTGATGTCGACCGCAAGCTGGCTGCTTAGGACCTCGCGGAGGGATGTGGAGGACGGCAACAGCTCCTCGTAGTTCGTGGCCTGGTCATCGAAGCTGCCGCTGCGAACTTGCCGTGCCGCACTACCGCCAGCGTCGGCGCCCCCATCAAACACATTATCGTAGAAGTCGCTATCGATGCTGTCCTCGGCGAAGCTGGGCGACTCGTCTTTCAGTGCCCGGTCGAGCGCCCGTGGATCGCCGCCATCAACAACCTCAGCAGCCGGCTGCTCGGCGCCATCGCCACCGTCAGTCGGTGTTATCGCCTCGCCGACTTCCAACAACGGATTTTGCTCGAGTTGCTGGTCAACATACGTCGTCAGCTCGAGGCTTGAGAACTGCAGCAGCTTTATTGCCTGCTGCAGCTGGGGCGTCATGACCAGCGCTTGGGTTTGTCTTAGGTCGAGACGAGGGCCCAGAGCCATACTGGATGCGCTCAGAGACTAAACCGGTCGCCGAGATAAACGCGGCGAACGTCTTCGTTGCCGACGATGTCGGCGGCCGAGCCTTCCGTTAGCACGAATCCGTCATGGATGATGTAGGCGCGGTCGATGACATCCAATGTCTCGCGAACGTTGTGATCCGTAATCAGAACTCCGATCCCACGGTCTTTGAGGTGGACCACGAGATCGCGAATGTCGCTCAGTGCGATGGGGTCAATGCCGGCGAACGGTTCATCAAGGAAGATGAAGTGCGGCCCGGAAGCTAACGCCCGGGCTATCTCCACGCGGCGGCGCTCGCCGCCTGAAAGCGCCAGCGCCGGCGATCGGCGAACATGGCCGATGGAGAACTCCGCGAGCAAACCCTCAAGAATCGCCTCGCGACGCTTGCGCTTTCGTTCGACGACTTCGAGAACGCTCCGGATGTTGTCCTCAACACTGAGTCCGCGAAAGATCGAGGCTTCCTGCGGAAGGTAGCCGACACCCAGCCGAGCCCGATGGTGCATTGGCAGAGTGGTAACGTCTTCACCGTCGATCGTGACGCTGCCCTCGTCCGGCGCAAGAAGACCGGTGATGATATAAAAGCAGGTCGTCTTCCCGGCACCATTGGGGCCGAGAAGTCCAACGATCTCACCGCGCTGTAAAGATAGGCTTACGCTGCGCAACACCGTTCGCTGGCCGTAGCGCTTGCTGACGTTGACGGCGAAAAGGCCGCGGTCGCCGCTGACCAACCGTGGCCGCCGCTGCTGTCGGGTCGGTGGGTCAGGGGAGCGTGAGTGCGCGGTATTGCTGAGATCCATCATTAACAACGCTATCAATCGCCGTCCAAGGTTCAGCCGCCGCTGTCGTTTTCAATCTGGATCCGTCCGCGCACTCGACCAATATTGGGCGCTGACGGCTCGCAGGAAAAGAGCCTACTCACCCCGGTGTTGAAGTCCATTTGCCCGCGGCACCCGTCGAGTTGGTCGCCATCGCGCAGGATCTTAACGGATCCGGTGACGGTCGCGATACCGCTTTTGGCATCATAGTTGCCTTGGTCGCTATGGATGGTTTCGTCGGCCGTGACGACCTTGACGTTGCCCTCGGCTTCAGCGGTCGAAAGCATACGCTGCCCGTCCACGCCCTTAGTAAAGTAGGCGGTAATGGTGTCTCCATAAATTTGGCGGTCCGGCTGTATCGCGACCGCGTCGCCGGTCGCAATAAGGCGATCGCTGGTCGGCCAATACTCAAGGCTCTGCTTCGCCGAAATCTCGTTTTTGCCGCTCTCAAGACGGACCCGCTCGCCGCCGGTCAGCAGCAATCGGTCTCTGTCGACGTCGTAGACCGCATGCCCGCCGTAAGCGGTCTGGTTCGCCGAGAAAAGGCGTACGGCACCAATGGCTATGATCCTGAAGATCTCGCTATTGCCGTCCGCGCCTTCGCGATAAAGAGCGCGAAGTTCATGCGCCTGGACCTTGAGCTCGCCACGAACGGCCTGGGCATTGCCGCGGGCAATGACGATTTTTTCACGTCGCTGCCACTCGAGACCCTGGTCGGCGTCGATCCTTAGTTCTTTCCCCGGCGCAGAAATCTGAGCCAGTGCGACTTCACTGGGGCCGGCAATGGCACCTGCAATGAGAACGAGGTGGCTGATGAGTAGGCCGGCGAGCCTCCTCCGGCTGACCAGAGGCCACCCGCCGCGGCGCATACGGCTCACGATGGTTCCTCCCGACCAGGCTCGGCGACGGTTAAGCTCGAGCGTCCGTCGACGAATATCTTCTGACCGAAGTCTGTCGCATGAAAACCTTCGCCAGAAACGGTACCGAGCGGCCCACGGCCGGTAACAGGATCGGTTCCCCATGCAGTGCCGGCTTCCAGATTCAAATCGGCGGTAGAGGTCTCATAACGCGAGCCATCCCCGGTCACGAGCACGACGCCGCCATACAATTCGAGGAGTTTCGCATCCTGGTGGAAGCGGCCCTCGGCTGCCGTTATTGCGGTAACAGTACCGTCATGCATCCGTATTTCTCCGCGCGGTCCGTCAAGACCGAGCAGCCCGGGCACACCCTCCATTTGGCGGACGAAGTCAGCAGTTATAACGTACGGTTGACCTTCGGCGTCGCTTCCTGTCAGGCGCGCATTGACCAAACCTTCCCCCTGGCTATCAAGCTTTTCTAGAGACGCCATGCCGATTCGCAAGCGGTCGACGCGTGGCTGGATTTGCGGCCAGATCACGATCAGGGCGACGATCGTTAACGCCAGAACGATAAGGCCGATGCGCACCGCTCGCGCGATGCGCGTGTAGTGGCGGGGCTTGCGCACGGTCCTTGTCCGCCTTGCCCCGAGAGCCAGGCTGTCCTTGTCACGATCCGCCACGTGAGCGTCCGCTTCTCCGGCTGAAAGCGCGTCCGGTGCTGCTGACGGGCTAAATCGCCGCGTCCCTTCCACCGTTTATCCCTTCAAGCGATGCCGGCGCGCAGACAGTCGTGAATATGAATAATTCCGACCGGGCTTCCGCCCTCGACCACGAACAGGCTGGTGATGTTTCGATTGTTCATGTAGCCCAGCGCCTCGCTCGCCAACGCGTCGGGTCGTATCGTCTTCGGGTGCGGTGTCATGACGTCGGCCACCCTCTGCGCCAGCAGGTCTGGTGCCATGTGCCGGCGCAAGTCGCCATCGGTAATGAGGCCGATCAGATGGCGGTCGCCATCAACGATGCCAACACAGCCGAAACTCTTCACGCTCATCACGATCAACGCTTCGGACATCAGCTCATCTGTGCTGACGACAGGCACGGCATCACCACCGTGCATGATCGCCGCAACCTTCAGCAGTTTACGGCCCAACTTGCCGCCCGGGTGCAAGACATGAAAGTCGTCGCCAGAGAAGCCCTTGCGCTCGAGCATTGCGACGGCGAGGGCATCACCGAGAGCCAGCATCACGGTCGTCGATGTCGTTGGCGCAAGCCCCATCGGACACGCTTCCGGGGTATCGGGCAGGGCCAACACAACGTCCGCGGCCGTTGCGAGCGTGCTGTTGCGCCGACCCGTTATGGCTATCAAACCGATGGTAAATCGCTTGGCATACGTCACCAAATCGGCAAGCTCAGTGGTTTCGCCTGAGTTGGAAAGCGCGATAACCGCGTCGTTCTCCGTAATCATCCCCAGATCGCCGTGGCTGGCCTCGGCGGGATGAACGAACGAGGCTGGCGTTCCGGTAGACGCGAGCGTGGCGGCAATCTTCGTCGCGATGTGGCCGCTCTTGCCCATTCCAGTAACGATCACCCGACCTGTGACTCGGCTAAGCAGATCGACCGCTTGCGTGAATTCATCTCCGAGCCCTCGACTGAGAGCTTCAATGCCTGCCGATTCGAGACGGAGAACCCGCCGCGCCGAATCCAGTCCGCCATGGGTATCATTGATCAGCAAGCCGACCGCTGCGTCGTTCACCGCCTCATCCCTCGTAAATCTGACAATCCGGCTATTGTTACTGCCTGTGCCTCGCGACAGCGGGGGCTGCGCCCCGCGCGCGAGCTAGGCGCGCGAATAACCGGCAAGCCCAAGTATGGGCACCGAGCCGATGCGGATCAACGCATGATCTCATGCCGAGCCGGGACGCAATGCCGCCTCAATAGGCGAAAATGTCCTCGTCCGGCCAGCCATCGACATCAAGCTGACCGCGCGCAGGAAGAAAGCGAAAGCATGCCTCAGCCAGTTCGAGGCGATGCTCACGCGCGAGCATCCCATCCAGATGTTCACGCAGACGGTGGAGGTAGAGAACGTCACTGGCCGCGTACATGAGTTGTTCGGGCGTTAGCTGGCCTCGCCCCCAGTCCGAACTTTGCTGTTCCTTCGACAGCTCTACACCGAGAAGCTCTCGGCAAAGCTCTTTGAGGCTATGCCGATCGGTGTAGGTCCGCGCAAGCTTCGATGCGATCTTGGTGCAATACACAGGGGCACAGACCACGTCGAGATATCGATACAGCAGCCCGACATCGAAGCGGGCAAAGTGAAACAGCTTGGTGACCTGGGGGTCAGCCAAGAGGGCACGCAGATTTGGCGCCTGATAGCTGCCAGGTCGGAATTGAACTAGGTGGCATTCCCCGTCGCCAGCAGACAACTGCACCAGGCACAGACGATCACGGTGGGCGCGCAGCCCCATAGCCTCGGTGTCAACGGCAACAACGTCGCCCAGCTCGAGACCATTGGGAAGGTCGTCATGATGAAGCTCGATGGAGCCGCCGTCCAATCGTCCGCCGCCAGTTCTGCTGTTCATGTCGATGACGTATCTGGTGCCCAGGAGAAGACTCGAACTTCCACGACCTTTCGGCCACAGGTACCTGAAACCTGCGCGTCTACCAATTCCGCCACCTGGGCAACCGGGGAGGAGGGCGTTGCAATCGCATTCGCCATGTTGAAAGTAGCTACGACTCGGACCGGCCTCTGTCAACTCCGTTGCGCAGCGAGCATGCTAAAGTGATTGTTGGGACTGCGCCCAATATGGGGTGCGCTTGGCTAAACACCGTTGGTAAGGTTGACGGCGCCGGGCAACTGAGATAAGCGGCACACACGCGCCGGAGGAAGCTGCCGAGGGTGGCTGGCGCGTCATGGTGGAGGGCCGGAGACGTGTTGGATCGTCGCCTCATTACTGTATTTGGCGGCGCGGGCTTCCTCGGCCGCCATATTGTCTGGCGGCTTGCCCGCGACGGCTGGCTCATCCGCGTCGCTGGTCGTGATCCGCAGCGAGCGATGTTTCTCAAAACGGCCGGCGAGGCTGGTCAGGTTGTTCCGATCGCGGCCGATGTCACGCACGCAGGGAGCGTTCAGGCGGCATTGATCGACGCCGATGCAGTCATCAACCTCGTCGGCATTCTATCTCCCAGTGGCCGCAACAGCTTTGACGCCGTGCATGCCCAGGGCGCGGCCAATGTCGCCGCGGCTGCGCGAGACGCTGGCGCAGATCGCGTGATACACCTGTCAGCGATCGGTGCCAGCACCGCATCGCCTTCGGTGTACGCCCAGACCAAGGCGGCCGGCGAGCAGGCGGCCCGATCCGCCTTTCCCAGCGTCACGATCTTCCGTCCAAGTGTTGTCTTCGGTCCTGAGGACGACTTCTTCAACCGTTTCGCCTCCATGGCACGGATCCTGCCGGTCCTGCCGGCCTTCGACGGGAAGGTCCAGCCCGTCTACGCGGGTGATGTAGCCGACGCGGTGCTTCGGGCTCTCGCCGATCCGAACACCTGCGGCAAGACCTACGAGCTCGGCGGACCGCGGGTGATGACATATCGAGAAATCATGGAAATCGTGCTGAAGGAGACAGGGCGTGACCGCTGGCTGGTTCCGTACCCACTGTCGATCGCAGCGATGCAGGCGTGGTTTCTGGAGAAGCTGCCATCGCCGCCGCTGACCCGCGATCAGGTAAAGTTGCTCGGCATCGACAACGTCGTTTCCGCTAACGCGCTCGGCCTTAAGGACCTGGGGATAACGCCGACAGCAGTCGAGGCGATCGTACCCACCTATTTGGCGAGCTACCGGCCGTCGGTGAAGCAGTCGCTGCGCAGCCTCTAGGAGGCGCTTCCGCCCGCGCCCGCGGGCCGCGCCTAGCGGGTGGGCGGGCTATCCTCTGCGGGCACGGACATAGCCGCAAAGCGCCAGGCGGCGAGGCTTTCGGGCCAGGCATCGTCGGCAAGCTTTGCCTTCCGCTTCAACTGAACGAGAAAATCCCGCGGATCCGGAATCGTCTTCCATACCTGG
>ERZ761609.3556-NODE-3556-length-10112-cov-9.392463_pt1 | contig 10112 bp, 7 predicted proteins | sample MGYA00511163_ERZ761609 | MGnify/ENA primary metagenome ERZ761609 (study PRJEB28899, sample SAMN02445070) | bioreactor sludge metagenome | biome: EBPR sludge | place: Australia: Brisbane, Thorneside Wastewater Treatment Plant | collected 2011-12-16 ... | reverse complement strand
TGCGCAAGGTCGAGGCGAGCGGCGCAGTGCGGCTGCTCGGCGCGCGGATCGGCGGCGATCTGGCGTGCGACGGCGGCCGGTTCCTGAGGAAAGGCGAAGACGCGCTGAACTGTGACGGGATGAGTGTCACCGGCGCGCTGTTCCTGCGCGAGGTCGAGGCGAGCGGCGAAGTGCGGCTGCTCGGCGCGCGGATCGGCGGAAATCTGGTGTGCGACGGTGGCCGGTTCCTCAAGAAAGGCGAAGACGCGCTGAGCTGTGACAGGATGAATGTCGCCGGCGATCTGTTCCTGCGCAAGGTCGAGGCGAGCGGCGCAGTGCGGCTGCTCGGCGCGCGGATCGGCGGAAATCTCTCGTGCAACGGCGGCCGGTTCCTGAACGAAGACGGAAGGGCGCTGACCGGTGACAAGATGAGTGTCACCGGCACTCTGTTCCTGCGCGAGGGCACGACGATCGCCGGCACGCTTGATCTGGCCTCCGCCGAGGTGGGCGGTCTTGTCGATGACCCCGCCTGCTGGCCCAGCGAGGGCAAGCTGATCCTCGACGGGTTCCGCTACGCCCGCTTCGGCGGCGCAACGCCCGCCACCGACCGGCGCGGCGACTGGCTGATGCGCCAGCGACGGGATCATCTCGGCAGCAGCTTCCGCCCGCAGCCGTGGAAGCAGGCGATCAGGGTTCTGCGCGAGATGGGCCATGATACCGAGGCGCGGGCGCTGGCGATCCGGTTCGAGCAGCAGCGCCGCAAGGCCGGCGTGTTCCGGGGCATGGCCGGCGTTCTGCACGATCTTTATGGCGCCATGGCCGGCTATGGCCACCGGCCGATGCTGCTGATGCGATGGATGGCGGCGGTCTGGCTGACCTGTGCGCTGTTCTATCAGAACGCATCTGACTTCGGCGTCATGGCGCCGACCAATCCGCTGGTGTTCGACAACCCTGCCTATACCGACTGCCGGCCGCGCGCCGGCAGCCTGACCAACTGGACCAACTCCGGCACCTGCAATGGACCGAACGAATACACCACTTTCCAGCCGCTGCTCTATTCGCTCGATCTGATCCTGCCGCTGGTCGATCTTCAGCAGGACAAGGACTGGGCGCCGATGGTGACGCGGGCCAGGACCTCCGACCCCAAGGGGGAGACCGAGGATTTCCCGCTAGGCCATTTCATCCGCGTCGTGATGTGGTTCGAGATCCTGTTCGGCTGGGTGGCGAGCCTGATGTTCGTCGCCATCCTCTCCGGCCTGATCAAGAAGGGCGACGAGGAGTAGGGGTGTTTGCAGATTTGCAAACAGATTCTCCGTGACGGGCGGTAGCGCGCCTATTATATTAGGACATTCTTATTCAACAGGAGGTTCCCGTGACCCAGAATGTCGGCGGTATCGACCGCGCCCTGCGCATCATCATCGGTCTGGTGCTGCTCTCGCTCGTCTTTGTCGGCCCGCAGACGGCGTGGGGCTGGGTCGGCATCGTGCCGCTCGCCACCGGCCTCATCGGCTGGTGCCCGCCCTATTCGCTGTTCGGCTTCAACACCTGCTCGGTGCCGAAAAAGGACTGATCCTGGTGGCCCTCGGTTCTGACCGTTTGGTCATCCCTCGGGCATTCCTCGCAACCGGGCCTTTGGCCCTGCTCGGCGTCGCATTCGCTCCTAACCAGCGGTCTTCCGGTCTGACCTGGCGGTCATCCCCGAAGCCGCTGGCCTGATCACGCCTCGTTCTTGAACCAGACCTCGACGTCGCCGCTGAGCCGAAGCGTCAGCGGATTGCCCCTGCGGTCCTTGGCAGGCCCGGCGGCGACGCGAATCCAGCGCTCCGAAACGCAATATTCCTCGACATTGTGCTTCTCTACGCCCTTGAAGCGCACGCCGACGTCGCGCGCCAGCGCCGCCTCATTGTAATGCGGGCTCTGCGGATTGACCGAAAGACGGTCGGGCGGGGTGTCGGACATGGCGGGCTCCCTCAAAAACCACTCCTTCTTCCCCGCGCGGAGAAAAATCGCAACCGGAACAAAAATAGAACTTGAAAAAGAGAACATTTGCGGTACATTTATTGCGTTGAAGCGACTCTCCTGGCCATGCATAAGGATGCCATACCATGACTCAGCCCGCACTCAGGCTCGTTGAAGGATCATCCATGGACAAGACCAAGGCGCTTGATGCCGCGCTCAGCCAGATCGAGCGAGCCTTCGGCAAGGGCTCGATCATGCGGCTGGGAAAGAACCAGAAGGCCATCGAGATCGAGACGATCTCGACCGGATCGCTCGGCCTTGATATCGCGCTCGGGGTCGGCGGGCTGCCGAAGGGGCGGGTGGTCGAGATTTTCGGGCCTGAATCGTCGGGCAAGACCACGCTTGCCTTGCACACCATCGCCGAAGCGCAGAAGAAGGGCGGCATCTGCGCCTTTGTCGATGCCGAACACGCGCTTGATCCGGTCTATGCGCGCAAGCTGGGGGTGGAGCTCGAGAATCTGCTGATCTCGCAGCCCGATACCGGTGAACAGGCGCTGGAAATCGCCGATACTCTGGTGCGGTCCGGCGCGGTTGATGTTCTGGTGGTCGATTCGGTGGCGGCGCTGACGCCCAAGGCCGAGATCGAGGGCGAGATGGGCGAGGTGCAGCCCGGCCTGCAGGCGCGGCTGATGAGCCAGGCGCTGCGCAAGCTGACCGCGTCGATCTCACGGTCCAACACCATGGTCATCTTCATCAACCAGATCCGCATGAAGATCGGCGTGATGTATGGCAGCCCGGAGACGACGACGGGCGGCAACGCGCTGAAATTCTATGCCTCGGTTCGCCTCGACATCCGCCGCATCGGCGCGATCAAGGAGCGCGAGGAGGTCGTCGGCAATACCACGCGCGTCAAGGTGGTGAAGAACAAGGTGGCGCCGCCGTTCAAGCAGGTCGAGTTCGACATCATGTATGGCGAGGGTGTTTCGAAGATGGGCGAGCTGATCGATCTCGGCGTCAAGGCCGGGATCGTCGAGAAATCCGGGGCCTGGTTCTCGTTCGACAGCCAGCGTCTGGGGCAGGGGCGGGAAAACGCCAAGCAGTTCCTCAGGCAGAGTCCGGAGGTCGCCAACCGCATCGAACAGATGATCCGCCAGAATGCCGGGCTGATCGCCGAGCGTATCCTCGAGCATGGCGGTGCCGAGCCGGAGGATGACGGTCCGCCCGAGATGTGAGCGGGACAGCCTTGCGTGGGCGTGGACATGCCGCTGAAGCGTCTCTACAAGAGCGATGGGTTCACGGGCATGCCGTCCGGCTCGACAGGACGGCAGGGCCCCATCAAGCGAGCGTTTGCGGTCAGGCATCATGAGTGGCGTCAACGAGATCCGGTCAACATTTCTGAATTTCTTCTCCCGCAATGGCCATGAGGTCGTCGCCTCCAGTCCGCTGGTGCCGCGCAATGACCCGACGCTGATGTTCACCAATGCGGGAATGGTGCAGTTCAAGAACGTCTTCACCGGTCAGGAGCAGCGGCCTTACAGCCGGGCGGTGACAGCACAGAAATGCGTTCGTGCCGGAGGAAAGCACAACGATCTCGACAATGTCGGCTATACGGCCCGGCACCACACGTTTTTCGAGATGCTGGGCAATTTTTCCTTCGGTGATTACTTCAAGGCCGATGCGATCGATCTGGCATGGCGGCTGGTGACGCAGGATTTCGCGCTTGCGAAGGACCGTCTGACCGTGACCGTGTATCACGAAGACGATGAGGCCTTCGGGCTTTGGAAGAAAATTGCCGGGTTGCCCGATGACCGGATCATCCGGATTCCGACGTCGGACAATTTCTGGGCAATGGGCGATACGGGACCCTGCGGTCCCTGTTCGGAAATCTTTTTTGATCATGGTCCGCATATCCCGGGTGGCCCTCCCGGGTCTGCCGACCAGGATGGTGACCGGTTCATCGAGATCTGGAATCTCGTGTTCATGCAGTTCGAGCAATTGCCGGGCGGTCAGCGGGTGTCGCTGCCGCGGCCATCGATCGACACCGGCATGGGGCTGGAACGGATTTCTGCGGTTCTTCAGGGAACACACGACAATTATGAAACCGACATGATGCGTTCGATCATCGGGACGATCGCCGAGCTGGTGTCGGTCGACCCGAACGGTGCGCAGAAGGCGAGCCACAGGGTCATCGCCGATCATCTCAGGGCTTCGGCGTTTCTGGTGGCGGATGGGGTGCTGCCGTCAAACGAAGGGCGCGGCTATGTGCTCCGGCGGATCATGCGGCGGGCGATGCGGCATGCCCAGCTTCTGGGCGCGCTCGAGCCTCTGATGTATCGGCTGGTGCCGGTGCTGATCCGGGAAATGGGCCAGGTTTATGGGGAGCTGCGCCGGGCGGAGGCGCTGATCGCCGAGACGTTGAAGCTTGAGGAGAACCGGTTCCGTCGAACACTGGAGCGCGGTCTTGCCCTGCTGGATGAGGAGACGCGGGGTTTCGGGGCCGGGGCGACCTTGAAGGGCGAGACGGCTTTCCGGCTCTATGACACCTATGGGTTTCCGCTTGATCTGACGCAGGATGCATTGCGGGCGCGGTCGATCGACGTTGATCTCGATGGATTTGCTGCGGCGATGGCGCGGCAGAAAGCGGAGGCGCGGGCCAAGTGGGCCGGTTCGGGCGAGGCGGCCACCGAAACGGTATGGTTCGGTATCCGCGAGCGGGTCGGTGCCAGTGAGTTCCTGGGTTATGATACCGAGACGGCTGAGGGGGTTGTGACGGCGCTTGTCCGCGATGGAGTCGAGGTGCGCAGCCTCGATGTGGGCGAGTCCGGGTTTGTTGTCCTGAACCAGACGCCGTTTTATGGCGAGTCGGGCGGACAGGTGGGTGATGCGGGGCGCTTCACCGGCGAGGGGTTGGCTGTTGAGGTGGCCGATACCCAGAAAAAGCTTGGCGATGTGTTTGTTCATGCCGTGAAAGTGGTTGCTGGCACGCTGAAGGTCGGCACGGCGCTCAATCTTCTGGTTGATCCGGCGCGGCGCGGGGCCATTCGCGGCAATCATTCTGCGACGCATCTGCTGCACGAAGCGCTGCGCCATGTGCTGGGCGATCATGTGGCGCAGAAGGGTTCGCTTGTGAGTGCCGAGCGGTTGCGGTTCGACATCAGCCATCCCAAGCCGATCACCGAGGGGGAATTGCAGGCGGTCGAGGCGCTGGCCAACGACATGGTGTTGCAGAATGGCTCGGTGGTGACCCGTCTGATGGGCGTTGACGAGGCGATTGCCTCCGGCGCGCGGGCACTGTTCGGCGAGAAATACGGTGACGAGGTGCGGGTTGTGTCGATGGGCCGCTATGCAGATGGCGCGCAGGCCGGCAAGCCCTATTCGGTCGAGTTGTGCGGGGGCACGCATGTGCGGCGCACCGGCGACATCGGATTGGTGACGATTCTGACCGAGGCGGCCGTGGGTGCCGGCGTGCGGCGTATCGAGGCGATGACCGGTGCGGCGGCGCGGCGTCATCTGGGCGAAGAGAGCCGGCTGTTGCAGGAGGTCGCGGCGGTTTTGCGCGCGCCGGTTGGCGAGGCGGTGGAGCGCGTCACCCAACTGGTCGAGGAGCGGCGGCGGCTGGAACGGGAACTGGGCGAGGCGCGCAAGAAGCTGGCGATGGGCGGCGGCGGCCGCGGTGAGGATGAGGTACAGCGGGTCGGCTCGGTCAAGCTGATCGCCAAGGCTGTGCCGGGCATTGATGTGCGTGATCTCAAGAGCCTGGCGGATGAGGGCAAGAAGCGGCTTGGCTCGGGCGTTGTTGTTCTGGTCAGCGTTGCCGAGGATGGTCGTGCCGGGCTTGTTGTTGGCGTGACGGATGATCTGACCGGGCGCATCAGCGCGGTGGATCTGGTCCGCGCGGGTGCCATCGAACTTGGCGGCAAGGGTGGCGGCGGCCGCCCCGATATGGCTCAGGCGGGCGGGCCGAACGGTTCCGGCGCCGAGGCAGCGCTGGGGGCAGTCAGCCGGGCGCTGGCGGCGTTGTAAGAGGATGAGGCGGCGGCCCCAGCCCGTCCGGGAAAGTGCCCGCCATCGGGTCTATCAGGTGCTTGATGGCGGTGGTTTTGGCGATGCTGTCAGCCGGCGGCTGCACCGTCTGCTGATTTTTTTGATCGTGATCAATGTAAGCTCGGTGGTGCTCGAGACGGTGCCAAGCCTGGCGACGACCTATGCCACGGCGTTTCTGGCGATCGAGGCAGCGAGCGTTGCGGTGTTCGGGCTCGAATACGGGTTGCGGCTTTGGGTGGCGCCCGAACATGGCCCGCTGGCGGATCTGTCGCCCTGGGGAGCGCGGCTGAAGCTGGCGTTGACGCCGAGCATGGTGATCGATCTCCTGGCGATCCTGCCGTTTCTGCTGGCGTTCATCGTGGCTGCGGATTTCCGGATGCTGCTGGTGCTGCGGCTGTTCCGGTTTTTCAAGATCGCGCGCTATTCATCCGGCATGCGCTCCCTGCTGAATGCGGTCCATGCGGAGCGCAATGCGCTGATGGCTTGTGCGTTGATTCAGCTGGGGTTGATCCTGCTGTCGGCGAGTTTCATGCATCTGGTGGAGCATGCGGCGCAACCGGAAAAGTTCGGCTCGATTCCGTCGGCGATGTATTGGGCGGTGATCACTTTGGCGACCGTGGGGTATGGCGATGTAGTGCCGGTCACAGCGCTCGGCAAGGTGGTGGCGAGCATCACTGCGCTGCTCGGGCTCGGCATGGTGGCGCTGCCGGTCGGCATTCTCGCCAATGCCTTTGCCGAGGAGATCCATCGTCGCGATTTTGTTGTCACCTGGGCGATGGTGGCGCGGGTGCCGCTGTTTCAGGGCCTCAACGCGGCCTCGATCGCCGAGATCATGCAATTCCTTCGCTCGCAGACGGTGCAGCCGGGGCAGGTGATCGTCCGGCGGGGGGAGGTGGCCCATTCCATGTATTTCATCGCGGCCGGCGAGGTGGAAATCGACCTGCCGCGCCACACGGTCAACCTCGGCATTGGCGAATTCTTTGGCGAGATCGCGCTGCTGGGCGACGTCAAGCGCACGGCGACGGCGCGGGCGATCGCGCGCAGCAACCTGCTCGTGCTCGACAAGGCCGATCTTCAGGCGTTGATGGAGCGCAACCCCGATCTTGCCGAACGGATCATGAAAGAGGCGCACGGCCAGCTGCCGGAACATGCGGTGCGCAAGGGCGGCGACCTCGTGCGCGAGGAAATCAACCACATCGGCAAGTCATAAAAAAGCCCGGTCGAGACCGGGCCTTCCTTAATACCGGTGGCCCTCACAAATGACCTGCCGGTCATTTCCCGGGCCGTCCCTCGCAACCGGGCCTTCGGCCCTGCTCGGCGTCGCATTCGCTCCTAGATCACGCCGCATTTTGATAGAATCATCAAAATGCGGATAACGTGATCGGTATCAATAAGTTAGAGCATGGCTTCTGCGATTAACCGGTATCCACTTAATCGCGACATGCTCTAACCAGCCGCCTGACAATTGCCCCGAACGGTCAATTGTCAGGGCCGCTGGTATAATGCCTTTGCCTGCAGCGGTGTCAGACGCCCATCGCCTTCTGCAGGTTCTCGTCGACCTTGTCGAGGAAGCCGGTGGTTGACAGCCAGCGCTGATCCGGACCGACCAGCAGCGCCAGATCCTTGGTCATGTGGCCGCTCTCGACGGTCGAGACGCAGACCTTCTCCAGTGTCGAGCAGAAGCGGGCGAGTTCCGGGTTGTTGTCGAGCTTGGCACGATGGGCAAGGCCGCGCGTCCAGGCGAAAATCGAGGCGATCGCGTTGGTCGAGGTTTCCCGGCCTTTCTGATGCTCGCGGTAGTGACGGGTCACGGTGCCGTGAGCGGCTTCGGCCTCCACGGTCTTGCCGTCCGGGGTCATCAGCACCGAGGTCATCAGGCCGAGCGAGCCGAAGCCCTGGGCCACCACGTCCGACTGCACGTCGCCGTCGTAGTTCTTGCAGGCCCAGACATAGCCGCCGGACCACTTGAGCGCCGAGGCGACCATGTCGTCGATCAGCCGGTGCTCGTAGATCAGGCCCTTCTCCTTGAACCTGTCGGCGAATTCGGCGTCGAAAATCGCCTGGAAGATATCCTTGAAGCGGCCGTCATAGGCTTTCAGGATGGTGTTCTTGGTCGACAGATAGACCGGATAGTTGCGCAGCAGGCCGTAGGCGAAGGAGGCGCGCGCAAAGTCCTTGATCGATTCGTCGAGGTTATACATCGACAGCGAGACGCCGGCGCCGGGTGCTTTGAACACCTCCTTCTCGATCACCGTGCCGTCCTCGCCGACGAACTTGATCGTCAGCGTGCCCTTGCCGGGGAACTTGAAATCGGTGGCACGATACTGGTCGCCGAAGGCATGGCGGCCGACGACGATCGGCTGGGTCCAGCCGGGAACGAGGCGCGGCACGTTCTTGCAGATGATCGGCTCGCGGAAGATGGTGCCGCCGAGGATGTTGCGGATGGTGCCGTTCGGCGACTTCCACATTTCCTTGAGGTTGAATTCCTTCACGCGGGCTTCGTCCGGCGTGATCGTGGCACATTTGACGGCAACGCCATGCTTCTTGGTGGCTTCCGCCGAATCGATGGTCACCTGATCGTTGGTGGCGTCGCGATACTCAACCGACAGGTCGTAGTAGAGCAGGTTCACATCAAGGTAAGGGTGGATCAGCTTCTTCTTGATCAGGTCCCAGATGATCCGGGTCATCTCGTCGCCGTCCATTTCGACGACAGGGTTCTTTACCTTGATTTTCGACATCGGTTTCCTCGTCACAATCCAACTTGGCGTGCCTGCCGGGACCCCCGGATGGCGCCGTTGGCCTTGCTATAGCATTGCGGCGGCGGAGCGGGAAGCAAGGCGAAAGGCGTAAGGACGGCTTCGCCTCGCAACGGCCGGCATGCGCTCGGCCAAAGAATTTTCAACTCTGGCGATGGGCCTTCTTTTGTGTCTTTCCTGGTTCGGCAGATGCCGGTCTTGGAACGTGCCCCTGTTGCTTGCAGGCGGCGATCAAGGCATTTGTTTCTTCCACCGAGGGTTTGGCAGAGTCGTTCCGTTTCAGCAGGGCATCCATCGTGCACAGGGTGACGGCATGCTCGCGCTGATGCTCCTGATCCATGCTCATCGGGCGGTAAACCGCCTTGGCCGCCTCTTCAGGGTATTTTTCCCTGAGCTTGGCCATCTCTTCACCACTCATTGGAGTGAAATTGAACATCATCTGCCCGGTGTGCCGCTGGTAATTGCCGAATATGCTATTGACCGGGCGGATGACAGGAGCCTCGTGGAAGGTCCCGAGATTGAGAATTTCTCGTGGCCCAACCGTAAAGGAAGCAATTCCATTGCGTGAATTCGGGCGCTGGAGCAAGCGTTGACCGTTGGTAATGTAGCAATCCACCCGTTCCAGTTGATACGTGCCGGGGGGAATGTCAAAACGCGCGACACTAACATTGTCCCTCAGGTTGATTTGAAGAAGTCCGGATTTGCCGTTCACCGCGAAGAAGCCCGGCATGGCGTTGATTGCCCTGCGATCTTCACCTTGTCTTGCCACAAGGCTGACGGACGGCAGGGGACAGCTTGCGGCAATGGCCATGAACACCACGCCCTTGTCCGCCCGTTCGCCAGCCGCCGTAAGATCAAGCCGGTTATCCAGTACGCAACCTGCAAGCCCCAGACACATTACAGCAGAAGTTATGTACCTTCGCACTCTAATTACTCCAGAAAAATTCAGTAAGCGGCATGGTAAAATTGTCTTCTCGACATTCAAGAAGAATCGTTGCCAGTCAACCCTGAGGGCGCATTCTGCTTGACCGAACCTGGCCAGCCATTGCACTCACCATGCATGGCTGCACGTCTCTCCCCCGTCATCATCCTCGTTCGCCCGCAGATGGCCGAGAACATCGGCATGGCGGCGCGGGCAATGGCCAATTTCGGCCTCGCCGAGATGCGGCTGGTCGCCCCGCGTGATGGCTGGCCGCAAAAAACGCGGATGAAAAAGGGCGCGCATCAGGCCGCCTCGGGCGCGACGCACATTCTCGAACAGGCCGCATTGTTCGACACCACCGCCGAAGCCATTGCCGATCTCAATTTCGTGTTCGCGACAACGGCGCGCGAGCGCGGCCAGGCCAAGCCGGTGCTGACCCCGGCCGAAGGCAT
>ERZ761609.3555-NODE-3555-length-10112-cov-59.310132_pt1 | contig 10112 bp, 6 predicted proteins | sample MGYA00511163_ERZ761609 | MGnify/ENA primary metagenome ERZ761609 (study PRJEB28899, sample SAMN02445070) | bioreactor sludge metagenome | biome: EBPR sludge | place: Australia: Brisbane, Thorneside Wastewater Treatment Plant | collected 2011-12-16 ... | reverse complement strand
GTGATTTACGCGACGCAGACCGGCGGCACGCCCGCCGGGGCGCCGCGCCCGCCGACGACCGTGACGCCAGGAACGCCGTCGGTGCAGCCGCCGCGCTAGAGCAGGAAGGACGGAACCAATGAACAAGAAATCGAACAGGAAGCGCATCATGGTGCAAAGAACCCTCCTCCTGCTGGGCCTGTTGTTGTGTCTGCTGCTGCCGGCGGCGGCGCAGGTGAACATAGTGCCGTATTCCTACAGCGACGGTTTTGTCGGTACGCCCTACACGGGCACCACCCCGACGGCACAGGGTGGAACTCCGCCCTATACATGGTCGATCAATCCGACACCGGGGCCGCTGCCGCCGGGGCTATCGATCAACCCGTCAACGGGCGTGGTCTCGGGGACGCCGACGCAGGAAGTGGACGCGATGTTCGTGATCGTGGCGACGGACGTGCAGGGCTTGAGCGGTACTTACCTGACGGGGATCCGGATCATCCTCGCGCCCACGATCCAGCCGCCGACGATTCCGGCAGCGACGCAGGGACAGAGCTACCAGCAGGTGTTCTATGTTCTGGGCGGTGTGCAGCCGAGCTTCATGTCGTTGACCGGTGGTCCGATTCCGGGGATGACCTTCGTGCCAGGTTCGGATCCCCAACTGGGCGAGACGCTGACGCTGACGGGAACACCCACGGCGGCGGGGTCGTACCCGTTCACGATCAACAGCGTGGACGACCTCGGATTGCAGGGGACACGAAACTACAGTCTTGTCGTGAATTCTCCATTCCAGATCACTCCCACGACATTTCCGAACGGGACCGTGGGGACGGCGTATAGCCAGCAATTGTCAGTTAATACGACTGATCCGGTGACGTGGCAGTTGACCGGAGGATCTCTGCCCGCAGGGTTGGTGTTGAGCGCCTCGAACGGGACGATCAGCGGGACGCCAACTCAGGCGGGGACCTCGAATTTCACGGTGCGGGCGAACATCTCGACTGGCTTCGCGGTGATACCCGTGGATTCAAGTCTACTGTCGATCACGATCGCGAACGCGCCATTGGTCCTGCAGACGAGTTCTTTGCCGGACGGATTTGTTGGGACGGCCTACCAACAGTCGTTGACCGCGACGGGGGGGCAGACGCCATACACATATTCCCTGTTTTCCGGGAGCCTGCCGGCGGGGCTGACGCTGACTTCGGCCGGGACGATCACGGGCACACCCACGGCGGAAGGAACGGCGAGTTTTGTCGCACGCGTGACGGACGCGGACAGCGCGACGAACCAGCGGGCGTTGACGCTGCGGATCCTGCCGGTGCTGTCGGTGACGACGGCAGTGCTGGAATCGGCAACGGTGAACCAGCCTTATTCGGCGCAACTGGAGTACTCCGGGACGAGTCAGGCGGTGGTCTGGCAACTTGTGTCGGGGTCGTTACCACCGGGGATGACTCTGAACACGGCCACGGGGATGATCTCGGGGACTTCGGCGCAGATAGGCAACTACACGTTCGGAGTGCAAGTGGCGGTGCCGGCATTGCAGGTGACGTCTCCGACACGGGTGCTGACGATATCGGTGGTCTTGCCGCCGTTGACGCTGAACCCGGAGACACTGCCCGCGGGGATGGTGGGCGAAGTCTATTCAGCGGCCCTCGCGCCGAGCGGTGGTTCTGGAACGTATCAATTGGGAGTGCTGTCCGGCGCGCTGCCGCCGGGGACGCAGTTTGACGCGGCGTCGCGGATGATCATGGGGACACCCACGGAAGTGGGGATCTACACGTTCGTGATGCGGTTGACTTCGGGCGCGGAACTGCTGGAGCAGCAGTTCAAAATCGAGGTTTTGCCGGCCTCGTTGCGCATCCTGACAGCGTCTCTGCAGGACGGATACCGGGGCGAGAGTTACCAGCAGAGCCTGGCGGCGGATGGGGGCGTGGCTCCGTATTCGTTCCGGGTGTCGGCGGGGACGCTGCCGCCGGCAGTGACCCTGAATCCGGAAGGTCTGATTGTGGGCCAACCGGGCGGATCGGGAATCTTCAGCCTGACGGTGACGGTGGAAGATGCCCAGGGCATGACCGGGTCAAAGGCCTACACGCTGACGGTCTACGAGCCTGTGCTGCTGACCGGCCCATCGCCGCTGACGGCGGCGACGCAGGGCGAGGGCTACAGTGCGAGTCTGGTGACAACCGGCGGCAAGGCTCCGTACAGCTATAGCCGCACGGGCGGGGCGCTGCCGGCGGGGTTGACGCTGACGGCGGCGGGCACGGTGACGGGCACGCCCGAGGCCTCGGGTGTCTTCGTGTTCACGGCGCTGGTGACGGACGCGAACGGGCGGACGTCGCAGCGGGCGATCGAGTTGCCGGTGGTGGGCGTGATGACGCTCGACCCGGAGACGCTGCCGGAAGGCAGGCTTCTGCGCGAGTACAATCTGGCATTGATCCAGCAGGGAGGAATTGGCCCCTACCGGTGGTCGGTGGCAGGCGATCTCCCGCCGGGCGTTCTGTTCGAAGGCGGCGTGTTCCGTGGCGCCCCAACCAGCACCGGCACGTGGCGGTTCACGGTTTCGGTGCTGGACGCGAGGGATCGTTCGGTGAGCCGGGAGTACTCGATCACGGTGACGGGAGGGGTATTCATCACGACGACAACCCTGCCGCCGGCGGTCGCCGGTGAAGCCTACCAGGCAACACTCGAGGCGGGCGGCGGGAGGCAACCGTACCGCTGGGCGGTGGTGGGTCTGCTGCCCGCGGGGCTGGATCTGGATCCAGGCCTGGGGCTGATTGCCGGGAGTCCGACCGCCGGAGGGACGTTTAGCTTCACGGTTCGCGTGGAAGATCAGGACGGGCTTTCAGACACCGCGGCGCTGTCCATTGTGGTGACGATGCCGCCGACGCCGACGCTGCGGATCACGAATCTGCCGTCGACGGCGCCTCCCGCGCAACAACCGGCATTTGCGGTGGTGCTGGACCAGGCCTATCCGCTGCCGCTGGAAGGCGAAGTGGATCTGACGTTCGCGCCGGACCGCGGCCCGGACGATCCGGCCGTGCAGTTCGCCAACGGATCGCGGCGGTTGCCGTTCACCGTACCGGCGGGTCAGACGACGGCGAACTTCGCGGCGGCGCCACCGGCGTTGCAGACGGGGACGGTGGCCGGGTTAATTACGCTGGTCTCCCAATACCGGGCCGACGGAACAGACGTCACGCCCACCCCGCCGCCGACGCAGACGTTGCGGATCAATCCCGCGGCGCCTGTGCTGACGAGGCTGGATCTTGTGAGGACGGCGACGGGATTCGAGTTGGTGGTGTTCGGCTACTCGACACCGCGGGACATTCTGCGGGCGAATGTGCGGCTGACACCGGCAGCGGGCGGCAGCCTGACTGCGTCGGAGTTCACCATCGACCTGAACACGATCTTCACCACCTGGTACAACTCGTCCGGATCGGTGCCGTTCGGTTCGCAGTTCCGGCTGTCATTGCCGTTCAGTTTGACCGGGAATGCGTCGGACATCGGGTCGGCGTCGGTGACGCTGACGAACTCGGTGGGGACGTCGAACACGCTGACGACGAACTTCTGATGCGGCCGCCGCCCGCGATCGCTCGCGGGCGGCGGAACGGTTCACTCATTTGAGGACTATGGTCCCGGCTGGAACGGGCGGGGCTATAATTGGTCCGATGCCGCGCCCATCCAGAAGAATTCACACGTGTGTGCTGCTTGCACTGCTGGCGCAGGTGTTGCTGTGCGGGCAGGGGGCGCCGGTTGAGGGGGCGTGGGAGGGGGTTCTGCAGGCGCCCGGGGGCGGACGATTGCGGCTGCGTGTCCACGTGGAGAAGACGGCGGCGGGGGGGTGGAAAGCGGCGTTGGATTCGCCGGACCAGGGCGCGTTTGGCATCGCCGCGGACACAGCTTCGTTCGAAGGGGGGGTGCTGCGGTGGACAATCGAGAAGTTGCGGGCGAGTTTTGAAGGGCGGCTGAACGCGGAGGGAACCGCGATTGAGGGGACATTCACGCAGGGCGTGGCGATGGAACTGGCGCTGAAGCGGATGCCCGCGGCGGCGGCAAAGGCGCCGGGCCGGCCGCAAATGCCGAAGGGGCCGTTTCCCTACCGGGCGGAGGAGGTGACGTTTTCGAGTACGGACAGCAGGGTGACGCTGGCGGGGACGCTGACGTTTCCGGCGGGCGCGGGGCCGCATCCGGCGGTGATTCTGATCTCGGGCTCGGGTCCACAGGACCGGGACGAGACGATTATGGGGCACAAGCCGTTTCTGGTGCTGGCGGACTGGCTGACGCGGCGGGGGGTGGCGGTGCTGCGCTACGACGACCGGGGGACGGCGAAGTCCACCGGGGCGTTCGCGGAGGCGACGAGCGTGGATTTTTCGAACGACGCAGTGGGGGCGTTGGATTATCTGAAGGGGCGGAAGGAGATTGACGGGAAGCGAATCGGGTTTCTGGGCCACAGCGAGGGTGGACTGGTGGCGCCGATGGTGGCGGTCCGGCGGCCCGAGGTGGCGTTCGTGGTGCTTCTGGCGGGGACGGCGGTGCCGGGGTCGGCGGTGATGCTGGCGCAGGGCGAGGCGATCGGGAAGGCGGCGGGGGCGCCGGAGGCGGCGCTGGCGCAGAACCGGCGGTTGCAGGAAACGTTGTTCGAGGCGGTGCGGACGACGCCGGACCCGGAGGAGTTGCGGAAGAAGGTGGAGGAAGCGCTTTCGATGATGCCGGAGGCGCAGCGGGCGGCGCAAGTGAAGCAGATTACGGGGCCGTGGATGCGCTTCTTCATCACCTACGATCCAGCAGTGATATTGCGCCGGCTGAAGGCGCCGGTGCTGGCTCTTTTTGGCGAGTTGGATCTGCAGGTGCTGCCGGAGCAGAATGCGCCGGTGTTGGAGGCGGCTTTGCGGGCGGCGGGCAACGAGCAAGTGGAGATTCACCGTCTGGCTGGGTTGAATCATCTGTTTCAGCCGGCCAAGACGGGGACGCCGCAGGAGTACGCGACGATTGAGCAGACGATGGACGAGCGGGCGCTGGAATTGATTGCGGGGTGGCTGCGCCGGACGGCGGGGCTGGAGCAGGCGCCATGATGCGCGGTTGGGTTTGGCTGGCGCTCCTCTCCGGATGCTGCACGCTGCACGCGGCGCCAGTGGCCGTGGCCAGCTACGACATGAAAGTGAGCCTCGACCCGGATAAGAGGACGATCACGGGGACGGCTACCCTGACCTGGTTGAACAATTCATCCGACAAAGTGCCCACACTGCAGTTTCACTTGTACATGAACGCGTTCAAGAACGAGCGGACAACGTTCATGCGTGGACTGGTGGACGGAGGCCAGGGGCTGGTGCGGGATCCGAAACGCCAGGACTGGGGGTGGATTGATGTTCAGCGGCTTCAGTTGGCGGGTGGGGAGGATTTGACGGGGCGAATGCGTTTCATCCAGCCGGACGACCGGAACCGGAGCGACCAGACGGTGATGGAAGTGACGCTCCCGGCGCCGGTGGCGCCGGGGCAGACGATCCGGGTGGAGATGGATTTCGTCTCGAAGTTGCCGAAGATCGTTGCGCGGACGGGATATCGCGGGAAGTTCTTTCTGGCGGGGCAGTGGTTTCCGAAGTTGGGAGTCTGGGAGACGCAGGGATTCCGGCAGAGGGCGGAGGCGGGCTGGAACTGCCATCAGTTTCACGCGAACTCGGAGTTTTACGCCAATTTTGGCGACTACCGGGTGTCATTGACGCTGCCTCGGGAGTACATGGTTGGGGCGACGGGGGAGCAGAAAGGGCGAACAGAGAATGCGGAGACGGGGATGGCGGAATGGGTGTTCGAGCAGGGGATGGTGACGGACTTTGCGTTCACGGCTCAGCCGGATTTCGTGCGACTGGAGCGGGATTTCGTGCCGGAACGCGACATTCCACACGCGGAACGGACGGAAGTGGCGCAGTTGTTGGGGGTGCCGGAGAGCGGTCTGGCGCTGCCGCGGACGAAGATGATTCTGTTGATTCAGCCGGAGCACCGGGATCAGGCGGAGCGGCAGTTCCGGGCGTTGAAGGCGGGGTTGCAGTGGTTCGGGCTCTGGTATGGTCCCTATCCGCACCGGACGATCACGCTGGTGGACCCGCCGGCGGGCGCGGAGCGGGCCGGAGGGATGGAGTATCCGACGTTCATCACCGGAGGGACACGCTGGGCGGAGCCGGACGACTACTTTTTCAGCGATGAAACGGTGGTTCACGAGTTTGGACACCAGTATTTCAAGGAGTTGGTTGCAACAAACGAGTTCGAGGAGTCGTGGCTGGATGAGGGATTCACCCACTACGCGACGACGAAGATCATGGAGCGGGTGTATGGACCGGGCCGGCTGCCATTCCGGGTGATGGGGGTGAATCTGTCGAAGTGGCTGCGGCTGCCGCTGCTGCGGAACTGGAGCCTGAACCGGGTTTCGTACCTGGAGGATCCGGCGGGGGACAGCCTGCGGCGGGCATCGTGGAAGTATTACGACTCGGCGAGCTATGGGCGGAATTCGTACTCGAGGGCGGCGTTGACGCTGCGGATGCTGGAGCGGATGCTCGGTGAGCCGGTGATGGCGCGGGTGATGCGGGCGTATGTGGCGCGTTGGCGGTTTGGTCATCCGTCGACACGCGACTTCCAGGCAGTGGCGGAGGAAGTCTCCGGACGGGAATTGGGGTGGTTTTTTGAGCAGTTCGTGGATGGAAATCGCCTGCTGGACTACGGGGTGGCGGGAGTGGAGACGCGGAAGGTGGAACCGGGGCTCGGGGTATTCGACGGGGTGCCGGGGCAGGACAGGCAGGCGGTAACGGAGCGGAAGGATGACGGCAAGCCGGCGATGTACGAGTCGGTGGTCAGCATCCGGCGGCTGGGGGACGGTGTGGCGCCGGTCCGGGTGACCGTCCGCTTCGACGACGGACATTATGAGGAGCGGGAGTGGGACGGGCGATACCGGTGGGTTCGATTCACGTTCTTGCGCCCCCAGAAGATCCTGCAGGTGTGGGTAGACCGGGGCCAGGAGCAACAACTGGACGTGAATTTCGCGAACAACACATGGCAGCATGAGCCGCAGACGAAGGAGTTGACCCATTGGGGGGGGACACTGGTGTTCTGGCTGCAGAATCTGTTCGTCTGGACGGGGGCGCTGCTCTGAGATGACGTCATTGCCGGTTTGGGCCATACTGGGCGATGCGCGGCGGCAGACGGCGCAGGCAGGCCGGGCGCTCTGGGTGATGTGGGTAGCCTATACGCTGCTGGCGGTAGTCGTGGCAGCGGCGACTGTGGCGTCGATGGGACAGCATTTCGGACGAAGCCTGAGCGCGGGGCCACTCTCGCTGGAACTGGACCCGGCGGCGGTGGCGGAATGGATCTTCGCGAACCGGGGTGAACCGGCGTGGCAGTTGATCTGGGCCGTGGCCGCGGGGTTGTTGGTACTTCTGCCGGTGGCGGTGTTCCTTTCGGGCGGGGCGTTGGGTCAGCTATCCAGCCGGGCCGGATTTCTGGAGGGTGGAGGGCGTTATTTCTGGCGGTTCCTGCGGCTGACGGTCATGGCGGGGGTACTTCATACGACGGCGCTGGCGGCTCTGGCGGCGGTGCACCGGGCGGTGGAGCGGGCATTCGCGGATTCGCTTGTGGAGCGGCCGGTGGTATTGACCTCGGAAGTGATCGACGGCCTGGTTGTATTGACGGTGTGGCTGATTGCCGGGGCGATGGACTATGCAAAAGTCCGGATTGTCGTGGATGAGGAGCGCAGCGCTTTATCGGCGGGGTTCGCGGGACTCTGGTTCGTGGCGCGGCATCCACTGCGGGCGCTCGGGCCTCTGGCGTTCGTGGCTTTGTGCGGCGTCGTACTCTTCGCGTTTTATCAGACCGCGTACAACGTGTTTGATTACCGCGGGATGCGGACGATTCTGATTTCGATAGCCGGACAGCAGTTCTACCTGGGACTCCGAATCTGGCTCCGGCTATGGCAGTGGGCGACATGTATGCGGGTGGATCAGGCGGTCCGGCGGCCTGCGTCGCCATGGGCGATCTCCGAACCGGAGCCGTACGGCGATAACATTTGAAGATGGAACGCCGATCTCTCCTTGCGACCGCGCTGGCAGCGCCGGTCGCCTCCGCCTTTCAACCCGCCAGCGGGCTGAGCCTGGTCAAACCGCCGGTCCTGAAACCGGGCGACACGGTTTCGTGCGTGACCCCGTCGACCTTTGTGGTGAATCCAGAGACGCGGATCCAGGCGGAGCGGATTGTGAATGCGCTCGGGTTGAAGGCGAAGTTCAGCGCGAACACGGGGAAGCGCTGGGGGTATCTGGGCGGATCGGTGGAGGAACGGGTGGCGGATTTGCACGCGGCGTTCCGGGATCCGGAGACGAAGGCGGTGTTCTGTGTGCGGGGCGGCTACGGAGCAGCGATGTTGCTGGACCGGCTGGATTATAACCTGATCCGGCGCAACCCCAAGATTCTGTTGGGGTATTCGGACATCACCGCGCTCCATCTGGGGATTCATCAGACGTCCCGGATCGTGACGCTGCACGGCCCGACGGTGCTGGATTCCCTCAACGAGTACACGTTTAACCTGCTGAAGAGAGCCCTTTTCGAGGCCAAACCGCTGGGCGAGTTAAAGAATCCGCCGGAGCGGAATCCGCTGAAGCCGCTGCACCCGGTGCGGACAATGCGCGGGGGAAAAGCGACGGGGGCGTTGATCGGAGGCAATCTGACGCTGATTTCGACGACGATGGGGACGCCCTGGGAGATCCGGACAGAGGGCAAGATTCTGTTTCTGGAGGACGTGGGCGAGCAGCCGTACTCGATGGACCGGATGTTGACGCAGTTGCGACTAGCTGGCAAGTTCAATGGAATCAAGGGTTTGATATTGGGAGAATGCGCGGACTGCAGGCCCCGGGAGTTCCGGCCGTCGTTTGAATCGACGTTATCGCTGCCGGAGGTGTTTGACCACGTTCTGGCGGAGTTGGAGGTTCCGGTGGTGTCTGGGCTGGTGTTCGGGCACACGGAGGATCAGTTTCCGCTGCCATTGGGGGTGGAAGCGACGCTGGATGCCGACGCGGGGACGGTGACGGTCCTGGAAAGCCATTTAAGAGGTTAAAACGATGCGCTTGATGCTGATCTTGACGCTGTTTAGCGTGTTTCTGGCGGCACAAACGCCGCAGACGGAGTTGTTGTGGCCCGAGGGGGCTCCGGGGGCGGTGGGGACGGAAGCGGCGGACAAGCCGACGCTGGATTACTGGCCGGCGGCGCGCCCGAATGGGGCGGCGGTGCTGGTGTGTCCGGGCGGGGGCTACGGACATCTGGCGGTGGATCACGAGGGCAAGCAGGTGGCGGAGTGGTTTAACGGGTTTGGGGTGTCAGTTTTCGTACTGAAGTACCGGTTGGGACCGCGCTACCGGCATCCGGCGCCACTGGACGACGCGCGGCGGGCGATGCGGATGATCCGGGAGCGGGCGGGACGGCTGGGATTGGATCCGAAGCGGGTGGGGGTGATGGGCTTCTCGGCGGGGGGACATCTGGCGTCCACGTTGTCGACTCTCTATCAGTCGGCCGAGGAGCGGCCGGACTATTCGATTCTGGTGTATCCGGTGATCAGTTTCCGGACGAAGTATGGTCATTCCGGGTCGGTGCGGAATCTGCTGGGGACGCCGCCGGACCCGGAGTTGGTGTGGCGGTTGTCGACGGAGTTGGCGGTGACGGCGGAGACGCCGCCGACGTTCCTGTTCCACACGAACGCGGACGCGGGGGTGCCTTCGGAGAACAGTGTGTTCTATTATCTGGCGCTGCGGCGGTACGGGGTGCCGGCGGAGATGCACATTTACCAGGAGGGGCGGCACGGGGTTGGGCTGGCGCAGAAGGACGAGGTGCTGTCGTCGTGGCCGGCGCGGCTGAAGGACTGGCTGAAGGTGCGCGGAGTGGTGCAGTAACCGCGTCTGGGCGGGGCGCGTCTGTCAATCGCGATGAAAAGCGGGCTGCTGGTATTGCTGGTGATGGCGGCGGGCCGCTTGTGGGCGCAGGCGCCTGTTCCTGTGCCGGAGGAGCCTGCGACGATCCGGAAGACCGAGACGAAGGATCCGGGGCGGCCGGTCCTGCGGCGGGGCGGGCCGGCGACGGAGCGGCGGACGGAAGCCGGGCCGGAGCGGCGGCCACAG
>ERZ761609.3554-NODE-3554-length-10113-cov-7.882780_pt1 | contig 10113 bp, 12 predicted proteins | sample MGYA00511163_ERZ761609 | MGnify/ENA primary metagenome ERZ761609 (study PRJEB28899, sample SAMN02445070) | bioreactor sludge metagenome | biome: EBPR sludge | place: Australia: Brisbane, Thorneside Wastewater Treatment Plant | collected 2011-12-16 ... | reverse complement strand
TCTATTGCGGAAAGCCACAATAGCGCGAGGCGGCCGAATTGCGGCATGTCTTTGAGCAATCCGCCGAGGAGGGCGGAGTTGTGGAGGAGAAAACCATGTTGACCCGTCGCAGCCTTGCCGCATTGGCCGGTGCCACCGCCCTTGCGCTTTCCTTTGCCGGTGCTGCCACCGCGCAGGAAAAGATCATCATCAAATTCAGCCATGTCGTTGCCCCTGACACGCCCAAGGGCAAGGCGGCGGCCAAGTTCGAGGAACTGGCCGAAGCCTATACCAATGGCGCGGTGGACGTTGAGGTTTACCCCAACAGCCAGCTTTACAAGGACAAGGAAGAGATGGAGGCGCTGCAACTGGGCGCTGTTCAGATGCTGGCCCCGTCGCTGGCCAAGTTCGGTCCGCTTGGCGTGCAGGATTTCGAGGTTTTCGACCTGCCCTTCATCTTCACCGATTATGATGCCCTGCGCAAAGTGACCCAGGGCGACGTGGGCAAGATGCTGCTGGGCAAGCTGGAGGACAAGGGCATCACCGGGCTGGCCTATTGGGACAATGGCTTCAAGATCATGTCCGCCAATAGCCCGCTGAAGACGCCCGATGACTTCCTTGGCCTGAAAATGCGCATCCAGTCCTCGAAAGTGATCGAGGCCTATATGAACACTTTCCGATGACTTCCTTGGCCTGAAAATGCGCATCCAGTCCTCGAAAGTGATCGAGGCCTATATGAACACGCTCGGTGCCGTGCCGCAGGTCATGGCCTTCTCCGAGGTCTATCAGGCGCTGCAAACCGGTGTTGTCGATGGCACGGAAAACCCGCCCTCGAACATGTTCACCCAGAAGATGAACGAAGTGCAAAAGCACGCCACCATCTCGAACCATGGCTATCTGGGCTATGCAGTGATCGTGAACAAGCAGTTCTGGGACGGTCTGCCCGAAGATGTGCGGGCCGGCCTCGACAAGGCGATGCTGGAAGCGACCGACTATGCCAACTCGATCGCCAAGGATGACAACGATCAGGCCTTGGCCGCGATGCAGGCTGCGGGCACGACCGAGTTCTACACCCTGACCGAAGAAGAGCGCAGCGCCTGGGCCGAAGCACTGGCCCCGGTGCATGAAGAAATGGCCGATCGCATCGGCGCCGAGACCATCGCTGCCGTCAAGGGCGCACTGGGTCAGTAACCCCGAAGGGGCGGTCTGCAACGGGCCGCCCCCCCTTTCCCCGAAATATCAAACCCTGCGAGGTGTGCCATGTTGCGCCTGCTCGACCGGTTTGAGGAAGTCTTGATCGCCACGCTGATTGCGGCGGCGACCATTCTCATTTTCCTCTCGGTCACTCACCGCTTTGCCATCGGCTTTGCCGCCGATCTTGTGGGCTACGCCCGCGCCCATGAAATGGAGGGGCTGGGAGCCTTTGCCAAATCGCTCTTCAAGTCCGTCAACGGGCTGAAGATGACCTGGGCGCAAGAGGCCTGTATCTATCTCTTTGTCTGGATGGCGAAATTTGGCGCGGCCTATGGTGTGCGCACCGGCATCCATGTCGGCGTTGACATTCTGGCCGAGCGGCTGGATGGGGCTGCGCGTCGCACTGTCACGGTCATCGCCATGTCGGGCGGGGTCATCTTTACGGCGATCCTCACCTGGATCGGGGCTGATTTCGTCTGGCATGTGAAGGCGGGCGGGCAAATCTCGCCCGATCTCGAGATGCCAATGTGGATTGTGTATCTGGCCGTGCCGCTAGGGTCGGCGCTGATGTGCTTCCGCTTCGTTCAGGCGCTGCTGCACTACCTGAAAACCGGCGAAGTTGCGCATCACGACCATAGTGCTGTCGATGGGCTGGATGACGAGGCCGAAGATCTTGCCAAGGGAGGCCACGCATGACCGCGCTTCTGATTTTCATGATCCTTGCGGTGCTGTTGCTGACGGGCATGCCAGTCTCCATCGCCCTGGGCCTGACCGTTTTTGCCTTCCTGTTCACCTTGTCCGATGTGCCGATGGATGCCATCGCGCTGAAACTGTTCACCGGGATCGAGAAGTTCGAGATCATGGCGATCCCGTTCTTCATTCTGGCGGGCAATTTCCTGACCCATGGCGGGGTGGCGCGACGGATGATTCGCTTTGCCTCCTCCATGGTGGGGCATTGGTATGGCGGTCTGGGTCTGGCCTCGGTGCTGTCTTGCGCGCTGTTCGCCGCGATCTCGGGCTCCAGCCCGGCCACGGTGATGGCGGTCGGCTCCATCATGCTGCCCGCCATGTTGAGACAGGGCTATCCCGCACAATTCGGCGTCGGCACTATCACCAGCGCCGGTGGTCTGGGCATCCTCATTCCGCCCTCGATCGTCATGGTGATGTATGCGGTGGCCACCAGCGGCATGGTGGTGAAAGGTCCGAATGGCGAGCAGGTCATGTCCGCCTCCATCGGCGATCTGTTCATCGCGGGCGTCATTCCGGGGCTGATGCTGGCGATGATGCTGGCGGGCACCACCACTTTCCGCGCGTGGAAGTTCAACTATCCCCGCCTGCCCCGTGCCACCATGGCGCAGCGCTGGACCGCCTTCCGCGAAAGCGTCTGGGGCCTGATGCTGATCGTCATCATCATGGGCGGCATCTATGGGGGCATCTTCACCCCGACCGAGGCCGCGGCCGTCTCTGCCGTCTATGCCTTTGTCGTGGCGGTCTGGGTCTATAAAGACATCAAACTGTCCGATGTGCCCCGCGTGCTGCTGAACTCGGCGGCGATGTCGGCGATGCTGCTCTATATCATCACCAATGCCGTGATGTTCGCCTTCATCCTGACCTCCGAACAGATCCCGCAGGCGCTTTCGGCCTGGATCGTCGACCTGGGTCTGGGCAAGATCGGCTTCCTGTTGATTGTCAACGTCATGCTCCTGTTGATCGGCATGGTGATGGAGCCTTCGGCCATCGTGCTGATCATGGCACCGATCCTCTATCCGGTGGCGATGGCGCTTGGCATTGATCCGGTGCATTTCGGCATCATGCTGGTGGTCAATATGGAAATCGGCCTCTGCACGCCGCCGGTGGGCCTCAACCTCTATGTCGCCTCCTCGCTGTCACGCCTGGGGCTGACCGAGGTGACACGGGCGACATGGCCCTGGTTGCTGACCATGCTGACCTTCCTGATGATGATCACATACATACCCGAGATCACCTTGGCCCTGCCAAGACTTCTGGGCATGTGATCCCCGCCAGCCGCGCAAAACCGATCTGCGCGGCTGGACCATTTCCGGCGCATTACAGCGCGTCAGAGGCTGCCCGCCCGTGCTGCAATCGGGATCAGGCTTTGAAACGCGCCCTCAAGAGCGCCTTGATGAGCGCCGGAGCCGTCTCGAGATGGGCTTCACCGATGTCGATCTGCATCCCCGGATTTGCGTGTATGCAAAAGGCGATGGACCCAAGGCGCCCGCCAGACCAAGCGATTGCATTCGACAGCCTGTCAAACTCGGGCAGCCTGTCGGCTGGCAAAAGGCGCAGCGACAAGTGCAGCGCATTCTGCGAGCCCTCCGACATCATGGCCCAACTGTCCGCGACAGAATGCAGATCGGCATCCCGGCACCATGCCTCTGCAACCGCACCGGTCGATGTCTGCCCTGCGGCCTGACACAATGCGCGCCAGCGCTGTGCCGGCACATCTGCCAGAAGGTTCAGCATGTTCCGGTCGGATCGGGTCAACCGCTCCTGCAAATCGGCACCTTCAGCGGCCTTTTCAAGCCGCGCCCACTCGACCGCGGAACGATGAAGGCCAAGCCAGATTTCCGGCAGGCTGAATTCATCCGAAACGAGCAGGGCGCCTTCGAAACAGTCTCTCATGGTTCTGAAGCCCCTCGGATATCGGCACCGGTCCAGCCGCGCTGGCCGAGACAATCTTGCCCAGACAGTCTGGATCAATGCCACATGCTCTGTTGTGCCGCCTAATATTTCTTTGTCAGGCCCGGAGTATAGCGCGGGTTCGCATAATGCGGCTGCACATCCATGGTGTCATGGATGTTTTCGATCCCTGCAAAAGGCACTTTCGATCCGATCACCGCCATGATTTCAGCATCGGCATAATCATAGGTGCCCAGATCATAGCTCGTATCGTCCAGGTTGCCCTGATAGTAGCGGCATTGCCAACCCCCAGATTGCCCATTGGCAGTTTTGGTGACGCGATAGGTGGAAGAGCTGTCTTCGCGGCCAATCATTCCGCCATCGCCGTGAAAGCGGGGCGCTGCGACTGCACTGTCGATCCCCCATTTATTGCCCTCTGAATCGAGATAGACGACCGTATCGGGTATGAACATTGAATTGCTGGGAATCACGGTCCTGATCGGGGGCTGTGTCGGGCATCGGTTGCAGGCGTTTCTTTCGACATGCGCCCGCGAAAACGGGTCGATCACACGGCTCACATTGCGCGGAATATCCGAACAGGGGGTGTTGTCACATGTCCCGGTCGGGCAATTGAAGGCTTCGGTCGGCAGCGGATGATCTGCGGGGTTTCTGGCATCGGACCAGATGACGCGATCCCAGCCCCCTTCTGGCGGTGTCGTGCTGTCGCCGTTCATTTGAAGCTGTCCCAATATGCCGATCTTGCCTCCATGCGCGCCCCCGCCTCTCCTCCCACTTCGGTCACCGCGACCGCCATCATGACGACAGCATAGCCATTCGGGTGCACTTTTATCTGCTTGTCGACCTGCTCCATGATATAATGTGCCTTGCCGATGACCTGAGGCGCGTTGACCTCGATCAGCGCAAGGGTCACAATGGTATTTGCCGTCAGTGGGAGATCGAGGCGCCTTGCGGTCGCCATGGCATCCTCGCGCATCTTGTCCAGCGTTTCATCCGAGGCGTTTTCAAATTTGTCCCACCACACTTCACGCATGTAGCGCCGGAACTTGTCGGCAAAGGCATCGCCTGCCACCTCGGAAAAGGCGTCAACCTGCACGGGGGTCATCTCATACCACGCCCCGGCCCCCACCCGGCGAGGCTTGGCCGGGATCACCTGGCGCACCTCCATCAAGCTCTGGCCACGAAAGCCGATCAAGGCCTGGTTCGGCCCGAAAAAGGCTGCCGCATCCGAGGCCGGCAAAGTCGCAACAAAGGCAAACATGATTCTGGCATCGAAGAAACGGAACAACACTAGACCCTCCTCATCCGGGATGCGGACCGACAGCCATTTTTTCCAGTGCCGGCGCAACTGGTCGATGCCCGGTGGCTCGTCCCCTTCGCCGACGATACACAAAAAGCCGGCATGCCGGTTGTTCGCGCGCCGGAGGATCTCTTTCACGGCCGAGAGATGCCTTGTGGTCAGCGCGACGATGAACGGTGCCTCGCCGCGCAACATCACGGCGTCTTCCCCAAGGAACAGACTTCCATGATCCAGCCCGGATGCTTCGAGCAAATCCGCAAGTGCATCAAACCCCGTCGCATCCAGCATGGCGAAAAGCCGCCCCTGACGCAGCGGCTCGCGCAGCGAGAAGGCAGAGGACAGCGGGGCGATCCCTGCACCGATCACGATCTTGCCCGCACAAAGGCCTGACCGCGCTGGTTGGCTTCCTTCATGCAAGCGCGCATGCAGGGCGACCAGCCACGCAGGGTCTTGGTTTCTCGCGGGCCTTCATCATCCGCAAAAACCGTGCCGGAGCCGACCTCGACACTGCCTCCACAGTCGATCCCATCGCCGATCCGGGCCAGGGGGCGGCCATTCACCAGAACGGTCGAAGACCCGTCCGCCACAGACCTCGGATGCGGCGGAGTGTTCGGGCACGCATGAGGCGCAAGCGCATCCCCACGACGCAATGCAGGGATACCGTCAATCAGAACATCCGGGCTTCCAGTGATGGCCGGTGTCGGAGGAAAACACCCATGCCCGGAACCGGTATCTCCTTTGCGCGATGCTGCCGGCATTTGAGAAATCCTTTACGACGCGGAAACCTGCGCATGATTGCCAGCAGTATTGCTGGCAACATAGTGCTGCAAGACCTCTGGCATTTGCGCAATCTGGGCGGGTGGATAATCAATACGAATTGTCCCGCGCCGCGCGACCAGGGCAGCGCAAATCGCATGATGGCTGCCGTTTGCAGATGCGACCACCGCCGAAAGCGTCAGCCCGGTGGGCAAAGCCTTGGGCTTGACCAGCCGCGCCGCGCGCTCGAACACCTCATCTGCGACGGGCCACTCCCCCGCATGGGCAAAGCCGCGCCAGACATCCTCGCCCCGTGCATCCTTGCACCAGGACAAGAGCGCCGCGCCTGTTTCCGTCCAGCCCGCCCCGGTGCAAAAGCGTATCCAGTCCGCGGCTGCGATCTCGTCCATCATGCGCAACAACTGGCTCTCGGCATCTGCAATCGTCCGCATCGTGCTGCCATCCCCGCGTGAGGTATCGGCATGTGCAAAGCGCAGGATCAAATAGGTGTTGTCATGAAACGTGCGCCAGATCGCGGCCAGCGACTGCCCCGAGCTTGAAAGCAAGGCCCCGCGATAGGCGGCATGACGCATTTTGGTGGTTGCATCCATCTGATCCCTCATTCAACGCAAGATCGTCATGGGATTGAATCCTGTTTCGGCAAAACTGCACCCTGCGGGCGGCAACTGTGCAATAAAGGGGTGAACGCCAGCAATCCGACGATACGGTTGATCATAGGAGGGCGACTGGTTTTCAACCCGACACCGCGCAATCGCAGACGCGCCGAGTTCAAAATACAGATTGTGCCAGGCCTCTACCGACCAAACTCCGGCACTGACACCAATTCCGGCATTGACCAGCCCATCCCCAACATTCGTGACGGCGGTTTCAAAGTAAATTGGCCCTGCTATTGGCCCAGCATCAATCATGTAGGCTGCCGCCGATGCCGCCACTGCAATCTCTGCCCCGGCGACCGCTCCAGCCGTGCCCGCAAGATCTTCGAATGAAAATGGCACATGGGCTGTGAATTGCTGGGGGATTCCCTCCTGCATCTTCCGATAAAGCGCCATACCGGTATCCGCATTATCCTGGGCAACTTCATTACGCGCGGTTCCGACGGTATCATAGCCCCGAGTGATGTTCTCATGCGCACGCTCGACACGATCCGCGGCCCTTGCCCCCGCTCCGGCGGCCTGAAATATTTTCCCCACCGGCAGCCCAACTGATGGGCCGCAGCTATAGAGATTGGCAATTCCGATGGTCAAATTGTCGAGCCCGAGAAAAATGAAGCTGTGATAGCCGCACAGGATGGAAAAACTCCCGTCATAAGACACCATCCAGCGTTTTGATTTTGTGTTGAACCGGCCCAACCAAGTATCGGGCGTTGCAGGATTATTGCCAAATGGAAATTGATCAGCCATTGTCTTACTCCTCTGCCGGAGCAATGAAGCAGAAATTACTCCCTTGATACCGCAGGGCCAGATAAACGCATCCGTTGCCAAAATCCGCCATGTTGTCTTCCATGCAGCTTGTTTGGGCCGCTGTCATTTCTTCCAGCGTGCATTGGGTGTCCCGGCAAACCGATGTATATAGCTGTGCCCTGGCACGCTCGCCCGCCACGACAACGGTTTCCGGCCCCGTCAATGCCAGCGCATCAAAGGCAATCAGCATCCTGCGCAGGGCGGCATCATCACCAAAACGATCGAAAAAATCTATGCCCATCCGCCCGGCTTGCGGAAGCACCTTCAAATAATCTGCATAGTTTTCCCTGGAACATACCAATGCCCCAGATGGAGACATGACTTCCCGTTTCGGCTGGCCGACTTTCAATCCGAAATAGGCCACAGAGCTGACAGCGAGCGCCAGAAAAGCAAAAACCGCAAGCAGGATTATTCGTTTCAACATCCGACCTCTAGTTCAACTTGATCTTGGGCGCGCTGGCAGTAATTTCCTTTCCACCGACCAATTCGACCCCATTCTCGAACTCAAGAAGAAGCGTATCTCCGCTCAGCCGGATAAACCCGTCCGAGGTCATCCGAAATTCCGCCTTGCCGACCTTGACCTCAATTTCGCTGCCACTGACAATCGTCACGGAATTGCCAGCCTCCAGCGACATTTGCGAACCGGAAGTAAGCTGAATGGAATTTCCGGCCTGTTCGACCAAGGTGCTGCCAACCGTCACTGACTTTGTGACACCTATGAATTGGGATTTGGCACCCGGCGTTGTCTCTGTGATCACGGCGTCTGCAAACAGAGAATAAATCCCGCTCCCCCCGTCATGAAGCCCCGGAACAGGTAAAGTCACCGCAAGACGCCCAATACCTTCGGTAATGGTTCTGGAAACCGCATCAAGAACCCGGCCTTTGCCGCTTTTTCCCACATGCAGCATCATGCTTCCATGAACAGATTCACTATGGCTGCCATCAACCTCGATCACCTTGTGACGTCCAACAGATTGCAGCCAGTTATTGTCGATCCTCTCTGAATGATTGTTCAGTGTCTTTTCATTCCGATCTTTCTGCGCATGCACAAAAATCTCTTCCTGCCCCTTCTCGTCCTCAAAGCGCAATTCGTTGAACCCGCCGCCCTTGTGGGTTTTGGTCTTGAATGTGCTGCGGGTCTTGTGCTTCGGCAATTCATACGGGACGGCATTGCGCCCGTTATAGACGCATCCCGTGACCATGGGTTGATCCGGGTCGCCGTCCAGAAATTCGACCAGCACCTCCATGCCGATGCGCGGGATGACCATGCCGCCCCATCCGTTGCCAGCCCAATTCTGGCTGACGCGGCAGCGCATGGAATAGGCTCCGTCGAGATCCCAATGGAAGCGCACAAGAATGCGGCCGTATTCGTCACAGTCGATCTCGCCCTCGCCCACCACCACGGCAGTCTGCGGCCCGCGCACATCGGCCAGCGGTGTCTTGCGTTCGGGCAGCATCGGGGCCGTCTCCGGCATCAGCACATAATGTCCGCGATAGGCCAGTTCGTCGCCCAGGGCACCACCCGACCCGTAATTGTCCGAGGTATAGGAATGGGTTGCGGCCAGGCAGAGATAGCCTGCACCATGCCCCGGCACGGCATCGCCGGTCAGCGTCACCCGGCTGCCCGCGGTCAGCGAAAGCACATCGCCCACAGCCTCGAAGCGGCGATCCTGGCCACGCTCGGCATTTGCGCGCAATTGCGCCACCATCCGGCCGCGCCCCTGATCGAGATAGTCACCCGGCCAGTCGAAACTTTCGATCCGGCCCTGCGCATGGGCAGCATCGCCCTGCCGGTCCACCTCCATCGCGGCATTGGGCGTCTTGAAATTGTAATCCGTCAGCCGGATCGCGCCCGTGGTGATGCGGCGGGCCGGGCGCCAGTCCCAGAAATGCTCCTCATCGGCCTGGTGATGGCCCTCATCGGGGTGAAAATCGCGCGCCCCAATGCTGGGATGGGCAGATGCCATATCGGTCAGCACCATGGTATGCGCGCCGTCATCATGCAGGAAATGATAGGAAATCCCGTGCCGCTCCAGCAGGCGGCAGGCGAAATCCATATCCGACTCGCGAAATTGCACCGTATATTCAAGCTCTGGGTAATCAGAGGTCGTGGCGACCTGCAACTTGCCCGCATCCGCATAGGCCGAAAGCAGTTCCTCGACGATCTGGATCACCGTTTTCGTATGGAATATACGTTGGTTACGCCTGAGAGACGCAAGCCAGAGCCAGGGCTGCAAGCGCAGCCGATACCGATGCCCGTTCTCGCCCGCGCCCAGCCAGCGCGCCTCGGTCACGATCCCGTCAAAGCGCCGCGCCCCGGTGTGATTTTCCAGCGTGACCGTCGCATGCGTGCCGATCAGCCCGTCGAAATCGACATCCGCCGTCGCCGCCAGACAATCCACCTGCCAGTCAAAAAGCCCGTTCAGCCGCTCGGTTCCGGAAAAGCGCATCAAAACCAGCGCATCCCGCCCCAAAACCGTCGCCAAGCTGCCCATGCGGGCGGTCTGTGAAAATGCGATGTTCATAAAAACTGCCTCTTACGCGACCCGGCGACAGTCCCAAGATATGCAACGGAGCATAATCTGCAACCTTAACCTCTCTCGGCCCAAACGAGAGCCCCGCCAGCGGCTGCCACGACCTGCCCCAATATGCCGCCTCCGCCAAGCATATCGCAGCGAGACGGGCAATCTGGGCGTAGCGGATGGCGGCCGCGAGCGGGGATTTGCCCGAGATTTCCGTCAGTCT
>ERZ761609.3553-NODE-3553-length-10114-cov-35.780097_pt1 | contig 10114 bp, 9 predicted proteins | sample MGYA00511163_ERZ761609 | MGnify/ENA primary metagenome ERZ761609 (study PRJEB28899, sample SAMN02445070) | bioreactor sludge metagenome | biome: EBPR sludge | place: Australia: Brisbane, Thorneside Wastewater Treatment Plant | collected 2011-12-16 ... | reverse complement strand
ATTTCGTCAAAGGGGTTCATGCTCATCTTGACGTTGGCGATGTCCATGCCGCTGCTATCCGCTTTGACACGGACTTTCACGTTGTAGTCCACCACGCGTTTGACTGCCACCAATGCTTTCATGGGGTTTGACTCCGTTGTGTGTTCAGGCGGGGATGGCTTCAGCTGCGGCCAACGCGGCTTTGGCCCGGCGGGCAGAGGATGTGGTCATGACCGTGGCTTCACCTTCGATAACCACTTGCTTGCCCACGCGGCACACCGTTTCCAGCACGGCACGGGCTTTTTCCAGGTTGATGCTTTTGACGGTGACCGTGGCCTTGACGGTGTCACCGGGCTTGACCGGGGCCACAAACCGCAACTGCTGGCCTAGGTAAACCGTGCCGGGTCCGGGCAGCCGATTGGCCACGGCGGCGGAGATGACGCTGGCGGTCAAAAAGCCATGCGCGATCCGTCCACCGAATACGGTGGTGGCGGCAAACTCTTCGTTGGTGTGCACCGCGTTGTTGTCGCCCGACACACCCGCAAACAGCACGATGTCGGCTTCGGTGACGGTTTTGGCGAAGCTGGCGGTCATACCGACCGTCAGGTCTTCCACGTCGTAACCCATTTGCTCGTTCATGTTGGTCTCCGTGACGGAAATGGTTTCAGCGGTTCAGACCGTTGCGCTGGAGGACGGCGTTCAGCTCGCCCACCAAGCCGCGGCGGAAGACCAGCACGCACACAACGAACAGGCCACCCATGATCACGGTGACCCACGAGCCCACCTTGTCCGCCAGCATGTTTTCCAGACCAATGAGGGTGATGGCGCCCACAACCGGGCCCAGCACGGTGCCCAGGCCGCCCATCAGCGTCATCAGCACCACCTGACCCGAGGTGTGCCAGTGCACATCGGCCAGCGAGGCGAGCTGGAACACCAGCGCTTTGGTGGAGCCGGCCACACCAGCCAACGAGGCCGAAATGACGAATGCCAGCAGCTTGAACTTGGCCACGTCGTAGCCCAGCGAGGTGGCGCGGGCTTCGTTGTCGCGAATGGCCTTCAGGATTTGCCCGAATGGCGAGTGAATAGTGCGGTACACCAGCCAGAACCCGGCCATGAACACCGCAAACACAAAGAAGTACATGGCAATGTTGTCCGACAGGTCCACCACGCCAAACAGCATCCCGCGCGGTATGCCTTGCATGCCGTCCTCACCGCCGGTGAACTTCATCTGCATGGCTAAAAAAAACACCAGTTGGGCCAGGCCCAGGGTGATCATGGCGAAGTAGATGCCCGCGCGGCGAATGGCTACCCAGCCAAACAGCGCGCCCATCAGGCCACTGAACACGCCACCGGCCAGCACGCCCAACTCGGGGGTGAGGCCCAGGTCGCGGCACAGGTAGCCGGTGATGTAGGCCGAACCACCCAGAAACGCGGCATGGCCAAAGGACAGCAAACCCGCATAACCCAGCAGCAGGTTGAACGCACAGGCAAACAGGGCAAAGCACAGCAGCTTCATCAGCAGTGTGGGGTACACCAGAAACGGGGCCACCGAGCCGACGGCCAGCATGGCCACGAACATGAGCACCACGCGGTTGCTCTTGGGGGCAGAAACAGGGGAGTTCATGCGGTTTCCTTCAGGCTTGCTTGCCAAACAGGCCAGCGGGTTTGACCAGCAGCACCAGCACCATGATCAGGAAGATGACCACGGCGGACGCCTCGGGGTAGAACACCTTGGTGAGGCCTTCGACAATGCCCAGCCCCAGACCAGTGACGATGGAGCCCAGGATGGAACCCATGCCCCCGATCACCACCACCGCAAACACCACGATGATGAGGTTGGACCCCATCACCGGGTTCACTTGCTGGATGGGTGCGGCCAGCACACCGGCAAACGCGGCCAGTGCGGCACCGGTGGCGTAGGTGGCGGTGACCAGCACCGGCACGTTGATGCCCAGGGCCTGCACCAGGTCGGGCCGTTGCGTGGCAGCACGCAGGGTGGCGCCCAGGCTGGTGCGCTCCACCACGTACCAGACCAGTGCGCAGACCGACAGGGCGGCCACCACCACCCAGCCGCGGTACAGCGGCAGGAACATGAAGCCCAGGTGCACGCCGCCTTGCAGCAGTTCAGGCGCTTCGTACGCTTCGCCGGACACGCCAAAGAAATTTTTGAACACGCCTTCGGCAATCAGCGCCAGGCCGAAGGTGAGCAGCAGGCCATACAGATGGTCCAGCTTGTAGAGGTGGCGCAGCATGGTGCGCTCGATCAGCACCGCCACAGCACCCACCACCAGCGGCGACAACACCAGCGCCAGCCAGTAGTTGATGCCCAGCCAGTTCAGGCCCAGCAGGGCCGCAAATGCGCCCAGCATGTATTGCGCGCCGTGCGCAAAGTTGATGATGTTGAGCAGGCCGAAGATGACGGCCAGCCCCAGGCTGAGCACCGCATAAAACGACCCGTTGATCAACCCCAGCAGCAACTGGCCGAAGAAGGCCGGCGAGGGAACACCAAAAATTTCCATGACCCGATTCCTTTGTGTTGGGCGCGCGCAGCAACCCCGAGCCCGCAGGCCCGGGGGCGGTCCACGTCAGTGGCTTACTTCTTGACCAGCGCGCAGCGCGATTCGGACAGCGGCTGGAACGCCTCGGCCGCGGGGATGGTGGCCTTCACGTTGTAGTAGTCCCAAGGGGTCTTGGAGTCGGCGGGCTTTTTGACCTGCAGCAGGTACATGTCGTGGATCATGCGGCCGTCTTCACGGATCTTGCCGTTCTTGGCGAAGAAGTCGTTCACTGGCGTCTTCTTCATCTGGGTCATGACCTTGGCGGTGTCATCGCTGTTGATGGCTTTCACGGCCTTCAGGTAGTGCATAACGGACGAGTACTGGCCAGCCTGCACCATGGTGGGCATGCGCTTGTGGGTGGCGAAGAAGCGCTTGGACCAGGCGCGGGTTTCGTCGTTCAGGTCCCAGTAGAAGCCTTCAGTCAGGAACATGCCCTGGGTGTTCTTCAGGCCCAGTGAATGCACGTCGGTGATGAACATCAACAAACCGGCCAGCGCCTGCTTGGGTGTCACGCCGAATTCAGCGGCTTGCTTGATGGAGTTGATGGTGTCGCCACCCGCGTTGGCCAGGCCAATGACCTGTGCGCCAGACGACTGGGCCTTGAGCAGGAAGGACGAAAAGTCGGTGCCAGGGAAGGGATGGCGCACCGAGCCCACCACTTCGCCACCATTGGCCTTGACCACGGCGCTGGCGTCTTTTTCAAGCGCATGGCCGAAGGCGTAGTCGGCGGTCAGGAAGAACCACTTTTTGCCGCCGGTCTGTGTCACGGCCTTGGCGGTGCCGTTGGCCACGGCATAGGTGTCGTACGTCCAGTGCACGGTCACGTCGTTGCAGCTCTCGTTGGTGACGGCGGTGGAAGCTGCGCCAGACACGAGAGCAATGCGGTTCTTCTCTTTGGCAATTTTTTGCACGGCCAGCGCCACCGAGGTGGTCACCAGTTCAGAGGCCACGTCCACCTTGTCTTTCTCGAACCACTCGCGGGCCTTGTTGGCGGCAATGTCGCCCTTGTTCTGGTGGTCAGCAGACACCATTTCAATTTTGAAGCTGGGCTTTTCGGCGGCCAGAAAATCGTCAATGGCCATTTTGGTGGCGACGACGGTGCCGGGGCCGGCCACGTCGGAGTACAGACCAGACAAATCGGTCAGCACGCCGATCTTGACCACGCCATCGGACACCTGGGCCTGGGCGGCACCAGCGACCGACAAGAGAGCAAGGCCAGCGGCCTGGGCAATGTGTTTGAGTTTCATGAGAAGCGTCTCCGTTGGGTATGAAAAATAAAGAGCAAACAATTCATTCAAGTCAAGCGGTATAGGCCTGAAGTGGTTGAAATTTAGGGGTTGTGGGGGTGAATGCGTCGGCAGGGGTCACACGCCCAGCAGGTCGTGCAGGTCGCCGGTGCGGGCTTCGAGTTCGTCTTTCTGCACCGTCATCACCACATGGCCGTGCTCCAGCACGTAATGGCGGTCCGCCAGCGGGGCGGCAAAGCGGAAGTTCTGTTCCACCAAAATGATGGTGTAGCCCCGTGTCTTCAGCAGGCGAATCACCTCGCCCAGCTTCTTGACGATGACGGGGGCCAAGCCTTCGGTGATTTCGTCCAGCAGCAGCACCTTGGCGCCGGTGCGCAGGATGCGCGCCATGGCCAGCATCTGCTGCTCGCCGCCCGACAGGCGGGTGCCGGGGCTGTTGCGCCGCTCCAGCAGGTTGGGGAAGACGGTGTAAATCTCGTCCAGCGTCATGCCGCGACTGGCCACCACCGGGGCGAGCATCAGGTTTTCTTCGGTGCTCAGCCCAGCAAAAATGCCGCGCTCTTCGGGGCAGTAACCCAGGCCCAGCCGCGCAATGGTGTGCGGCTGCATGCGGGTGATTTCGTTACCGTTGAACATGATGGAGCCGGTGCGCCGCCCCACCAGGCCCAGAATGGCCTTGAGGGTGGTGGAACGGCCCGAGCCGTTGCGGCCCAACAGGGTGATGAGTTCGCCCCGGTTCACCTGCAAATCAATGCCGTGCAGGATGTGCGACTCGCCGTAAAACGCGTGCAGGTCGGTCACACGCAGCATTTCGCCGGTTGGTTTGAATGCGCTGCTCATGCTTCCACTCCCACATAGGCTTCCAGCACACGGGGGTCCTGGGACACCGTGGCGTAATTTCCTTCGGCCAGCACGGCACCGCGTTGCAGCACAGTGATGGTGTGGCACAGGCTTTCCACCACCGACAAGTTGTGCTCCACCATCAAAATGGTGCGGTTGGCCGATACCTTTTTGATGAGTTCCACCACACGGCCCACGTCTTCGTGGCCCATGCCCTGGGTGGGCTCGTCTAGCAGCATCAGGTCGGGGTTGAGGGCCAGCGTGGTGGCAATTTCCAGGGCGCGTTTGCGGCCGTAGGGCATTTCCACCGTCACGGTGTCGGCAAAGCTGGCCAGGTCCACCTCGGTCAGCAGTTCCATGGCGCGGTCGTTCAGCACGTTCAGCTTGCGCTCGGACGACCAGAAGTTGAACGAATCAGACCGGGTGCGCTGCAATGCCACGCGCACGTTTTCCATCACGGTCAGGTGACTGAAGGTGGCCGAAATCTGGAACGAGCGGATCATGCCGCGCCGCGCCACTTGCACCTGGTTTTCAGCGGTGATGTCGTTGCCGTTGAACAGGATTTGCCCGGCGGTGGGCGGGTGGTATTTGGTCAGCAGGTTGAACACGGTGGTTTTGCCTGCACCGTTAGGGCCGATGAGCGCGTGGATGGTGCCGCGCTTGACCCTCAGGTTCACGTCGGACACGGCGTTGAAGCCCAGAAACTCTTTCGAGAGCCCCCGGGTTTCCAGAATCAAATCTTGGGTCATGTGTGGTTCCTGGGGAGTGGTCACTCGATGGCGGAGGCCGACTTGACCTGGTCGCGCAGCACAAACTTCTGGATTTTTCCGGTGGAGGTTTTGGGCAGTCCCACAAACACCACCCGCTTGGGTACCTTGAACCGGGCCAGGTGCTCACGGCAGAAGCCGATGATGTCGGCCTCTGTCGTGACCGCGCCGGGCTTCAGTTCCACGAACGCGCAGGGCACTTCGCCCCACTTTTCGTCGGGCTGGGCCACCACGGCGGCCAGCATCACGGCGGGGTGGCGGCACAGGGTGTCTTCCACCTCGATGGAGCTGATGTTTTCGCCCCCGGAAATGATGATGTCCTTGCTGCGGTCCTTGATCTTCACGTAGCCGTCTGGGTACATCACGGCCAGGTCGCCGGTGTGGAACCAGCCGCCTGCAAAGGCCTCTTCAGTGGCGGCGGGGTTCTTCAGGTAACCCTTCATCACCACGTTGCCCCGGAAGAAAATTTCGCCCATGGTTTCGCCATCGGCGGGCACGGGCTGCATGGTGTCGGGGTCGAGCACCGTCACGTCTTCCTGCAGGGGGTAGGGCACGCCCTGGCGCCCGTTGAGCGCCGCACGCTCTTCGATGCTCAGGCTTTCCCAGCTATCTTGTTTTGCGCAGACAGCGGCGGGGCCGTAGACCTCGGTCAGGCCGTACACGTGCGTCAGCTCAATGCCCGCAGCTTCGCAGCCTTCAATGACTGCGGCCGGCGGCGCGGCCCCAGCAATCAGCCCGTGCACGGTGTGTTCAATGCCGCTGCGCAGATCTGCCGACGCGTGGATGAGCATGCTGTACACGATGGGCGCACCGCACATGTGGGTGATGTGGTGCTCGCGGATCAGCGGGTAAATCAGCGCCGGGTCCACGCGGCGCAGGCACACGCTGGTGCCGGCAATCAGGGCCATGGTCCACGGGAAGCACCAGCCGTTGCAGTGGAACATGGGCAACGTCCACAGATAGGTGGCGTGGTGCGGTAGCTGCCACGAAATCACGTTGCTGGCCGCATTCAGGTACGCGCCGCGGTGATGCGTCACCACGCCCTTGGGGTTGCCGGTGGTGCCGCTGGTGTAGTTCAGCGCGATGGCGTCCCACTCGTCAGCGGGTTGGCGCCAGGCAAACGCCGGATTGCCCTCGGCCAGCAGGGCTTCGTAGCTGAGTTGGCCCAGGTACTCGCCTGCGGGGGCGTCAGGGTCTTCCACCTCGATGACCAGCGGTGCATCGGCGCCCAGCATGGCCAGCGCCGGTGCCACCACCTTCGCAAATTCGCGGTCGGTCAGCAGCACCTTGGCTTCGCCGTGGCGCAGCATAAAGGCAATGGCCTCGGCATCCAGCCGGGTGTTCAGGGTGTTGAGCACCGCACCGGTCATGGGCACGCCAAAGTGCGCTTCCAGCATGGCGGGCACGTTGGGCAGCATGACGGCTACGGTGTTGCCCACGCCCACGCCACGCTTGGACAGGGCGCTAGCGAGCTGGCGGCAGCGGGTGTAGGTGCGACCCCAAGTTTGTTGCCGCTCACCGTAAACAATGGCTGTGCGTTGCGGGTAGATGCGGGCGGTACGTTCGATGAAGCTCAGAGGTGACAGTGCCACAAAATTAGCGGCGTTTTTCTCCAGCCCAGTTACGTAGGGATTGATGCGGTCCATGCTTGTCTCCGTGCTTTCAGGTGCCTGACCGTTTGCGGGTCAGCTGAGCAACCTGTTTGTGGGGCGCATCATCCAAGAGCATGTTTGCAGCAATCCGCATCGAATGTGACGAATGTTTGCAAGGCCCGCGTGAGCACACCCACCCGCCTAAAATTTGGGCACGCCAGCTGTGTTTGCCTGGCAGGAGACAACGTGACCACACCGGCACAAGCAGATGAGAGCGCCGAAACGGTTCGCGACGGATCGTTGCAAGCGGGCTTGGATCTGATCGATCAGGGCTTCACACTCATCGACGCAAATTTGCGTATCGTCGCGTGGAACCGCGCTTTCCTGCGCTTGCTGGACTTTCCCGAACACATGGCCTATGTCGGTGCCCCGTTCGAGAGCTTCATTCGGGTCAACGCTGAACGGGGCGAGTACGGGGAGGTCGACATCGAAACTGCCGTGCGTGTCCGCGTCGAAGCGGCGCGCGCACTCAAAACGCATGACATCGAGCGCACGCGCCCCAATGGCACGGTGCTGCGCGTTCAAGGTGTGCCGGTACCGGGCCATGGCTTTGTCACGCTGTACTCAGACATCACGCAACAACGTCATTCCGAAAGCCTGATCCGTGAACAGAACGCCTTGCTGGAATCCCGCGTGGCTGAGCGGACCAGCGAATTGATGGCAACCAACGCCCAACTGCGCGAAGCACTCAGGCTGAACCGCCAGTTCGGCGAATCACTGGAACGCAGTGAGGCGCAGATGCGCCTCATCACCGACTCCATTCCTGCTTTGGTGGCCTATTTCGATAGCACGCTGGTGTACCGCTACATCAACCGCGGCTACCAGGACTGGTTTGGAGTGGACTCCAACCACCCCGAGCAGGTCAGCGCGCGCGAGTTCCTTGGTGTTGAGACCTACACACGCATCAAGCCATTCATCAAGCAAGCATTGCGTGGCGAACACGTGACGTTCGAATACGAAGCCATGACGCTGGGCGGCCACAAACGCCTCCTTCAAACCACCCTGATACCCGAAGTGACAGAGGCTGGTGAGGTGATTGGCTGCTTCGAGCTGACCTTCGACATCACCCAGGAGCGCCGTTCGCACGAGATGCTGGTACAAGCCCAGAAAATGGAAGCATTGGGCCAATTGACCAGCGGGCTGTCACACGACTTCAACAACATCCTGACGGTGATTCTGGGCAACCTGTCCGCGCTGGCGAGCCAGCCGGACGTGAAGCACCATCTGGACGAATTCATTTCACCGGCCATTGAGGCGGCACGGCGTGGCTCCGACCTGATCAAGGGTTTGCTGGCGTTCTCTCGGCAGCAACCCATGCAAAACACGTTGGTAGACATCGACGCCTGTGTGCGCAGCATGGATAAGCTGGTGCGCCACACCCTGCCCGAAACCTTGCGCCTGACGTTCGCTCTCCAGACAGCACCGGCCCACTGCACGCTGGATGCCCACCTGCTGCAAAACGCGTTGCTCAACCTCATCCTCAATGCCAGGGATGCTACGGAGTCGAAGGGGCACATCGTCGTCCGCAGCGAGGTGCAGTCCTTGGATGCGGCACAAGCGCAACGTTTGGGTCTGCAGGCGGGTCCGTACATATGCGTAGCTGTGTGCGACGATGGTTGCGGCATGGATGCCCAGACCCTGTCACGCGTGTTTGAACCGTTCTTCACCACCAAGCGCGCGGGCCAAGGCTCGGGGCTAGGTATGTCCATGGTGTATGGCTTCTCCCGCCAATCGGGGGGCACCGTGGATATTACGAGCGAGCCCGGTGTCGGCACCACAGTCAGCTTGTTGCTGCCACGGGCTGAGGTGCCTCAGACCCAGGCTGCCGCCCCGTCCGACCCCGGACCAACGGGCCAGCCATCCGCAGCGGGCGCCAGTGGGCTGGCCCTGCTGGTAGAAGACGATGAAGATGTCCGCAAAGTGATCAGGCGGCACCTGCTGGAACTGGGCTATGTCGTGCTGGAAGCCGAAAGTGGTCAGGAGGCCCTCGACATACTGGCACAAACACGAGACCTGCAGGTCGTGTTGTCGGACCTGGTCATGCCCGGCGCGGTAGACGGACAACAGGTGACGCGATATGCCCAGTCACTGGGCCATATTTCCAAAGTGGTGCTGATGAGTGGCTATACACCCAGTGCTCAGCAGACTGAGGGCGTGCCGCTGATTCAAAAACCTTTTTCTCGGGAGCAGCTCGATGCGGTGCTCCAATCAATTCCCCATTGACCGCTATGCCCAGCAGCAGCTTGACCACACAGAACAGAAGTCTCATCTACCTGGTAGAAGACGATGAGGACGTTGGCCGGGTGGTGGTGCGCGTGCTGGAAGATTTCGAGTTTCTGGTGGAGTGGTTTCGCGATGGCGCGTCCGTGTTGCGGAAACTGAAAACCGAACAACCTGACCTGTGCATCCTGGACCTGGGCCTGCCCGACATGGACGGCACCAACATCATCAAACAAGTGAGCTCTCTGCACAACTGCGGCGTGCTGGTATTGACTGGCCGTAGTCACCCCTTTGACCGTGTGATGGGTCTGGAGATGGGCAGCGATGACTATGTCGTGAAACCGTTTGAACCCCGCGAGTTGGTGGCACGTGTGCGCAGCATCCTTCGGCGCAGCCGCACGGCCAACAGCCACGCGACCCCGGTGCGCCGGTACGCACGTTTTTTGGGTTGGATGCTGGACTGCGCCTCGAACACGCTGACCGCGCCGGACGGCACGGAACATTTGCTCAGCACCGCAGAAACCCAGGTGCTACGCGTGTTTGTCGACAGGCCGCACCAGATCCTCACGCGCGAGCAGTTGCTGGGGCAACGCGACCTGTCCCCCATGGACCGCAGCATCGACGTGCGTATCTCGCGCATCCGCCGAAAAATCGAGGACGACCCGCAAAACCCCAAAATCATCAAAACAGTCTACGGGGCCGGGTACATGTTCACCGCTCAGGTGAACTGGTCTTAAGCCAAAACTGGCATTAATGCCTAAACATCAACACTGACCGCTATTTTTTTAGACATGCAATGACCCCCACTGAGATCCTCGAACAATTCGGCCCCCGCGAGGCCATGGAATACG
>ERZ761609.3550-NODE-3550-length-10121-cov-5.679913_pt1 | contig 10121 bp, 10 predicted proteins | sample MGYA00511163_ERZ761609 | MGnify/ENA primary metagenome ERZ761609 (study PRJEB28899, sample SAMN02445070) | bioreactor sludge metagenome | biome: EBPR sludge | place: Australia: Brisbane, Thorneside Wastewater Treatment Plant | collected 2011-12-16 ... | reverse complement strand
AACAGTTTTGGCAAGCGGATGGCGGGACCCAAGTCGGCATCGAACTCGCGCGTAGGTAGCCCGCATTTGTGTGTGGGTTGAGCACTGACGAACAGCTCCGGGTGGAGATGACCTTTTGCACGAATAGTCTTCATCGCGCGCCATCCGTCGTCGGGATCTTGCGTGGTCAACGAGCAGCACCCAAAGAGATATTTCTGATCGAACAGGTTCATGAAATCGCCAATACCAGTCCATAAGGCGAGAATCGCCTGAAGGCTGCGGTGATCCTGCGCGAGGCAGGCGCGCCCTAATTCGATCGTCTTCGGGAAATATGGTTCGATTGGGCCCAACTGAAACAATTGCGAGGCATAGATTCCCTTGTTCCGAAAGGCGTGGTCGATGGTCTGGGTGCGATAGGTGCCGACAATACGCCCGGTCGGATTGTGATACAGGACGATGTGCGTCATTTGTTCGTCAAACTCGTCGCGATCGTGGCCGGTAACGGAAGATTGCGCCAGCCCTTCGCCCAACTCGACATTGAACACTTCGTATCGGAGACGTAGCGCGAGATCGACGCAGCGATCCGAGTTTGCAAAACCGGCCACATAATTCGAGCCTTGTCTGTCTTCCGGAACGAGCAAATCTGCCTGGTTCCAGCGGGACTTGAGATCGCCAGCCGAATGCAACGTTGCGATACGAAGCGGCGCGCGCTGCGCATCGTCGATAACCATCGCGTCTGCGAGTATCTCGCTCATCTTGCCACCTTCCCCGGCTCCTGGTGCCGTCGAACGCCCAGATTCGAGTCAAGTAAATTGTAGACCATCTAACACACGAACGTTAGCGATTCGTGTGAACCCTAATGCGTCATGGGGTAATCCCGGGATAGCGCGCGGTAAGACCAACAATCCCGAAGCACCTGTATCGGCCCGAGCGGGCGGACACCTCGGGCGCGATTGGCCGCGCCAATCTCGAAGAGCAGCCGCCACTGCCTGAACAGCGCACGGTAGGCCCGATCCAGCGTCATGGTCGCGTCCCATATATGGGTGGATTCGGCGCCGGCTCCATTAATCTCAACGATGCGCAAGTTTTCGCCGAGCAGGAAACTTTCAAGATCGCGGTAGCGAATATCGAAGCGCCCAAAGTAGAAATCGGGCATCGACGACGAAATCTCATGGAGGCGCTCCATCAGTTGAGGAGTGACGAGGTGCGTGCCGTCCTTGAAAATGGTGTCGTGCGCGTGATTACCGGCGAACACGAGGGGAAAACGTTCGCCATTCTCCGGTACGTGCTCGAGTTTGTCGGCGTGCCTGCGGCAATAGACATGTTGAAGGATTCGCGCGCGCGGATCTGCCTGAATGAGTTCTCGCACGGTGCGCACCCCATCGCCGATGAGTTCCGGAAACTCTTTGATCGTGATGGAAATGATCTGTGGGTCACGGGTCGCCGGATGGCAGCAATACATCACGCCGGCTTCGTGGGGATAATCGATTAGTTCCTGAAAGACTATGTCCGCGCCTTCCGGGAATGCGTCCAGATAGTTTTGAAGGTCAACGTCATTGAAAATGCGTTGAACGCCTGCACCGCGTTGTCCCTGATCCGGCTTTGCTACCAGGGGATATGCGAGCTTGGCAACTTCGATGGTGTCCTTCGCCGCGCGTGTTGCCTCGTGCAGCGGCAAAAGGCGCTCGGCCCGCGAAAAGGTACAGTAGCGTCCAACATAATGTTGTTGATCCGCGCCGACGAGGGAGAGAATCTGGGACTTCGATTCCCTGATGAGTCCGCCGGAATATATTGAGGGATTGGATGCGGTTGGAAGCGTGATTCCGCGGAACCGTATGGCAAGCCAGGCGTAGTACAGGCCGACGGGGAAGTAAAAGACGGCGGGATGCCAGAACTCAAACGTGGATACCACTGGTTTACCCGAACTTGAATTGCCAATACGCTTGGCCGCCTGGCGTTGTGCCACGATAATGAAGAGAATGAAGACGATTACAGCAGGCCAACGATACTTGCCAAGGTACGGCAGCACCGCCTCGCCCAGTTTTACGGTTGCGCTGAGCAGGATGAGCGTCCAAACCAAGGATGCGACCAGTGCCGCGCACACGAAGCGGACTGGCGACGCCTGAAAAACCCCGGCACCGACATAGGTTGGCAATCGCGTACCGGGCAGGAACCGCGATGCAATCACAGCGAGCACAATGTTTCGGTCAAACCAATGCTGAACACGACTCAGCTTGTCGTCACTTAGCCATCCCCAACGCTTGGCCAACGGACCCGCGAATCTGCCGATTGCGTATAAGCCAAGATCGCCAAGCGCTATTCCCAAGGTGAGACCCACAAACGCGGTGAGGAACGCCATGCGCCCCTCGGCCACGAGCACGCCGCATGTGATGGTCGTTGGATCCTCCAACACAAAAGTCGCAAGCGCGGCCACAATACCTTGCAGCCAAGGCGACCCGGAGAGTTGTTGCAGGCTCTGCGCAATCCACTCAATCATGACTAAGGCTCGTCACGGCGTGCAGGCCTATTCGCGCAACCACTGCCTGCCCGCGCGCGTTGATGGCAGATCTTGGCCAGTACCGCATTGCTGCATTGGTGTCGCTGTTTGAAATGACAACCTGCGTCAGGCTGTGGGTGGTTGAGCGATCACGGTCCATCAACGGTGACCATTCCGCGAGGCCATCGGGCTGAAGCATATGCAGGGAAGGCACGTCGCCATCGAAGACCGCGCCATTGGTCATCCATTCCGCAAAAGCCCGATAGCGCCAGGCAATGACTTCTGCGGTATTCCAGGATGATGAAGTGAACATCGTCCATGCAGTTTCGTGTTGGGTAAACTGCAACCCATCTTTGCCGCGCCAGTTCGCCTCGAAAACCCCGGAGCAATCCGCGACGACAACCGTAAATGACGCGAACGCTCGCGGATCGAACGTGGCGGCAAGCGCTTCGCGCATGGCATCCGCGCTGCCTTGCGCCATTAGCCACGGCACGATCCCGCCGCGCGACCGGGGCACGTTCACCGATGGTGGGTGTTTAACCTCGGGCAAGTAGCCGTTCAGCAGACACGCGACAACGCCATGATTGTTCACCGCGATCCAGGTGCCCCCGCTTTGAACATCGCGGGGCCCAAGCCATTGGAATTGCCCTTCGCAGTTTACCGAGGGCGGCAACTCTGCGCCGCGCATGCGCGATTCATCGCGATTCATGGTGACAAGCAATTGGGTCGCAGTGCGATTTACGGTTACCGTGCACATTGAAGTTTCAGTTAATGATTTAGCGGTCCGTCGTCCGTGAAAAATGCGCTGCGGTGGAAAACGCCACCGCATGATCTGCGCATAACGCAATGCCGTTTGCTTGCGCGATCTGCGTGATGATTGCACAGTGGTGAACAGTGTGGCCGGACAAAAACAAGAGTTCGCGTTCAACGCTGCTTTGTACGGTAACTTGTGCGCGACCCGGCGCGGGAATCTGGCGCACATGGACAACGCGGGTGAGAGCCGCGGCGTCCAATGTTGCGAGCATGTCGATGCTTGCCTTGCATGCATCGTGAAAATATTTGAACTCCGATTCCATTCTTGGATCCCGCTCGCGCGCGTCGTATTCGATCACGCCTGTGGGCAGTCCTTTTGCAAAACACGAGATATGGTCCAGGCAGTGACGCAAATGTGGGCCTATCGCGCTGAACGCACCGCCGCTTTCCACGAACCGGGACGCCAACTCGAGACACCGTACAGAGGCAACAATGCAGCCTTCGATCGATGGTGCGATTGCGACGTCAGTATTTATCATGTATCCCCCTTGCGCGCTATCGGATATCCGGAAGCGCGCTCCATTCCCTGTTCCAAATCGTCGATCAGCGCTAGTGCGCCCGTGCGCAGGACATACACGCCATCATGAAACTCAAGCAGGCCGGTCGCTCTTACGCTAAGCGCCGCCCATTGCACATCAAACTGGAGCGAAGCCCCTTCCTCGCCAGCCAGAAGGACTATCTGACTTGCGCCGTCCTGCGAGCGAACAAGCAAACCCGGCGGCACGCCACCGTCCAGACAACGTATCGCGCAGGCCCGATGCACTTTTCCCGTTGCCGGGCGCATAACGCCGAAGTAGCATTTGGTGTCCACCAATTCCCCTGAGAGGGTAACATGACCCAGCCGAAGTGCGCGACTGGATTTTTCCAGCGAGTCATGTTTCGTTTCGACGAATAGGGAATCCGGATCATTCATTTCAATCATGGTGATACCATCTCGGTATACAAGGCTTCCCACGAATCGAACACGGCACCCTTGCTTTCCCGCGATGAGGGGCCCTGCTCCCATTTTCCCGCCGGCAACCAGCGGAAAGCACTGGCCGCCGTCTTGCCCCCTGCCAATTCGCAGCATAGGGAGCGGGTCTTCCAGCAGTACTCCTTCGAATTGGCGCTGTACGCCGAATTCGTAGTACCCCCGATCTGAACGCGCATGGGAGACAGCAATTGATAGCGCGAGAAACGCGACACCACTAACCACGGCAACCGCGACGAAACGGACAAATCTCGCGATGCCAATCGGCGCGCGGCTGCGATAGCCGATGTAGAACTCGCTGGAGTCGATATCGCGCGATCGCAGGGCCTCCACTCCAGCACTTTTCGATCCCGGTTGATTTGTTTTCGCTCGCACATAGACATCGCCGTCGATTATCCGCGTCTGGTATGTCTGCAAGGTTTCATTGAACGGCGGCGGGCTGCACCCGTCCTCGACCTTGTACTGCCACCCATGCCACGGGCAGGTTACGCATCCGTCGATGATTTTCCCTTCGCATATGGGTCCGCCCTGATGGCGGCATTCGTTGGACATCGCAATGATGCGGCCATCGTTGCGAAAAACCGCGATGCGCTCGCCATCGATCACAACCGCCTTGCCATGCGATTCCGCGATGCGATCCGCCGGGCATGCGCGAGCAAAACCATCTTGAATCGCCCTCGCGACAAGCGCATCAAGTTTCGCTTCCTTTCGATACGCTAACCAATGCAGGGCGACTACAATAGATAGGCCCAACACGGTTACCGCTGCAAAGTAGACGTTCGGTTCCGACTGAACAACACCAAAAGCAACGTGCACTACAAGAGAACCGTATGCGATGTATACAAACATGTGAAGCAACTTCCAAATCGAGGCACTGAGGTTGCGCAACCAGAAGTCATGACTCGTAGCCGCCATAAGTAGCAGAATGATGAGCGCGATTGCCCCAAAAGGTTCAAATGGAAACTGCGCGACTCCTCCGGGACCGCTTACAACGTTAAAGTCGGCGCGGTACGCCGTGAATACGCTCACCAATGGGTTCAGGGTGCCTAGCGCATGAAATTGAAAGATTGCAATCCCCGCGTGAATCAATGCGAGAAGAAACATGACAACGCCGGCATGTCGCCGGTTATATAACAACGGCAAGAACCGCTTGTCGAAGCGTGCCAATGGGCCTATGCATAGAATGAGGTGCAGCAGCAGAAACGCAGTCCATGACGTTGCTCGAAGAATGACGATTTCCGCCGTTACATGTGGATCTCTTGTAACCGAGACCAGCGCGAATATTATCAGCGCAACACCCACAACGAGCGCGAGCGCGATATCGTAGCGTTTCTTCTGGCGGTTCCATCCAACACTCTTGTACGTTACCGACATGTCGCTTTACCTGCTCCCCGCGGGGATTGTGAGGGAGGTGCGCGCGAGGTCAGCCGCATCAGCGAACGAATAAACGGAAACCACGCCACGGCTTGGAACACGCGTGCCGGTCATGCGATACCTGCGCGTACCCGGCCCCCACACGGCACCGAGGTATACTCGCTCCGCGGGTGTGCTCTCCGGTTGCCAGTAAACGCCAAGCGCGGGTTGGCCCAGCGCGCGATCCAACTTGAGTTCCAACTGAAATTCGTTTTCGCTATCGCTCCGCACCTTGCAGGAAACCTGCACGCCATTGACGATCACGTTCGATTCAGCGACAACGGCACTCAGCGCGGCTGGCTCCTGAAGCACAAGGGGGAGTTCGGAATGAAATTTGGGCTGCTTTACCGTGAGGGCCGTCGCAACGACCAGCGGCAACGTTACCGCCAGCATTCGAGCAACCAGGCCATGCAACTTGCGGAGCCGTGATGGCGTAAGGGTCGGTTTTCCCTCGTTTGTGCCGGCATACCCTTTTGCTGCCTTCCGCCACACAAGCAAAACGACTGGCCAAAGAAGGATGAGGCCGGGCGTAACAAGGACGCGAAATCCGAGCGAGGCACCACGCACCCCGTGATCGATGGCGTTCAGACCTTTTGCATGAACAGGGATAGCTGCGGCTGCTCCGAACATGAGGTATGTAAGTACCATCCATAAAAGCATCTGGACCGCCATTTCCACGTTCCCGCCCTCCTCTGTAACTGCTCCTGAATTCTGGAAAAACCGGGTTCGATGTCAGCGGGAGCATCAGTAAGCGGGAGAAAGCGCCGTTTGGCGCGAGGTGGCGATCTTCCGGGGCGGCAACCTCTACAGGAATGCCCCGGGATCCGGGTTGCACCCCGTCGTATCTGTATGATAGACTTTCGGTTCTGTCAACGGGAGTGATCTGCCTGTTTTTGGGTTTCGACCGGCTGCGGCAGTTACCGGATTGAGGGCATGTTTGACTCATTAAATAAGAAGCTGGAGCGCGTCTTCAAGAACATTCGCGGTCAGGGAAAACTGACCGAGAAGAACATGAAGGACAGCCTGCAGGAAATCCGGGTAGCGCTGCTCGAAGCAGACGTTAACTATAAGGTTGTCAAGCAGTTCATCGCGGACGTCCAAGAGCGCGCGCTCGGGCAGGAAGTGCTCGAAAGCATCCAGCCGGGACAGTTGATCGTCAAGATCGTCCACGACGAGCTGGTGAAGATAATGGGCGGGGCGAATGCGCCGCTGCGGCTGGCACAAACGCCGCCGACGATCATCATGATGGTCGGTTTGCAGGGTCAAGGTAAAACGACCTCATCCGGCAAGCTGGCGTTACATTTGAAGAAACAAGGCCGACACCCACTGTTGGTTGGCGCGGACGTATATCGTCCCGCGGCCATAAAGCAGGCGGAAGTGGTGGCGCAACAGGCTGGGGCGGAATTCTTCAGCCTCGGCGCAAACGCCGACCCCGTAGACATCTGCGTGATGGCCAAGGGCGAGGCGCAGATGCGCGGTTGCGACATCATCATCCTTGATACCGCGGGCCGCCTGCACGTCGACGGCGAAATGATGGCGGAAGTGCGGCGCATTCAGTCGCAGGTGCAACCGCACGAGATTCTGTTCGTGGCAAACGCCATGACGGGTCAGGACGCGGTGAACTCGGCGAAGCAGTTCCACGAAAACCTGCCGCTGACGGGCGTCGTGCTGACACAGCTTGACGGCGATGCGCGCGGCGGTGCGGCAATCAGCCTGATTCACGTGACGGGGTGCCCGATTAAGTTTGTGGGTACCGGTGAAAAGCTGGATGCGTTGGAGCCGTTCCACCCGCACCGGATGGCGGACCAGATTCTCGGCATGGGCGACATCGTGTCGCTGGTCGAGAAGGCGCAACAGGTTGTCGACAAAGAACAGGCGATTAAGTTTCAGCAAAAGGCCAAGAAGGGCGAGCTGGACCTTGAGATGTTCCTGGAACAGATGCAGCAAGTAAAGAAGATGGGCAGCATCGGCGATCTGGTGAAGAAGATTCCGGGCATGTCGAAGCTGTTGCCGGAGGGCACCGAACTTCCGGAAGACGAATTGAAGTACACGGAAGCAATCATCCGCTCCATGACAAAAAAAGAGCGGAAGAACCCGAAGATTATCAACGGCAGCCGCCGGCTCCGCATCGCGGACGGCAGTGGCACGTCGGTACAAGATATAAACCGTCTTCTCAAGGATTTCGAGAAGATGAAGAAGATGATGCAGCAGATGATGAAGGGCAAAGGCCCGCGCGGCATGATGCGCGGCGGCATGCGCCCGCCTTCGATGTTTGGATAGGCCAAAGCCTCACGCTGTCATTCCGAGCGAAGCGAGGAACCTGCAACGCGGCAGGTGCGTCGCTACGCTCAGCATGATACTGAGGGTAACCGAGAAGACAGGAGAGATGAAGTGGCAACAGTAATTCGTTTGCAGCGCGGCGGCCGCACACACGCCCCCTATTACCGCGTGGTGGTGATGGATTCGCGCAACCGTACGCGTGGTTCGATTGTCGAGCAGATCGGCACATATCACCCGTGCGCGCGCCCTGAGCCGACTACCGAAATCGACGCCGAGAAGGCAATCGCGTGGTTGAACAAGGGTGCGCAGCCTTCGGACACGGTGCGCGCCGTGCTCACGAAGAAGGGCCTCATCAAGCAGGCCGCGGAAGCGAAAAAGGGTTAACGAAGCGCCGGACTTTGCGCGCGCGTGTTTGTGGCGCAGCCTAGACGCCTGCGCCACAATAAAACTGTACGCGCAGCGGTGCGGATTATGTTGAGGACGGTACATGTCAGCGCAACCGAAAGAGTTGGTTGAGTTCGTCGCGAAGAAACTCGTCGACCATCCTGAAGACGTGAACGTTCGCGTGATCGAGAATGACGAAGGACAGTTGATCGAGCTGCGCGTGCATCCCGAAGACATGGGAAAAGTGATCGGCAAGAGCGGCAAAACGGCGCGGGCAATTCGCTCGCTCTTGATGTCGGCATCGACGAAGTCGAACACGCGCGCCGTCCTGCAAATCGTCGAGTAAGCGCAACGTGAGCGGCACGTGGGTCCGCATGGGCACGGTAAAGTCGGTGAATCCGGCGCGCCGCGAACTGAGAATCGACCCCACGAAACGCTTCGAGAAAGGCGCAAAGGATTTGGAAGCCGTACGCGTCTTCCTCGGACAGGATCAGCCGCTGCTGTGTCGGGTGGACGCCATTAGCGCGAACCCGGCAGGGCTGATAGTGACGCTCGGCGCGGGGATATCCCGCGACCAGGTCGCACGGATGAAAAATGCCGTTGTCGACGCGCCACCGCTGAAACGCGCGCGCGCGACCGCGGAGACGATGGCCGCTTCGGAATGGATCGGTCTGGAAGTGCTCGGGGTAGATGGTGCGCGCATCGGCAGGATTGCCGGTTGCATCGAAAGCCCTGCGCACGACATTTTGGAAATTGACGCGCCGGACGGCCAGCAATTGCTGTTGCCGGCGATTGAACAGACAGTTGAATCGATTGACCTGGATGCGGGACGCGTCCTTGTGCGGGACATTCGTCCGTACGTGATCTCCAATGCGGATTGACGTCATCACGCTGTTTCCGGAGCTGTTTGAAGCGCCGTTGCGTGTGAGCCTGCTGGGCAAAGCCATTGAAAAAGGCCTGCTCACCGTGGAATGTACAAATCCGCGCGATTTCACAACGGACAAGCACAAGACGGTAGACGATGCGCCGTTCGGCGGCGGCCCCGGCATGGTGATGAAGTGCGAGCCGCTGTTTGCTGCGGTGGAAAGCCTGCGCAGCGCCAATTCGTGCGAACGTGTGATTCTCATGTCGCCCAGAGGGAGACCGTTCACGCAGGCCGTGGCCCGCGAGCTCGCGCGACAACCCGACTTTGTTCTGGTTTGCGCCCGCTATGAAGGGGTTGACGAGCGCGTGAGTAACGCGTTGTGCACCGATGAGATATCGGTGGGCGATTATGTGCTCAGCGGAGGCGAACTCCCTGCATTGACGATCATCGAGGCAGTAAGCCGGATGGTCCCAGGCGTAATTGGTGATTTCGAATCCGTGGAAACGGATTCGTTCTACGACGGAATTCTCGGCGCGCCGCAGTACACGCGGCCCCAGGAGTTTCGCGGAATGGAAGTGCCCGCGGTATTGCGGGAAGGCAACCACGCGGCAATTCGCCGGTGGCGGCGAAAAGAGGCGCTCCGCGCAACGAAATCGCGGCGGCCCGATTTGCTTGCGGCGTGTTCCGACGAGGACCGCGCATTATTGAATGAAATTGAACGTGAAGAGCTAACCGATAGGAAGAACGAGTCATGACAGCGTTGGAAGAACTCAAGAAAGCACAGGCCAAGCCAACCGGCAAGATCCCACAGTTCGAGATTGGCGACACGGTCCGCGTGCATTTCCGGATTGTGGAAGGTGAAAAAGAGCGCATTCAGGTTTACGAAGGCGTGGTGATTGGAGATCGGAAGAGCGTCGTGT
>ERZ761609.3549-NODE-3549-length-10121-cov-70.705245_pt1 | contig 10121 bp, 14 predicted proteins | sample MGYA00511163_ERZ761609 | MGnify/ENA primary metagenome ERZ761609 (study PRJEB28899, sample SAMN02445070) | bioreactor sludge metagenome | biome: EBPR sludge | place: Australia: Brisbane, Thorneside Wastewater Treatment Plant | collected 2011-12-16 ... | reverse complement strand
AGCCCGCGACTCCGACCAATCGACTCCCTGCCGCGCCCGTCACACGAGACGTTGGGGAAGGCTAACAGCGGTGGTTGATTGATGTAACGCAAATCAAAGAGAGTGCTCCCCCCTGTGCTGCGCCCCCCACCCTGCCCCCTCCCCTGCGCCTGTTCGTACCTCACCTGCTAGGGGCGGGGACAGTATGGGGCAAGCAGGGGGATTTATCATTGACGGTAAAGTTGACCCACAGAATACCGAAGATCAATTTCATCAATGTGCATAACTTCCTTACCCCGAACCCACATAGGCATGGAGAGCATACGGGTAGGAGAGCCAAACATATGCTTGAGATCAACCTTGACACGGTTTGGAAGCCGATCAAAAAGTTTCCGAGTGAGAGGCTGAAAGCCATAGTCATAAGGGTTTACATCTGAAGCAATAGGTTCTTTTATTTCCGGGACAGATTTAAGAGATTCATCCTGTTTTATTTCCGGGACAGAAATAAGAATAGCTGGTTCATTGTCTCTTATTTCTGGGACAAGATTAAGAACGCACTGTTCTTTTATTTCCGGGACAGATTTAAGCGACATGACAGCGCCCGCCCGGTAAGTCTCGATTAGCTCCAAGACAGCATGTAGACAGCCGTCAGGAACTCTTACCCGTGTAGTAGGCTCTTGCGGCTTACGACCAACACCCTTCCCCGCCTTGGAAGCCTTGCCGCGCATGGATTTCTCACTCATTTGATACCTCTCTTATTTCCGGGACAGAAATAAGAATAGCATCCTCTCTTATTTTTGGGACAGATTTAAGACAGACGGTGTAAACTGCACAAATTCTGTTACCCCCGTATTACTAGCACGGGGGAAGCGCACGACTGGCAGACCGCAAAGACGGGTTTGCATGAGGTGATAGGGTAAAAGCAGGCATCCCTATCACCTCAGTGCAGAGTATATTTATTGTGCAGGCGTGAGTGAATTATGACCACTAAACAAAGCCCCCTCTCCAAGTGCCACCCAACGGAAACCGGAATAGATTTCCGATGGTTGACACTTGACGCTGAAAGACCACACGAACCCCAACAAGAGCTTCGAGGGGATGCGTTCAACATACTGGCTACCCTACGGAAAGGTCAACCGCGCACCCCTCAAGACAGACGTTAGCCAAAACCATGCAGTGTACTTTCATTGATAAAGAGACTAGTAATGAGTGAAAAACAAGATAAAGCTCCTGAACAAATAAGCGTTTGGGAAAAATGGAAAATAATTAGCACCAGTATTAGTGTATTACTTATTCCGATTGTAATCGCCTTTATTGCTAATATGTACTCCCAATCCATGAAAGATGCTGAACTAAAGATAAAATATCTTGACTTGGCTATTAAAATACTACAGGAAGAGCCTAAGCCAGAAAATGAAAATATTCGCACTTGGGCTGTAAAACTTATAAATGAACACTCAGAGGTTAAATTAAATGAATCCACTGAAAACGGACTTATTAAAGAATACAGATTAACAGTGCCGCTAGCTGCAATAGGGGTTCGTGGCTAAGCTAGTTGATTAATAGTAAATTACTTAAGAAAGGAATTAATTCATGAGATTTTTTACGATAAGCGCACTTATAATATTTGCTATTTCCTGTTCTGTATTGGCAAAAGAAAATTCCAAATTAGAAGTGTATAAATGCGAATATTTAGACCTTAGCAAAGATATTGCATTAATAACAGAAAAATGCCAAATCGAAGAAACAAAGAAAAATGGAAATTTCACATATATTCTTAGATGGACTTCAGGCTTTGAAGTGGTTATCGAACAAGTCAATAGTGATAGCGGATATTCTATATGGAAGATCAATAACGAACCAGGTGTCGGGATGTTGATTAATGATGATGACAACGAATATCTATACGAAAACATAGAACATATTAAAGGATTTACGCTTGATCTAAAACAATTTTTTAAAATAAAATTTAAGTCACTATGATCTTTAAAATATTTATCAATAAAAACAATAATTCCTATAAATTGGCTAACAAATGTGTCGACGACGGACGCGGTGACAGCCCGCGACTCCGACCAATCGACTCCCTGCCGCGCCCGTCACACGAGACGTTATAAAATACCACATCACGATATTATCCACGCACTGTTAAGAAATAAATCATGAAGCTTCTATCAGTAGAAATTGAAAATCTAAGATGTTATGAGAAAAAAGTTGAAATACCTTTTGATGACTTAACAACTTTTATTGGAAAAAATGATATTGGGAAGTCATCAATACTTGAAGCACTTGAAATATTTTTTAACAATACAGCAGTACAAATTTCCCCAGAAGATGTAAACATTTATACTGCAAACAATAATGTTATTATTACATGTGAATTCTCTGATCTTCCTGAGCACATAATATTAGACAGTGGTTACGAGACATCTTTGGCAGATGAGTTTCTACTTTCAACAAATAGAACATTAAAAATTAAAAAAATATTTGATTGCAGCAAGAAAAAACCAACTGCTGAAATATTTATACTAGCTGAGCATCCCACGTCAAAAGGTTTTGATAACTTGTTAGAGCTTAAAGAGAAAGAGCTTCAAGCAAGAGTAGATAAAGATAAATTAGACACTCCCAAAAAGGGAAACCCCTTAATGAGAAAAGCCATATGGAATAGCGCCGAAGATTTAGAAATAAGAAGCATTGAAATTCCAGTAAATCGCGCAAAAGAAGACTCAAAAAGAATATGGGATCAGATAGAGAAATATCTACCGATGTTTGCACTCTTTCAAAGTGACAGGAGTAGCAAAGATTCAGATGGGGAAGTTCAAGACCCTATGAAAGCAGCAGTCGCATTAGCAATTTCTGAAGTACAAGATGATATAGACAAAATTCAAAAGAAAGTGCAACAGCGAACCGAAGAAATAGCTAATAATACACATGAAGCCCTGAAAAAAATTGATAGCAAATTAGCTAATAAATTAAAGCCAGAATTTACTCCACCTACTCAAGCAAAATGGTCTGGACTTTTTTCTGTAAACTTAAATACTGACGGAATACCATTAAATAAAAGAGGAAGTGGTGTTAGAAGACTTGTGTTAGTCAGTTTTTTCAAAGCTGAGGCTGAAAGGTTACTTAAAACCGGAAATAAAAAAAGCATCATCTACGCTATCGAAGAACCAGAAACAGCTCAACATCCGAATAATCAAAAAATTTTACAAAAAGCATTTATGTCTCTTTCTGAAGAGAAAAACTGCCAAGTTATATTAACAACTCACAGCCCAGGTTTTGCTAGCGACCTTCCATCCGCAGGCATACGTTTTGTGACAAGGGATGATAATGAAAAGCCTGAAGTCAAAAATGGTATAGATGTTTTGAAAGATGTTTCTCACACACTTGGAGTAACGCCAGACAGCAGAGTTAAGGCACTTTGTTGTGTTGAAGGGCCTACAGATGTTCTTGCCTTAAAAGCATTAAGCAGTGCCATTTATAAAGAAGACCCTACTCTCATAGATTTACAAAATGATGAACGCATTGCATTTATAGTATTAGGTGGTGGAACTTTAGAACATTGGGTTAATCAAAACTATCTTAAATCGCTTGGCAAACCAGAAATTCATATTTACGATGCCGATGTTCCAAAATACAAAAAAAGTGCAGAAGAAGTAAATAACAGAAATGATAAATCTTGTGCTTTCATAACTCAGAAGCATGAAATTGAAAGTTATCTTCATAAGGATGCAATAAAGGCTGCTTTTGGTGTTGAAATTGAGGTAACGGATCACCCTAATACTGATGGCAAAGCAACACCTAAAGTTTTCTCTGAAGTATTTTCTAAGTTACGTGGATTTGATGGCATTATGAATGACACAAAAGCCAAATCAAAATTAGCAAATGAAGCTTTTCCTAGAATGACAGCCCAAATGATTAATGAACGCGATCCTAATGGCGAAATAAAGAATTGGTTGCGCACAATGCTTAGGATCATAGACTGAACGTTAGTGTTTATCTCTATTAAAAAGAAATTAATATTAGTTATAACGAGTGTGTCGACGACGGACGCGGTGACAGCCCGCGACTCCGACCAATCGACTCCCTGCCGCGCCCGTCACACATGACGTTAGCTTATCAACTCACTGAATAATTTTCATGACACTTTTAAAAAGATTAAAAATAATATTTAAAAAAACTATAATCCCAATATTAATACTGGCGTTGGCATATGTAGGGCACATTAACGATGTACTTGACTTATATAAAAATCATCTCGAACAAACACGTGCTGAAGATAATTTATCACTCTTAAATACTGGAGTTTCAATTCAACATATTAAAGAAGTATTTGGTTCACCTATAGTAGAAAACCATGATGACGAAGCCAAGCTTAATGAGTACATTTATTCATTCAAAAACTTTTATTTACAAATCATATATAATAAGGCGAATACAGTTATATTCTATTCCGTTACATCAAAAAATGCGGATTTTCGACCTATTATACCTGTCGTCGATGAAAGATTAGGAGAAACCTTCATGAAAATATCTGATGTTTCAAGTGAAAATAGTGGAAACTTAAGTGCAAAATTTTTCTCGTATCATGAAAAAATCTATCTAGGTTATCCTGGCAATTATCGAAATTACTATCTTGCATACAATCCATCTGGCATTGACTATAATAATAGCATAGAATCTATTTCATCCGAAGATATTTTCAAAATTTCCGAGTCCTTCAAGAAACCACTTAAAGATGATTTATTAAAAAGATTTAGAACTATAGCCATACCTAATACATATGGAGTTGGAGGAATAAATAATGAAGAAGAAAAGGCATTAGCAAAACACTTTGAAATTGGAATTGACTATTATATATCTAATGATATTCCAGAGATTAATCAATAAAGCTAACAATTCATTCGACGACGGACGCGGTGACAGCCCGCGATTCTTAATGGCTTACTCCCCGCCGCGCCCGTCAATTCAGACGTTGGCATAATTTGGCACTCACGATACAATCATTATTCAACTAATTAATTTTTAATAATCAATAATTTATGTATTTTTATCTTCGCCCCTAAAGAATAGTGTACATCTGTACAAATCAGGAAATTACGTCTATAGTGGTACATATGTACTTAAAGATTGAGACGACATGGACATCACGATAGACACATCTGCACTGATTGCAGTCATTGGCAATGAGAAGACAAAAGACAGAATTATAGAGATAACAATTGGGGCATCATTAGCTGCACCTATTTCTGTGCATTGGGAGATCGGCAACGCTTTTTCAGCCATGTTCAAAAGAAGAATGATTGATTTAGCAGAAGCAGAAAAAGCATTAAAAATTTACAAATCAATCCCCATACAGTTTATAGATGTACCGCTAGAACGTACTCTGCATATAACGAAGAATTTTAATATTTATGCTTATGATGCTTATCTCATTCAATGTGCTGAACTAACGAGCAGTCCATTACTTACTTTAGATAAGAACTTAATAAATGTTGCCAAACAAATGGGCATTACAGTATTGGAGGTGACAGATGAGACAATATAATTTTAGCGAAGCCAGAAAAAACTTTGCATCAGTACTTGAGACAGCAAAACAAGAAGGGATTATTTGTATTTATAAACGCAACGGGGAGGCATATTACCTTACGCCAGCAAAAGTCAAAAAATCCCCTTTAGATGTTGAAGGGATAGATTTGCGTCTTTCAAGCAGCCAGATCATGTCTATTGTGAGAGAGAGTAGAGAAAGAACATATTTTTAGCCAACAAGTTGCTCGACGACGGACGCGGTGACAGCCCGCGACTCCGCACAATTTACTCCCCGCCGCGCCCGTCAGCTATGACGTTGGCGGGGGCTATTACAAATAAGCGTTTCCAGATTCAAATACCGATTAAAGATGATTTCATGGTGCGCTAACGCTAGGGCTTTCAAGGTGATAAATTGACCATTTATAAATCAAATACTTACGTTTGATTGTGACTGCTTTTTATACTGTCATTGCTTCGATGTTTGCTTCAAATGAAACTGTAGTTCGCAGCTAAAATCAAGAAATCAGGTACTTGCAGAGGTCAAATGGTGGTGATTAATTCTTCACCTTGAAACCCCTAGCTCTAACGCTGGAAAAGCCGTGCCAGATTCAACAACCGACAATATTGGGTTTGGCAGCCGCGCTGATGCGCGGGAAAAAGCGGCCAAGCTCCATTCATTGATACTGATGGTTCATCTTGCCGCGTAGACACGCGGTGAAATAATATCCTAACACTCAAATGATTGATTTATTGGTGTTTCATCCAGCTTCATCGTGCCGCGTCCACGACGCGGTGAATCAGAACCTTCACGTCAACCGTTGGTCTTGCCGCGCCCAAGCGCGGTGATCTGCCGTGCCAGGTTCTTCTTTGATACTGATGGTTCATCGTGCCGCGTAGACACGCGGTGATCCAAAAGTGCCAACCCAACCGCTGAAAAAATGAAATGGTTGCCCAATTTGAGACAACACCAAGCCCCAAAAACCGAAAATGGGGTCTGTGTGCCGCGCCCAAGCGCGGTGAACCAGCGTGCCAAACCCAACAAGAGAGCGTGCCAGATTGACAAACCGTTGGTGCATTCATGATTTCAAATGATGCGCCAACAAGTGTGTCGACGACGGACGCGGTGATAGCCCGCGACTCCGACCAATCGACTCCCCGCCGCGCCCGTCACGCGAGACGTTATGCATACAAGGAATGAGCATTGGATTTCAGTAAACTATCATTTGAAGAGCTTGACCAACATGCAATGGAGAAACTAGTCTTCGACGAAGAAGAAATGTCATCGATTCTTAAAAGTCACATTTTCATAGAAAAAATATTAGAAACAGTTCTTTCGAAAAATTTACCAAAACCAGATGCGCTATTTAAGCGTACAAGAACATTTGAATTAAAGTTTGACTTAGCATTAGCAATGGGTCTGATAGATTCAAAATACTACTCTGCATTCAAAGCGCTCAACAAAATTAGAAATAACTATGCCCATAAGCATGATTATAAAGTCACAGTTGAAGAATTAAGTGGATTAAAATTCGATTGGGTAGAAGTCCAAGACAAAGCATTTGCTAGCGCATCCACTAAAGGTGCGGGGGAAGCCGCAAGAATTGCCACAATTTTTCTATGCTGGCAAAGTATCCATCTAATAAGTGAACCGAGTGTACAATGATCATATTAAGTCCATAAGCCCAATACATCTAAAACAGAATCAATCCAAATGAAACCAGAAATAATTGCATTAATCATAAGTACTGTTTCGATATTAATTGCGGGAATCTCTCTTTTCTTCGCATGGAGAAAACTTACAGAAACACATGAGTGGAACAGAAGAAAAAGCACTGATGATGCTCTAAGATTTCTTGTATCAGGAGATTATCAAAAATTAACTGATGAATTTCATAAAATAATACCTTTTGAAGAATGGACAAAAACTGATACTACTTATCAAGATATATGCCAAACATTGAATGATGAAGAGCGCATTTTAATAACAAAATATTCTTGGGATTTATTAAATATATTTGAGGCTTTATGCATAGGCATAAAAAATAACATTCTTGATGAAGATATATGTTATGACTACCTTGCTTTCATTCTTCCCAGATTTTTCCATTGGAGTCAGCATTTTATCCAAGAAAGAAGAACAATATCAGGAGAACTTCGTCTTTACTTAGAACTTGAGACTATTGCTAATAAATGGTCAAAAAGAAAAAAAGAACAAGATGCCAATGCTAGACAATCCCTACAAATCAAAGGCAAATCAAAACTATAAAAGCATAACGAGTGTGTCGACGACGGACGCGGTTACAGACCGCGACTTCGCACAATTTACTCCCCGCCGCGCCCGTCACACGAGACGTTGGCGGGGGTTATTACCGATAAATGTCGCCAGATTGAGAGAGCGCAAAAAGTTGGTTCTTCCCTTGGCGACAAAGTGCGGTGGCTACGTTCATTTGCCTGAATTGGTGGTTGCCCAACCTTCACTGTGCGCTGATGCGTGACAGACAACACCAACTTGAGCGACCGAAAATAGAACAATTGTCCCTTGCTGACAAAAAAGGTGGTCATGTTCATTTGCCATGATTGGTGGTTGCCCAATCTCTACAGTGCGCTGATGCGTGGTAAGCCGTGCTAAATTTGAACACCGAAATAATGGGATGATCCTTTACATCCGTATCTGTTCGGATACAATCAACCTATGAACATCATCCTCAAGTCAGACAAGTTTGATGATTGGTTATCCAATCTGAGAGACAAAAAAGCAAAAGCCAAGATTGCTTTACGGCTTGGGCGTGCTGAACAAGGCAATTTTGGTGATTGTGAACCTGTCGGCGAGGGTGTGTCTGAGATGCGCATCCATTACGGCCCCGGCTACCGTCTTTATTTCACCCGGCGTGGTGAGGTCGTTTATTTGTTGTTATTGGGTGGGGACAAGTCGACCCAACAAGCTGACATCAAGAGAGCCATAGAGATGGCTAACAATCTGCCCAAGGAACCAACGCCATGACAAAATTTACCCCATTTGATGCGGCTGATTATCTTGACGATGAAGAGACTATCGCTGCTTATTTATCCGAGGCACTTGAAGACCCTGACCCTGATACATTCCTGATGGCTGTCAGAACCGTTGCCCGTGCCCGTGGCATGGCACAATTGGCTAAAGATTCAGGGCTTGGTCGGGAGAGTCTCTATAAAGCCCTGACCCCAGGAGCTAAACCCCGTTATGACACGATGATGAGGGTGATTCGTGCACTTGGGGTCAAATTACACGCTGAAGCCGCTTAAAAATAAATTAATGCGCCAACAAGTGTGTCGACGACGGACGCGGTGACAGCCCGCGACTCCGACCAATCGACTCCCCGCCGCGCCCGTCACACGAGACGTTGGCGGGGGCTCTTACAAATAATCGTCGCCAGATTGATAGGTTGATAAAACATGGGTTTGTCATGCGCTAACGCGGTAAATGCCGTGCCAGATTCAACAACCGACAATATTGGGTTTGGCAGCCGCGCTGATGCGCGGGAAAAAGCGTGCCAAGCTCCATTCATTGATACTGATGGTTCATCTTGCCGCGTAGACACGCGGTAAAATAATATCCTGACATTCAAATGGTTGATTTATTGGTATTTCATCCAGCTTCATCGTGCCGCGTCCACGACGCGGTGAACCAGAGTCTTCACGTCCACCGTTGGTCTTGCCGCGCCCAAGCGCGGTGGTCTGTCGTGCCAGGTTCTTCTTTGATGCTGATAGTTCATCGTGCCGCGTAGACACGCGGTGATCCAAAAGTGCCAACCCAACCGCCGAAAAAATGGAATGGTTGCCCAATTTGAGACAACACCAAGCCCCAAAAACCGAAAATGGGGTTTGTGTGCCGCGCCCAAGCGCGGTGAACCAGCGTGCCAAACCCAACAAGAGAGCGTGCCAGATTGACAAACCGTTGGTGCATTCATGATTTCAAATGATGCGCCAACAAGTGTGTCGACGACGGACGCGGTGATAGCCCGCGACTCCGACCAACCGACTCCCTGCCGCGCCCGTCACACGAGACGTTGGCGGGGGCTATTACAAATAAGCGTTTCCAGATTCAAAGACCGATTAAAGATGATTTCATGGTGTGCTAACGCGGGAAAAGCCGTGCCACGCCCTATTCTTTGATGCTGCTGGCTCATCGTGCCGCGTAGACACGCGGTGAAACATAACCTGACTTTCAAATGCTTGATTTATTGGTGTTTCATCCAGCTTCATCTTGCCGCGTCCACGACGCGGTGAGCCAGAGCCTTCACGTCCACCGTTGGTCTTGCCGCGCCCAAGCGCGGTGGTCTGCCGTGCCAGGTTCTTCTTTGATGCTGATAGTTCATCGTGCCGCGTAGACACGCGGTGAACCAAAAGTGCCAACCCAACCGCCGAAAAAATGGAATGGTTGCCCAATTTGAGACAACACCAAGCCCCAAAAACCGAAAATGGGGTTTGTGTGCCGCGCCCAAGCGCGGTGAACCAGCGTGCCAAACCCAACAAGAGAGCGTGCCAGATTGACAAACCGTTGGTGCATTCATGATTTCAAATGATGCGCCAACAAGTGTGTCGACGACGGACGCGGTGACAGCCCGCGACTCCGACCA
>ERZ761609.3548-NODE-3548-length-10126-cov-25.564989_pt1 | contig 10126 bp, 10 predicted proteins | sample MGYA00511163_ERZ761609 | MGnify/ENA primary metagenome ERZ761609 (study PRJEB28899, sample SAMN02445070) | bioreactor sludge metagenome | biome: EBPR sludge | place: Australia: Brisbane, Thorneside Wastewater Treatment Plant | collected 2011-12-16 ... | reverse complement strand
TAGGCCAGGGCCTTGCCGCCGAATTTGCGCACCCGCTTGTCGCCCAGCAGGAGTCCCAGCACGCCGCCGGCGAGCATGCCGGTGCCGAAGTTTGCGTAGCTGGGCCTGGCGGGCGCGCCGGTATCGGCACGGCTGCCCAGGGTTTCCGACAGCATGGACTGGCCGGAACTCAGCAATTGGTCGAGCAGGTTTTTTGCATTCATGGCGGGAGATCATCAACACGACAGGGTCGTTGGCAGACCTGCCGCAGCGGCGCGAAGTTCCGTGCGCGCTTCAGTCGGCCCTGGGCGGCCGCTTGTCGAGTTTCCGCTGCAGGGTGCGGCGGTGCATTTTCAGGGCGCGCGCGGTGGCCGAGATGTTGCCGTCGTGCTCGTTCAGCACTTTCTGGATGTGCTCCCATTCCAGCCGGGCCACCGACGGCGGCTCGGGGCTGACTTCCAGCGCCGCATCGTCGGGCCGGTCGCGCAGCAGCGCGGCGAGGATTTCGTCGGCATCCGCCGGCTTGGCCAGGTAATGCCGGGCGCCCAGCCGTACCGCCGCGACCGCGGTGGCGATGCTGGCATAGCCGGTGAGCACGACGATGGCGGGAGCGGGGGTGCGCGCGGCAAGCTGCGAAACGACTTTCAGCCCCGAGTCGCCGGGCAGTTTCAGATCGACGATCGCATGGCTGGGGGCGAACGCTTCCGCGGCGGCCTCGGCTGCAATGGCATCGTGCGCCATGGCGACGTCGAAGCCGCGCTTGCCCATGGCGCGCGACAAGGCGGCGGCAAAATCGGCATCGTCCTCGACGATCAGAAGTCTCATGCTCATGTCGTTTGATCCCAGGGTAGCGTGATGCGCACGCGGGTGCCGCCGCCATCGCGCTCGGCGAGGATGAGCGCGCCGCCGAGCCGTTCCAGCGTGGCGTGGGTGAGCGCCAGCCCCATGCCCCAGCCGCGCCCCGGCTTGTTGCTGAACTGCACGCGCCCGGCCTGCGCCTTGTGTTCGGGGGAAAAGCCCGGGCCGCGGTCGGCGATGTCGATCACCAGCACGCCGCCGTCCGTTTCTGCGCTGAATTCGACCGCGCCGGGCGAGGCGTCGGCCGCATTGTTCAGCACATTCAGGATCGCCTGTTCGAGCCCGTCGGGCGGGCTGAAGCTGCGGCCGATGGACGGCAGCGCGCCCAGCAGCTGCGCGTCCGGGCGCAGCACTTGCCAGCGCTCGATCAGCGCGGCAAGCCAGGCGTCGAGCGGCTGCGCCGCCGGCGTGCTGTCCTGCGCGCGGGCGGCGAGCTGGGTGAGGATGCGCTTGCACGCCTGCGCCTGCCGTTCGAGCAGGCGGCAGTCGTTGCCGATGTCGGGGTCGTTGGCGAACTCGCTGGCGAGTTCGTGCGCGGTGGTCTGGATGGTGGCGAGCGGGGTGGCGAGTTCGTGTGCCGCCAGCGCGGCCTGGGTGCCGAGCGCAACGATGCGTTCGTCGCGCAGCTGCTTTTCGCGCAGGGCGGACAGTTCCTGGTCGCGTGCGCGCAGCCCGGCGTGCATGCGGGTGACGAAAAACGCGATCAAGCCCGCGCTGACGAGGAAATTGAACCACATGCCGCCGAGGTGCATGCCGTGGGCTGCAACCGGATCGGAGATCGCCAGCGGCTGGTAAAAAAACAGCAGCAGCGTATAGAACCCGCCCGCCACCGCCGCCAGCAGCCATACCCAGCGCGGACGCAGGCTGATGGCGGCGATGACGATCGGCACCAGCATCAGCGAGACGAAGGGATTGGTGGCGCCGCCGCTGAAGTACAGCAGCATCGCGAACATGGAAAGGTCGGCCAGCAGATGCGCCAGAAACTCCATCTGGGTGGCGGGAATGTCCTGCCGCAGCCGCCAGGCGGTGGCCACAACGAACAGCCCCATCAGCGCCAGCACCGAACCCATCGGCAGGAGCGGCACCGGGATGTGGCTGCCCCAGTGCAGCCAGGCGATGCCCGCCGCCCAGCCGGCGAGCAGCGATGCGCGCACCGCCAGCAGCCGCCCCAACAGGGCATGCGCGGGCAGCGTGGACGACAGCGTGAAATCGGTTGCGGACGGCATGGCGGCATTGTAAGCCGTGCATTGCGATGCGCCGCGGGGTGCGACAATTTGTCCGCTTGCGCGCGGGCAGACCGCGCGCCGGGCCGTGGCGTATCGACCCATGCATTGCTGTCCGTGCGGCGGCATTTTGTGGCATGGCCGGGTGCCCTGCGACGATATGCCACATTCCTCGGACGCGCCTTGAACAGGACAATCAAGTCTCCTTTGTCTGTTTTCGGAGCCTTATCGTTATGCCGAGTCCGGTTTTCGCCCCCCGTCTGCTGTCTGTCCTGATTGCCGCCAGCCTGCTGCCTGTTGGCGCCAGCGCCGCTGAAACGGTGTTGCCCGCCGTCGAGGTGTCGGGCACGCGCGAGGGGGCCGCGCCCTTCGCCGCCGGGGTCGAGAGTCTGCCGACGCTGCGCGCCACGTCCAGCGACACGGCGAGCCTGCTCAGGGACGCCCCCGGGGTGAGCCTGTACGGCGGCGGCGGCGTGTCCAGCCTGCCCGCGATCCACGGCCTGGCGGACGACCGCCTGCGCATCAAGGTCGACGGCATGGACCTGATTGCGGCCTGCCCCAACCACATGAACCCGGCGCTGTCGTACCTGGATCCGTCGCAGGTCGAATCGATCAAGGTGTATGCGGGCATCGCGCCGGTGAGCGTCGGCGGCGACAGCATCGGCGGCTCGATCGTCGCGGAATCCACCGTCCCCGAGTTCGCCGCGCCGGGCCAGGACAGCCTCGTCAAGGGCGAGGCCGGCGTCTACTACCGCAGCAACGGCAACGCCCGCGGCGGCAACCTCGCGGCCACCTACGCGACCGAGCAATTCAACCTTTCCTACAGCGGCGCCATCGCCCGATCGGACAACTACGACGCCGGCGGCAACTTCAAGGACAGGCTCTTCGTCGCGGGAACGCCCGCCGGCTTCACCGGTCGCCCGGGCCACACCCTGCCGGCCGACGAAGTCGGCTCGACCGCCTACGACACCCGCAATCACACGCTGGGGATGGCGTTCCGCGGCGGCGCCCACCTGGTCGAGGTCAAGTTCGGCCTGCAGGATCTGCCCGAGCAGCTGTGGCCGAACCAGCGCATGGACATGCTCGGCAACGACCAGAAGCGGGTGAACCTGCGCTACCTCGGCGACCTCGCCTGGGGCAAGCTGGAGGCGCGCGTCTACCACGAGGATGTCGAGCACTTCATGGACTTCGGCGCCGACAAGAAGTACTGGTATCTGCAGGGAACCCCCACTTATGCCGGCGCTCCCTGCGGCGGCCCCAGCGCCGCCTGCGCCGCCGGCATGCCGATGCAAACGGCGAGCACCAACACCGGGGCCGTCGTCAAGGCCGATATCGACCTGACGCCGCAGGATCTGCTGCGCGTCGGCGCCGAATACCAGCGCTACCGGCTCGACGACTGGTGGCCGGCTTCCGGCGCGGGCATGTGGCCGAATTCTTTCATCAACGTCAACGACGGCGAGCGCGATCGCGCGGCGCTGTTCGGCGAGTGGGAGAAGCAGCACAGCGCGCAGTGGATGACGCTCGCCGGCGTGCGCTTCGAGCGGGTGAGCATGGACGCCGGCGACGTGCATGGCTACAAGACGGTTGCCCCGGACTCGGGCAACCAGTTGCGCGACAGCGCCGCGTTCAACGCCCAGGATCACTCGAAGACCGACAACAACTGGGACATGACCGTTCTGGCGCGCTACACGCCCGACGCCACGCGCGACATCGAGTTCGGCTTCGCCCACAAGACGCGCTCGCCCAACCTGCACGAGCGCTACACCTGGTCGACCTGGCAGATGGCGGCGCTGATGGTCAACTGGGCCGGCGACGGCAATGGCTACATCGGCAACCTCGGCCTGGAGCCGGAAAAAGCCAACACCGTGTCCGCCACCTTCGACTGGCACGCGGCCGATCGCAGATGGGAATTCAAGGCCACGCCCTACTACACCTACGTCACCGACTACGTCGACGCGGTGCAGTGGGATGCTGCGACCAACGCGCCGCGTGCGGCGCTGCAGACCGGCCAGTACACGGTGCTCAAGTTCGTCAACCAGTCGGCGCGCCTCTACGGCGTCGACCTGTCGGGCAGGATGCCGCTGGCGAAGAACGGCATGGGCGAGTTCGGGCTCAAGGGGCTGTTGAACTACACCCGCGGCGAGAACCGCGACACCGGCGACGGGCTTTACAACATCATGCCGCTCAACGCCAAGCTCGCGCTGACCCAGAAGCGGGGCGGCTGGAACAACGCCGCCGAACTGGTGATGGTCGGCCGCAAGGACGACGTGTCCGCGATGCGCAACGAAATGGAAACCCCCGGCTACGCGCTGGTCAACCTGCGCGGCAGCCATTCGTGGAAGAAGCTGCGCGTCGACTTCGGTGTGGAGAACGTGTTCGACCGGCTCTACTACCATCCGCTCGGCGGCGCCTATATCGGCCAGGGCACGACGATGACCAGCCAGGCGGTCGCGACCGTGCCGCAATGGGGCACCCCGGTTCCCGGCATGGGCCGTTCGATCTACACTGCGCTCAATGTCCAGTTCTGAGGGCTCCACTTCGAGGAGAAACGGATGAAAGCCTTGCTTGCCGCCGCATTCCTGGCCAGCGCCGCCAGCCTGCCCGCCGGGGCCGCCAATATCGGCGTGACCGACGCGTGGGTGCGCGCCACCATGCCGGGGCAGCCGGTCAGCGGCGCCTACATGCAGATCCAGGCCGATGCCGACGCGAAGTTGATCGGCGCATCCAGCCCGGCGGTGCCGCGGGTGGAAGTGCACGAAATGAAAATGGACGGCGGCGTGATGCGCATGCGCGAAGTGAAGGCGATCGACCTGCTGCAAGGCAAGACCGTTGCGCTCAAGCCCGGCGGCTTCCACATCATGCTGATGAACCTGGAAAAACCGATTGCGGCCGGCGACGTCGTTCCGCTCACCCTGGTGGTGGAGTCCGGCGGCAAGCGGCAAACGGTGGAGGTGAATGCGGTCGCCCGCGCCGCTCGCATGGGCGGCGCGGCGCATCAGCATCGCTGAGGCCGCGCGTTCGCCCAGCGGCTGGCCGCGCTGAAGGCCGTTCGGCCCGAAGCCCGGCACGCCCCATTCCGATCCGCAATGCGCATCGCGCATGCCGGTCAGTCCACGCAGGTTCCCGCAATGGCGCCGCGTGCGCGCAGGTCCGCCAATAACGCTGCGCCGGCCTGCAGGATGAGCGCCGGGTCGGGATGGCGGCTTTCGGCGGCGAGGCTTGCCAGCGCGGCACGCCCGCTCAGCGTGCCGGGCTCCAGCAGGGCCAGCAGGCGCGCGGTGAACGCGTTGATTTCGCTGAACTGCACCCGGTCGGCCGCGTCGCGGAACACCAGCAGCCAGGTTTCGGCAGGCTGAATCTTGCGGCGCGGGGCGATCCGGTGCACCGGCCAGTCGTAGCGCAGATTGGCCGACACCGGATTCAGCACGGGGATGCCGTCGAGCAGATCGCCTTGCGCATCGACGCCGCAGGCGATGCCGCGATTCGATACCGACAACACCAGTTCGATCCATTCGTAATGGGCCAACGCCAGGGTGAAAGGCGGATAGCCTTGCGCCGGGGTCCATTCGTTCTGCAGGAACTGCACAAACTCGTCCGGGATCTGCCGGAAGTAGGGCGTGCGGCTGCGGTGCGTGCTGAAGAAAGCGCGCACCAGCCGGGTCCATTTGCGGGTGCCGAGCACCTGCCGCAGCACCGGGAAGCAGGAAAGCAAAAAGCTCTCGACGTTGTTGAACAGGATTGCGTTGTAAACCTTCATGCGCCGCGCCGCGACGCCGGCCGGGCGCGGATGCGCCTGCGGGTCGCGGATGTGCGCGGCGAAGGCGAGCTGATAGCGCTGGAATTCAGGAAGCGCGGACGGTTCGCTCATGGGCCTGGTGCGCGGCCTGGATGCGGGCGATGCGTTCGACCTCGCGCGTCAGTTCGGCCAGCGGCGGAATGTTGAAGTCGCGTTCCAGCAGCGTGGGGGCGACGCCGTGGATACGGTAGGTTGCATCGAGCAGCGCCCATACCGGGTCGATCACGGCGGCGCCGTGCGTGTCGATCAGCAGATCGTCCGCTTCCCGGTAATGCCCCGCCATGTGCATGTAGACGATGCGTCCGGCAGGCAGGGCGCGGATGAATTCGAGCGGGTCGTAGCGGTGGTTGACGCTGTTGACATAGACGTTGTTGACGTCCAGATGCAGGTCGCAGTCGGCTTCGAGCAGCACCGCGCGGATGAAGCTCGCCTCGTCCATGTCGGCGATCGGCGCGGCGGTGTAGAACGACGCGTTCTCGATGGCGATGCGGCGTTCCAGGATGTCCTGCGCGCGGCGGATGCGCGCGGCGACGTATTTCACCGCCTCCTCCGTGAAGGGGATCGGCAGCAGGTCGTACAGATGCCCGTCGTCCGAGCAGTACGACAGGTGTTCGGTATATAGCCGGATGCCGTGCGCATCCATGAACTGCCGCGTTTTATGCAGCAGCAGCTCATCGAGCGGAGCCGGGCCGCCGAGCGACAGCGACAGGCCGTGGCAGACGAACGGATAGCGTTCGGTAAAGCCGCGCAAATCGCGGCCATGCGCGCCACCCAGGTCGATCCAGTTTTCCGGAGCGAGTTCGAAGAAATCGATGGCGGCGGGAACCCGGGTTTTCAGTGCGGCAATGAGCTCGCGCCGGAAGCCCAGCCCCGCGCCGGCAAGGCGCAGGGAATTCACGGCAGGCCTGTGATTATTTCGTCATGGTGCCGCGCTTGCCTGCACCGCATTTCCCCTCCCCTGCCTTCATGCCACCGCATTTGCCATCCATCATCTTGGCCATTTCATCCTTGTCGATGAAGCCATCCTTGTTGGCATCCTTCATGTCGAACATGGCTTCATGCTGCTTGATGAACTCTTCCTTGCTGACCTTGCCGTCCTGATTGGTATCGGCCATGCAGTTTTTGTCGCCCTTGCCGGCGTTCGCCATGGCGGCGCCACACTTGCCCGCACCGCATTTGCCTTCGCCCATTTTCCCGGCTTGAGCAAGCATGTAGCCCTTGTCCAGGGACTGCATGGCGAAAGGGTTCTCGGCCGCGGAGGCGATGGGTGCTGTCCCAAGGGCGGCGGCAAATGCGGAACCAATAGCGAGGGAAATCAGGGGTTTTTTGCTGGACATAGTGTTCTCTCTAATAACGGTTCAAATGAACGCACAACAACATAATGCACCGGAAATCCGGTGGTTTTTATTGCAGGAAACCCATGGGCCGGGTTTCTTTTGCAATTCTCTTTCGATGCACTGTCGGAGTCGAACTCCGGTGCAGTATTGCCTGCCGTTGTTCCGTTTCGGAACGGACGAAACATTCCCGGAACGGCGCGCATGCCGGCCGCAGCCCTGGCGGACGGCCGTTCCAGCCGGGTGGCCGGCAAACGGTAGTCGTTCGTCCACGACCGGTGATGCAAGTTCCGTACTCCCTGTACGCCGGCTCCATTTTACGTCGCCCCGCCTTCAATGCGCCGATGAATGTTCGTTCCCGGCATTGCACGCTATGCGGACATTCCGCCACAAGCGCACGCAGCGGCAAGCCGGGCTCTTGAAATAAAGGTGGAGCGCCCCAGATCGGTTTTATCCGAAGTGTTTGTCAACCTGAAGGAGGACACCATGGCCAATATCACCCGTTATGACCCGTTTGAAGTAGCCGATCCGCTGGACACCCTGTTCCGCGGTTTTTTCCGTCCGGTGCAGATGGGCAAGGAGGCGCCGCAAATCCGCCTGGACGTGAAAGAGGATGAAAAAAGCTATGCCGTTCATGCCGATATTCCGGGCGTGGCCAAGGATGACATCCAGGTCACAATCGACGGCAACACCGTGGCGATCAGCGCCGAGGTGAAGAAAAACACCGAACAGAAGGATGGCGAGAAAGTGCTGCGCCGCGAACGTTATTTCGGCCGCGTCGGCCGCAGCTTCGCGCTGGAACACGAGGTGGACGAAGCTGCCGCCACCGCCCGTTACCAGGACGGTGTGCTGCAACTGGTGCTGCCGAAGAAGGTCGCGACTGCGGCCAAGCGGCTGGCGGTGCAGTAAACGCAGCGCTGCGCGGTAGAAAAGGCGGCTTCGCGCCGCCTTTTCTATTGGCGTAGAATCCGCCCAAACCCAATCCGGAGCCGCCATGACCTCCCCCCATACCGCCGCCGAGAAGGCGCACATCCTGTCCGAGGCGCTGCCCTACATCCAGCGCTTCTACGACAAGACCATCGTCATCAAATACGGCGGCAACGCCATGACCGAACGCCATCTGATGGAGGCCTTCGCCAAGGACGTGGTGCTGCTGAAGCTGGTGGGGATGAACCCGGTGGTGGTGCACGGCGGCGGGCCGCAGATCGCCGGGCTTTTGCAGCGGATCGGCAAGCAGAGCGAATTCATCCAGGGCATGCGGGTGACCGACGAGGAAACCCTCGACGTGGTGGAAATGGTGCTCGGCGGCCTGGTCAACCAGGACATCGTCACCCTGATCAACAAGCACGGCGGCAGCGCGGTGGGGCTCACCGGCAAGGACGGCAATTTCATCCACGCCAAGAAGATGCTGGTGCGGAGCAAGGACAAGGCCGACGAGATGCTCGACATCGGCCAGGTCGGCGAGATCACCCGCATCGATCCCGCGATCATCCAGGTGCTCGACGCGCGCGACTTCATCCCGGTGGTGGCGCCGCTCGGCGCCGACGCCGCGGGCAACGCCTACAACATCAACGCCGACGTCGCGGCGGGCAAGATCGCCGGCGCGCTGCAGGCGGAAAAGGTCATTTTCATGACCAACACGCCGGGCGTGCTCGACAAGCAGATGCAGCTGCTGACCGGGCTGACACCGCGCGAGGTCGACGAGCTGATCGCCGACGGCACCATTTCCGGCGGCATGATTCCCAAGGTCGGCTACGCCGTCGATGCAGTCAACAGCGGGGTGAAGAGCGCGCACATCATCGACGGCCGCGTCGAGCATGCGCTGCTGCTGGAAGTGCTGACGCCGGAAGGCGTCGGCACCCTGATCAAGCGGAGCTGAGCGACATGCGCTACTGGCTGATGAAATCCGAACCGTCCGACGTCAGCATCGACGACCTCGCCGCCATGCCCGGGCAAAGCGTCGCCTGGTACGGCGTGCGCAATTACCAGGCGCGCAATTTCATGCGCGACCAGATGAGGCCCGGCGACAAGGTGCTGTTCTACCATTCGTCGTGCGCCGAGCCGGGCATCGCCGGGCTGGCCGAGGTCAGCGTGCCGGCGTATCCCGACGCCACCCAGTTCGATCCGCAGAACACGTATTTCGATCCCAAGGCGACGCCGGAAACGCCGCGCTGGTTCAACGTCGACGTCAGGCTGGTGAAGAAGACGCGGCTGATGCCGCTAAGGGAAATCCGCGGCTATCCCGAGCTCGCCAATATGCGCATCCTGCAGAAAGGCAACCGCCTGTCGATCACGCCGGTCGACCCGGCCGAGTACAGCTTCATCGTCAAGCGCCTGTGATCGCCGACCCTGCGCTGCTGGCGGCCTACGGCGGGCTGGGGCTGGTGGTCGGCTTCGTCGCCGGCCTGCTCGGCGTCGGCGGCGGCCTCATCATCGTGCCGGTACTGATTTTTCTGCTACACGCGCAGGAGCTGGCTGCCGGCATGGAGCCTCAACTGGCGCTCGGTACTTCGCTCGCCTCGATCCTGTTCACCTCGCTGTCCAGCGTGCGCGCGCACCATCGCCACGGCGCGGTCGTCTGGCCGCTGCTGTGGCGCATCGCACCCGGCATCGTGCTCGGCACGCTGGCCGGTGCGGTGCTGGCGGCGCAGATGCCGGCGATGCTGCTGAAGCTGTTTTTCACCGCCTTCCTGTTCTATGCCGCCATCCAGATGTGGCTGGACTTCAAGCCGGCGCCGCATCGCGGCCTGCCGGGGCAGGCCGGGACGACGCTGGCGGGCGGCGTGATCGGCGCGGTATCGAGCTGGGTCGGCATCGGCGGCGGCACCCTGTCGGTGCCCTTCATGCTGTGGCACAACGTCCCGCTGCACCGGGCGATCGCCACCTCCGCGGCGATCGGCTTTCCGATCGCCATCGCCGGCGCGGCCGGCTACGTG
>ERZ761609.3547-NODE-3547-length-10129-cov-5.453445_pt1 | contig 10129 bp, 8 predicted proteins | sample MGYA00511163_ERZ761609 | MGnify/ENA primary metagenome ERZ761609 (study PRJEB28899, sample SAMN02445070) | bioreactor sludge metagenome | biome: EBPR sludge | place: Australia: Brisbane, Thorneside Wastewater Treatment Plant | collected 2011-12-16 ... | reverse complement strand
GGCATACGAGATTGGTCAGTGACTGGACTCCAGACGTGTGCTCTTCCGATCTTGTCTGGGCGAGTTCGCGCTGGCAGGTGATCAACGGCGCGGAGGCCGAGAAACTCTGGCAGGCGAAAACGCCTGTCATTCTGGCGTTCTGGCACGGGCGGCTTTTGATGATGCCCAAGTCATGGCCGCGCAGCGCACCCATCGCCATGCTGATCTCACGCCATCGCGATGGTGAGTTGATTGCAAGCACGATTGCACGCTTCGGCTTTGGCGCGATCCGCGGCTCATCACCCAAGCCGGGCAAGAAAAAGGATAAGGGCGGTGCCGCGGCACTGATGGATGTGGTGAAGGCCGCGCGCGGCGGCATGTCGATCGGCATCACGCCGGATGGCCCACGCGGCCCGCGCATGCGCGCCAGTGACGGCATTGTTGCCATCGCACGGCTGACCGGATTGCCCGTTCTGCCCGCTGCCTATGGCATCAAAGGACGCAAGACGCTTTCCAGCTGGGACCGGTTTGTCGTGCCGCTGCCCTTTTCGCGCGGCGTCTTTGTCTGGGGTGCACCCATTGCTGTGGCGCGCGATCTTGATGAAGGCGGCATTGAGGCCGCGCGCCTTGCGATCGAGACGGCGCTCAATGACGTGACACGCGAGGCCGACCGCCTGACCGGCCACGAGACGCCTGAGCCCGGTGATGTGCCCTTGCCGCCGCCGCTGCTTTCGCGCAATGAAGCGGCATGAGGGACGTTCCGCAGACCTATCGGCTCTCGATCTGGCGCGGCCTTGGGCGAACGCTGGGGCGCATTGTTGCGCCGGTGCTGCTGCGCGTGCGGCGGCGCCGGGGCAAGGAAGACCCTTTGCGCTTCCGCGAAAAAATGGCGCGGCGCATGCTCGCCAGGCCAACCGGCCCCATCATCTGGTTCCATGCAGCCAGCGTGGGTGAATCCAGGTCGGTGCTGCCGCTTATCCGCGCCGTGCTGGAGCGGCGGCCGGATGCACATGTGCTGATTACAACCGGCACGCTGACCTCGGCGCGCATGCTGGAAAAGGAATTGCCGCCGCGCGCCATTCACCAGTTTGCGCCGCTTGACGTCGTGCCCTATGTGCGCCGGTTCCTGCGCCACTGGAAGCCCGATCTTGTGCTTTGGGTCGAGTCGGAGTTCTGGCCAACCACGCTTTCTGAAATCAGGATGCGGCGCATTCCGGCAATCCTTGTCAATGCGCGGCTTTCGGAAAAAAGTTTCCGCGGCTGGAAGCGGCGCATCTCCATGTCGCGCGAGATGATGCGCAGCTTTGTGATGGGACTTGCGCCCACCAAGGAGATTGCGGCCAACCTCAACATTCTGGGTCTTGCGCGCGTCAAGGTGACGGGCAACCTCAAAGCCTCTGCAGAGCCTCTGGCGGCTGATGCAGCAGAGCTGTCGCGTCTGCAGGACGTGATTGGCGGCCGCCCCGTCTTCGTTGCGGCCAGTACGCATGAGGGTGAGGATGACATCCTCGCCGCTGCGATTGCCTCAATGGCCGCAGAGAAGCCGGATGTGCTCGCCATCATCGTGCCGCGCCATCCTGACCGCGGGCCACGCATGCGCGAGCATTACGCCGCCAGGGGGCAGACTGCGCTGCGCAGTCAGGGCGAGGCCATTGCGGCGGACACGCGCTTTTACATCGCCGATACGATGGGCGAGCTTGGGCTCTTCTATCGTCTGGCGGGTGCGGTTTTTGTCGGTGGCAGCCTGATTGCGCATGGCGGGCAAAATCCGCTGGAGCCTGCGCTCCTGTCGCGCGCGGTTGCCTATGGGCCGCATATGACCAACTTCACGGCGGAGTGCGCAGCACTTGCCGCAGCCGGAGCGGGCACTGCCGTCACCGACGCAGAAGCGCTTGCGGCCTATGCGCTGGCGCAATTTGCGGATGCGGCATCAGCGCGTGAAAGGGGCGAGGCGGCACGTGCTGCTGCATCGAAGGAGGCTGATGCGCTGTCGCGCACGCTCAGTTTCCTTGCCGCCTTCCTGCGGCAGGTGGGTCATCATGCGCGCCCCTGAGTTCTGGTACGGTCCCTCGCCTGCCCATGGCTGGGTGCGCGGCCTCTTGATGCCTGCGTCTGCGATCTATGGCGCTGCTGGCTGGCTGGAGCGCAGGTTCTCACGCGCCCATCGCACCAGCGTTCCGGTCATTTGCGTGGGCAATCTCACGCTGGGCGGCACGGGCAAGTCGCCGGTTGCTGCGGCCATCGCCGCCATGGCGCGCAATGAAGGCTACAAACCCTTTATCCTCATGCGCGGCTATCGCGGCAGGCTCAAAGGGCCGGTGACGGTTACAGGCTCGCACACAGCAGACGACGTGGGCGATGAAGCCTGCATGCATGCGGCGCAGACGCGCACCGTCGTCTCCGTTGACCGCGTGAAGGGTGCGGAACATTCGGTGCGCGAGGGTGCAACCCTCATCATCATGGATGACGGGTTCCAGAATCCGGCGCTGGCCAAGGATCTTTCGCTGATCGTGGTGGACGCGGGACGCGGCTTTGGCAATCGCACGATCTTTCCGGCGGGACCGTTGCGCGAGGGCATCTCAGGCGGGCTTGGGCGTGCACAGGGGGTGATCCTGATGGGGAATGGCGCGGCGCCAGCGGAAGTGATGGCTTCGCGATTGCCGGTGTTCCGCGCACATCTGCGCCCCGTGAACGGCCACGAATTCAAGGGCAAGCGCGTGGCGGCCTTTGCCGGGATCGGGCGGCCAGAAAAGTTCTTTGCCACGCTCGAAGATTGCGGCGCGGAGATTGTGGGCCGTCACGCCTTTGATGACCATGCGCGCATTTCTGCGGCTGCTCTGGAAATGCTCGCCCGCGCTGCGCGTGAGGCGAATGCCATGCTGGTGACAACTGAAAAGGATTATTGCCGGCTGGGACGCCCGCGTGCAGGCGTGCATGTGCTGAAGGTGGAAGCGGTCTTTGATGATCCGACTGCCTTTGGCCGGCTCCTTTCACCCCTCCTTGCCAGGACGCGCCCATGACCAAGGAACAAAGGCGCAGATGGCGGCGCGTGAAACGGGTGCTCTTCACCCCGTTCCGCTGGCTTCTTTATGTGGTTGAGGCGCTCTTCTTCTATCTGATGATGGCGCTATTTTTCCTGCTGGGGCCGGAACGTGGTCCGCGCCTTGGCGGCTTCATCGCGCGCAAGCTGGGGCCGCTGTTGCCTGTGCATCGTGATGGCGTCGCGCGGCTTTCGATGGCCATTCCCGAGATTCCAAAAGCTGAAGCCGATGAAGTGATCCGGCGCCTTTGGGACAATCTGGGCCACACCATGGGCGAGTATCCGCATCTTCACCGCTTCCGGCCCGATGCGGTGCCGCAGCGTGTGGAGGTTGTGGGTGCCAAGCAGGCGCAGGCAGCAGCTTCTGATGGCGCAATCTTTTTCTCCGCCCACCTCGCCAATTGGGAAGTGATGTCTGTTGCGGTCACTAATTCAGGCATCAAGGGCGGCATCATCTACCGCAAGGTGAACAATCCCTTTGTGGACTGGTTCATCTATCGCATGCGCAGACTTGCCTCGCCCGCCAAGTTCATTCCCAAGGGCGGCGACAATTCGCGGCGGATCATCCAGCACCTCAAGGCGCGCCAATCGGTGATGATGCTGACCGACCAGAAAATGCGCGAGGGCGTGGCAGTTGATTTCTTTGGCCGCCCGGCGCTGACGCCTGCGGGCGCGGCGCTGCTGGCGGCACGCTACAAGGCGGCGCTCATTCCCGTTTCAATTGAGCGCCTGCCGCAATCACATTTCCGCGTGACGCTGCATGCGCCGCTGGAGAAAGCCGCCACCGGCGACCGTCATGCCGACATGATGGAAAATCTTGCGCGCATGAACCGGTTTCTGGAGGAGATCATCCGCCAGCGGCCCCATGAATGGCTGTGGCTGCACCGGCGCTGGCCCAAGGGCACGGTTTAGGCGGCGTTGACAGACGCTTCGGCCGGCAGCGCATGGCTGGTGGCATTGCGGGGAATGCGCACCGTAACGGTCGTGCCCTGGCCCTCTTCGCTGTCGATGGCAAGCGACCCGCCATGCATTTCAGCAAGCGAACGCACCAGCGCCAGACCCAAACCCGTGCCAGCCTGGGCAACCTGCGCGTCGCTGCGTGCCTGTTCAAAGGGCTGGCCAATGCGTTCAAGGTCATTGCGTGAAATGCCGATGCCGGTGTCTGCGACACGCAGCACGGCATCTTCGCCATCCTGGACAAGCGAGATGCGCACTTCGCCGCCGGGCGTGAATTTGACGGCGTTGGCGACAAGGTTGAGCGTGATCTGCTTCAGGGCGCGGCGATCGGCATGCAGCGGCACTGCGCCCGCCGGATAGTCGCGCACAAGGGTAACATTTGCGTCTTCGGCGCGGCGGCGCAAGAGGCGCAGGCTGCCCTCAACAATCTCGGCGGCGTCGAGGTCTTCGAGGTGAAGTTCGTATTTGCCCGCCTCGACCTTGGCCATGTCGAGAATGTCATTGATGAGGTCCAGCAGGAGCGCGCCGGACTCATTGATGAGCTCGGCATATTCCTTGTAGCGGGGGGCGCCGAGCGGACCGAACATCTCGTCTTTCAGAATTTCCGAGAATCCGATGATGGCGTTGAGCGGTGTGCGCAGCTCGTGGCTCATATTGGCCAGAAACCGCGACTTGGTACGGCTGGCGGTTTCGGCGTTCGCAAGCGCCTCTTCAAGCGCACGCTCGGCTTCCTTGCGTGCGGTTACGTCACGCGTCACCGATACGATTTCGCGCAGGCGGCCGGTTTCCTGATCGCGCAGGGCGCGGGCGGTGACTTCCAGCCAGACATAGTGGCCGCGCTTGTGGCGGTGACGGATGGTGGCCGTCCAGCAGCCGTCATCATCGAAACTCTTGCGGAACATGCCGACAAGTGCGGGAAGGTCGTCGGGATGAATGTCTTCGGTGGTGAGCGTGCCCAAACGCTCCCACGGCGCATAGCCGAGCACGCGTTTCATGGCGGGCGAGATATAGGTCGTGCGGAAGTCGGGGCCGTGACGGGCGATGATGTCGTTCGACTCTTCCGCAAGCAGGCGGTAGTTCGCCTCGCTGGTCGAGATGGCGGCCTCAGCCTCCACCATGGCGGTCACATCGCGGCAGACGCCGTAAAGGGCGACAGGCTTTCCTGATGCGTCGACGGAGACATCACCGGTGGTGTCGAAGATGCGCACACCCAGTTCGGGAACACGCACCTTGACGCGGAAGTGAAACGGGTTGGGCCGCTCCAGCGCCTTGCGAACCGCCTCGGCGACGCGCACGCTGTCTTCCTGCTGCAGGCGGTCAAGAACCCAGCCCGGGCGCAATTCGCTGCCGTCCGATATGCCCAGCATGGCCGCCATGCCGGCCGAGATGACCGGCTTTTCTTCGCCCAGCACCCAGCGCCACGAGCCGATGCGCGCGGCGCGCTCAACGAAAGCGAGATGGCCATAGAGCTCATCTGCGCTCAGTTTCGACGTGTCAGGTGAAAGGATCATGGGGCCCCGGCTGCGACTGCCGGGAAGAATAGCGGCATGATCGTTAAAGCCTGATTGTCTCTTTGAACAGTCGCGGTAACCAGTTCTTAAGGCTGGGCGCCCGCACGCACCGCAAATGACCAGGCGAGATTGCCCAGAGGCTCCACCGATTCCGCCATTTGCTGGGCATGGGCGTTCGATGCCGTGCCATCGCGCACGCGCCCCGCAATGCCCTGCAGAATGGCCGCGATGCGGAAGAAATTATAGGCCATGTAGAAATCCATGTGCTCCGACGGAATGCCGGAGCGGCCGGTGCGCGCGCAATATTTTGCGATGTATTCGGCTTCGGTCGGGATGCCGAGCGAGGGCAGATCAAGCCCGGCAAGACTGCCCGTGCCGCCGCCGGTGCCACCGGGCGGCATGCGCCACTGCATCAGATGATAGGTGAAATCGCCCAGGGGGTCGCCGATGGTTGAAATCTCCCAGTCGAGCACGGCGATCACGCGCGCTTCAGTCGGGTGCAGGATCATGTTGTCGAGGCGGTAATCGCCGTGAACGATGGCGTTGCGTTCGCCGGGCGGAATGTTGTTGGGCAACCACGCCAGCAATTTGTCCATCGACGCGATCTTGCGCGTTTCGGAGGCGACATATTGCTTGCCCCAGCGCGAAATCTGGCGGGAGAAATAGTTGCCGGGCTTGCCATAGTCGCCAAGGCCGATGGCCTCGTAATCAATCTGATGAAGACGCGCCAGCGTCTCATTCATCGCGTCATAGATCGCCGCGCGCTCTTTCCTGTCCATGGTGGGCAGTGCCGGTTCCCAAAGCACACGGCCTTCGACCATGCTCATCACATAGAACATGGTGCCGGTGACGCTTTCATCCGTACACAGAATGACGGGTTCTGGCACGGGATAGCCGGTCTTGTGCAGGGCCGCGATGACGCGGTATTCGCGGTCAACCGCATGTGCGGAGGGCAAGAGCGTGCCGGGCGGTTTGCGGCGCAAGACATATTTGCGCTTGGGCGTGACCAGCTGATAGGTCGGGTTTGACTGGCCGCCCTTGAACTGGCGCACGGTCAGGGGACCTTCAAAGCCCTTCACATGCTCTGTCAGCCAGGTCTCCAGCCTTTTCTCGTCAAAGCGGAGACGTTCGGTCACGTCCTTAGTGCCGCTGAATTGCTCCTGACGCGAAGGGGCCTGTGTCATCGGTAAAGCGTTCCCTGAGTAGCCTGTCAGCAAACCATAGCCATTCAACGGCCTGCGTCAAAGCGATGCGCCGCATCAGACTTTGGTGGAGGCAAGAAACCGGCGGATCAGCGATGCTGTCGCAAGGGCAGCTTCGCGCTCGGCATCACTGCATCCGCCCAGAAAGGCGGCAAGCAGGCGCACGCGCGTGTCGCGGGCCTTGTGCATGACGCGTGTTCCCTGGGCTGTTGCTTCAATCAACTCTGCCCTTCCATCTGCCGGATCGGGGCGGCGGCGCACGTGACCTGCCTTTTCCAGCGCGTCGATCAGGCGCGACATGGAGGGAAGCGCCATCTCCTCGATCGTGGCAAGGCGGCTGGCGCGCACCGGCCCGCCAAAGACGATGACGGAGAGCGCAGAAAGCTGGGCGGGCGGAATACCCGAAGCGCGGTCTTCAATCCGCAAGCGGCGCAGCAAATGAAGGGCTGCCGCGTGCAGCTCCAGGGCTGCGCTGTCGGCTGTGCCAGAGGGGGGCTTGACGGGATTTCGCACCATATAGTAAGTATTGCTAACTAATTGGAGGCTCTCCATGGTTGACGCAATTCTCGCCGCGATCAAGGCCAATGATGAAGCGGCGGCGTTGGCTGCCCTCTCCCATGCTGGAAAAGTCACGCGCGCGGCATTTGGCGAGACACCCGTGCTGGCGGCGCTCTATCGCGGCATGGCGCGGATCGCCCGGGAATTGGTTAGCCATGGTTATGAACCGGATCTGGTGGAATCAGCTGCTCTGGGCGATGTATCCGCCATTGGCGCGGCGCTGTCGCGCGGCGAAGACATTCAGGGCTTGAGTGCCGACGGGTGGACGCCCTTGCATCTCGCCGCATTTCTGGGCCGGGCCGAAGCTGTTGCGGCGCTGTTGCAGGCGGGCGCGCGGCACGACGCCATCTCGCAGAACAGTACGCGCAACCATCCGCTGCATGCCGCCATTGCCGGGCGCACCGACATGGGCGTGATCGCCGCCCTGCTGGCGGCGGGGGCTGATGTGCGCTTTGCGGGCGGCGCGGGCTACACGCCGCTGATGCTGGCAGCCTCACGCGGCAATCTTGCCTTGTGCGAACTTCTTCTGGCAAAGGGGGCTGTGGCTGAGGCCCGCTCTGATGACGGCAAGAGTGCCGCCATGATTGCGCGCGAACGCGGCCATGAGGCGGTCGCTGCGGCGCTTGAAAGTAAAGCGGGCTAACGCGACAAAGCGCGCCAGCCGATGTCGCGGCGGCAGAAGCCTTCCGGCCAATCAATGCGATCAACGGCTGCGTAAGCGCGCGCCTGGGCCTCTCGCACATCCTTGCCCAGCGCCGTGACGTTGAGCACGCGGCCGCCATTGGCCGTCAACTCGCCCTGCGCATTGCGCGCGGTGCCTGCGTGGAAGATTTTCAGCGTGGGATCACCGGACAGGCCGTCCAATCCCCTTATCACGCTGCCCTTCTTCACATCACCGGGATAGCCCTTGGCTGCCATCGCGACAGTCAATGCTGCTTCCGCTCGCCATTTCAGCTGTACCTGATTGAGCGTGCCCTCGCGCGCGGCGATCAGTGCGGGCAGAAGATCGCTCTCCAGCCGCATCATCAGCACCTGCGTTTCGGGATCGCCGAAGCGGGCGTTGTATTCGATGAGTTTGGGCCCTTCGTCTGTAATCATCAGCCCGGCGTAGAATACGCCCTTGAAGGGGCGGCCCATCTTCGCCATCGCCACGAGAGTGGGATGAATGATCTCGGCCATGGTGCGGTCGATCATCGCCTGCGTCATTACGGGTGCGGGCGAATAGGCGCCCATGCCGCCGGTGTTGGGGCCGGTGTCGCCCTCGCCCACACGCTTGTGATCCTGCGCCGCGACCAGCGGCAGCGCGTGTATGCCATCGCACAGGGCAAAGAAGCTCGCCTCCTCGCCGGTCATAAACTCTTCGACCACGACAGAGCGGCTGGCATCGCCGAACTTGCCCGCAAACATTTCATCAATGGCATCATCCGCCTCGGCGCGCGTTTCGGCGATGATGACACCCTTGCCCAGCGCCAGCCCGTCGGCCTTGATGACCACCGGCATTCTGTGCCCTGCCACATAGGCGCGCGCCACGCCTGCATCGGTAAAACGGCGATAGCGCGCGGTTGGAATGTTGTTTGCCGCGCAGAGATCCTTCGTGAATCCTTTTGACCATTCCAGTTCGGCGGCTGCCCTGGTGGGTCCAAAGCATCTGAAGCCTTCGTGCTCCAGATGATCGACCACGCCTTCGGCCAGAGGATTATCCGGCCCGACGACAACAAATTCTATTTTCTCGTCGCGCGCGATTTTGGTGAGGCCCGCAAAATCCAGCACATTGCCGGGCAGGCATTTTGTTTTGGGTTCTGCGGCAATGCCGGGATTGCCCGGCACGACAACAAGCTGCGTCAGCAGCGGGCTTTGGGCGAGTTTCCAGGCAAGCGCATGTTCACGCCCGCCGCCGCCGATCAGCATGACCCGCATGGAATCCTCCCGTTCTTGCCGTGTGGCGCCGTTCTAGCGCCCCGGTCCCTTCTCGCCAAGCGCGCACAAAGGCACTAATCATGCGGGATGAGTGACGAATCCGCCCCCTCAGCCAGCAATCTGCCGGAACTGACCGTCAGCGAATTGTCGCAGGCGCTCAAGCGCGCGGTGGAAGACCAGTTCGGTTTTGTGCGCGTGCGCGGCGAGCTTTCGGGCGTCAAGCGGCACACATCGGGTCACATCTATCTCGACCTCAAGGATGACAAGGCTGTCCTGGCCGGCGTGATCTGGAAGGGTTCTGCCCAGCGCATGGCGGTGCAGCCCGAGACGGGGCTTGAGGTTGTCGCAACCGGCAGGCTGACGACCTATCCGGGCCAGTCCAAATACCAGATCGTGATTGAGCGGCTGGAGCTGGCCGGGCTTGGCGCGATCATGAAAATGCTGGAGGAGCGGCGCAAGAAGCTGCTCGCCGAGGGCCTGTTTGCGCCGGAGCGCAAGAAGAAGCTGCCCTTCCTGCCCGGCGTGATCGGGGTTGTGACGTCGCCGACGGGTGCTGTGATCCGCGACATTCTCCACCGGCTGGCCGACCGTTTCCCGCGTCATGTTCTGTTATGGCCGGTGGCGGTTCAGGGCGAAAAGGCCGCCGACGAGATTGCCCGCGCGATTGCCGGTTTCAATGCGCTGCCGCCCAATGGCAAGGTGCCGCGGCCTGACGTTCTGATCGTGGCGCGGGGCGGCGGCTCGTTTGAAGATTTGCTGCCCTTTAGCGAGGAAGTGGTCGTGCGGGCGGCAGCTGCCAGCGTTATTCCGCTGATCTCGGCCGTTGGCCATGAGACCGATACGACATTGATCGACTTTGCCGCCGACGTGCGCGCGCCGACGCCGACAGCTGCTGCCGAGATGGCGGTGCCGGTGCGCAGTGAACTCCTTGCGCGCATGAGATCGGAAGAGCGTCGTGTAGGGAA
>ERZ761609.3546-NODE-3546-length-10131-cov-50.880707_pt1 | contig 10131 bp, 10 predicted proteins | sample MGYA00511163_ERZ761609 | MGnify/ENA primary metagenome ERZ761609 (study PRJEB28899, sample SAMN02445070) | bioreactor sludge metagenome | biome: EBPR sludge | place: Australia: Brisbane, Thorneside Wastewater Treatment Plant | collected 2011-12-16 ... | reverse complement strand
GCCAGGTCGCGCTCTTGCAGCGCCCGCACCGATGCCAGGTGCGCCTGCAGCGGTCCGAGCAGCGGCTGCGCCAGCACCGTGCGCCGGTCCTTGCCGCCCTTGCCGTAGCGCACCGCCACCTCGGCACGCCCGAAATCCAGGTCCAGAACACGCAGCCGCAATGCCTCCATCAGCCGAAGGCCGCCGCCGTACAGCAGGCCGGCGACCAGCCAGTGCACGCCCTCGAGCCGGTCCAGCAGCCGCCCGACCTCCTCGCGGGTGAGCACCACCGGCAATCGCTCCGGCCGTTTCGCCCGCCGGATATCGTCCATCCAGGGCAGGGTCACGCCAAGCACCTCCCGGTAGAGGAACAGCAGGGCGGCGAGCGCCTGGTTCTGCGTGGATGCCGCCACCTGGTGCCGGCTGGCCAGCAGCGTCAGGAAGGCCTCGACCTCGGGTGCACCCATGTCCCGCGGGTGGCGCATGCCCTGGGCCCGGATGAAGCGGACGATCCAGCCGCAGTACGCGTCCTCGGTCCGCCGCGCCAGGCCCAGCCGCCGGATCCGGTCCCGGACCTGGTCCATCAGCCGGGGCGGCCTGCTTGCCCGCGCGTCGTGTCGATGCGAGGATTCCACCACGCCACCTCTGTCCCCTGGAAACACGGGCAGATTAGGCGGATACCGCACTCCGCACACTCGGGACAAACCGTTGAAGCCTGTAGGAAATTTCCCAACCGGCTCCACCCGCCCCGCGCTTACGCGGACCCACAACCGCGGCAACCCGCCGCCGATTAGTAGTTAGCTCACATGAGAAAGTCATTCGCAGGCCTTGCTCTCCTTCTTCCCCTCGGTGCCTGGGCATCGTGCGAGGCGGAGGATCCACGGCAGATTGAGATCCGGCTGTCCACCTGCCAAGAGATTGCCTTGGATCCTTCACCAAGTCCTGCTTCCCGAGGGAATGGCCGCATCCCGTACCACAGACAGGAGGCTGGGCGGGTCACCGGAACGCTCGTCGGCGGCTTGCTGGTTACTGCTGGCGAGACCGACGGCTCGCGGGTGAATGAGCGCCAAGCGGAGTTCTATGTGGTTCGCATGCCGGCAATAGATCTATGCACAATGCCTCTTCCATCCGTTGTATCGCTCACTGTTGAGCCTAGGTGCTGCGACGTCATTCCTCGGTTAGAGGGATGCATCAGCCCGTTTCCTACTGCGACGCTTGAGCGGAAGAGAGAGCAGTGAAAGACCATGGTGCATGTAAGCTAACTATGCGTTCAAGCGGACAGCGGGGGCAGGCCATGGTGTTTCCTGACATTCTCTTGGCCCGCTGCCGCTTAACGCGACGTTAGGTGTCCTGCATGCCCTGTCGCTTGCTTGTCTGTTCGTTACTACTAGTCCTGTCCTGCTCTTCGGCTTGGGCGACATCACCTATGGAAGATCGGAAGGAAAGAATCCAGGCCATGGAGTTCCGAGCCAAGGCTGCCGCGCTGGAGCGGAAGGCACGCTCCGAGGCTCGTCTTGAGGCCGAAGGTGTTCAGTTCATCGGGCACTTACCGGCAATTGAGGACGTGCAGGGTGTGAGGCGAAGGTCAAAGGAGGAGATCGCGTGGAGAGCGATGGCTCTGTTGGTGGTCGCCGTCAAAGGCGAAGGCCTAGAGCACTCCGCGGTTGGAGAGATCGTCGCCGAGTACGGCCTTGAGGAACACTTCACGCCAAAGGAAGCCGAGTTCATTCAGAACCCCTCGCCAACGGATCACGATCGCATACAGTTTGTCTGGCGTTACGAGGCGGCGTGGACGTTGCTATGGGCGCTGGGCTACGTCGAAGGCCTTGGTAAGCCCAACGGCATCTGTGACGTGCCTCGTGCCGTTCGCTTCATGCGAGATCAGACGCCCGAGGAGTATATTGGCAATGCCAACTTGCGCCCTATCGAGCACATCCTGGACGAGGCAGATCTAATCTATCGGTATCACTGGGTAGTAGTTGATGCCCGCGTGAATGGGAAGGAAACCCCAGCATCTCTTGAGCCCGGCGTCACAATGGAGCGGCACCACGCTCTGAACTGGCTTATCGGCTACATGGAACAAGCGTGGGACGATATATCAACGGACACCTAACTATGCGTTCAAGCGGACCGCGGGGAGAGGCTATCGTGTTTCCTGATGTTGTATCGGCCCGCGGCCGCTTAACGCGGCGTTAGGCCGCAAGGGAAGTATCCGGATGACCCCTGAAGAAGAGCGCAAAGTCCTCTCTCACATTCTCGACGCACTAGATGACGCCACTCACGACAAGTGGGCCTGGCAGGCGTCGGCTCTGTACGGTGTCGCCGTAGTCGCGATCGCCGCTATCGTTATCTGGTTGGTCTCAAACCCGCACCTAATTGATGCATCAAGGGTCCTTTCACTTTCGACCTCTCTTTTCGCAGGAAGCATGTTCGGCGCACTTAGCGCCTGGAAAATGGCGTCAAAGAACAGTAGGTATGTGTGCAATTTCATTAGCAGGGAGCGCGTTCGTGCCAGGTTGGCCGAGCTTGCGCCCTAACTATTCGTTCAAGCCGACGCCTTCGGCGCGGCTTAACTCAAGGCGTTAGCTTGCATGAGAACCGTCGTCGCAATCTGCTTAGTGTTTCTCGTCGCTCCAGAAGTCATGGCCGAAGTTTCCGACAAAGCCGCGTCTCAACTTCAGTTGTGGCTTCAAGGCATCTTCGTTGGCGGGTCAGCGCTCGTCGCCGGTCTGTATCGGCCCCTCCTCGGCATCATGACGGGGCTTCTGTTCACGCTCTTTTTTGGCTACGGTGCTTACTCCACTTTAGTCGAGCCACATATCGGGCCGGGGCTTCTGACGGAGCAGGGAGAGGCCTACCGCATCGCCCTCTTCGCATTGCCTGCTCTCTGTGCTGTCGGTGCTGCAATAGGCGCCTTCCTTGGGCTTCGGACCCGCGATATCTTTGGAGAACGCCGTGCTTCAAGCTAACTGTGCGTTCAAGCGGACCGCGGGGACAGGCCATGGCTATTTCTGATGTTTTCTCGGCCCGCGGCCGCTTAACGCGGCGTTAGGGCGCTATGCTCGAATTTGAAAGGTCAATTCTTTCGACAGCCTTATCCGGGGACCGAGCACCGATGCCGAGTCTGAGAGAGAAGGCAAGCAATCTTCGTGTCGTCACGCGGTCAAGAAGTCTAGGCGCTTATTCCGTCAAGTTTGACGCGCCCCAGCGAAGCGGAAACACACCATTCCGGGGCCCGAACGGAGACTGGATTTGCCTTAGCATCAGTGACACGCGGGTGCTACTCGAAGAAAACGAGCAATGGATAAAGGTGACAGTCATGGTGCTCTTTGGAGATATCCAGTGGATGATGCTCGAGGGGAATTTTGACTTCAATAGGGACTTTCACGTTTCGGATGTGTTCTGGTGCACTCGAGTCTCCGGAACCAACCCGCCAGAATTTGTGCGCACAACTGAGAGAGACTTTGAATTCGGCTTTGATTGGAACCCAGTAAGGTTTGGAGATTAGTCGGTGCGGTTCATGGTCGCGCCCTAACTATCTGCTCGAGCGGACCGCTGCGATGTGCACTCGCGCTACCATGCGGCACGCGGCAGCGGCCGCTTAGCTCGAACGTTAGTTGCGCATCCATGGAGTCATTCCCGACCGAGGCGGATGTAGTCGCCGAGCTCGACAAGCACGATGCCTTGGTGCTGGCGTTTGCTCGGAACGAGCTGAGCCTCGCGGCGCTGTGTAACGTATACGGCAACTTCTATTGGGAGTTGGCTTTTCGACGGGCACGAAAGCGACGCGGCGGGTCTCGCGCTGCTGGGCCGATACTCACGACGCATAGAAGCTCATCGCATCATTTCTGAGCAGGCGCTATCGAAGGCGGCCACCACCCCGGAAGTTGCCGCAAGAATCATCCGCGAGCAGGCGGTAATCCTCGCGCCGAGCGCGCTCTAACTATGTGTTCAAGACGACCGCGCAACTATCGCTTTCTCAGTCTCCCAGTCCGCGTGTGCGCGGCGGGTTAGCACGGCGTTATGCGCGCTTCCATACTTGACGTAGGGTTCAGTGTTGCTGATACGAGCCATCCCGCCTTGGTCTCAGGGGAAGGACGGCTCACGGCATCGTTTTCAAGTTCATCCAGGCAGCCCGTGACTATTGAGTTCTCGAATGTCGCGGCATTTCATTGGCACGAGAGTGGTCCTGATCGCCTGCTTGAAGGCGAACGCTACGATGGTGTGTGCGAGATATTTGGCTCCGACTGGCTTGCGCAACACACGCCGGGGCGCACCATGCATTCCGTGCCAGGTCTCCGCCACATCCGTCTCAACTTCAATGTGCGGGTGCCTGGAGGTCCTGTGTACTGCATTTGCAAGACGCCCATAGCTGTGTGTTCAAGCCGACCGCCCAGGAAGTTGCTCGTATCATCTACAGACCGTCGCGCGGCGGCGGCTTAACACGGCGTTATGCAGCAGATATGACCTATGGCATGCTGGATGTATGAAGGTCAGCGAAGTGCTGGAAATGCTCGTGAACCATGGATGGCAGGTGGTTCGCCAGAAGGGTAGTCACCGGCAACTTCAGCATCCTTCCCGTCCTGGTACAGTCACCGTCGCGGGCAAGCCCAGCATCGACGTGCCTCCAGGAACTCTCAACAGCATCCTCAAGCAAGCTGGGCTGAAGGGCTAAGGGGTCGAAATGCGCTATATGGTCGTTGTCGAACATGGACCAACCAGTGTCGGGGCGTACGTACCTGATCTTCCAGGTTGTGTGTCCGTTGCCGAGTCAGAGTCCGAGGCACTTGAGCTCATTCGAGAGGCAATCGAACTGCATCTCGAAGCTCTGCAACAGCAAGGCCAACAGCCTCCCGCCCCATCATCCTCTAGCGCGTTCATTGATGTCGCTGCTGCATAACTGTGCGTTCAAGCCGACCGCCGATAACGTTGCTCGTGTCAACCAACCGCTGCCGTGCGGCGGCGGCTTAACACGGCGTTAGATGTCACTGGGTATGACCGTCGAACATCTACACGACGCTACTCTGCACCGCATCGACGTGTTGTGGTCCGACGCACGCTGCCGTTTCGAGTTCACGGGCGGGCCAAGTCTTCCTGGCAAGATCGCTCTAGATTTCTCCGGAGTAGTGAGTATCAGCATTCCGCGAGCCGAACCGTGGGGACCGTCCGCTTCGGTTCTCGAGGGTGCACAAGTCCGTCGCGGCGTCTGGGAGATTCGCATGCAGTCCGGCGATACGATCGTTGTTGCAGCGCGGGCAGTGGAGGTCCAAAGCGCTGGACGCTCGCGCTCAGGAGCAAGCAACACTGAGGCAAGTGAAATCCAACTATGTGCTCAACCGGACCTGCGGGGACATGTCTCGTTCAGAACCGGCCCATCTCGGCCCTTGGCCGGTAAGCACGGCGTTAGCCACCTGTCATGCTTGAGCGCACGAAGCAGCTTCTCAGCAACCCCGATGCCTCAGACCCTCGGGCTTTGCTCGCAGATGTTCTTCGTTCGGCGGTCGAATTGCTTTCTCTCTCGGACAATGACTTCTCGTGGTCATCGTGGGAGAGTCGGGAAGCGGCGATTGCGGAGGTGCAATCGCTGCTTGGTCTCCTGCAGAGCGGCGCGCTACCAGATCGGCTCTCGCTTTCGGTCCTGTTTGCCGCTACTGGTCCAGTTCAAGAGGTCAGTCTGAGCAGTGGTTGGACGGAGACGTTTCTGAAAGTCGCTGAACGCTTTGATCGAGCGGAGAAACAATTATGGAATTAGTCGTTCTTGCGAGCGGTCGCCCGTCATGGGCGCCGTGCCAAGCGCCTAACAAGCAGTTGCAGCGGACCGTGACACGGAATCGCGGCGACGTCGCTAGCGCGCCATATCATTATGCGCTCGCGCCGCGCTGGACAGGTCGGCGCGCGGCCGCTGAACTGCGGCGCTAGACCGCTGTCCGAGCGATGTTGCGCGTCATACGTGTCGTATATACAATGCCCGCATGGAGTTCACTTGGTCGGAACGAAAGCGCTCGATCAACCTCAAGCAGCACGGACTCGACTTCGTCGATGCACCGGCTGTCTTCGGTGGCTTGACTTTCACCTTCGAGGATGACCGGTTCTCCTACAGCGAACAGCGATTTGTCACCCTAGGGTTACTTGCCGGTGTTCCCGTCTCAATCGTCCACACGGAGACCGCCCATGAGATCCGCATCATCTCCTTCCGCCAAGCCACCCGCCGCGAAGCGCAAATCTTCCTCGATGCAGTCGAAGACTGACTGGGCCCGGCTCAAGTCCAAGGCGGCCGTGTCGGTTGCTGCCGAGCATCCGGAAGCCGAAATCCGCCATGTCATGCGCGGTGTCGTCCGTCGTGGCCTCAAACCGCAAGTGCCCAAGACGGCAATTTCCCTGCGGGTCGAGCAAGACGTACTGGAATGGTTCAAGGCGCAGGGCCCTGGCTATCAAACGCGCATCAATGCGGTGTTGCGTGCCTTCCGCGATGCATCGGTCTAACTGTGTGGTCAAGCCGACAGCGGAGACAGGCCATCGTGTTTCCTGATGTTCTTTCGCCCCGCTGCCGCTTAACGCGGCATTAGGCCTCACTGGACCCTTCGATTGTCCAACAGATCCCAGACCTTGCTCGCGGCGGCTGCTTTGGCGCTACTTGGCGTGTTTGTTGTCTATGCGTCATCCGATCTGAGCGGCGGGCTGCCACTGGAGGCCTCACTGAAGGTCGCAGAGGGCAACACGACGTGGCATCAAGAGTACAAGTATGGCGTGCGGTTCAAGCTATCGAACTTCGAGAACGGCTTCAACTACCTGTCAAAAGGCAATGCGGCAGATCAAGTGGCTCGTGCAGTCGAGTCCGGTGGCTTCGTCCGAGTCTTGTATGACCCGGACTCTTTAAACGGTCCCGTCTACTCCGACCAGGAATACTTCTCGGTTTTTGCTGTTGAGCTTGATGGCAACGTTGTTCGATCATACGATCAGGTGGCAAGTGCTTGGCAGTCTGACAATCGACTTGGCTTTTGGTTCGGCTGTTTGCTGGTGGTCATTGGAGTGGGTATTTCTGTTCATGCGATGCTTCCACGTAGCGAGGCCTGACCAATCATTCAAGCCGACGCCGTCGGCGCGGCTTAACTCAGGCGTTGACGCTAGATGAGCGTGGCTTGGACCTGCTCCGCGCCAAAGAGGTCTTTGCCGGCCCGCACTTCACTCGCACAGACGACCGCCAAGACTATGGTGAGCCGCGATTCATCACCGCCGGTTGGCTTGACGCTCGAATTGTCGTCTTCGCATGGACAACGCGCGGCGTCGCAAGGCGCATCATCAGCATGAGGCACTGCCATGAACGTAAAGCGAAAAAAATCCGCCCCCACCTCGCCTGATCCTGACGCCTTGCCGGAGATCACAGACGCCTGGATTGCTGGCGCAGATCTTTACCACGGTGACAAGCTCGTTCGGCGCGGCCGCCCCAAGCTGGCCAATCCTCGCCAGCTCTTGTCTTTGCGCCTGCCCCCTCAGATTATTGCGCGCTGGAAAGCCACCGGCCCCGGTTGGCAAACGCGCATGGCTGAGGCCTTGGAAAAGAACGCGCCCAAAGCTGGTCGGGCTGCTGGCTAACCGATCATCCAAGCCGACGTTGAAGCCATCGTGGCCAACTCGCAATGACGTCCAACTGTGCGTTCAAGCGGATCGCGGGGACAGACCTGCTGTTTGTTGACGTTCCGGCGGCCCGCGGCCGCCCAACGCCGCGTTGAGCTACCGGTGTTGCAGATGGACAACCAGCTGACCAACTGGGGTTTCGCACTGGTCGTGGCGGGAGCGGGCCTGCTCAGCATCTGGCTCATTGTCAGACTGATCCGAAGTGACCTCAGCAGGTGGGAGAAGGCCGGAGGCATCGTGCTGCTCTGCACACCGATACTCGGTCCGCTGTTGTTCTGGTTCGTGTGCACGAATCCGCCGCCGCAGCGCCCGCTTCTCAAGGGCGATGGTCCCAGAGGTGCGTACTGGCACCGCTGGATCTCGATCCGCCCGATTCTTGAGGAAGGGCGCAAGGGAACGGGCGACGTGGCCGCAGGCGACGAGAACGACGGCACGCGCAACTAGCATCGTCGCTGGTCGGCACCTGCAGCTCGGCCGATCGTTCAAGCCAACGCCTCAGGCGCGGCTCAGGCCAGGTTGCCAGGCCCCGGAAACCGGCAAGCTGCAGCCCCCGGAAGGACCAAACCGCAGCCTCGCGCCCGCTCAGTTGGCCTTGTGGATCGCGCGCTTGTCGACCGCCAGGGCGGCCTCGTGCACGGCTTCGGACAGGGTCGGGTGGGCGTGGACGATGCGTGCCAGGTCTTCGGACGAGCCCTTGAACTCCATCGCGACCACGCACTCGGCGATCAGCTCGGAGACGTTCGGGCCGACCATGTGCACGCCCAGGATGCGGTCGGTGTCGGCGTGCGCCAGCATCTTGACCATGCCGTAGGGCTCGTTCATCGCCACCGCGCGGCCGATCGCCGCGAACGGGAAGCTGCCGCTGCGGTAGGGGATGCCGGCGTCCTTGAGTTCCTTCTCGGTCTGGCCGACCCAGGCGATCTCCGGCTCGGTGTAGATCACCCAGGGGATGGTGTCCAGGTTGACGTGGCCGGGCAGGCCGGCGATCAGCTCGGCCACGGCGATGCCTTCCTCGCTGCCCTTGTGCGCCAGCATCGGCCCGCGTACGCAGTCGCCGACCGCCCAGACGCCGTCGACGCCGGTGAAGCAGTGCCCGTCGACCTTGACCCGGCCGCGCTCGTCCAGCTCGACGCCGGTGTCCGGCGCCAGCAGGCCGTCGGTGGCGGCGCGGCGGCCGACCGCGACCAGCAGCTTGTCGACCTCAAGCGTATGCTCGCCGTCCTTGTCGGCATAGGTGACGTGGACGACCTTCTTCTTGACCTCGGCCTTGCTGACCTTGGCGCCGAGCTTGATCGAAAGCAGCTTGTCGAACTCGCGCTTGGCCGCCCGGGCGATGTCGGCGTCGGCCGCGGCCAGGAAGCTGTCCATCGCCTCCAGCACGGTGACCTCGGCGCCGAGCCGGCGCCAGACGCTGCCCAGCTCCAGGCCGATCACGCCGGCGCCGATCACGCCCAGGCGCTTGGGCACCTGGTCGAAGTCGAGCGCGCCGGCGTTGTCGACGATGTACTCGCCGTCGAAGGCCATGCCCTTGATCTCGATCGGCACCGAGCCGACCGCGATGATCACGTTGCCGGCTTCCAGGGTCGAGGTGGCGCCGTCGTGGCCGGTGACCTCGACGGTGCGGCCGGGCAGCAGCTTGCCGAAGCCGGGCACCGCGGTGACCTTGTTGGCCTTGAACAGCTGGGTGATGCCGCCGGTGAACTGCTTGACGATCTTGTCCTTGCGGCCAACCATGGTCGCCACGTCGATCGCCGGCTTCTGCACGCTGATGCCGTGGTCCTTGAACGAGTGGGTCAGGTTGTGGAACTGCCGGGAGGAATCGAGCATCGCCTTGGACGGGATGCAGCCGATATTGAGGCAGGTGCCGCCCAGGGCCGGCTTGCCGTCCTTGCCGAGGAAGGCGTCGACGACGGCCGTCTTCAGGCCCAGCTGGGCGGCGCGGATGGCGGCGACGTAGCCGGCGGGGCCGGCGCCGATGACGACAAGGTCGTAGGTCTGGCTCATTTCAGCCTCTGCAAGCGTGCGGATGGGGGGTCACGGATGGTGCGCCGCGCCATTGTCCCATAGCCGGGGCGGCCGGCGCGCCCAGCCGTTCCGGCGTCACGCCGGAACGTGCGCCAGGGCACTGGTGCGGGCCGGGCGCCGGCGTATGCTCGGCGTGACGATCCGGCACGGTCGTGGCGGTCGTCAGCTGTCCAACCGCAACGCAACGGAGGTGGTCATGCGTACCCTCGTCCTGCTGATTGCGACGGCCTTCCTGGCCGCCTGCGCCGGCGCCACGGTGCAAACCGCGCGCGCGCCCCTGCCCAAGAGCGAGTACGAAATCGACACGCAGAAGATCGCGATGATCGAGCGCCAGGCCCGGATGAACTGGGGCCGGGTGTACTGGGTCAGCCTGCCGCGCCGCAAGGTCGACAGCGACACCCCCGATCGCAACTGAGCCGGCCCCCGGACCGGCGGCCGGCTTGAACTGCAGAAGTTCGTTGCCGAGATGGCCAGTACGCCGCTCAACACCGC
>ERZ761609.3545-NODE-3545-length-10132-cov-7.469187_pt1 | contig 10132 bp, 11 predicted proteins | sample MGYA00511163_ERZ761609 | MGnify/ENA primary metagenome ERZ761609 (study PRJEB28899, sample SAMN02445070) | bioreactor sludge metagenome | biome: EBPR sludge | place: Australia: Brisbane, Thorneside Wastewater Treatment Plant | collected 2011-12-16 ... | reverse complement strand
GGACGATGGCGCGGGCGAACCCCCGCCGCTGGCCGTCCGGGGCTTCGTCGGCGGCGGTTATGAGCTCTCCATGCGCGAATTCTTCTCGCGTCTCCTGGCCTCTGGCGTCGGAAACGTCGTCGTCACCGACGGCCGCCACGGCGCCTACCTCGCCGACCGCGACACGATCCGACACTGCCCGGTCCTCGCGGTGAAAATCGCCGGCACGGCAGGCGCAGGCGATGCCTTCGGCTCGACGCTCGCCGGCAGTCTCGCCCGTGGGATCGACAAGGACACGGCGCTGCGGGCAGCCACTCTCAATGCGGCGTCCGTCGTCGGCGTCGTCGATACACAAAGTGGGTTGCTGCAGGCCGCCGTGCTCGAGGAACAGATCGCGCGCCACGCACGCGACCTGCCCGTGCGCCGCTGGGCACTAGGCTGAGAAGGCGGCGGCTCTAAGTGCGTCCGGCGAGCGCGAGGCGCGTGCACACCTCGCCAATCGGACCTCCGAGATCGGCGAGATCGTGCTGCGCCGAATAGTCCCCCGCGAATGCGTCCCACGCCGCGACGTTTGCTTCCGGCACCGCGATCAGCACCGGCACGCCGTCCGCGATTGCCTCGCCGATGAGTGGCCCGAACCCGCGCCCCGCCGCTTCCATTTTGCCGAACTTGTTGACGATCAGCAGATCCGCCCCCGCCGCGAGCCCGGCGGCCGTCATCACCATCGCCTGATCGAGTGCGGCCACATCGAGCCGGCACCCGCGCGCCTCCGGTCCCCGGTCCTCCGATATGCGCACCTCACGCCCTGAACTGAGATCGACGAGCGTCATGTCGCACTTGGGCCGCCACGGCCGCGTCTGGTTGATCTGCACCGCGCCCGCGAGGCGAACACCGTCTGCACGCAGCCGGTCCGCGATCGCGCGCATGAGATCGTCGACGTGCTGTCCTTCCGGATACACGATCGCGGTGATCGGCGGCAGGGTACGGCGGCTCGTCATGAGGTCTTGGAACTCCGGTTCTCTCGGCTCTTAGCTTGTCTGAGCCGATTGCGCCAGCGTCCACCGGCGGCAGCATTACGCCTGCGCGCGATAGTAGGCGATCGTTCGCGCGACGCCGTCGTCGAGGGATGTTGCGGGCAATCCCGCGAGCACCGACCGGACATCACCTTCTGCGATATCGGCAACGACAGGCAGCGCCGGACCCGCGACGGAAATCGCAGCATCCGGCACGACGCGCCTGATCGACTGCATGACGTCGTCGTTCGATGCCACGGTCCCGACGAGGTTGAAGACGTGTGCGCCGTCCGGCGTCCGATCGAGCGCCTTGATGTACGCATCCGCGACGTCCTCGACGTACACGAGCCCCGCCGATCCGGTGTAGGGAATGACGTAGCGCTCGCCGCGCGCCGCCGCCCGGCAGGCGAGCGATGGCCCTGCTGTAAGCCCCGTTTCCCGACCCGGCCCGTAGACGATGAACGGCCGGAAGCCGACGCTGGCGATGCCGTGGTCGGCGAGATAGGCACGCGCGCTGCCTTCGCAAGCGAGCTTGAAGGCTCCGTAATGTGTCGTCGGTCGCGGAGTATGTCCGTCGTCGGGACCGAAGACCCCCGCGCTCGACGTATAGGCGATGCGGCTGATGCTGTGCGCGTGCGCCGCCTCGAACACGTTCAGCGTGCCGATGAGGTTGATCTCCGCCCCGCGCACCGGATCGGCCGCGCACGCCGGTGTCAGGATGCCGGCGAGATGCACGATCGCATCGCAGCCGCGCGCCGCCTCCCGCACCGCATGACCGGACACGATGTCTCCGACAATCCATTCGCACGCCCGCGCTGCGGTCACGCCCGCGATCTCGGCGACGAGCCTGCGGTTGTCGTCGACGTCGAAGACACGCACGCCGTCTCCCCGTTCGGTGAGCCGCCGGATGATCCACGCGCCGATGAAGCCCTTGCCGCCTGTGACGAGCACTCTCATGGCAGCTCCTTCCTGTCGCGACGCTTGTATTCGACGAGCATGAGCGGGGCCAGGCGCCGCACCATGCCGTGCAGCGGAATGGGATCGGGATCGCTGAACGGCAGCGCCAGTTCGCGTTCCCGCTCACCTGCCATTGCGGCGGCGAATTCGCGCCCGAGCGCAATCGACAGCGCGACCGCGCGCCCGTTGCAGCCCGCCCATGCGTACCCGTCAGGTCCCAGCCGATGCAGGCGCGGCATGTAGTCCCTCGTCATGCCGATATAGCCGTTCCAGACATGGTCGAACGTGACTCCGCCGAGCTGGGGAAACGCCGAACGCAGCCGCTCGGCGATATAGGGTTTGAGCCGCTCCGTCCCGTTTGCTGCGACCGCGAGTGCGCCGCCTGTGACGAGACGGTGCCGCGCGTCGTAGCGCATGAAGAAGAGCTCGCCGTGTGTATCCGACATCGCCGGCCGTCCCGGCAGAACGGACGCGCGCACATTGTCCGAAATCGGTCGCGTCGCCATCTGCCACGACAGCACCGGCACGACTTCGCGCGCGATCCGGGGCGCGAGATCCTTCGCAATTTCGCCCGTGTATGCGTTGGTCGCGAGCATCAGCGTGCGTGCCGAAACTTGGCCTCGCGGCGTTCGGACGTGCCAGCCTTGCGGCGTCTTCTCGTAGGACAATGCCGGACTGTCGGCATGTATCGTCACGCCGTGCCGCGTGCAGGCGGCGGCAAGCCCGCGCGCCAGTGCCAGCGGATTGACGTGCCCGCCCGTCGGATTGGTCCAGCCGCCATGCCAGGCGCGCGAGCCGAGACGTCGCTCCATATCGTCGGCGCTGATCAGAGCGACAGGCGCACCGTGCTTCGACCACTGCGCGACGCGCCTCTCGGCGATCCGCATCCGCCCCGGAGTGTGGACCGGTTGCACCCATCCGGTCTGCTCCGCCTCGCAGGCGATGCCTTCGTCTCTGACGACGTCGAACAGGATCGACGCGCTGTCCCGGATGAGCGCGACGAACCGCTCGCCGACGGCACCATGCCGGCGGACGATGTCGTCCGGATCCGGCCGCGACAGCGTAGGGATCACCTGACCGTTGTTGCGGCCCGATGCGCCCCAGCCTGGCGAACGCGCTTCGAGCACGATCGTCCTGAGGCCGCGCCGTGCCAGATGCAGCGCCGTCGAAAGGCCTGTGAAACCCGCGCCGATAACGACCGCGTCCGCCTCGGCTGAACCCGCGAGCGGCGGGTGCGTCGGCGCCTCCGGTGTCACGGCTGCCCACAAAGATCGCGGCCAGTCCCAGCCTTGCATGATAGTGCTTCCCTCCGCGCGCATGACAGATGCGGAGGTTTGAGCGTGCCATCCCGCTTGTCAATCGCGCGCCGTGCTCGCAGTCTGCTCCGGTAAGCAATTGGCCCGGAGACCAGCCATGTCCGACAAGCAGGGCGATGCCGTTCCGAGAAGCGAAGTGCACGCGCTGCTGCGCCGCTCTTTCGCCATGCGCGCACACGCCTATGCCCACATCTTCGATGTCCTGCGTGAGCGCCTCGGCGAGACAGAGGCGCTGGCCGTCGCGATGGAAGCGACCGAACGCATGGGTCGGGACATGGGCGCGAATTTTGCGAGCTTCGGCCCGTCCGACATCGCCGGTCTGAAGGATGCCTTCCTGGGCGGGATCATCGAGGGCGAAGAGCTGTTCGGACCCGAAGTCAGGAAGTGCACGTCCGAAGGCTTCGAAATCAAGTTCCATCGCTGCCCGCTGAAGGAAGCCTGGCAGGCTCAGGGCCGCTCCGATGACGACCTGCGTGCACTCTGCCGCATGGCCGGTGCGATCGATCGTGGCCTGTTCGAGCGCGCGGGCTTCACGTTCGCAGGCGCAACATGGGAGAAGGGCGAGAGCGGCTGTTGCACGCTCCGGGTTCTTCCCGGTCCCACGGCACGCTGACGGAGAAAGAGATGACCGAAGTCGAAACCATGGCCATGCTGGAGCGCCGCCGAATAGAGGCCGGCATCCTGAAACACGTCTACGACACGCTCCGCGCGTCCCATGGCGACGACGTCGCCAAGCGCACCATCGCCAGCGCAGTTCGCTCCGCGTCCATCGAGCAGGCGCAGCAACTCGCCCGCGCCGCCGGGCCGCAGACATCGCTCGAAACCTTCATCGCCCAGCAGGAGCCCTGGCTGCGCGGCGGCGCTCTCGAGATCGAGGTCAAGGAAAAAAGCCCGACGCGCTATCGCTTCGATGTCATGCGCTGCCGCTATGCCGAGATGTACCGCGACATGGGTCTCGGCGATATCGGCCATCTCCTTTCTTGCCAGCGCGACGGCACATTTTGCGAGGGCTACGACAAGAAGCTGGACCTCAGGCGAACTCAGACCATCATGCAAGGCGCCTCCCACTGCGACTTCGACTACACCTACGACGCCAAGAACCCGGAGACGAAATCATGAGCACGGCCGTTTTCACAAAAGGCGGATATCGCTACATCCCTGCGGTTTTCCAGTACTCCGGCGGCGTCGCGGCCGAGCCGGGATACCGTCTCGAGCGCGCCCGCTTCCTGAAGCCCGTACCACTGGTGGAAGGCTTCCGCCGCGTCGCAGCCCATCTCCAGTCGCTCGGCCGCCCGCTGACCTCATTCGCCGCCTGCGAACTGCGCTCGCCCGCCCCCTTCACCGAAGCCGGCTTCATCGCCTTCAACGAGATCTACGTGAAGACGCTCGCCGAATGGGGGATTTACGACGACGCGTCCAAGACCAATCCGGTCGCCCGCTCCAACGTCTGCCCCGAACTCGACAAGCCTGCCGAACCGTCTTTTCACGCCTTCTCCTATACCGTCGCGGACGCTACGGCCGCGCCGTCCTTCGTCGTCGCCGGCTCAGGTGAAGCGCCGGAAGGCAAGGGCAGTTACGGCAAGTTCGTCGTCCGCCCCGGCGACACCAGCGTCGAAGGCATGACCGAGAAGGCGCGCGCCGTCCTCGGCGAAATGGAGCGCCGCATGGGACTGCTCGGCTTCGGCTGGCGCGATGCCACCGCAGCACAGATCTACACCGTCTACGACATACATCCCTTCGTCGGCTCCGAGATCGTCCGTCGCGGTGCGGCAAGCCATGGCATGACGTGGCATTTCTGCCGCCCGCCGGTCGTCGGTCTCGACTACGAGATGGACTGCCGCGGCGTCACGATCGAACGGGTACTGACCTGAGCATTTTCGTCGGGCGACACCCGCGTCGAATGCACATTGACAATTAGTATGATTGGTTCCGAAACTGTCGTCCGAAACGCACCTCGAAGTGCGTCACTATGGGAGGAGTCGATGTCCAAGTTGAAACCGGTGCTCGGCGCCGGACTTGCCGTTGCAGCATCATTGGGCTTTGCCTCGCTGGCGTTCGCGCAGGGCAAGGAACTCAAGATCGGCGTCATCTACGATCAGACGGGCGCGTTCGCCGCCGGCGGATCGAAAGCCTCGGCGATCGGGACCCAGATCGCCATCGATCTGATCAACGAGAAGGGTGGCGTCGAGGGATACAAGATCGTTCCCGTCAACGCCGACGCCCAGTCCAAGACGGATGTCGCCATCAACGAGGCCGAGCGCCTCTTGAACGACGTGAAGGTCGACATGCTCATGGGCGTGTTCTCTTCGGCGCATTGCGTTCCGCTCGCCGCCAAGGTCGACGCTGCCAAGAAATTCTTCTGGGCCAACGTCTGCGTCGCCTCCGCCGTGTTCAAGGACAAGAACCTCCAGTACGTCTTCCGCGCGCAGGTCCACTCCGACCAGTTCGGCGAAGCGTCGTGCCGCTTCCTCGCCGAGAACGCCAAGGCCAAGCTCGGCAAGGAGCCGAAGGACGTCAAGGTCGCCATCATTCACGAAGACGGTCCTTACGGCTCTGGCGTTGCATCCGGCAACGAAGCGGTCTGCAAGGAACTTGGAATGCAGATCGTCCACAAGGAGGGCTACGCAGCCACCTCGACGGACCTGTCCGCTCTCGTGACGAAGCTGCGCCGTGCCCAGGCCGACGTCATCCTTCACACCGGCTACAACCCCGACATCACGCTCTTCCTGCGTCAAGCGAAGGAAGCCGGCCTGAAGTGGGGCGCCCTGATCGGCCATGGTGCCGGCCATGCCCAGATCGACAAGCTGACGGAGACGTTCGGCAAGGACGTCAACTTCCTCTATAACGTCGACCCCGTCGCGGCCCAGCTTCTCGACCCGAAGACGCTGGCACCCGGCCTCGGTGATCTGACCGCCGAAATGGTCAAGCGCTACAAGGCCGCGGCTGGCGTGAACGAAGTCCCCTCGCACGTCTCGATGGGCTTCAACCAGGCCTGGATCTTCTTCACAGACGTCCTGCCGCGCGCCATCAAGAAGCATGGTGGCATCGATCCGGAAGCACTCCGCAAGGCAGCGCTGGAAACGGAAATCCCGGAAGGCGGCACGATCCAGGGCTATGGCGTGAAGTTCAATCCTCCGGGCCACAAGATGGCCGGACAGAACGCGCTGTCGACGCCTGTCGTCATGCAGTTTATCGACGGCCAGACCAAGATCGCGTGGCCGTCGAAGATCAAGACGACCGACCCCGTCCTGCCGTTGCCTAAGGGTCATGCCTACGCCCGTTGATACAGTGCGTGCGGGGAGTGCGTCGCGCTCCCCGCGCGTCCGCTTGGATTGAATCCCGAACTGACGACTGGGCGACCTACAATATGGCGCTATTGCAAGTTTCCGGCCTGACGAAACGCTTCGGCGGGTTCACGGCCGTCAAGGACGTGTCGTTCGATGTCGCCGAAGGAGAAATCCTCGGCCTCATCGGCCCCAACGGCTCCGGCAAGAGCACGACATTCAACTGTATTGCCGGCATGTATCAGCCGACCGTCGGCTCCATCCGCTTCCGCGGCGAGGAGATCGGAGGGCTCACGGCCAACAAGATCTGCCACAAGGGTATCGGCCGCACTTACCAGATACCTCGACCGTTTCACAATCTCACTCTGATCGAGAACGTCGCGCTGTCGGCCTGGTTCGGCCAGAACGGCAAGACGTCCCGCAGCGAGTGCTGGAAGCAGGCCGAGCGCGCGCTCGCCCTTGTTGGTCTCCCGACGGATTCTCGCGCGACGACCGATGGTCTCGGCGCCGGCGCGCTGAAACAGCTCGAACTCGCCCGCGCCCTCGCCACTCAGCCGACGCTGCTGCTCGCCGACGAAAGCCTGAACGGTCTCGACCACGCCGAAATGGATCAGGCCGCCGACATGCTGCAGCGCATCCGCAAGGAAATGAAAATCACGATCGTCTGGGTCGAGCACATCATGGGCGTTCTCATGCGCGTCGTGGATCGCGTCGTCGTACTCGATCACGGCGAGAAGATCTTCGACGGCGCGCCGAAGGCCGTGCAAGCCGACAAACGGGTGATCGAGGTCTACCTCGGCGCCGAAGCGGTGGCGTGAGAGGCGGTCATGCTCGAACTGAAAAACGTCAACGCGGGTTATGGTGCCTTCCAGGCGCTGTTCGACGTCTCGCTCAAGGTCAACGCCGGAGAGGCGGTCGCGGTCATTGGCTCGAACGGCGCGGGCAAGACGACGCTCTTGCGCGTGATTTCGGGGCTCATCCCCGCGACCGGCGGCAGCATGACCATGGAAGGCGCCAATCTCCGCGCCATCCCCCCGCATCAGATCATCGAGTCCGGCATCGCCCACGTGCCCGAAAGCCGCCGGCTGTTCCCGCGCCTGTCCGTCGAGGACAATCTGCGCATGGGCGCCTTTATTCCGGCTGCGCGCGCTCATTTCGCCGAACGACTCGATTACGTCTACGGCCTCTTCCCGCGTCTCAAGGAACGCCGCCAGCAGTTGGCGGGTACGATGTCGGGCGGTGAGCAGCAGATGTGCGCGATCGCCCGCGCACTGATGAGCAAGCCCAAGATCGTCCTCTTCGACGAACCCTCGATGGGGCTTGCGCCCGTCATCGTGTCGCAGGTTTTCGACCTCGTCCGGCGCATCCGCGCAGAGGGTTACACCGTTCTCATCGTCGAACAGAACGTCGCACAGGTGCTGAAGGTTGCCGACCGCGCCTACCTCCTCGAGGTCGGCAAGATCCACGCCTCCGGCACCTCGGCCGAACTCGCAGCCTCCGACGAGATCCGCAAAGCGTACATGGGAATCTGAGATCGGTAGCGCCGGCGTCGCCGCCGGCCAATCCGGGAGTGAAAATGGACTGTCAACTCGACATCTTCTTCGCCGAAGCGCTGCTCAACGGCATATTATTGGCGGGTCTGCTCGCGCTGCTCGCACTCGGTCTCAACCTGATCTTCGGCGTCATCGACGTCGTCTGGATCTGTTATGCCGAACTCGTCATGATCGGCATGTACGGCATCTTCTTCGCCTATAAGTCCGGGGTGCCGTTCATCGTCGCGGCTGCATTCGGCATCGTGCTCGTCGCTGCCGCCGGAGCGCTCCTGCATTATCTCGTGATCCGGCCTGTTCTCGACAGCGCGCCCATCAATCAGCTCCTCGTGACCGGCGGCGTGCTCTTCTTTCTCCAGGCCGCGGCGACCATGGCGTTCGGCGTCGACTTCCGCAACATCGGCATCAGCCTCGGCTCGACCAGCGCCTTCGACATGAGTTTCTCGAACTCCCGCATCCTGGGCTTTGTCGTGGCACTCGTGGGCATGTTCGCGCTCTACCTGTTCCTGACGCGCACCTACATGGGCACCGCCATCCGCGCCATCGCACAGGACCGCCAGATCATGCCGCTGATGGGCGTCGACAGTAAGAAGATCTACCTCGTCACGTCGGCGGTCGGCGGCGGCCTCGCCGGCCTTGCAGCATCGTTGATGGTCCTGAACTACGACATCTATCCCCACATCGGCCTGCAGTTCGGCCCGCTCGTTTTCATGATCTGCGTCCTCGGCGGTCTCGGCAACATGATCGGAGGCTTTATCGCCGCCTTCATCTTCAGCCAGTTCATCGCCGTCGGCTCGAGCTGCTTCCACACCGAATGGGGCTACGCGATCGCGTTCCTGTTCTTCATGGTGGCCATTTTCTTCCGGCCGCAGGGCCTGTTCGGGGGCAAGTCATGACCATCCCGCGGCTCTCTCCGAAGGCGATCGCCGGGCTGGTCGCCGTCGCGCTCCTGCCCTTGCTCATAAAGCTGTTCTTTCCCTCGTCGGAGCGGTACTACCTCCATATCCTGATCCAGATCCTGCTCTGGTCCTTCATCTATACCGGCTGGTCGCTGATGGGTCGCTTCGGCCTCACCTCGCTCGGTCACGGCGCCTTCACCGGTATCGGCGCCTACATCACGGTGCTGCTGTGGAATTTCGCCGGGATCACGCCGTGGATCGGCATCCCGGTCGCAGTCCTGGCGGCGACAATCGTCGGCGTCCTCATCGGCTACCCCTGCTTTTCGCTCCGCATCACCGGCCACTACTTCGCCCTGATGACGCTCGCCCTGACGGAGTTCGTGCGACTGTGCATCGTCGGTCTGCGCGACTATACCGGCGGCTCGCTCGGCACCCAGCCGAAGCGTTACGGCGACGGCATATCGCTCTACGCGATGCAGTTCGAGCCGGACAGGTTGTTGTCGTTCTACATTGCCTTCCTGCTCTGGATGTTCGGGCTCTACGTCTGGTGGCGTGTCGACCGCAGCATGGAGCGCTACGCGCTCGAGGCGGCCAGCCAGGACGAGGACGCTGCCGCGTCCGTGGGCATCGACGTGACACGCGAAAAGCTGAAGATCACCGCGCTCTCCGCCGGCATGTGTGCTCTCGGCGGCGCCGTCTTCGGCCAGTACCAGATGTACATCGGCCCCGACACCATCGCCGGTCTCGGCACATCGCTCAACATGGTCTTCGCCGTCGTTGCCGGCGGTATGTGGGTAATGCTGGGCCCGACGGTCGGCGCGGTGTTCACGCAGTTACTTTCCGAGGGCCTGCGCGTCGTGATCGGCTCGTCGGCGGCTCTGAAGTCCGTGCTCGGCTCCGCCGCGCTCGCCCTCGACAGCGCCATTTACGGGCTGCTCCTCATTCTCTTCATCATCTACATGCCGAAGGGCATCCTGGGCACGCTTCTCGACCGGTCGAACCAGCGCAAATAGGGCGGCCGGCGGGCCGCGACGGCAACGGTGCTAAGACAGCGCGGCCGGATCCGGCCGCGTTGCGCCCGCCACCGGACGCTGATATGACGCGGGCTCGCAAGCAAAGTCCGAACCTCGCACC
>ERZ761609.3540-NODE-3540-length-10138-cov-5.461569_pt1 | contig 10138 bp, 8 predicted proteins | sample MGYA00511163_ERZ761609 | MGnify/ENA primary metagenome ERZ761609 (study PRJEB28899, sample SAMN02445070) | bioreactor sludge metagenome | biome: EBPR sludge | place: Australia: Brisbane, Thorneside Wastewater Treatment Plant | collected 2011-12-16 ... | reverse complement strand
CAATAAACTCGCGGACCTGCGATAGCAGCTCCTGCATCTGCGGTGATGGTGAAAAGTCCATACGTGTAGAACGCCCCAATGTTTTTTGGTGGAATGGCGGCGAGTCGTAACGACAAGAGCCCGCGCCCTGCACGGTATCGTACTCGGGCGCGGGCCAAATCGCGAATCGCACGCAAGAACCGTAAACCGCGATCGCGGCCCAAGGATTTTGCCGCAGGCCCTAGAGTTTAAAAAATCCCGCCGCTTCCGGTTGGAACAGGATTTCCTCCACGCGCAACCTTCGCTCGCCGGACGGTACTTTGCAGGCAATTTCACTGCCCACGCGATCGCCCAGCAACGCCATGCCAATAGGCGCAAGCACCGAAATGCGCGCATTCGCCGCATCCGCTTCGTTCGGGTAAACAAGCGTGTAAATGGATTCCTCCCCAGACGCCAGATCCTTCAGGCGAACGGTCGAATTCATGGTGACGACGTCGCCGGGCACGTCTTCAGCGGCGATAGTCTTCGCGCGCCCGAGTTCCGCCTCCAATTCGGCGAGATGCCCTTGCTGGCGGCGGTCGTAAGCGCTCAAGCGCTCGATGCTGGCCTTAAGCCGCGATAGGTCGGTCTGGGTGACAATGATTTCTTTCTCTTTCAAAGTCATGGCGCGATACTCCTCGAACTCAATGGGGTTGTGCGCGTGCAGAACAGCACGTATACATACTCAAGAGTATGCGCACTTTGGAGAATGGCCAAGGGTGGGGCGATAGTCCGCAAAAAACGAAAACTAACGATACGTCCACATTTCCGGATCGCGCAGGTGCGCGACATTATTAAATGTGCTTAAAGTGAACCGGCCTTCGGTGAACATGAATTCCGTGAGCGACGCGTTGCGAATCTGCCAAATCAATTCCATGGTCGATTCAAACGACGTATTCAACGCGAGGTGCATCGCGATTGCGGTCGGCCCTCCGGACGTGAACGCCGCGACTCGCTGGCCGTTTGGACTACTCGAAATGATCGTGTGAAAACTGTTTCTCACGCGACCGATAAAATTCTCGAAGGTTTCGATCTCTTCGTCGTGATATTCCTTCGAAGCCCATTTCAACATCATCTTCTCGAACGGTTTCTGGAATAGGCGCTCTTTGTCTTTCTTGTCTTCCGCGGCCATGTACTCCTGCACCAGCGCAAGACACTCCGCGTCTTCCGCGCAGAGCTGCGGCATGAATCGTTTCGCCAGGCGTTCCGCGGGCATCTCCGCAAGCGCTTCATCAATGACAATCTCTGGGAATTCACCGCCCACCTTCTCGAACTCCTCGCGCACCAACTCGGCCGAGCGCCGCTGACGCCGGAGTGGTCCCGAGATCGCCTTGTCCAATTGCACGCCATGCTCGGCCCAATACTTGCCCAAGCGCCGCGCCTGTTCTTCGCCCAGCGGCGACAACTTGTCGTAGTCCTCTTCGTGAAACGAGGCCTGACCGTGCCTAACGATAATCAGCGTGCCCATAACGGTACCGGTACTCCCAAGATTTCCCCCGAGAATACCAGATGACCGGTGAATCCAGGAATTTCAGCCCGCGCCCCAATTGACATGTCCCGTGCACGCTACCGATAATCCCTCGTTCTGAAGTTGGAGTGCATTGAATGAACATTTCCGGGCGATGCGAATATGCCTGCCGTGCTGTTGTCGAGCTCGCCGCGCGCGAGCACGAAAACGTGCCCGTCACCGCGCAATACATCGCGGAGCAGCGCGGCATTCCGGAAAAGTATCTCGTGCACATCCTGCTGCAGCTCAAGCGCGCGGGGATTGTCCGCAGTTTGCGCGGCTCACAGGGAGGCTATCTCCTCGGCCGCACGCCAGACGAGATCTCGCTGTTGGATATCGTGCGCGCGATCGACGGCGGCGTTCTTGATCCGCTGCCCGTGGACGACGCGCACGGAAACGACATCCGCCCCGCGTGGAAGCAGGCGGCAAAAGGCATTGAAGACGTGCTGCGGCTGATTACCGTTCGCGAACTTGCAAGCGGCGCGCACTCGAGCATGTATTACATCTGAGGTGATAAGAAAGTCCCATGCATCACACAGTTCAACATGAAAACGAACCCATCGCAAACGCGCTGCGCGCGCGACTCGACGCGGTCACCGGCTACGGCCAGCGCACCTTTACGCCAACGCTCACCGCAATCGCGCGCGCAGAAGGCGTGCGCCTGTGGACCGTTGACGGCATCGAGTTGATCGATTTTACTTCCGGCGTGCTTGTATCGAATCTGGGGCATGGCAACGCATTGTTCGAGGAACGCTACCGCCACTATTGCGCGGAACTGCCGCGCACTTCCTACAACGCATTGACCGAAATTGAAGTGCAGGCCGCGGAACGTCTCGTGCGGTGCCTTAACATGCCAAACGCGCAAAAATTGCTCTGGGCGGCGAGTGGCTCCGAAGGCATTCAAAAAGCCATGTGGTGCGCATTGCACAAGCAGCCCGACAAACCCATCATGCTCGCAACGCGACATGGCTTCCATGGAAAGAAGGGGCTCGCCGGCGACGTCAGCGGTGATTCTTCCCCAAACCCGAACGTGCGTTTCATTTCGTTCCCAATGGAAGACGAAAAAACGCCGCGGTTCTACGAAGACGAACTCAACGCGCTCGCGAAGGAAGTGGGCAATCGCATCGCCCTGCTCATCACCGAGCCATACCTCGGCGCGAAAGGTTCCTGGCATCCGCCAAAGTGGTATCACCAGTTGCTGCGCGCATGGTGCACGAAACATGACGTCGCGCTAATCTTCGACGAAGTCCAGTCCTGTCACGGGCGCACTGGCAACATGTTCGCGTTCCAAAGCTACGAGATGGAGCCAGACCTCGTCGTGCTCGGCAAAGGACTCGCCAACGGCGAACCCGTCGCCGCCGTCGTGGGCCGCGCGGACCTCATCGACGCCCTCTCCTACGGCGAAGCGTCCGACACCTTCAGCGGCAACCCGCACGCCTGCGCCGCGGTCTGCGCAACGCTCGACGTGTTCGAACAGGAAGACATTATCGGCAATTGCCGCGCGATGGCGAAAGTCATCACCAAAAAAATGCTGGAAGCAAAAGAACGCTTCTCCTTCGTGTGCGACATTCGCGGCGAAGGGCTCGTCTACGGCATCGAAATGTCCGACGACGCAACCGCCCGCCGCGCCGTCCTCGAAGCCTACCGTGGCCACGACAACAAAGGCGTCCACTTCCTTGGGCCGCTCGCCGGAAAAGTCCTCCGCGTAAGCCCACCCCTGACCATCACCCAAACCGATCTCGACCAAGCCTTCACCAGCATCGAAAAGGCCTGGTCCCGCATCTAAACTGCGCGCAAAAGAAATCCTCGTTCCGAAGATTTACCCTTTCTCCTTCCCAGGCTCGCGCCTGGGAACGCGCTCTTTTTCCTCTTTTCCTTGTTCACAAGTTGCACTTGGGAACACACTGGATCGCAAAGTTGTACTTTGCGGCACATTGCGCTACCTTGCGCACGGCAACGCAAAGCGCAGCTTTGCTTGGTCGCGCGGTGTCCGCACTTGTGAACTTGCGCGGAGGTAAATCCGATGTCTGGACGTTTCTCTATTGCAGTTGCGGTACTTTCAGCGTTGGCAATTAACGCAGAAGCCTTGAATATCGCGCTGCAACCATCCGCATCCTCCATCTATCCAGAGTCGCCGCTTGCCCTCACGCTCTCGATGCGGCTAGACGAATCGGAACAGGGCGCCGTTAACGCCGTGCTCGTAGACAACGAATGCATCGAAATGCGCGTGTTCGCGTCAACCGGTGAAGCCGTCTCTGATTCACCATCCGACAACGCCAGATGCCGTTTCAATCCTCGACCGATGTGGATGGCGCGCTTCGTCAGCGACCCCACCGCTGTGCGCGAACGACAGTTGGTTTTCAACGAATGGTGTACGACGGACCTCGTGCCAGGTGCGTACAAGGTGGTTTGCGAATTGTCCTCGGTCGATCTTTTCGTTGTCGGCGAGAAGACCGCTCAACAGCGGAAATTCTCGCCACCCATGCGTTTCGAATTCGCCTTGGAAGTTCGGGAACGCAACGACGACAAGGTAAAAGCGGAATATGAATCGCTGCTGACAATTGCACAAACGCAATCCGCATCCGGCGATCAATCCGAAATGCGCGCACATGCGCTGGACGCGATCATCAATTCAAATGTACCTTTGGCGATTCCGTACCAAATTATGCTGCTCAACGGCGACGCGCCTTACGGGCAAGGAGCGCTGATCGCCTGTCATCTCCATGACATCGCGTCAAACCTGATCAACAACAGTTCGCCCGAAATTGCCGCCGACCTGATCGACGCGCTTCAGCATTTGGAATCGAACCGCAGCGGGATTAAGGTGGCAACCTTCACTTCCTGCCACGATACCATCCTTTACATACTCCACGAAATACACGCGACCGGAAGCGCGGACGTGGTTCGCCTTACGCAGGATGTAGTTGATCAACACACAAAAACAAGTTTGCCATTCGCCAGCCCGGATTAATGCACCATCGGGAAGCTCCGAATTCGGCGCGTAGTTCTCAGTTAGGGCACGTTGGGCCTTGCGAACGACTCAATCGAAGAGTGGTTTGGGTAAACTACTGGTGCTTTACAATTTGTTCCACTAAAATCGACGATTATGAAACCGAAAAAATCCACGCTTAAGAGAATGGACAACGTTCTCATCGTTGTCGACGACCTCGAGGCTGCCAAGGCATTCTTTACTGAACTCGGCATGGAACTGGAAGGCGAGGCCAACGTCGAAGGTCCCATCGTGGATCGTCTCATTGACTTGGAAAACGTCAGCGCCACCATTGCAATGATGCGCACACCCGACGGCCACGGACGCATCGAACTGGACAAATTTCACACGCCGAAAGCAGTCAGAACCGGGCACGAGAACGCCCCGGTGAACGAACTCGGAATTCGCCGCATCATGTTCGCCGTCGACGACATCGACGAAGTCGTCGCGCGCCTGCTCGCCCACGGCGCAACGCTCATCGGCGAAGTGGTGCAATACGGAGACACCTATCGACTCGCGTACATCCGCGGCCCCGAGGGCATTATCGTCGGCCTCGCCGAGCAGCTGAACAACAAATCGTAACGGAGGTCTCGGAATCTCCAACGAAATCCGCAAGCCCTCAAAGCCAACAGTGCAGGCACGGCAATGTTACCCGCGTGCCGAGACTAAACTGTTACCCATGTCCTGAGACTGTACCCCCTGACAAGAATCATTCCGCAATTCCGGAGGGTGGGTTTTTCAACCCGCCAACACGCCCGCAAACCACCCGAAAAACTGCAAACCCCAACCGCTAGTGCGACAAAAAACGCGCCCGGCGCGGGGCGCCGCTTTCACTGATCCAAACGCCTATCCTTTCCTTCGCTGCCTGCTGTTTGCTAGGCTACCCGCTTGCCGTCCTAATTTTTCGCGAAAGGGAATTCCATGACCAAGACCTACACCATCGCCATGCTTGAAGGCGATTGCATCGGACCGGAGATCACGCGTGAGGCCGTGAAGGTGTTGCGCGCGATTGAGGCTCAGTCCGGCGTCACTTTTGATCTTCGGTTTGCGCCGTTCGGTGGCCAGGCCTATTTCGACACCGGCAAGGCCTTTCCCGACGAAACGAAGGCGGTTTGCGACGCGGCGGACGCCATCCTCAAGGGGCCCATCGGGCTGAGCCATGAGGACTCCCTGAAGATTCCGGTCGACGAACAGCCCGAGCGTGGCGCCTTGTTGCCCCTGCGCCGGAGATACAACACCTTCGCCAATTTCCGGCCCGTCTATTTGCCCGCCGAGCTCGCGCATTTCTCGCCGCTCAAGGCACGCGTGGTCGAAGGCGGCATCGACATGATGATGATCCGCGAGTTGGTCGGCGGCCTTTACTTTGGCCGTAAGGAAGAGGGAATCGACCCGAACGGCAAGCGCTACGTGAGAGAAGTGCTCGAATACGACGAAGACCAGATCAGCCAGATCCTGCACGTCGCATTCAAAGAATCACAGCGCCGCAAGAAGGTCCTCCACAATATCCACAAAAGCAACGTGCTTAAATCCAGCGTGCTGTGGAACACCGTACTCGACGAAGTATCCACGTCCTATCCAGACGTCACGGTCAAGCACGTAATCGTCGACGCTGCCGCCACCGCCCTCGTGCTCAACCCGCGCCAGTTCGATGTCATGGTCATGGAAAACATGTTCGGCGACATCCTCAGCGATCTCGCCGGCGGCCTGCTCGGCTCGCTCGGGCTCATGCCCTCCGCCTGCATCGGCCCGGACAAAGGCTACTACGAACCGTCCCACGGTTCCGCGCCGGACATCGCCGGCAAGGGCATCGCCAATCCCTACTCGATGATCGGCTCCGTCGCGTTGATGCTCGAAAAAAGCTTCGGCATGGAGGCAGAGGCCAAGCGCATCATGGACGCGATGCGCTCGGTGTTCGGCGCCGGCTACACGACCGCCGACCTGAAAGACCCCGAAGGCAAAGCCACCCTGATTGGTACCGCCGAGTTCGGCGACAAAGTCGTGGCAGCCCTTACCGCGAAGTGATTCAATTAAAACGATTAAAGTGCGCTCTATTTAGTCCTTGACGGACTTTGAACCACAGGATATAGTATCGCCACTGGCCCCGCAGCAGCGGTCATTTCTCGGGGCCAAATTCTAACGCAGTTACGTAGTCTTTCCCGGATTGGGCCTGTGCACTTGGGCTGGGTCCGTTCCAGGGATCGGGGTGTGGGACTATGGCATCGTTGGCATCGGTAAGGGCCTTGCCGATCCTTGTTGGGGCATTGGACGAGGATCGTGCGCCGGAACTTGTGATCGGTCGCACCGATCTTGTGGCCCGACTTTGGGCGGCCGCGCGCGAAAAGAATGTTCGCATCACCGGCGCGCGCCACATGGGCAAGACGTGGGCGCTGAAGCTCGCCGCATCGCAACATCCGGACTGGGCCTCGCCCATTCTCGTTGAAGCAGGCGCCTGCCAATCGATCCCCGAACTCACGTACCGCATCGCCACCGCATTCGGCCGCATCGGCATCGTGCCGCGCGATTGGGCGGGTCGCGTCGCGCAATGGCACGCGAAACTGTTGAACCCCGATGCAGACGGCAAACCCGCGACGCCGTGGCTCATGGTATTGAACGGCACGCTGCAACATGCCTCCTCGCACCTCGGCGCAACCACCCCGACGATCATCCTCGACGGTTTCGGCGAACTGGTTGATCGCCTCTGCCAATCCGGCGCGCATGACGGCGCGCGAAAACTGGTCGACGCCGTTTCATCCTTTGAAAACGACTGGCACCGCCTTCGCTGTATCGTCAGCGGTTGCTCGGAACTCGACGACGCCCTCTCGATGCTGTACGCCGGTGTCGAAGCGCCCTTGCCCAAGACTTTCGCGCAGTTCGACGTGCCGCCCCTCGCGCACGAGGACGCGCAGTATCTCGCGGCGTGTTTGTTGCTCGGCGAAGGCGTCCCCTGTTCCGATCTTCATGATGTCGCCGAGGCCGTCGCCACGGCCAGCGGCGAGAATCCCTATCTTATTCACAACACCATCGATTGGATGGTCCGTTTCCAGCCGGGCGTGTGGACGCCCGATCGCGTCCAGGAAGTTCCCACGGTTTTGTGGAACGAACCCATGGATGACGACGACACCACCGAAGTGGACGAACCGCTTCAGCGCAATTCCATCGACGAAGAATTGACCAAAGCGGCCTCGATGCTCGAGTCGCTCGCGGAACCCGCCGAAGAAATCACGCCGTCGCGGAAACCGGAAAAACATCCGGTGCTGACGCTTCCGCCCGCGTTCATGCTGTTGAATTCCGTGGGTGAAACCGCGCCTGCGCCCAGCGCAGCGCCCGCGCGCGACGAATCCCCCAGCAAGTTAATGCGCGACTGGCGGCGCGTGCAACCGTATCTCAACGCCCAACCATTCGCGCTCACGCAACCCGCATCTTTTTACGTGACACTGGTCGAATCGCGCTACGCGCAGGATGAAGAACAGGAGCCGCAATCGTTCGTTTCACTGAGCAACGCAGACGCGCCGATCGCGGGCATGCGCGCGCTCGCGGAAGCGCGCCAGGCGCTCCTTGCGCTCGAAGAGCCAACGCCGCTGCTCGGCATCGAAGCGGATGACGCCCTCTTTCAGCGCGGCGCTGCCCAGTTGCAGCGGGGCCAATTCGAGTTCGCGCTCGACATTTTTCAGGAGCTCGCGCGGCGCACGCGCAACGGCGCGCACGCCGAATTCGCCTCCGCATCACTCGTAAACACCGCCTACGCGCTTGCGCGCTTGCATCGCTACGAAGAAGCCGCCGGGGTGTGCGATGCGCTCGTGCGACAGTTTGGCGAAGATCACCGCGCAGGCGTTCTCGCATGCGTAGCCATCGCATTGGTCAACAAGAGCGCCGCGCTCATCGCCATCGGTCGCGGCAACGACGCGATCGTCGTGTGCCGCGCGCTACTCGCATGCTCCACGCCAGACACGGAAAGCGTCTTCGCCGAGGCCATTCTCAGCGCACGCTACAACCTCGCGTACGCGCTGAATCAGCTCGGCAACGAAGGCGAATCCGCCGCGGCGTACAAGACCCTCTCTACAACCTGTCGCGAGGCGGTCTCCGCGGGCTTGCGCACCATGGGTGCGGACGCCGCCTACAACACCGCTGTCGCGCATCATCGGAACGCCCGGCGTGTGGAGACTATCGAAGCCTGCGAGACGGCCGTGGCCCTGAACCCGGAACACCTGCGCGCGCACGCGCTCCGCGTCGTCGCCTACTTGCAATTGCACCTCGTGGGCGAGGCCATCGCGGCAATCGGCGATGTCTTCCGCGCCTACCCGCCCGATAGCACCCAGCGCGCATTTGTGCTCTCCGAAATCCTTCGGGAGTCCGCGGCGAGCCCGGGCCTGCTGCAAATCGTGGTGTCCGCCAGCCAAAACAATCTACCCACACTGGTCTGCGGGTTGACCCTTTGGCTGCGCCGGCAATTGCCGCTCGATCACGCCACCGCGGTGCACCTCGGCGTCGCCGAACATGCCCTCCGGCCCCAATTCGAGGGGCACGCGGATGCATTGGCCGCGCTGGACCTGCTGCGCGCGGCCCGCCTGGTCACCCTAGGCGATCCCTCCGCCATCGCAACCCTTTCCGACGAGCACCAGCGCCTCTTGGGCTGACTTTGGGGGCGTCCGCCCGTCGATTGACCCCTCCGGGTGATTTTCTCTTGCCGGATCGGGTAAAATCCGACCTTGTTTGGCCCGGGAAGGGCCGCCCGGCATTACGCTGGTTGGGGATGGGTGTTGGCCCGGCAATGAATGTATCTACTGGGCGGGTTCTAACGCGTGGCGTTGAATCCGCTGAAATTTGGGTGGCAGGTTTCGCACCCGGCACGCGGCGCGTTTCTTCGTGTGTTCCATTGTTTGCCCAAAGGCACGTGAAGCCATGAGCGGCCATGCTTCCAACGGCAAAACCCCCACCATGGCGGGCCTCCTCCTGGGTGCGCTCGGCGTCGTCTATGGCGACATCGGCACCAGCCCCCTGTACACCATCAAGGAATGCCTCGGCGGGCCGCATGGCTTTGGCACCGATCCAACGACCATTCTGGGTGTGCTGTCCCTCGTTTTCTGGGCCTTGGTCCTCATCATCTCCGTCAAGTACATGGGCTTCGTCCTCCGCGCGGACAACCGCGGCGAGGGCGGGATCCTCGCGCTCATGGCGCTGGTAACGAAGAAACACCACGGCGCAAAGGACCGGGAAGGCAAAGCGCTCATTGCGCTCGGCGTATTCGGCGCGGCGCTCCTCTACGGCGATGGCATGATTACGCCGTCCATCACGGTATTGAGCGCGGTCGAAGGCCTTGCTGTCGCCACGGATTTCTTTTCCAGCTATATTCAACCGATTGCGATTGTCATTCTCGTCGGCATTTTCCTTTTGCAGCGCTACGGCACTGCGCGCATCGGCACCATGTTCGGGCCCATCATTCTCCTCTGGTTTGCAACCCTGGGCACACTGGGCACAATCGCAATTCTGCGCGAGCCCCATGTGCTCCTCGCGGTCAGTCCGCACTATGCCGTCGGATTTTTCACGCACCACGGCGCGAGCGGCTTTGCCATTCTGGGATCTGTCTTCCTCGCTGTCACGGGGGGTGAAGAGCTTTATGCAGACAT
>ERZ761609.3538-NODE-3538-length-10138-cov-32.806308_pt1 | contig 10138 bp, 11 predicted proteins | sample MGYA00511163_ERZ761609 | MGnify/ENA primary metagenome ERZ761609 (study PRJEB28899, sample SAMN02445070) | bioreactor sludge metagenome | biome: EBPR sludge | place: Australia: Brisbane, Thorneside Wastewater Treatment Plant | collected 2011-12-16 ... | reverse complement strand
CGCGAAACGGTCGGTGGCGTTCAGCAGGCAGGTCAGGATGCCTGGCTCGTTGAACGCATGCCCCGCGTCGGGCACGAGGTGGAATTCGGCCTGCGGCCAGGCACGGTGCAATGCCCATGCGGTGTCAGCCGGGGTGCACACGTCGTACCGGCCCTGCACGATGACGCCGGGCACATCGGCCAGGCGGCCCGCATCGCGCAGCAACTGGCCCTCGTCCATCCAGCCGCCGTGGGTGAAGTAGTGGTTCTCGATGCGGGCAAAGGCCAGTGCAAAAGCATCCTGGGCGTGCTTGGCCGCATTGGCTGCATCGGGCAGCAGGCGGATGGTCTGGCCTTCCCACAGGCTCCAGGCACGGGCGCATGCCAGTTGGGCCACCGGGTCGGAGCCGGTCAGGCGGCGGTGGTAGGCCGCCACCAGATCGTGCCGCTCCGCCGGCGGGATGGGGGCCAGGAATGCTTCCCACAGATCCGGGAAGATGCGCGACGCGCCCTCCTGGTAGTACCACTGCACCTCCTGGCGGCGCAGGGTGAAAATGCCCCTGACCACCAGTGCGCTGACCCGTTCGGTGTGCCGCTGTGCATACGCCAGCGCCAGTGTGCTGCCCCACGAGCCCCCGAACACCAGCCAACGCTCCACGCCCAGCATCTGCCGCAAGCGCTCCATGTCAGCCACGAGGTGCCAAGTGGTGTTGTTTTCCAGCGAGGCGACAGGCAGGGAGCGCCCACAGCCGCGCTGGTCGAACAGCAGCACGCAGTACTTCGTGGGGTCGAACAGGCGGCGGTGATCGGGCGAACAGCCCGAACCTGGCCCGCCATGCAGAAACACCGCCGGGCGACCGTCAGGGTTGCCGCACAGCTCCCAATAGATCTGATGGCCATCCCCGGTGTCGAGCATTCCGGTGCGGAACGGCTGCAGCGGTGGGTACAGGTCTCGGTTCGGCATGTCGGACTCCAGCGCAAACGGATCAGGAACAGGAAAACAGGCGCTTGCCGAGAAACGGTTGCCCGCCACACGCTGGCGTGGCACCCCTTCAGGCAGCGCGCACAGCCTCGATGCGGGCCTCACGTCCCATCAGCGCAGCCACCGCTTGCTGGGGTGTCGTCAGGCCATCCAACAGGGCCACCACCGCGGTGACGATGGGCATGTCCACCCCCAGGGCCTGCGCGCGGCGCAGCACGGTACGGGCGCTGTACACGCCTTCTGCCACATGGCCCAGCGAGGCAACCGCTTCGTCCAGCGACTGGCCGGTGGCCAGCAACTGCCCCACGCGCCGGTTGCGGCTGAGGTCGCCCGTTGCCGTCAGCACCAGATCACCCAGCCCGCTGAGGCCCATGAAGGTGTCCGGCCGGGCACCCAGTGCGAGCCCCAGGCGGGTCATTTCGGCCAGCCCACGGGTCACCAGCGCGGCGCGGGCGTTGAGGCCCAGCTGCAACCCGTCGCACAAACCGGTGGCCACCGCCAGCACGTTCTTCACTGCTCCGCCCACCTCCACGCCGATGAGGTCGTCATTGGCATACACCCGCAGCGTCGGGCTGTGGAAAGCCTGCACCAGCGCGTCGCGCACCGACGCATGCCCACTGGCCGCCACCAGCGCCGTCGGCTGACCCGTGGCCACTTCCTGCGCAAAGCTCGGGCCACTGAGCGCGCCTGCCATCATGTGAGGTGCCACCTGTGCCTGAACCTCGTGCGGCATCAACCCGTTGGCTTCACCTGTGGCGGCTTCGAAACCTTTGCACAGCCAGGCCACGGGAATCTGAATGTCTGCCAGCGTGTGCAAGGTTGCGCGCAGGGCTGCCGTGGGCGTGGCCACAACGCACAGGTCAGCCTGCGCACAGCCGTGGGACAGGTCTGCCAACGCGTCAGGGGTCATGTGACGGACGGTCAATGCGCCCGGCAAGGCCATGCCGGGCAGGTATCGCGCGTTGTAGCGCTGCCCGTCGTCAGCAGGCTGTTGCATGGCTGCCACCTGGCTGGCATCGCGGGCCCACAGTTCCACCGCATGGCCACTGGGGTGGCGACTGGCGCTGAAGGCCAGTGCGGTGCCCCAGGCTCCGGCGCCCAAAAATACGATTTTCATAGTGAAAAAATCATATCAATCAAGCGCTGAACGATTATTTTTTACAAAATTACTGCGGCAAGGTGCCAGCGCCGTCGCCTTGCGCTGCCTGTTGCTGTTCGTACATGGCCTGGAAGTTAATTTCCGACAGGTGCACAGGCGGGAAGCCAGCGCGGCTGATCACATCGGCCACGTTGCCGCGCAAGTAGGGATACACGATTTGCGGGCAGGCAATGCCCATGATGGGGCCCATCTGCTCGGGCGGCAGGTTGCGGATTTCGAAGATACCGGCTTGCTTGCATTCGACCAGGAACACAGTCTTGTCGCCAATCTTGGTCTGCACCGTTGCAGACACGCACACCTCGAACACGCCTTCGGCAGCAGGCTCGGCAGACACAGCCAGCTGGATGTCCACGGTGGGCTGTTCCTGCGCCAGCAGGATGGCTGGGGAATTGGGCTGCTCCAGCGAGGCTTCCTTGAGGTACACGCGCTGGATTTGGAACACGGGTTGCAGTTCTTCGGACATGGTTGTCTTTCGTTGGGAGTCAGAACAAAAGCCTGCTACAGGCTGCGCACAGGCAACCCATTGGCAGGCGAGGAGGATGTAGACGTCAGGCCGGATTATCTCCGGCTGGCCGCTGGGCTTTCAGACGCATGCACGCACAACAAACAGCTGACGCTCACGCGTTGAGCATCGGCAACAGGCCGCCGCGTGCGTCGAGCGCATGCAGGTCGTCGCAGCCGCCGACGTGGGTCGAACCGATGAAGATCTGCGGCACCGACGTGCGACCGGTGAGTTCCGTCATGTGGCGACGAAGTTCGGGCTGCAAATCCACCCGTACTTCTTCAAGCTGGGTCACGCCACGGTCCGCCAACAGTTGTTTGGCGCGGATGCAATAGGGGCAGGTGGCGGTGAGATAAATTTTGACTGGCTGCATGGTGTGGATGCTCGGTTGAAACCTCAGGCTTTTTCAACGGGCAGGCCCGCTTCGCGCCAGGCGCGCATGCCACCGGCCAGAGACTGTGCACGTTCAAAACCCAGTTTCGTGGCAGTGGCGACGGCCCGCTTCGAGCGCATGCCACTGGCACACACCATGATCACCGGTGTGGCCTTGTTTTTCACCGCACCAGCCAGTTTGCTCTCCAGGTCGGCCAGCGGGATGCTCTTGGCACCTGCCACGTGACCTCCTGCAAATTCGTCAGCCTCGCACACGTCGATGACCACGGCTTTCTCGCGGTTCATCAGCATGACAGCATCGGTAGGGCTCACCGTACCCGCGCCACCGCCTTTGGACATGACAGGCCAAATCAGCATGCCACCCGAAACAGCAGCAATGAGAAACAGCGACCAGTTTTCAACAAAAAAACTCACAAAAATCCTTTCGGGCCGACATTCAGCCAGCCGGACACAGCGACACGACAGCCTGCGATTCTAAAATGCCGCAGCTTTTCCCTCCGTTCACCCTCCTCCAACATGTACAAACTCGTTCTCATCCGCCACGGCGAATCCACCTGGAACCTTGAAAACCGCTTCACCGGCTGGACCGACGTGGACCTGACCGACACCGGCGTGGAACAGGCCCGCAACGCTGGCCGACTGCTCAAAGCAGAAGGTTATGAATTCGACGTGGCCTACACCAGCGTGCTCAAGCGCGCCATCCGCACCCTGTGGCTGGCGCTTGACGAAATGGACCGAACCTGGCTGCCCGTGGTGAAAAACTGGCGCCTGAACGAGCGCCACTACGGCGGGCTGCAAGGCCTCAACAAGGCCGACATGGCCAAGCAATACGGCGATGCGCAGGTGCTGGTCTGGCGCCGCAGCTACGACACCCCGCCACCTGCCCTGGAGGCCACCGACCCGCGCTGCGAGCGCGGCGACCCCCGCTACGCCAGGCTCAACCCCGAAGAGGTGCCGCTGACCGAGTGCCTCAAAGACACCGTGGCGCGGGTCATCCCGTTCTGGAACGAGTCCATGGCACCGGCCATCAAGGCCGGCAAGCGCATCGTGGTGGCGGCGCACGGCAACAGCATCCGGGCGCTGGTGAAGTACCTGGACGGCATTTCCGATGCCGACATCGTCAACCTGAACATCCCCAATGGCATCCCGCTGGTGTACGAGCTGGATGCCGACCTGAAGCCCATCCGCAGCTACTACCTCGGCGATGCCGAAGCAGCGGCCAAAGCGGCAGCTGCGGTGGCCAGCCAGGGCAAAGCCTGACACAGCGGCTCCTTCGCCTGCCTCAAGCGAATAAACAAGGCCTTGCCGGGAACCCGCAAGGCCTTGTGTGCTCTGAGGTGTATATTGGTTCAGGTGGGTTCATTCAATTGTTTGGATAGGCGAAAAACATGGGGCACAAGCTCAAAATCGCAGGTTGGGTCGCAGCAGGGGCCGTGGCAGGTGCACTGACCACCGTTCAGCTGCAAGCCACGGCACGGGGCGCACTGGCCCCGTTGCCGCTGGAAGAGTTGCAGCAGTTGGCGGCAGTGTTCGGCATGGTCAAGACCGACTATGTGGAACCGGTGGACGACAAGAAGCTGATATCCGACGCCATTTCGGGCATGGTGGCCAGCCTGGATCCGCACTCGCAGTACTTCGACAAGAAAACCTACAAGGAATTCCGAGAGGGCACCACGGGTCGTTTTGTAGGCGTGGGCATCGAAATCACCATGGAAGACGGCCTGGTGAAAGTGGTGTCGCCCATCGAAGGCTCACCCGCCTTCCGGGCAGGCTTGAAGACCAACGACCTGATCACCAAAATTGACGACACCGCCGTGAAGGGCCTGACCATCAACGATGCCGTCAAGCGCATGCGTGGGCAACCCAACACGAAGGTCACGTTGAGCATCTTCCGCAAGGAAGAAAACCGCACGTTCTCGGTCACCATCACCCGCGAAGAAATCAAGACTCAAAGCGTCAAGTCCAAGGTGGTCGAACCCGGCTACGGCTGGTTGCGTGTGTCGCAGTTCCAGGAACGGACCATGGACGACTTCGCCCGCAAGCTCGAAGAGATGGTGAAGGCCGAACCCAAGCTGAAAGGCCTGGTGCTGGACCTGCGCAATGACCCCGGTGGCCTGCTGGACGCAGCAGTGGCCATGTCCGCCGCCTTCCTGCCCGAGGGTGTGACCGTGGTGTCCACCAACGGCCAGCTGGAGGAAAGCAAGTTCGTCTACAAGGCCATCCCGCAGCATTACCAGCGCCGGGGCTCACCCGATCTGGTCAGACAGCTCACGGCCAACACAGGCGGTGTGCTCAAGACCATTCCGATGGTGGTGCTGGTGAACGAAGGCTCCGCGTCGGCGAGTGAAATCGTCGCGGGTGCGCTGCAAGACCACAAACGCGCCACCATCATGGGCAGCCAAACGTTTGGCAAGGGCTCGGTGCAGACCGTGCGACCGCTGGGCCCGGACACCGGCATCAAGCTGACCACGGCGCGCTACTACACGCCCAACGGCAAGACCATCCAGGCCAAGGGCATCGTCCCGGATGTGATGGTGGACGAGACCGAAGAGGGCAACCTGTTTGCCGCCCTGCGCACCCGCGAAGCCGACCTGAACAAACACCTGGGCAACGGCAAGGACGACGACAAGTCTGAAGCCGCCAAGGCCGCCGAGAAAGCGGCCGAGCAGGTTCGCGAGCAGGAGCGCGAAAAGGCCCGCCTGCGCCTGGAAGAAGAGACCAAGAAGAACCCCGGTGGCCGCGTGTTGCCCGAGTTCGGCAGCGACAAGGACTTTCAGCTCAGGCAGGCACTGGCCCACCTGAAAGGCCAGCCGGTGATCGTCAGCAAAACACTCACCGAGCGCAAGGAAGAGAAGAAAGAAAATTGAGCATGGACGACACCCAGCTGCTGCGTTACTCGCGCCACATCCTGCTCGATGACCTGGGCATCGAGGGCCAGGAGGCGCTGCTGGCAGCCAAAGTGCTGATGATCGGCGCGGGGGGGCTGGGTTCGTCAGCCGGGTTGTTTCTGGGCAGCGCCGGTGTGGGGCAGCTGACAGTGGTGGATCACGACACGGTCGATGCCACCAACCTCCAACGCCAGATTGCGCACAACCTGGCCCGAGTCGGCATACCCAAAGCCGAATCGATGCGCGAAGCCATTGCGGCCATCAACCCGGACGTGACGGTGCGCACGGTCACCCAGCGTGCAGACGAAACTTTGCTGAACGCTTTGGTGGCAGAAGCCGACGTGGTGCTGGACTGCACCGACAACTTTGCCACGCGCCATGCGATCAACCGGGCGTGCTTTTCAGCGGGCAAGCCACTCGTGTCGGGAGCTGCCATCCGGATGGACGGGCAACTCAGCGTGTACGACCCGAGAGACGCCGCCTCGCCCTGCTACGCCTGCGTGTTCCCGCAAACCGAGGCCGTCGAAGAAACCCGTTGCGCCACCATGGGTGTGTTTGCGCCCCTGGTGGGCATCGTGGGCACCATGCAGGCAGCGGAAGCCCTGAAGCTGGCCAGCGGCATCGGTTCTGGCATGGCTGGCCGCCTGCTGATGCTCGACGGGCGACGGATGGAATGGACCGACATCCGTCTGCCCCGGCTGCCCGGCTGCCCGGTCTGCGGCCACCGACACCCTGCCTGAGGGGGCGTGCATCCCCCTGCCTCAACCCGGGCTCAAGGGTTGCAACGGTCGCACTGGGCCGGGTCGGCCCAGCGCACGCGGGTTTGCAGCACGTCGGCCTCGTGACCACAACCATCGCAGCGCCAACGCTCCCCCAGCAACCCGCGCGTGGGCGTTCCACACTGGCGACACGGCAAGCCGCGGAGCGGGGAGACCGGCGCATAGCCGGGGCACTGGCACACGGGGCAGAGCGAGGCCAACTTGGCCACCAGGTTCTCGGCCGCAGCCACGATCAGCCCCTGGCGCGTGGGGTTGGCAAATGCCCGCAAATCGCTCTCCACGAACACCACACCACTGGTCGATTGCGCCAGCGCCGCTTCATAGGCGGCGCGCAACCCGCCCTCGTCTGACACACCCTTGATGACATGTGGATGGTTCTCGTCATCAGGCCGCAACACCAGATGGTGGGACGGGAAGCGTGCCTCGTTCGCGGCTTGCAGCAGCTCGTCCCAGCTGTTCACCCACTTGTGGACATTGGCGGCGGCGCCCTGCGCCATCCCGATGACTTCGAGGCCACGCTCATCATCGATGTAGACCAGCAGCTCCACGTTCCAGGGGAAAAAGCCGCCGACCGGGTCTTCCATGAACGCGCCTTCGCTGGCCAGACCGCGACGGCAGCCTGACAGTTCCATGCCCTTGCGCGCCTTGATGCGCGCCGCATCGATCTGACTGCCCGGGCGCTCCCGGTCACGGGTGAACGTGCCCAGCAAGTCCGTGTCGAAACCATCCACCCGTTCCACGCGCCAACCCAGGGCCCGCTGGAAGACGGGGGCAATCAGATCCTCCTTGCCATGCTGTGTGAGCAGTGCAACGCCGGGCGCAGCAGAGGCTGCGCTGGTCACGTCGGGCCGGGGTTGTGCAGACAGGTCAGACTGAAGTGAGGACATGCCCGGTATTGTCACGCCAGACAGCTACCGGTTGGCTGGATGCGCAGCGCAACACCGCAGGCTGCGAGGATTCTTCGTTGCCTGAACGCACAGGCCAGTCCTGACGGTTCAGACCGTCATGTACCGGCCAGGGCGATGGTTGATGGCGAGTGTCAGGTTCATGGCAACCGCCCCTACCACCGACCAGATCAATTGTGGCCAAGGCACGAACGCCATCGCTGCCACCACGATGGCGCAATCCAGCCCCATCTGGATGTGGCCGGCCCGCCAGCCGCGCTTTTCCTGAAGCCACAGCACCAGCACATTCAGTCCACCCAGACTGGCTCGGTGCCGGAAAAGCATCAGCATACCGGCGCCCGCCAAGAGTCCGCCCATGATGGATGCAAAAGGGCTGGCCAGATGATCGATCCGGATCCAATGGGGAATGGCCTCGGCAAACGCCGCCAGCAAAGTCACGGCAGCAAGGGTCTTGAGCGTGAATGCAGCGCCCATTCGACGCCAGGCCAGCCAGTAGAACGGCAGATTCACGGCGAAAAATACCAGACTGAAGTTCCAGCCGGTGGCGTAGTGCAGCACGAAGGCAATGCCTGCCGTACCGCCCGTCAGAAACCCCGCTTGACGGAACAACACCACACCCAAAGCCACAAACAGCGTGCCCACCATGAGGGCCTGGACATCTTCGTAGGGGCGGTGGCGATTGGCTTTGGCAGGCGTGGACATGCAATGAGGTGGATCAGGCAAAAACAAAAACGCGCGATTCTCCCAAAGAAGGAACGCGTCCAAATTGCGCCAGATCAAGTCAACCCGTTTCTCGTCCTCTCAGCCACTCAACCTCAGGCCGTCAGTATCCAGCCCTCCAGGCTGTCAACATCCGGTGGCAAGCCCCAGTTGTGGTGGCCGATCGCCCGCATGTGACTGGCCCAGGCTGCTTGCACCAGACACAACACCGCATCCAGGTTGTCGCCGGTGGCATCGGCCACCAGGACATCTGCCTGGGCTGGCGAGAGCTTCAACCGCACGCCCAATCGCGATCTGCCTTGCTCCAGCGCCGTTACGATGTGCTTGCGCACCAGCAAGCGCTCCGGCGTCTGACGCTTGCGGTCGTCACTTTTGTAGCTGACTGAACCCCCTGTCAACTCACGCGCCAGCAAGCCGGGATACCCCTCCAGCGCCACCCTTTCGACCGATCCCAGTGCGACGGTGGCTGCAGCCCCATCGCAAACGGCACCAATCTGTCCTTCCCGACTCAACAGCTGGTGCGCGGGGAAAGTTGCACCCACATCCAGCAGACGTGTGACGCCCGCATGCAACATCCAGGCGACAGGGGGATTGACCCACTTCATGCTGGGACTGGAACCCGCAGGGCCATCCGTTTGGCGGTGTGCAAACTTGCGGCCTGCTGGACGTGCGTCGCAAAACGCCTTCAATTGGGTGCGCAGATCGTTCCTGGCACAACTGGCAAAGTGGCGGACACAGGCTTCCCAATCGAGTGGCCAATGCTGGCTCTGCACCAGTTCGCGCGGCAAACCGAAAGGCAAGTCAAACGCCCCCACCCACTGACCAGTCCCTAACCGGGCCTGCCAGTCAGCCAATGAGCGATAGCGCTCCAACGCGCCAAGCCGGACCACCTGCCCCGTCAAACGCCCCCAGGCCAGAACGATCAGCTTGCTGCTGGACGGGCTGCTGGAAAAGTCGCAACCCAACAGGTCACAGGCATCTGCCTGCCGGACGGCGGGCTGCAGCATGTGGCCTGCTGTCAAACTGGCTTGTCGCTGTGGGGCATGTCATAGGCATCTGCCACATAGGCAGGGCCCTTCATCAGCATGACAATGACGCAACCAATGGCCAGCGTCAGCACAACTGTCCAATGCAAGATGACCACCCCCGCCACCACATAGTCCACCAACAACAGGCTGCGAGCCTCGGCGGGCGTGGGCTCAGCCGGTGCCAAACCGTGCCACACCAGCGCTGCGACAACAGGCAGCAGCGTGCCCCAGACCAGAATGGCGGGCAGGCGCTTCCAGAGTGTCCACTCCATGCCGGCTGCACTGCGCTGGAAGCCCGGCAAGCGTTTCAACCAGGGGTTCATGGCTGCACCTCCGACCAAAAAAACAACCGACTACACGCGCCCCACGATGGAGGCTGTTGCCATCAGCTCTTCCAGCAACGCCAGGCTGACTTTGCCTGACACGCCATAGGGGTCGAACTCGGGCCGCTCTGAGTACTTCAGCACGATCGACGTGTTGAGTTTCGCCAGGTTGACCTGGCCCATGGTCCAGCCACCGAAGTGCCGCTCGCTGATTTCCTCGTAATGCAACAACTGCACCTGTGTGTGGCGTGGGTCACGGATGATCTGTGCGTACAACTCGTTGACCGCCGAACGCCCACCTTCGATGGCTTGCAGGAAGATACCGCCGCCGTAACACAGCACACCGGTGATGCCATGCTCCGGGTTATGGTGGCGCGCACTGGCCAGAATGGCCTCGATGGCAGCCTTGTCTTCCTTGTCAACGGCACGGCTCACGTAAAGCAAACGGGTCAGCATGGCATCAGCCTTTTCGGGGAATGAG
>ERZ761609.3537-NODE-3537-length-10140-cov-13.532276_pt1 | contig 10140 bp, 10 predicted proteins | sample MGYA00511163_ERZ761609 | MGnify/ENA primary metagenome ERZ761609 (study PRJEB28899, sample SAMN02445070) | bioreactor sludge metagenome | biome: EBPR sludge | place: Australia: Brisbane, Thorneside Wastewater Treatment Plant | collected 2011-12-16 ... | reverse complement strand
ACTGTTAATCCGTAGGTCCCTGGTTCGAGCCCAGGTCGGGGAGCCACAGAAAATTTCTTGTAGTACAAGCGCTTAGCTCAGCCATCGTGGTTGGGCTTTTTGCGTTCTGGGAGGGCTTCCGGGCCTATACCGACCTGGGGGGTGGGTCCTCGGCGGTGTGGGGCATGGGTGGGTTGCGCAAGGGAAGGGTTCGGCCAAGGAAGGGCTCCAAGGGCAGTGAATCCATGTGCGTGTGCGGCTGGGTGGGTCCGTGGTGGCACCTCTCGGGGTCGGCGTTCTGGGACGGCCGAGCGATGCCAGCCAGCAGGGATACCTATAGAATCGCAATTGGTCAAAATTACAACCTGCCTGCCATGCCCAGACCAAATCCCCAACACGTTCCACACCACGACCCGAACATTGCGTACCACCAAGAGTGGGAGTTCCGTAGAGAGGCCATTGTGTGGGACGGTGGCTATCCTGCCCGCATCAATCTCCATCGGGTAGCGACTGAATTTCGTCAATGGCTGCTGCAAATGGGGCAGTTCTCTGTGCTTGGTGATGAGCACAGGAACCAGCCGGCTGCATTCACGAACCCCTACACTTACCACGCATCGGTGCTGGCGGCTATCCTTGCCAACGTCATCATTGCATCACATGCCGTTTCGAGGAGCTCCACAGAGACTGGCGCGATGGAAGTCGAGATTGAACGCATCCGGCTGTACGGCGAGCAAGTGCTGTACACCGCTCGGGTCTGCGAAGCACTTATCAAGCAGTTGCTTTACTGCACGCAAATCCCACGGAGATACTATGATCGTGCTGCGCTTGGCACCTTGCTCTCCACTGAATGCCGAGGCTGCAAGAACTCCGATGGAATAGCGCACAAGGTCTCCCTCCTTGGCTCTCTGGCTCATCGTTACGGCCTCTGCACTGTTTTTGAAGGATGCGTGTTCGAACATTTAAAGGTGGTCAATAGACTCAGGGCATCAGAGGCCGCACACGCCGAGGCTCAGATGATGTGCATTAGGACAGCCGAGGAATCCAGAAAGCAGCTGGACGAGGACTCAACCACGACGGGCAACGAGCTGGTGCACATGCTTGAACACATCAGCGACTTGGAAGGCCGGATGATCGCAGAACTTCGTGCGCGCTTCTTTCCACCGCCGTCCAACTTTTTCGCTCCAAAATGATTCAGTGCAACCGGTTATGATGTTACATTGAAAATAGATCTTACTGCCCAGAGCAACAAACAAGGCCTGCTCATCTATGATTATCTCATCTCACATTTTTGGCGCCAAATGAATGACGAAGAGATCCCTGCCATCCCCCTCTGGAGTAGAACGGGCCGCCGATAGCGTTCTAACAGAGGGTGCGGCCACACTCGTTGCGGCGCTCTCAGGGAATCCACTGGTAGCACTCTTGCCTGTGCTGACGAATGCTCTCGCGAGTGGCCGCCAGAAAGCACGTGTGGAAGCGACCATTGAAGAACTGACCGCTGAACTTGACGCACAGAGAGTGCTTCTACGCAATATCACAGACGCGCAGTACAAGCTTCTCAACGAAACGATCTTGGCAATCTTTCAGACGACGGACCCGAGAAAGCTTGAATATCTGCGCGCAGCGGTGCGGAACGAACTAGCTATGACAAACTTGGTTCCGCAAGAAGCCACCTTTTTATCAAGGATAATCAGAGACATTTCTGCGGACGAAGCTGCGTTTGTGGTGGAAAACTTCTCTCACCGTGAGATTCAGATCGCCGACATAGATCTCTCCGATCAACCAAGTCGACTCGTAATCAGCCCCGCGTCAAAGGAAGGCCTTATCGCTTCCGGGCTTGTCGCATTGGGGCTCCTTGTGTCGGAGGCAATAACGTGGAACGGATCCAACATCCTGCGCTTTTCTGACATCGTTGCAAAACTCATCGTTCTCTTGCGCAAATAATAAAAACATACGGGCCAGACCGTTATTATCTACATATTGAGAATGGCAATCCGGTAGCACGCAAACGGGGTCAGGTCTTTCCTTTTTCCTCTGCGGGCGCTTGCCTTCGTAGTCGGACGATCTTGCTTACCCGCGAGTAGTGTAAGCGGAAATAATCGCCAACTTCCTTGAGGGTGTAGCCACCGCTTGCGAAGGCGGCGGCGATCGCCTCGTCGCGATCGGGATGCACGCGAGCATAGTGAGCCAAGGATCGCGGCACCGGGCGCGCCCTGGCCTGGGGAACTTCACGCAGGTCTCGGTCCCTCGGGATTTCTCGTTGCATGGCGTCCACGAAAGCATCCGAGCCGAGAAATATTTGCGACTTGAGCCGCTCCCAGGGTGAGGGCAGGTTCCTGCCTTCGGCAACGAAGTGCGCGTAGCGCTCAGCCGCTTGTCGCTCCGTTTCACCGAAGGCCGCGAGAATTTGCCGGATTTCTAGCCATTCCGGTGAGTCGGCTTCGCCCACCATTGCGCGGTAACTGCTCCATGGCCACTCGCCCGGTGTATGCACCATGCACGCGCGCACCGGGTTGAGCACGACATAGCGGGCCAACTCCAGCAAGTGAGCGTCCTTCTCCACCAGGATCGCCTTGTATCGACCCTGAAAGACATGACCGACGCGATCGTAAGTACGATTGAAACGCTGCGTGTAGACGCCGTTGAGTTGGCGCATGCCCCGGGACAGGTTGGCATCCGGCGTTTCGACCAGCAGGTGGTAGTGATTGCTCATCAGACAGTAGGCATGAACCGTCCAGTTGAAGCGTTCCCACACCTCGGCAAGTCCCTCAATAAACACGCGCCGGTCGCCATCGGCGAGGAAGACGTCGTCTCGCCCATCGCCACGTGCCGTGACGTGATAGAGCGCGCCGCCGAACTCCAGACGAAGAGGTCTTGCCATGCGTTGCAGACTAGATCAAGAAGGGGCAAAAGGAAAGACCTGACCCCCGTGCGCGGTAAAACGATCGTTTTTTTAGCGCCTTAATGGATCTTCCATGGCACGCCAGGAATGGACGGATAAGCGGTCCGAACTAGCGGTACGTTTTATCAAAGTGAAATAGTAGGCAACACAAGGAGTTAAACGGAACATTCCCATGATAATTGGCTATGCGCGGGTGAGCACGCGCGACCAGCACCTGGACTTGCAGGCGGATTCACTCAAGCACGCCGCGTGCAAACGCATCTACCAGGATGTGGCGAGTGGCGCGAAGACCGTACGCCCGGCGCTCGACAAATTGTTGGATCAGCTACGAGCCGGCGACGTGCTGGTGATCTGGAAACTCGATCGTATGGGCCGCTCGCTCAAGCATCTGGTCGAACTGCTCGGCAACCTGATGGCGCGCAAGGTCGGGCTGCTCGGTCTGTTCCGGCTACTTGTGGATATTCAAGGTCGCAATGATTACCCATACCGCGCGAGACGCGGGTCAGCCACGTCCAGTTCGCCAGGATCAGCCGTGCGGCGATCCGCTCAGCCAACGGCAATCGCCGTTACTGCGCCGGAATTACTTCATGCTTTCGAGCACGTCGACCAGCACCTGGTCGAAGGTGTCGACGCGGATGAGTCCCAGGCGTGGGTACTCGATGTCGATGACGACGTGCACCGCCAGGGCCATGCTCGCGGCAAAGCCGATCATGTGGAGCCAGCTGCGCGCCTTGGCGGCGGACATGCCGTAGCCGGCGAGCAGTGCGGCAATCAGCGCCAGTCCGTAGAGCAGCACGAAGATGACCACGGGGGGGTGCATCGCCGTCGCCGTGGTACGGGTGGTGGTGATGTCGATCATCTGGTTCAGCGCCGGCAATAGCAGCATCGTGGCGGCGGGTGGCGCGTCGTTCATCTGGCTGGCGGCAAGCGCCTGGTTCCAGATTTCTCCCTGCAGCTTGATTGAATGCGCCAGTTCGGCCTTGGCCGCTGCGATGTCGGGCAGTTTCCGATAGGCCTCCAACCGGGAACCGACGTAGCGCCGGAAGAGATCGCGCAACGCCGGTTGCGCGCCGGGAGGCAGAAGGTCGAGCCGCAGGTAGGCGGTGCCAATGTCGTTGGCCTCCTGGACGACCAGGTTCCGACGCTCGTCAAAGCGCGTCGCCGCGCCCGAGAAAGTGAAGGCGATGAGCAAGCCGAGGAGGGCGAACACCGCGCCATCGACCGCGCCGGTACCGGCTTGTGCGCCGTCCGGATCGATGGAGCGGCGGCGAACGCCAATCCGTCGACCAATTTCGAGCAGCGCGACCATGCCGAAGAACAGGACAAGGCTGATCAGCGAAGCGAAGGCGGTGTAGCTCACGGAGTTCTCCTTCTGGCCGGCGATTCCTCGCCATTGTCGTCGACAATCGGCAACCCCTTATAGCGCAATCGGTGGCTGCTGTGGCGACAACTTCTTCGTCGAAGGACTGGGGAGAGGCGTCGGTCACGAATTGGTGTGTTCCAAGGCAGCGACAGCGTCGCCGCAGCAAGCACCCGCCTGCGCTCAGTTCGTGGCGTACGAGCCCAGCGGGCGCCATCCGTTCTGGAGAAAAATCCCGCAAAATCAGCAGCGCACGAGAAATCGGTCAGCCGACCGTAAGCTGCAGGGCGCCACTGGGCAAGCCGGGTGTGCGGTCCAAACCAACGCGATCATCCCTTCGGTATCGTGGTGTCGGAATATCTTACACGGCGCTGAACTCGGTCCGGCGCGCGTCAACGTGACGCGCGTCATGCTTCTGTTTCAATTGAATACTTTGACTCCGCCAGCGACATGGCCCAAGTTTTGCTTATTGCTCGCCAGACGGAAGAAGGCGCCGTCCATGCGAATGCGCCTTGCGATTGACAAGTGGCCACCGCTGCGAGGGTCAAAGCCGCGTCCTTTCCGCAAGACCTGGCCCGGATTTGATGGGCCGAATCTCTCCAGTCTGGAGTCATTTCTTCATTTCGAACTCGCAGGAGAAGCACCTTGAAATCCATCGTCGATCGGGCAAGTCGCCGGCTCATGCTGGCCTGCGGTCTGCTGGTTCTAGCGCTGCCGGTGGTTCACGCGGACGTTATTCCGTCGGGCACTACCTACTTGACTGGGTTCGGCAGTGGTACCGCCACCTTCGTCACGGATGGTACTTCCAACACCATCCGCTTTGGCGAACAGACGCGCGTCGCCACCTGCCTGGACGGCGTCATCGGCAGGGATGCGCCGCTCGGCTCGATTGTCGACGGCAGCAGCAACACGATCATCTTTGGACCTTCGATGTTCCTGAGCCTGCAGGTCGGGCAGTCGCTCGCCTATCAGCCGATCGGCAACATCCAGGACGGCACGTCGAACACGATCTTCATCGGCGAGAACGAGCCTGGCAGGAGATGTTTTTCGGGCGAAACCGCGATCATCGACGTCGGTAACGCCGTCGTCGACGGGACCAGCAACACGATCGAATTCGGCGAGAACTCGCGCTTCGATGTCTGTTTCCGCCAGGTCAGCGTCGGACGCATCGTCGACGGCACCAGCAATACGCTTGAGTTTGGCGAAGTGACGAGCAGCCCGGTCTGTTTTGCGGACGTGCGAGTCGGCACGCCGGCAGTCGCGACGGTCGCCGAAGGCAGCACCCTGGGCTTGCTTGCCATCGGCCTGGCCGCTCTCGCGAGGCGTCGCCGCGTCCGCTCCGGACCACTCTAGATCAGGGAACTCGACAGGGCTGCTCCGCACAAGGGCGCGTGCGGCAATCCTTCACGCAGTCTCGGAAAACCGGGCGAGCGCGTGTTCGATCTCGCCGACGTCGGCAGGCCGGACGAGACGCGCGACTTCCCTGCCACGGTGCAGGAAGACAAGAGTAGGCCAGAGCTTGACGCGGAACGAACGTCCCAGGGGAAGGCCGGGGCCGTCTTCGATCCTGATGTGGCCGAGCTGTGGATGACCGGCCAGGACCTGGGCGATCAGGGGCTGGGCGGCACGGCAGTAGCCGCACCACGCGGCGCCGAACTCGATGATCGTGGGTTCTTCGAGGGCGTCGATCTCGATGCGTGAGGGTTCGCCCCCCGACGGGAATGCTGAAGCGTTCATGGACTCTCCTGGGCCAGCGGTTGCAAATCTGCCCGCAAGCTTAGCATTGCCGGGCGCCCTGGTCGCGGCAAGACGCTGGCGGTGGCGGTCGCAGGTGGTGTAGTGTTGCACGTCGCAGGGAACCGAAGAATTCCACCGACGACGTGGTTTCAAGCGGCTGTCCGGTTTGCTGAAAATCGCGCTGGAAACGCGGCGCCGCAGCAGCCCGCACGTCGTTGCGAGGAGGCGTCGCCGGAAGTCTTATCAGGAAGGCAGCTCGACAAGAGATGACTCTGAGAATCGACCTAAGAAGCGCGATTCTGGCGCTCTCCGACGCCCTCGATCTGGTCGGCGTCAACGACTTCCAGCACGGGAAACGGGTGGCGATGATCGCTCGCGAGACGGCGCTGCTGCTCGGCCTTCCGGAACGACGCCTGGACCGGCTGGTCTGTGCCTGCCTGCTGCACGATATCGGCGTCTCGTCGACCGCCGAACACCGGCGCCTGCTGCGTGAAGCCGACTGGGACCACCGGCATGCGCACTGCGAAACCGGCTATCGCCTGTTGCAGCCGTTTGCGCATCTGGCGCAGCTGGCGCCAGCCATCCGCTACCACCATACGCGCTGGGTCGATCTGCCCGGCGACCTCGACGAGGCCGACGCGCTGGACGCCAATCTGATCCTGCTCGCCGATCGGGTCGACGCGATGGTCCTCAGCCGCGGGCTGGACAATGCGCTCTTCAGGCGTGCGGGGATCAGCGAGGAAATTGCCGCGCTCGCCGGCCGGGAACTGTCGCCGGCGGTGGTCGAGGCGTTTCTCGCCGCGGCTGGCCGCGAGGCGTTCTGGATCGCGCTGGTGCCGCGTCATGTGCAGCGTTATCTGCTCGATGTGCCGCTGAGCGACTGGCGGCTGACCATCGACTTCCCCCAGTTTGGTCACGTGGCGCGCCTGATTTCGAGCATTGTTGACGCCAAGAGCCACTTTACGGCGGCGCATTCGCTGGGCGTTGCCCAGCTTGCCCGCTATCTCGGCGAGCGCGTCGGCCTGGCGGGCGATTCCCTGGCCGAGGTCGAGGTGGCCGGGCTGATGCACGACGTCGGCAAGCTCTGCGTTCCCGACGAGATCGTCGAAAAGCCCGCCCAGCTGACGCCGCTGGAGTTTTCGGTGATGGAGCGGCACAGCTTCGAAACCTACCAGATCCTGCGCCACATTCCCGGCCTCGAAGAGGTCGCCGAGTGGGCGGCTTTTCATCACGAGGCGCTTAACGGTCAGGGTTATCCGTTCCGCCGCGGCGCTGACCAATTGTCGATCGAGGCGCGTATCGTGGCCGTCGCCGATGTCTTTCAGGCGCTCGCGCAGGAGCGTCCTTACCGCGGCGCCCAACCAGCCGCCGAGATTTCGCGCTTGCTGGGCGATTTCGTCGCCAAAGGGGTGCTCGACGGCGACCTCGTGGCGCTGGCCTGCGACGATCTGGACAGCAGCTGGCGGGCGGCGACGCCGTCGCCAATGGCGAGTCCCTGTGCAGCCCCCGACGGCGGCGAAGGGCTGGCCGCGCTGCAGCGCTCTCAGTCCGCCTCGACCCAGTGACGACAGCGTCCGACCGCCCGGCGCCAGCCATGGAGCAGCGTCGCGCGCTGGTCGTCGGACATGCCCGGTTCAAAGCAGCGTTCGGCACGCCAGAGCGAAGTCAGCTCGTCTTCGTCGTGCCAGAAATCCACCGCCAGCCCTGCCAGGTAAGCGGCGCCCAGCGCCGTGGTCTCGGTGATCTGCGGACGGACGACCGGTACTCCGAGCAGGTCGGCCTGGAACTGGAGCAGGAGATTGTTGCGTGCAGCGCCGCCGTCGACGCGCAATTCGCGCAGGCGATTGCCGGCGTCCGTCTCCATGGCCTGCAGCACGTCGGCGCTCTGGAAGGCGATCGCCTCGAGCGCCGCGCGGGCGACATGTGCGCGCGTGCTGCCGCGGGTCATGCCGAGCAGGGCGGCGCGGGCATAAGGGTCCCAGTACGGCGCGCCGAGGCCGGCATGGGCGGGGACCAGGTAGACGCCGCCGCTGTCGGGAACCGAAGCGGCCAGGGCCTCGATTTCGTCGGAGCTTGAAATCAGCCCGAGGCCATCGCGCAACCACTGCACGGTGGCGCCGGCCATGAAGATGCTGCCTTCGAGCAGGTAGGTGGTCTGCCCGAGTTGCCGCCAGCCGATCGTCGCCAGCATGCGCTGGCCCGAGTCCATCGCCTGCTGGCCGGTGTTCAGCAACACGAAACAGCCTGTTCCGTAGGTGTTCTTGGCCATCCCGGGGGCCAGGCACGCCTGGCCGAAGGTCGCCGCCTGCTGGTCGCCGGCGATGCCGGCGAGCGCAATCGGCGCGCCGAGCAGTGCGCTGTCTATCTGCGTGATGACGCCACTACTGTCGACGACCTGGGGAAGCACGGCGGGCGGAATGTCGAGCAGGGCCAGCAGTTGCTCGTCCCAGCACTGTCGCCGGATATCGAAGAGGAGGGTGCGCGAGGCGTTCGACGCGTCGGTGACATGGACTCGACCGCCCGACAGCTGCCAGGACAGCCAGCTGTCGATGGTGCCGAAAGCCAGCTCGCCGCGTTCGGCGCGCTGACGCGCGCCGGGGGTGTGGTCGAGCAGCCATTTCAACTTGGTGCCCGAGAAGTAGGCGTCGATGACCAGTCCGGTTCGTTGCCGAAACAGTTCGGCATGGCCGGCGCGCAGGAGGGCGTCGCAGGTTCCCGCCGTGCGCCGATCCTGCCAGACGATCGCCCGCTGCAGCGGTTCGCCGCTGAGACGGTCCCAGAGCAGCGTCGTCTCGCGCTGGTTGGTGATGCCGATGGCGGCAATCTGGCTGGCGCCGATGGCGTTGTCGCGCAGCACCGCCTGCGCGACGGCGAGCTGCGTCTGCCAGATTTCCCTGGCGTCGTGTTCGACCCAGCCCGCTTGCGGGTAGTGCTGGGTGAATTCCTGCTGCGCGGCGGCGACGATGCCGCCATCGCGGGCGAAGACGATGGCGCGGGAACTGGTTGTCCCCTGGTCGAGTGCGAGAATGTATTGTTGGCGGGCGGTCGGTTTCATCGGGTAATCCCTCGTCGATCAGGGCGGCGGAGTCAAGCCGGAGTCGCTTCAGAAGACGGACAATAAAACACGTTAATCCGTTTGCATAGGCCGTAGGGGCCTGAACGTGCCTCCGCCGATCTTGGCACCGCTGCGCCACAACAAGCTGCACGTCATTGCGAAGAGGCGTAGCCGACGTGGCGATCCAGAGGTTTGGTTTTTCGCTTCGCTGATCGAGCGCACCAGCAGTCAGACAATGGAACTGGATTGCCGCGTCGGCTACGCCTTCTCGCAATGACGGTGGCTGGGAAACGGTTGCCCGGACTGGGCGACCACGGTAGCGGTCTGCAGCAGCTCTATCCTGACGCATTTCAGGCGCTGGCTTTGACGACCAGTGAGGGTATGGCCCAAGGTGATACCTTGCTTGAGTGACTTGTTGTAAATAACTATGATTACATTTCAATCACAAGTAGATCGAGCTGTCCGGCAAACGAAGGAGATTTCGCAATGGCACAGACCGAAACCAAAGTGCTGACCGCACACGTTCCCATCCCCTTGGCCGAGAAGGTCGATCAGATGGCCGCTCGGCTTGAAAGGTCGCGCGGCTGGATCATCAAACAAGCGCTGTCGGCCTGGATCGACCAGGAGGAAGAGCGCAGTCGACTGACCCGCGAGGCACTGGCCGATGTGGATGCCGGCCGGGTCATCGACCACCAAGCCGTGCAGGCATGGGCGGATAGCCTCAGCTCCGACACGCCATCGCCGGTGCCGCGCTGATGGACCTGAAATGGACCAGCAAGGCGCTCTCCGACCTGGCTCGTCTACACGACTTCATGGCCCCGGTAAACCAGCCGGCGGCTGCGCGCACCGTACAGGCGCTAGCGGCCGCGCCGTCTGCCTTGCTGGCCAACCCACGCATCGGCGAACGGATTGATGAGTTCGAGCCGCGCGAGGTGCGCCGGATTCTCGTGGGGCATTACGAGATGCGCTATGAACTTACGGAAACCACCATCTACGTGCTGCGGCTGTGGCACACCCGAGAGGGTCGCTGACAGGCCCCCCTGCCGCCAACTCTGAAACAATCAGATCGGAAGAGCACACGTCTGAACTCCAGTCACTGACCAATCTCGT
>ERZ761609.3536-NODE-3536-length-10142-cov-51.939923_pt1 | contig 10142 bp, 8 predicted proteins | sample MGYA00511163_ERZ761609 | MGnify/ENA primary metagenome ERZ761609 (study PRJEB28899, sample SAMN02445070) | bioreactor sludge metagenome | biome: EBPR sludge | place: Australia: Brisbane, Thorneside Wastewater Treatment Plant | collected 2011-12-16 ... | reverse complement strand
GCCGCCGCCCCGCCCGGCGCCACCCCGCCCGAACCCGGCACGAATCCCCCCTGCCCCCGCTGCGGACCCACTTCCGGCCCCTTGCCCGCGATCTTCCGCGCCTCCTCCACCGTCATCCCCTCCGGCACATACGCGTCCCCCGCGGCATGGTGATACCAGTACACCGTCACCGGCGGCATCCCCGGCCGTGCCCCGAATTCATAGCGCAGCGCCAGTTCGTCCGGGAACGTCGTCGCCGGCAGTGAATCCTTCTTGATGCACTCCACGCTGATCAGATACTTCGGATCCAGTTGCAGACCCCAGTTCGCCGGACCCAGAATGTGAATCCCCCAGTCCCCGATCAGGCTGCTGCCGAAATCGTAAAACCCCCGCCAGTTGAACGGCAGATAGTAGCCCCACGGCTGCTTCTGCGGCGCCGGCGACCCCGCCGGCCTCCCCCGCATCACCCGGTCCATCACAAACTGGTCATAATCCGCGTCCCCAGCCGTGAACGGCCGCATCGCCGCCCCGCCCAGCCACAAATCCCAGTCCAGCGTCTCCGGCACGGGCGTCGCCGCCGGCGTCTTCGCCATCCCCTGCGGCCACCCCGGCCGCCCCGACCACGCGTGCACCTCCCGCACATCCCCAATCTCGCCCGACCACAGAATCTCGCAAGCCACCCGCGTCGCGTCGTGCGAATACCCCTGATTGCCCATCTGCGTCGCCACGTTGTACTTCGCCGCCGCCTGCGTCAGTACCCGCGCTTCGCCCGCCGTCCGCGTCAGCGGCTTTTCCAGATACACGTGCTTGCCCATCTGCATGCACGCCAGCGCCGCGTGGACGTGCGTGTGATCCGGCGTCCCAATCACCACCGCGTCAATCTCCCGCCCCTGCCGGTCCAGCATCTGCCGGAAATCCTTGAACTTCGCCGCCTTCGGAAACCGCTCGAACGACTCCTTCCCGCGCACCCAGTCCACATCCGCCAGAGCCACCACATTCTCAATCCCCGCCTGCGCCAACCGCAAGTCGGCCGCCGGTTGCCCCCCCGCGCCAATCGCCGCCAGGTTCAACTTCTCGTTCGGCGACTTGTACCCCAACGCCTTCAGCGAAACCGCGGAACCAAACCCGCCCAGGGGCACCGCCCCCGCCAGCAGCGAACCCATGAAAAAATGACGGCGAGAAAACCCGGTCGAAGCCATGAAGCACTCCTTCACCAGCAAAATTCAGACACACCAGTCCGGATAACAGGACGTCCCGCAACCCGCTCCAGGTTACCGCGTCCAGCTTAACCGCAAATGGTACAGATCCGCCCCGCCCGAACCATCCAGGACATGAATCCGCGCGCGGAAGAAATTGTCCGCCGACGGCTTCTCGATCAGCGTCACCTGCCCCCGCCCCCGCATCTTTTTGACGTCCATGATCACCGCCGCCGCCGGCAACGGTTGGCTGCAGTTGCAGTCCACCGCCACCGGTGGAGCACCCCGCCGGACATCCGCCGTGATCTCCTCGCCCCGCAAATAGAACTCCACTTCGTGATCCACCCGGATCCGCAGATCACACACGCCCGCCGGCGTCGCCGCGTCGTACGGCGAAATCCGCTGGAACGAGATCGCGTCCCCCGGCAGCGGCGGCACCACAATCTCCGGTTCGGGCGGCGCCGGCGGTTCTTTCCGGTTCAGGGCAATCAACCCCACAATCGAACTGTCCCCGCCCGCGGCCAGAATCTCCGCCCCAATCTCCTTCGACATCGCGAACTCCACCCCCCGCGATTCGATCAGCCGGCTCAGCCGCTCCTTCGGCGGACGCAATCGCAACACCATTAACAGATCGCTCTGCGTCAGCGGAGGACCCTCCGGCCGGTACCCGCCCTTCAACGCCGCCAGCAACCCCGGTGTCGCCCCCGCCGCCGTCAGCGCCGCTTCATCATCGGCCTGCATCACAAACCCGACACCCCGCTTCGCTGCCTCCTCGGCCAGTTGCCCCGCGTCGCGCCCGCCCTTCAGCGCCTTTTCGATCGACGCACGCGTCAGAACCTGCGCCGTCCCGGGCAGCGCCCCCAGCAACATCAGCCAAACCGCCGCTCTCATCCGCGCGTCCTCATTTCCTCAGGTTGAATGTCACTTCCACCTCGGTCGCCACTTCCACCGCCGCCCCGTTCACCAGCGTCGGCTGGTACAGCCACTTGAGCACCGCGTCCACCGCCGCCGCCCCCAACAGCGAGTGCCCGCTCTTCGCCTTCGCACTCGTCACCTGCCCGTCCGCCCCAATATGCACATCCAGAACCACCTTCCCGCTCGCCCCCATCCGCGCCGCCAGCACCGGATACTCCGGCGGCGTCGACCGGACCAGTTTCTTCGCCTGTTCCGCTGCCGGAACCCGGATCAACTGCGGTGGAGCCCCGCCAGCCGCCACTGCCGGGGCGGACACACTCCTCGGCTTCAACGCTCCCGCAACCGGCGCCGCGGGCGCAGCCGGCGCCTCCCGCTGATTCACCACCACCGCTCCAATCACCATCTTGTCGCCACCCGCCGCCAGAATCTCCCCCGCCGTCTCCCGGTCCGCCATAAACCCCGCCCCCCGCAGATACAGCAACTTCACCAATACGCCCGGATCCACCCCCGCCTGCAACACCAGCACCACCTGCTCCCGCGTCAACGGCGGCCCTTCCGGCAATACCAGCGGCTCCTCAGGCTCTTCCACCCCCTTGAAGTTCGCCTTCACCGCGTCAATCACCCGCTGGTCCGCCCCCAGCTTCCTTAACTGCTTTTCATCCTCCGCCGACAGCCGGAAATCCACCCCGAAATCCTTGATAATCCCCACGATCTCCTGGGGACCCAGCCCCCCCAGCTTCACCGCCTCCATCAACCCTTCGCGGTCGATCGGCTTCGGAGCCTGACCCGCGCACAGCCCCGCCAGCAGCACCATCATCAACAAAACTGAACCCAAACGACCGGCTATCATGGCGTCCCCCTCAACCTTTCCGCACACTGCGCTTCCGACAACCCCAGCGCCCGGCACGCCTTCATCCGCCGCTCGAACTGCGCCGCGTCTTCCTGCGCCGGCTTCTTCTTTTCCACCTGCTTCTTCACTGGCGGCGGCGCCTCCGGCGCCTTCACCGGCGTCGATTCGACCACCACCGGCGGCGGCGGAGGCGGCAACTCCTGCTTCACCGGCGCTTCCTGCTGCACCACCGGCGCTTCCTGTTGCACCACCGGCGGATCTTCGCCCCCCCTGCCCAAAAACCAGATCGCCGCCCCGCCCAGCCCCAACACCACCAGAAACGCCGCCGCCGCCAGCAACATCTTGTTCTGCGCCACCGGTTGACCCGCTGGAACCTGCACCGGCGTCTGCATCGTCTCCGGCATCCGTAACTGACCCGTCGTCATGTCCGGATGAAACGCCCGCCGCAACGCCCGCGCCATCTCCCCAGCCGTCTCGTAACGGTCGTTCGGATCCTTCGCCAGACACTTGTTCACCACGTGCTCCACCGCCGGCGGTACCTGCGGGTTCAGCGTGTGAACCGGCGGCGGCGGCAGCGTCAAATGCCCGTTCATCACCGTGAAGTCCGTGTCGCCCTCCGCCGGCACAAACGGCGGCCGCCCTGTCAGCATGTCATACAAAACACAGCCAAAACTGTAAATGTCCGACCGGTGGTCAATCTCCCGCGGCCGCGCAATCTGCTCCGGGCTCATGTAATGAACCGTCCCCACCGCCATCCCGGTCCGCGTCAAACGGTCTTCGCCCACCGCCAGCGCAATGCCGAAATCCGTCAGATACGCCTTGTTTTCCGCGTCCAGCAGAATGTTCGACGGCTTCACGTCCCGGTGAACCAGACCCTTCTTGTGCGCGTACTCAAGCGCCTGCCCAATCTCCCAGCCCACCGAATCCACCAGTTCCAGCGGCAGCGGACCCCCGCCCGCCTGCTTCTGGTAGGCCGAAACCGACAGCCCTTCCACGAAATCCATCACCAGGAACCGGTCGTCGCCTTTCACAAGGAAATCAACGACTTCCACGATGTTCGGGTGCCGCAATCCCGCCTGCCGCCGCCCCTCGCTCAAGAACCTCTGCTCATACTCCGGGTTCGTCGTCAGCCGCGTCGATAAACACTTGATAGCCACGGCTTTGCCCAGATCCGTGTGCCGGGCCATCCAGACCATCGCCATCCCACCCTCGCCCAGCTTGCGCTCGAGGATGTACTTGCCCACTTGTTCGCCGGCCTGCATCGCAGCATTATTATAAGCGCTTGCGCGGGGGGAAGCATACCCCCGGCTGCTATTCCGGCAGCCGGAATTCGTTTGCCAGCGTCCTCCGGCAGTTCGCCGACGAGTCCAGCCGGAATACCAGATCGAGGGAGGAACGCGGAGACAGGAATTGTCCAATGTACATGTACATTAGACAATTGTTTTTCGGGGGGGTGTGTGGTGGATGGGGCGCCTGATGGGATTCGAACCCATGACATCCAGAACCACAATCTGGCGCTACTACCGGCTGAGCTACAGGCGCCGCAACTCTTTCATTCTAGCAGGGAAGGGCTACCCGGGCAATCCCGCTTTGCGCCACATTTCCGCCACCCGGCGCTGCACGTCCTCGTCCATCTTCAGCACTTCCGGCCAACGCCGCTGGAAGCCCTCCTGAGGCCACTTTTTAGTGGCGTCGATGCCCATTTTAGAGCCGAAATCGGGCAGTCTGGAGGCGTGATCGAGCGAGTCCACGGGCCCGTGAACGAACTCGATATCGCGCTCCGGGTCGATGTTGTTCAGCGCCCGCCAGGCCACTTCGCTGTAGTTCTGAACATCCACGTCTTCGTCCACGACAACGATGACTTTGGTGAACATTGCCTGGCCGAGACCCCAGATGGCGTGCATCACTTTGCGGGCCTGGCCCGGGTAGGATTTGCGGATCGAGAGCAGCATCAGGTTGTGGAAGACGCCCTCGGCGGGCATGGCCATGTCTCGGATCTCGGGGATCTGCATCTTCATGAGAGGAAGGAAGATCCGCTCGATGGCCCGGCCCATGTAGTAGTCCTCCATGGGCGGCGGGCCGACGATGGTGGTCGGATAGATCGGGTCCTTGCGGGTGGTGATGCAGTCGATGTGAAAGACCGGGTAGTCGTCGTCGAGCGAATAGAAGCCGGTGTGGTCGCCGAAGGGGCCTTCGCGGCGCAATTCGCCGAGTTTGACGTGGCCTTCGAGGACGATTTCAGCCTGGGCGGGGACTTCGAGGTCGCTGGTGATGCATTTGACCATCTCGACGGGTCTGTTGCGGAGGAACCCGGCGATCATCATTTCGTCGAGGTCGGGCGGAAGCGGGAGGATGGCCGAGTACATGGTGGCGGGGTCGGCGCCGAGGGCGACGGCGACGGGCATGGTTTCGACTTTGCCTTCCTTGAGGAGGCGGCGGTAGTGTTCGGCGCCCTGTTTCTGGGTCTGCCAGTGCATGCCGGTGGTCTGGCCGTCATAGACCTGCATCCGGTACATTCCGCAATTGCGCTTGCCGGTTTCGGGGTTCTTGGAGAAGACCATCGGCAGGGTGATGAACGGGCCGCCGTCGCCGGGCCAGCAGGTCAGGACGGGGAATTCGTCGAGGGAGAAGCCTTCGCGGCGGACGACCTCCTGACAGGGGGCGGAGGTGACCATTTTGGGGAAGAAGTTGGTCATGTCCGCGAGTTTGGGCAGCATTTTGAGCTTGTTGATCAGCCCCTGCGGCATCCGCATTTCGAGCATTTCGGTGATCCGGGCGGCGATCTCGCTGACGTCATCGACGCCGAGGGCGAGTTGCATCCGGCGTTCGGAGGCGAAGGCGTTGATCAGGAGGGGGATTCTGGAGCCTTTGGGCTTCTCGAACAGCAGCGCGGGGCCGCCCTGTTTGACGGCGCGGTCGGCGAACTCGGTGATTTCGAGGCGGGGGTCCACCTCGAAGGGAATGCGCTTGAGTTCGCCCGCGCGTTCGAGGGCTTTGATGAAGTCACGAAGATCCTGATGGGCCATGGCAGGCAGATCCCCCCTTACATTTACTATGATGAAGTCTGAAATCATTCAGAAGCAAGGAGTGCTCATGTTTCATCGTGTCGCCCTGGTGACCGGAGCGAGCCGGGGAATCGGCCGCGAGATCGCCCTCACCCTGTGCCGCAGCAATTACGACATCATCGTGGCCTCTCCGGAGATCGAAAATAACGAGACGGTGGCAGAGACGATCCGCCAGTGTGGCGGCGACGCGATGACGCTGAATCTGGACGTCAGTTCCGAGGAATCGGTGAAGGAAGGCGTGGCGGCGGCTCTGAAGAAGATGGGCCGGATCGACGTACTGGTGAACAACGCCGGCATCACGCGGGACGGCCTGGCGATGCGGATGAAGCAGGCGGACTGGAACCTGGTGCTGCAGATCAACCTGACGGGGGCATTTCTGGCCACGCAGGCGGTGATTCCGGCGATGATGAAGGAGCGCTGGGGGCGGATTATCAATATCGCCTCGGTGGTGGGCGAAATGGGCAATGCCGGACAGGCGAACTACGTGGCGTCGAAATCGGGGCTGATCGGGCTGACGAAGTGTCTGGCGAAGGAACTGGCGAGCCGGAACATCACGGTGAACGCGATCGCTCCGGGGTTCATCGAGACGGACATGACGCACGTTTTGACGCAGGAAGTGAAGGATCAGATGATGTCGGTGATCCCGCTGAAGCGGTTCGGCAAGCCGGCGGACATTGCGAACGCGGTGAAGTTCCTGGCGAGCGAGGACGCGAACTACATCACGGGTTCGGTGCTGCGCGTCAACGGCGGGATGTACATGTAGCGCGGGGCGGAAATCGCCTCTAAACCCATTTGGAATCAAAGACCTGACGGGCGAAGCCGGTGGTGGCTGGTGGCCTGTTGCCACGCCTGTCCGAGGCCGATGACCTGGTCTTCGCGGCCGGGCTTTCCGGTGATCTGCATGCCGAGCGGAAGCCCTTCCGCGGTGGCGCCGCAGGGAATGGCGAGCGTGGGGAGGCCGTAGAGGTTCCAGGGGGCGGCATTGCGGAGCCAGATGAGGGTGACGGGCTTGCCGAGCGGGAAGGCGGGTCCGGGGGCGGCGGGGGTGATCAGCAGGTCGGCGGGACCGAAGGCGGCGGCAATCGTGGCGCGGGCTTCCTCGACGGCGCGGCGGGCGTCTATATAGTCGGCGGTGGCGATATTGGCTCCGTTTTCAATACTTTGGCGGACACCGGGGCTGTAAAGGCCGGGGGATTCGGCGAGCATCCGGCGGTGGAAGGCGTGGGCCTCGGCGGCGATCAGGGCGCCGGTCAGGACGGGCATGTTGGCGGCATCGGGGTTGACGGCGAATTCGGGGAGGCGGACTTCCGAGACTCCGGCGGTCAACTGGCCGAGTTGGCGGAGGGCGGCATCCATGGCGGAGGCCATCGCGGGTTCGAGATCGTCATAAAAGACGCGTTTGGGGACGCCCAAACGCAGTGTTTTGACGTTCGGAAACGCGGAAACGGGGCTTCCGGCGAGGACGGAGTGGACCAGGGCGGTATCGGCGGCGGTCCGGCAGAGGGGGCCAACGTGGTCGCAGGACCAGGCGAGGGGGGCAACGCCGGCGGTGGGGACAATGCCGAAGGTGGGCTTGAGACCGGAGACGCCACAGAGGGCGGCGGGCAGGCGGATGGATCCGCCGGTATCGGAACCGAGGGCGGCGAGGCACATGCCGGCGGCGACGGCGACGGCGGACCCGCCGGAACTGCCGCCGGGAGAGCGGGCGGGGTCGAAGGGATTGCGGGCGGGACCGAAATGGCTCGATTCGGCGGTGAAACTGTAGGCGAACTCGTCCATGTTGGTTTTGCCGGTCAGGATGGCGCCGGCGGCTTTGAGGCGTCTGACGACCTCGGCATCTTCGGTGGGGACGCGGGATTGCCACTGGGCGCTGGCGGCGGTGGTCCGGACGCCGGCGGTATCGTACAAGTCCTTGAGGGCAATGGGGATACCGTGGAGGGGGCCGCGATAGCGGCCGCGGGCGATTTCGGTTTCGGCGGCGAGGGCGGCGGCGAGGGCGGATTCGGCGGTGATGGTGATGAAGGCGTTCAGGCGGGGCTGGAGGGCTTCGGTGCGGGCGAGGCAGGCGCGAGTGAGTTCGACGGGCGAAAGGCGTTTGCGGCGAATGAGGGCGGCGGCTTCAGCGATGGTCATCCAGGCGGGGTCGCTGGACTGCGCGGCGGCGGGGAGGGCGGCGGCGGCGGCCAGGGAGAGGAATTCACGGCGGCCAGGGAGGTGCATCATTTTCATCTGCGAGGGTATCAAAGTGGGGCTGGGTGGCGGGTGGAAGTGGTAGTGTGGATGCTGATATGGTCAGCCGGCGAACCTTTCTTGCTGGGGCGATTTCCGCCCTGCCCGTGCTGCGCGGCGCTGCCGCGGAGGCGGTGGAGTTCACAAACATTTCGGATACCCACGTGATGCTGCTGGAGGGGGTGGACGCGCGCTGGGTGGAGCGCCGGAAGCACTACGAGCACACGCGGGAGGCGCTGGCGGCGTTCTGGCAACGGCTCAAGGCGGCACACAATCCGGCGTTCGTGCTGCACACGGGGGACGCGATTGACGCGTATTCGTTCCTGGGCGCGCAAGGCGGGACGGTGCTGGGGCAGATCGAGGCCTTCGCGGGACCGGCGCGGCGGAGTCCGGCGCCGGTGCATCTGGCGCTGGGCAATCATGATGTGCTGGATTACGGCGAAAAGCTGGAGGGGGACCAGAGCGTGGTGGAGGCGGCGAAGGCGGCCTGGATTCAGGCGATGCCGTGCTTCCGGGGTGGGACGTACTATCACTTCGCGCAGCAGGCGGGGGCGGCGCGGTGGCGGGTGGTGGTGCTGAATAACGGGTGTTACGGGCAGTTTCCGGGCCGCGAGGCGCCGCTGCGGGGAGGCGAATTGGACGCGGGTCAACTGGACTGGATGGAGCGCGAGTTGCGCCGGTTCGCGGGCGAACCGATGGTGATCGGTGTGCATATCCCGCCTTCGGAGGCGGCGTGGGCGCAGATGGCGGCGGCGTTGGGACCGCGCGAACACCTGACGGCGGTGTTCACGGGGCACCTGCACGGCAACAACTTCATCCGGGAACTGCCGGGCACGGGCGCGCCGGCATTCCACATCGCCACGCCCGGGTACTGCACGGGCGCGGACCACTGGCGGCGGGTGCGCCTGGACGGCGGCGCGATGGAGGTGTTCAAGGCGGGGTCGCCCGAGACGGTGGAGCGCCGGTTGACGAAATGAACGTCTGGCTTCCGCTGTTGTTGCTATCCGGGGTGGCGCTGGCGGAGGTCCGGATCACGACGGGGACGTTCGAGGGGGCGGAGCATTTCGTGGTGAAGACGGCGGGGGCGGAGTATTGGTATGACCGGGCGGGCGGGGGCTTTTCGCGGATTCTGGACCGGGACGGGCGGGACTGGGTGGGGTTCCGGCGGGCACCGTGGAACGAGTATCCGGCGTCGGCGGGGTCGTCGTACCGGGGGTTGCCGAACTTTGTTTTCGGGCCGGAATCGGGTGAAGCGGGGGCGGGTCATCCGGGCTTCCGGGAGTGCTGGAGCGAGCTGGAGGGCGGGGATTCGATTTTGACGGAGAGCAAGACGGGGGCGTGGCGGTGGCGGTGGCGGTTTTTCGACGATCATGCGCGGGTGACGGTGGAGAAGGTGGGGGCGGGGGGCTACTGGTTCCTGTACGAAGGGGTGCCGGGGGGCGGGTATGCGCCGGGGCGGTGGTATTGGGGGCATGACGGCGGGGGTCCGTCGCGCGAGATGCCGGATTTTGTGCGCGGGGAGCGGGTTATGGGGCGGTTTGGGTGGGCGTATTTTGGGAGTCTGGATGCGCCGAGGGTGTTTTTTGTGGCGCGGAGGGAGGCGGATGAGGCGCCGGACTCGTTCGGAGTGATGGGCAGCACGCGGGCAGGACTGGGGTCACCGGACGGGATGGTGGTGTTCGGATTCGGGCGGGGGAAGGCGGCGAAGCCGCTGCTGCGGGGGGCGGGGCGGGGGTTTTTTGTCGGCTTCCAGGAGAAGCAGGTGATTGATTCCGAAGCACATCAGGCGTTGGTACGCCGGATTCGGGGATTGGTTCAATCGCCGGTGGATTGAATCTGGACGAGGGGTTCGGGGGTGACGAGATCGGAAGAGCACACGTCTGAACTCCAGTCACTGACCAATCTCGT
>ERZ761609.3534-NODE-3534-length-10149-cov-5.140975_pt1 | contig 10149 bp, 10 predicted proteins | sample MGYA00511163_ERZ761609 | MGnify/ENA primary metagenome ERZ761609 (study PRJEB28899, sample SAMN02445070) | bioreactor sludge metagenome | biome: EBPR sludge | place: Australia: Brisbane, Thorneside Wastewater Treatment Plant | collected 2011-12-16 ... | reverse complement strand
CGTCTGCAGCCGGCACTGCGGCCCGGCGTCTATCGTGCCGAGGGCAGGCGCAAGATGCGCGTGGCGCTGTTGCGTGGCTGTATCCAGCGTGCGGCTGCTTCCGAGATCGATGAAAGTACAGTGCGTCTTCTCACGCGGCTGGGCGCGGAGGTTGTGGTCTTGCCCGCGACCGGATGCTGCGGTGCGCTTTCATGGCACATGGGCGAGCGGAATTCTGCGCGAAGGCTGGGCCGCCGCAATCTGGCCGCATGGGCGAGGGAAATGGATGGCGCGGGTCTTGACGGCGTCATTGCCAACGCCACCGGCTGCACCACCATGCTGAAAGACTACGCGCACATGTTTGAAGAGGATGATGGCTGGAGCTTTCGCGGCCGGCGCATCGCTGCCGTGGTGAAGGATGCAACCCGGATCGTCGCAGAACTTGGCTTGCCGGAGGTGCGGCGTGAGGCGCGGCTCACCGTTGCATGGCATCCGCCCTGTTCGATGCAGCACGGGCTTGGTCTTGGCGGTTTGGGCGAACAGCTATTGACGCAGGCTGGCTATGACGTCCGGCTGCTGCGCGACAGCCATCTGTGCTGCGGGTCGGCTGGCGCGTATAGTCTGTTGCAGCCGGAACTTGCCGGGCAGTTAAAGGCGCAGAAGGCTGATGCCATCAACGAGACAGGCGCTGGCGTACTTGCATCTGCCAATTTCGGCTGCCTCGATCATCTGCGTGGTGCTGCTTCAATGCCGGCCGTCCACATCATCGAGCTTCTGGATTGGGCGACGGGTGGACCCAGGCCGCTGCGGCTCTAGATCACGCAACTCCAGAACATTGGCATTGCAACAGGAGAGACCATGACCGGCAAACTGATGATCTATGGCGCGACGGGTTACACCGGCAAGCTGACGGCAGAGACCGCAAAGGCGCAGGGGCTTGATGTGGTCCTGGCGGGCCGCTCGGCAGAAAAGGTGGCCGCAGTGGCCAAGCGCCTTTCGCTGCCGCATCGCGCGTTCAGCCTTGACGATGCCTCTGTCATTGACGCTGCCATCAGCGATGTCAGCGCCGTGCTCCACATTGCCGGGCCATTCTCGGCGACATCGAAACCGATGGCCGATGCGTGCCTGCGCAGGAAAAAGCATTATCTCGACATTACGGGCGAGATTTCGGTGTTTGAAGCACTGGCAGCGCGTGACGCCGAAGCAAAGAAGGCGGGCATCGTGCTGATGCCCGGTGTCGGCTTTGATGTCGTCCCCAGCGACTGTCTTGCCGCGCACATGAAGCGGCGGATGCATGATGCCGTGTTCCTGAAAATTTCGATCCAGGGGCTGGGCGGGCTCTCACGCGGCACGATGAAGACGATGATCGAAGGCATCGGCAAGGGCACGCCGGTGCGCAAGAACGGCAAGATCACGCCCATGCCGCACCCGCCGCGCGGCAAGGAAGATTTTGGCAGCGGGCCGGTTTCAACGGCAGGTGTGGGGTGGGGTGATGTTTCGACCGCCTATCACACGACAGGCATTCCCAACATTGCCTGCTTCTTTGCGACGACACCCGATATGGAGCGGATGCTGGGTGTGCCCGGCTTCATCCAGAAGTTCATGGCGTGGGGGCCGATGCAGCGCTTTCTCAAGTCGCGGGTTGACCGCATGCCCGAGGGCCCCAGCGCGGAAGTGCGCCGCACCGGGCGCAGCATTCTGGTGGGCGAGGCCCGCAACGCAAAGGGCGACATTGTTCGCACGCGGCTGACGACACCCGAGGGCTATGCGCTGACGGCGCTGACTGCGCTGCGATCTGCCGCACGGGTGATGGCTGGTGAGGTGCCGGCAGGGTTCAAGACACCGGGTGGCGCCTTCGGACCTGACTATATCCTGTCGTTTGATGGCACCACGCGCGAAGAATTGAATGCGGTGGCCGCGTAATCTCTGGCGGTGGCAGGTTTCGCGGCTAGGATGACACGATGATGGCGATGTGGAAGAGGACGATGGCGGCGGCGGCGGCAGTTTTGGCCGCAGCGCCGTTTGTGCTGGCGCAAGGCTCGCCTCCAGCTGAGGCGCCGACTGATGTGCCGCCAGCAAGTGCGCCGCCTGTTGCGGATGAGCAGCGGCCTGCGACGCTTGATGATCTCTATGCTGAGTTGGCAGCGGCAACGGATGCGCAGGCGGCCATGCTGATTGATCTTGCCATCAGCGAGCGGCTGGATGCGGCAGGTGGTCCGACGGCACAGCTTTTGTCGCAGCGGGCTTTGGTGACGGCAGAAGGCGGCAATTTTGCACTGGCGCTGGAACTCGCCGATGCCGCTGTTGCCTTCGCGCCCCGCTATGCGGAGGGGTTCAGCACGCGCGCCACGATCCATGCGCTGAAAGAGGATTACGGCGCCGCCATGGCCGACCTGCAGCAGGCGCTGGTGATCGAGCCACGCCACTACCGCGCGCTGGCGAATGCGGGCGCCATCCTTGAGAGCTCCGGCGATGATGCGCGTGCGCTGGAAGCCTATGACAAGGCGTTGGCGCTCTATCCGCTCTATGAGGAAGTGCGCACGGCAGCAGATGCGTTGCGCAAGAAGATCGAAGGCGACAGGATTTGATTTTCCTCCAGCCTCCTCCGCCTTCGCGGGGGAGGCCGAAATTGAGCGAGCGAAGCGAGCTCGATTTCGGGTGGGGGCTTCATTGAAGTCAGAATTCCCCCACCCAAGACGCAAGCGCGTCTTGACCTCCCCCACACAAGCGTGTGGAGGAGGTTCAAGGAAACGCGTCCCTCACTCCTGGTTCCGCCCCACAAAGGCGATGCGCAGCAGGTTGGTGGCGCCCGGCGTGCCCAGAGGCAGGCCCGCCGTAATGGCGATGCGCTGGCCGGCGCTGGCAAATCCGTCGCGCCAGGCGAGTTTGCAGGCGCGGTCCACCATGTCGTCAAGGTCGTGCGCGTCTTCGGTGGTGACGCAATGCAGTCCCCAGACAATCGAGAGGCGGCGCGCCGTGGTTTCAACCGGCGTCAGCGCCAGAATGGGCACCACGGGCCGTTCGCGTGCGGCGCGCAATCCCGTTGAGCCGGATTTGGTCCACGACACGATACAGGCAAGGTTGAGCGTTTCGGCAACCTGGCGCGCCGCCGCCGTGATGGCGTCGGGCGTTGTGGGCTCAGGCGTTGCGTGTTGCGCATCGATGATGCTGCGGTAATAGCGGTCAGCCTCGACCGTCGTGGCGATGCGGTCCATGGTGGCGACTGCCTCCACCGGAAAACTGCCCGAAGCGCTCTCCGCCGACAGCATGATGGCGTCGGCACCTTCAAACACGGCAGTTGCAACGTCAGAGACTTCGGCGCGGGTGGGCGAGGGCGATGTAATCATCGACTCCAGCATCTGGGTTGCGACCACTACCGGCTTGCCCGCCTTGCGCGCGGCGCGGATGAGATGCTTCTGGCGGCCCGGCACCTGCTCCAGCGGCAATTCTACGCCCAGATCGCCACGCGCTACCATCAGCGCATCGGCAAGCTCCAGAATGCCATCGAGCGATGTAAGGGCGGAGGGCTTTTCGATTTTGGCGAGCACACCGGCGCGGCCGGCGACAATCTTGCGGGCTTCAGCCACGTCTTCCGGCTTCTGCACGAAGGAAAGCGCGATCCAGTCCACGCCCTCATGCAAGGCAGCGTCGAGGTCGGCGCGATCCTTGGGTGACAGGGCTGCAATGGGCAGCACGAGATCGGGCACGTTGACGCCCTTGCGGCTTTTCAGGGCGCCGCCAATCACCACGCGCGCCGTGGCGCGGGCGGCGGATGCCTCCATCACCTGCAGATTGATGCGGCCGTCATCGACCAGCAATGTTGCGCCGGGTTTCAGGACCGCAAAGATTTCCTTGTGCGGCAGCGGCACGCGCAACAGGCCCTTCTCGCGGGCAGCGGGTGCTGCATCAAGATCAAGCGTGATGACATCGCCCGCATTCAGCGCGGTTTCGCCGCCAGCAATCTCGCCAATGCGCAGCTTGGGGCCCTGAAGATCGGCCAGAATGCCGATGGGCCTGCCCAGATCGCGCTCGACCCCGCGCACGGCGGCGATCAGCTCTGCCAGTCTGTCGCGCGGCGTGTGGCTCATGTTGATGCGGAAAACATCGGCGCCCGCCACGAACAGGGCGCGGATCATCTCCGCTGTGGAGCTGGCGGGCCCCAGCGTGGCCAGAATTTTCACGTTACGGCTGCGGCGCATCGATCTTGCCTAATCCGAAAGGCGCTGGGTGAAATCTTTCAAACTGCCCGTATCAACTTCAAAGAATCCGGCGCGGGCAAATCCGCGCTCCTCGCACCGGCCACGGCCGCGCGCTTCAAACGCGCCGTTACCGATACAGAACATGCTGTCGCCCGTCCAGCCGCCGCCGGGCCCCACATGTTCGGCGTGCAGATAATAATAGCGCGCGATCAGGTCACCCTTGAGAAGTTCCTGGCACTGGCCGGGCGGCACCGTCCACCAGCCCACTGATACCCAGCCTGCGCCATCGTGATGCGCCAGCGCGGCGCTGATCGGCGAAGACGTATCATTGCACAGCGACAGGCCCGCCTGCGCTGGTGCGGCCATCAGGCAGAGTGGCAGGGCAACGATGAGAGCGAAGCAGGCGCGCATCCGGTCACGAGCGAATCATATCGGGCATGACCAAGATAGCCCTGAAATCGTTGAGGTTGGTGAAGGTGGGGCCGGTTTCCAGCGCATCGCCCAGAACGGCAAAGAATCCACCGGCATCGTTGCGGGCAAGGAACTGCGCTGCGCTCAGGCCCAGGTTTTTGCCACGCGCCAGCGTATCGGGTGCAACAAAGGCGCCCGCTGCATCCCTGGCGCCATCAATGCCGTCCGTATCTGCAGCAAGGGCATGAATGCCATCCGCGCCGTTCAGGGCCATGGCGAGTGCCAGTGCATATTCCCGGTTGGGGCCACCCACGCCATCGCCGCACAAGGTCACGGTGAGTTCACTACCTGAGAGGATGACCAACGGACGCGCCGGGCGCTGGCGCAATGCCAGTTGCGCATGAGCCTTGGCCACGAGGCGCGACTCGCCCGCCACTGCATCACCGAGATTGAGGACATCGCATCCCGCTGCACGGGCCGTGCGTTCGGCGGCGGCGAGGGCATCGGCCGGGCGGGCAATGATGCGGAAATGGCTGCGCGACAGGCGCACGTCATCCGCCTTGGGCGTTTCGTTGCGCGGATCATGGAGCGCGTCGGCGATGGCGGGTGCCGCTGCGATGCCATAGCGGGCCAGCACTTCGCGCGCCTCGGCAAGGGTGGAGGGATCGGCCACGCTTGGCCCCGAAGCGATGGTGGCAGGATCATCGCCCGGCACATCCGACATGGCGAGCGTGACTGTTTCCGCCGGAAAGGCGGCTGCCGCAAGTCGCCCACCCTTGATGCGCGACAGATGCTTCCTCACCGCATTCATTTCACCAATCGACGCGCCGGAGCGGAGCAGCGATGTGGTGAGCGCGCGCTTATCCGCTGCCGAAACACCCTCTGCCGGTGCGCATAGAAGCGCCGATCCGCCACCCGAGAGGAGGAGCAGAAGCCGATCACCCTCATTCAGCGCCTGCGCCAGCGACAAGGCGCGCGATGCGGCGGCAAGTGACGCATCATCCGGCACGGGATGACCCGCCGCGATCATTTCAAAGCCGGGCAGGGGCTTTGTGTAGCCGTGCGGGGCCACGAGAAGACCCTGCCATGGCCCCTTCAGTTGGGGCGCAAGCTCTGCCGCGTGGGCAGAAGCCGCTTTTCCCGCTGCGATGACCAGCGTTTTTCCTGCGGGCGGCAAAAGATCGGGCGGCAGGGCAAAGCCGCCATGCGCATCTGGTGCGATGGCGGCAGCAAACAGCGCCGCCAGAAATTCGCGCGGGCTTTTGAGCGGATCAGGCTTCATAGCGCCATCATGGCGGGAATCCTGTGCTATGAAAATGGCCGGAGAGGGCGGCATGGACGGCGCGGCAGAGATCATCAATCAGGCGGGCGATCATCGCCTGATCTTTGTGTGCGATCACGCGTCAAACGCGGTGCCGCCCGAACATGCTTCGCTGGGCCTGCCGCAAGCCGAGTTTCAGCGCCACATTGCTTACGACATTGGCGCGGCCGGTGTGACGCGCGAAATGGCGACCGCCTTCGATGCGCCCGCGGTGATTGCGCGCTGGTCACGGCTTCTGATTGATCTCAATCGCGGGGCGGATGATCCCACTTTGGTGATGCGGATTTCCGATGGCGCGATCATTCCCGGCAACGCCCATGTAGATGATGCGGAGATCACGCGGCGCATTGCGCGCTTTCATGCGCCCTATCATCAGGCGATTGCCGGGCTGATCGCCACGGCGCGGGCGCGGAACATTGCGCCCGTGCTTGTCTCCATCCATTCCTTCACGCCAGAGTGGAAGGGCACAGCGCGGCCCTGGCATTACGGCATTCTTTATGATCGCGACCGGCGGCTTTCTGACGGAATCTTTGCCGTGACGCGCGAACTGCCCGGCATCGTGGTGGGCGATAACGCGCCCTATTCCGGCGAGTTGGCGGGCGATACGATGAACCAGCACGGCACGCAGAACGGATTGCCGCATGTGCTGATTGAGTTCCGGCAGGATCTGGTCGAAACGCCGCAGCAGCAGCGTGAGCAGGGCCGCTTCATGGCGCGCATCTTGCGCCGCGCGCTGGCCGAGACCAAACTTGCGGTGTTTCAGGGAGGGTTTGGCGATGAGTGACAAGACACGCGAGGCGGCAGAGGCCGCCGCCTTCCGTCGCCTGGTGGCGCATCTGCAAAAGCGCACGGACGTACAGAACATCGACATGATGAACCTTGCGGGCTTTTGCCGGAATTGTCTGGCCGACTGGCTGCGCGAGGCGCTGGCGGAGCGCGGCGTTGCGCTCTCGAAAGACGGCGCGCGCACAGAAATTTATGGCATGGCGCCGGATGCATGGAAGGCCAAGCACCAGCGTGAAGCCAGCGCCGAACAGCAGGCGAAGTTTGCGACGGTGATGAAGGGGAAGGAATAGCAATGGGCCTTTACTCACGTTTCATCCTGCCGCCGCTGCTTTCCATGGCGATGGGGGCAAAGCCGATTACCTATCAGCGCAAGAAGGTGGTGCCGGAGGCGTCGGGCACCGTTCTCGAGATCGGCGCGGGGGCGGGGCACAATTTTCCGTTCTATGATGCGCGCAAGGTCTCAAAGGTGATTGCGCTGGAGCCTGCCGCCGAAATGGTGGCGCGCGCCAAAAAGCGCCTGAAGGATACCGCCGTGCCCGTCGAGTTCATCGGGCTGGAGGCCGAGCGCATTCCCTTGCCCGATGCCAGTGTCGATACGGTGCTGGTCACCTATACGCTGTGCACCATTCCCGATGTGGCAACCGCGCTTTCGGGCATGGTGCGCGTGCTCAAACCCGGTGGCGCGTTCCTGTTCTGTGAGCATGGCGCCGCGCCCGATGAAAAGGTCGCGCGCTGGCAGCGGCGCGTGGAGCCAGTGTGGAAGCGCATCGCGGGCGGCTGTCATCTGTGTCGGCCGGTGCCTGATCTCATCAAAGGGGCAGGGCTTTCCATCGACAGGATGGAGACGATGTATCTGCCCGGCACGCCGCGCTTTGCCGGGTTCAATTATTGGGGCCGCGCAAGTCGCGCGTGAATTCGTCAGTTCCGCCAGAAGGCGGGCATGAGCATGATGAAAAACGTCATCAGCTCGAGGCGCCCCAGCAGCATGCCCAGCGACAGGAACCACAGGGCCGTGTCGCTGAGGGACGCATAATTCGCCGCCGGGCCAATCACTGCGCCGATGCCGGGGCCGATATTGCCGACGGCGCTTGCCGCGCCGGTCAGCGCGGTAATGAAATCCGTGCCCGTGGCGGCAACGGCGATGGCGATGAGCGCGACCGTCAATATGAACACGTTGGCGAAAATCACGACGGAGGCGATCACCTCATCCGACAGGCGCGTCTCGCCATAGGCGCGCGGCAGCACGGCGTGAGGGTGGATCATGCGCTGCAGCTGCATTTTGACGGCGATGCCGATGATCTGCAGACGGAACATCTTGATGCCGCCGACGGTAGAGCCGGACGGGCCGCCGACAAACATCAGGATGAAGATGATGACGAGCGGAAAGCCGCCCCACAGATTGTAATCGCCGAGCGCAAAACCGGTGGTCGTTGATATAGCCACGACATTGAAGACGGCAAGACGCGCCGCCACGCCGCCGTCTATGCCCTTCACGGATACAAGCCAGATTGCCACCGCCGCCGAGACCACCGCCACCAGCACGAGATAGGCGCGGACCTGCGGATCGCGGAACAATGCCGTAGGCGCCCCCTGCGCCATGCGCACGTAAAGAACAAAGGGCATGGCGCCGGCCAGCATGAAGATGACGCCAATCCAGTGAATTGCAGGCGATCCCCAATTGCCGAAAGAGGCATCTGACGTTGAAAAGCCGCCCGTGGAGAGCGTTGTCATGGCATGGTTTACGGCGTCAAACCCGTCCATGCCCGCCGCGAAATAACAGATCGCGCACAGCACCGAGAGAATGACATAGACGCGCATCGTGGCCGTCGCGATTTCGCTGGCGCGCGGCAGAACCTTTTCCGATTTGTCGGACGATTCTGATTTGAACAGCTGCATGCCGCCGACGCGCAGGAAGGGCAGAACGGCGATGGCCAGCACGATAATGCCGATGCCGCCCATCCATTGCAGCAGTGATCGCCACATCAGGGTTCCCACCGGCATCGTATCAAGGCCTGAGAGCACAGAAGAGCCTGTGGTGGTGAGCCCCGACATGGTCTCAAAATATGCGCCCGCATAGGACACGTTCTGCGTGACAGCGATGGGCAGGGCGGCGAACGCGCAGCCGACAGTCCATGCCAGCACGGTCAGGATGAACGCCTGGCGGTGATCAAAGCCGCTGACAGGACCGCGCGACGCCAGGCACAACGCGCCGCCAGCAAACAGCGTGATGACGGCGCAACCCAGAAACTGGCTCGTCTCCAGCCCATCGATGACATAGTCGAACGCGCCCACTGCGGCCATGGCAACGCCCAGTGCGCAGATGATGATGCCAAGCACGAATAGAACGGGCTGGAGTTTGACCATGGTGCGCTGATCGGGGCCGCCAGAATGCGAGCAGGGGCGAAAGGGGCGTTGCCGCCCCCTTGCGGCGCCTCCCCCATGCTGCATGAGCACTCTTTCTGGCGGGCGCTGTCAAGGCACCCGGTCAACATGCTCGGGGGGCATTGACAGGGCGCAGAAAGCCGGTGTGGCGCAGATGGCCATGACACGTTGAGCCCTCAGGCGGTCTCACGAGATCTGGGTTTGCTGGGTCAGGAATTGTCACGCATGATCACGCTCTATCTGACCGGCGGCCTGGTTTCTGCAAAACCCGCGCGCGCCAAACTGGGGAAAGCCGCATGACATTGAAGCTGATTGGCGCGGGCCTTGGCCGCACGGGAACGGCGTCGCTGAAAATCGCGCTGGAGCAGATCGGCTATGGCCCCTGCTATCACATGCGCGAAGTGTTTCCACGCCCCGATGCCCATGTCTTCTGGCGCGATGCGTTTGCCCAGTCGCTCCAGCCGGGCGGCGTGACGCTGGACTATGCGAAAGTCTTTGAAGGCTTTCATTCGACAGTGGACTGGCCCGCCTGCCATTTCTGGCGAGATCTTGCGATCCGCTATCCCGATGCCAAGGTGCTGCTCTCTCTGCGCGATCCGGAAAGCTGGTGGAGGAGCGTGCAGGCCACCATCTTCAACCCCATCAAGCGCGCGCTGGCCGCGCCGGAAGAGGGTTCTCCGGCGATGGTCCAGATGTTCAAGAATCTCGTATCCGCCGCGATCGGTTGCGATCTTGATGACAAGGAAAGCGTGCTGGCGATGTTCAAGCGGCACAATGAAGCGGTCATCGCCCAGGTGCCAAAGGATCGCCTTCTGGTGTTCGAGGCGTCGCAGGGGTGGGAGCCGCTGTGCCGGTTTCTGGATGTGCCGGTGCCCGGCACCCCATATCCCAAGACCAATACGACCGAAGATTTTCTGGCCCAATGGAAGAACGAATTGAGCTCCCTGAACCAGAAGGGCAGCGGGCCGGGATAATCGCGCGTCCGTTAAGGCAAGTTCATGGCTTCGGGGGCTTGAAATGACGCGCATTTGCCGCCACGAAAGGGTGTGGAATGCCCCATGCGGGCATTGA
>ERZ761609.3532-NODE-3532-length-10154-cov-12.383899_pt1 | contig 10154 bp, 10 predicted proteins | sample MGYA00511163_ERZ761609 | MGnify/ENA primary metagenome ERZ761609 (study PRJEB28899, sample SAMN02445070) | bioreactor sludge metagenome | biome: EBPR sludge | place: Australia: Brisbane, Thorneside Wastewater Treatment Plant | collected 2011-12-16 ... | reverse complement strand
CGCAGCCGGTAGGCGCCGCTGCGCAGTTGCGTGGACAGCGTCATCGCCACATCGCTCCAGTCCTCGCCGGTCCGCTGGGTCACGAGCGCGCGCCGCGTCAGCTTCAGGCCAGCCGCCTTGCCACCCTCCCCTGTCTCCAGAGTCGCATCATAGGCCGGGCGCCAGGACGCGCCGCCAACGCGATAGCTGAGGGTCAGTGTGCCCTTGAGCGCCTGCCCCGCCTCCAGTGCCAGCGTGAATTCCCGTTCCGGCGTTGTCCGCTGGCGGCGGGCGCTGTCGGCGGCTTCGATGGCGCGGATCTTGTCCTCGACATCGCGAATCGCCAGCCTGGCGCGCCGCACGTCCTCGTTGACCCGGGTCAGTGCCGCGCCGACCGCTTCCCAGGCCTGCGCCCATTTCTCGACCTCAAGGCTCCTGCCCTGCTCGCCCTGCCGGTCCGGGCCGGCCTGCGCATAGCGCTGGATCATGGCGCGGCGGCTTTCGAGGGATTCCAGATCGGTGGCGAGCCGGTCGCGGTCGAGGCGCAGCGTGCGCAGCTGTTCATCACTGGGCCCCGTCGCCTTGCCCGGATCGGCCGGCGTCATGCGGGATTCGACGCTGCCCAACGTCAGCGCGCCGCTGGCCTGGCCCTCGACGCGCAGCGAGGCCGGATCGATGGTCGCCGGCAGCCCGCGAAACACCAGGAGCGTCGAACCTGCCGGCAGGTCGACGTCGACCGAACGGTTGACGATGGCGCCGTCGGGGTAGACCGTGACCGCCGCGATGCGGGATTTCGCCTCCATCTCGGCGGCGCCGAGCGGCGCGGCAGCGGACAGCGCGGCGATGGCGCAGCCGGTGAACAGGAACGGACGAAGCAAGGCGGTCGCGATCGGGTGGGACATGGGTACCTCCGGAAATGGACGGCGCAAGCCGTCAGGCTCTGGCGCGAACTCATTCGCGCCTTGCGGAATTCCTGTGGCCGATCCGCGACGCAATCGCGGCGGCAGCCCCGGGCCGGGTTGCTAGGCCGCGGCCCGTTTGATCGCGTGGGGCTTCACCCAGTGCTCGATGAAATTGCCGATCTCGGTGAGCCGTTTCTGCCGATCCAGCAGTTCCGGCCCGAGGCCGTAGCGCCAGGCGACATGGCTGAGCGAGGGATCACGGCAGATCGAGCGCATGTCGTTGCACCAGGCCTCGCCCTGCGCCTCATCGGCGAAGCGGCCCTCCTCAACATGCATCGGCAGGCTGAGCGAGAGGATGTTCGCCAGATGCGTCAGCGTGAATTCCGGGTGGTACTGCACCCCCCAGAACACCCCGCCCTCGTGGTGAATTTCCGCCGCCTGCACCGGGGCCATGGCGTTGGAAGCCAGGATCGTCGTGCCGGGCGCGGGCTCCGTCACCGCATCGAGATGGACGCAGGGCGCATCGAACACGCCCGGCCTTCCGGCCAGCATCGGATGACGCAAGCCCTTCTCGTTGAGGGTGATGGCCCGCGCTATGCCCGCCTCGCGGCCGAGCGGGTTCTTCTCCACCGTGCCGCCCGCCGCGGCGCTGGCCACCTGCAGGCCCCAGCAGGAACCGAAGAATGGCACGCCGGCGCGAAAGACGGTGCGCGCGAACGCCACCTGCCGCAGGGCATCGGGATGGCCTTCCCAGACATGCAACGCCGAGCCGGTGATCACCACCCCGTCGTAGGCCTCGCGCAATTCCCGTTCGGACGGCAGGTTGGCCCCCTCATCCGCCGGCATGCAGATATCGGTGACCGAACCCGGCGCAAGGTAGCGCAGGCAGCCGGAATAGCCCTCGCTCGCCATGCGGCCGAGGCGGGTGCGCTGGCGTTCGCGCCCCTCGGCGTTGTTGCCCTCGATCACGAGAAATCGGAGTGTCATGGCGCTGGTCTTGGTCTAAGCGTGGATGGAACATGCACTATGCCGCACACCTGTTAGACAAAGAGTGAATGGCCTTTTCAACATGAATTCCACGCCCGGCCATTCGCAGACCGCGCGCCCCCTGCTGCTGCTGACGCTCACCGGCATCTGCTGGGCCGGCAACACCATCGCCGGCCGCATGGCCGTGGGGGAGGCCTCGCCCATGGCGGTGACCGCCTTGCGCTGGATCGTTTCCTTCGCGCTGATGAGCCTTTTCGTGCGTGCCGAGGTGCGTGCCATCCCGGCGCTGTTGCGCCGCCGGCCGCTCTATCTGCTCGCCATGGGCATCCTGGGCTTCACCGGATTCAACGCGCTCTATTACATCGCCGCCCATTCCACGACGGCGATCAACCTCGGCATCATGCAGGCCTCGACCCCGCTGTTCGTGCTGGCCGGCGCGGCGGCTTTCCACGGCGTCCGCGCTTCCCCGGCGCTGATCGCCGGCCTTCTCGCCGGCATCGCGGGGGTGGTCACGGTCGTCTCCGGCGGCCGGCTGGAAACGCTGGCGGCCCTCGCCTTCAAGCAGGGCGACCTTCTGATTCTCGCCACCAGCCTGATGTACGCGGTCTATTCGCTCGGCATCCGCGACCGGCCGCAGGATGTCTCGCCGATCACCTTCTTCGCGGCCATGGCCTTCATCGCCGCACTGACGTCGCTGCCGCTGGTGGGGCTGGAAATGGCGCTCGGAGCCTTCCAGGCGCCGACGCTCAAGGGCTGGGCGGTGATCATCTGGGTGGCGGTTTTCCCCTCACTGCTGGCTCAGCTCTGGTACATCTCCGTCGTCGCCACCATCGGCGCGAACCGCGCCGGCTTCATCTTCAACCTGATTCCGATCTTCGCCTCGATCCTGGCCGTGATCCTGCTCGGCGAGGACTTCGGCTGGCATCACGCCGCCGGCCTCGCCCTGGTGCTGGGCGGCATCGCCTTCGCCGAGCGGTTCGGCAAAGGCAAGTAGAGGCGATTGACCGCGCGGGGTTCGCGTGGAAACCTCGCGGAACCCAACGGGAAAACGCCATGCGCCTGATGATCGCCGTCGTCGCCGCGAGCGCCATCCTCGCAGCCCCCGCGCGCGCGCTGACCTGCGAAGCGCTGGTGCTTGAGGAGGCGATCGTCTTCAGCAAGGGCCAGCCGAAGGAGAAATGGTTCAAACGCTCCGCGGCGACGCCGGAAGAGAACGCCCGCGCCTGGCTCGCCTCGCCGAAAGGGCAGGAGCAGATCGCCAGGGACAGGGCGCGCAAGCGCAAGGGCTGCGTGTAGAGGAAGGATCAGAAGGCCTTGGGAAGGCCGGCGTCGCGCAAGGTCTTGTTGGCGTTGTGGCGCGACAGCACCTTGGAATCGACGGTGACGCGTTTGCCGGTGACCTTGTGACGCCAGATCTGGTGATCGTCTTTTCCGCTGCGCCAGTACTCAAAGCCGTTGCGGCGCAGGATATCGATGATTTGCGGCGTGTAGGAGGTCATCGAGAGCCTCGATTAAGTGATTCGGCTCAAATTACCCCGGACTCACATGAATTACTGCGGCTTGCGTCTCTGTCCCCGTTATCCCCAATGTTCCCACTATTCACAGCCCATCACGCGGCCGTCTTCACCCGCTCGTGGCTGTGGGCAATGAATTCGATTTCCAATTCGTCCGGTACGTCATCCTGCCCTTCGAGCAAGTCCGGAACGATGTCGCGCACACGCTGCTTCAGGCCTTCGAGCGTCGGAGATTCAGTCGCAAGACCGGGAATGTCGCTTTCCTCGACATACCAGACGCTGACCTCGCTGTCCCACGCGGCGCGGACAATCGCAAAGCGGCGCATGAACCCCTCCAAAATTTAACGGCCGGATCATCGCGCATGATCCGGCCGCCTGCAATTGTTATGACGCCACAGCGTTATCAGAACGCCAGCCGCCGTGCGCGCTTGACCTGCGGGATGGCCTCGATCTTCTCGAGCAGATCGTCCGAGACCTTCTCATCCACCGCGACGAAGCAGATGGCATCGCCGCCCGCTTTTTCGCGACCGAGATTGAAGGTGGCGATGTTGACGCCGGCCTCGCCCAGCAGCGAACCGAACTGGCCGATGAAGCCCGGCTTGTCGTCGTTGCGGATGTAGAGCATGTGCGGGGCGAATTCGGCATCCATGGCGATCCTGCGGATCTCCACGATGCGCGGCTTGCCGTCATGGTAGACCGTGCCGGCGGCATGGCGCGGCATGTCCTCGGCCACGACCTCGATGAAGATGCGGCTGTCGTACTCGCTGTCGGCGGCGCGCTTGACCTCCTCAACGGCGATGCCCTTTTCCTTCGCCGCGAGCGGCGCGTTGACCATGTTGATCTCGGGCATGAAGGCACGCAACACGCCCGCCACCGCAGCCGCAGTCATCGGCCGCACGTTGAGATCGGCGACATTTCCCTCGTACTGGATGCGGATCGACTTCACCGGCGCCTCGGTGAGCTGGCCGAGGAACGAGCCGAGCTTTTCGGCCAGCGCCACGAACGGCTTCAGCTTCGGGGCTTCCTCCGCCGAGATGGACGGGAAATTCACCGCGTTGGAAACGCCGCCCTTGAGCAGGTAGTCACTCATCTGCTCGGCGACCTGAAGCGCGACATTCTCCTGCGCCTCGTTGGTCGAGGCACCGAGATGCGGCGTGCAGATCACGTTCGGCAGGCCGAACAGCGGATTCGTTGTCGCCGGTTCTTCCGAGAACACGTCGAAGGCCGCGCCCGCGACATGACCGGCGGTGATGGCGTCGGCCAGAGCCTGCTCGTCGACAAGGCCGCCGCGCGCGCAGTTGATGAGGCGCAGGCCCTTTTTCGTTTTCGCCAGGTTCTCGCGCGAGAGAATATTCTTCGTCTTCTCGGTCAGCGGCGTATGCAGGGTGATGAAATCGGAGCGGGCGAGCAGCGCATCCAGTTCGACCTTCTCGACGCCGAGGTCACGGGCGCGATCCTCGGAGAGGAACGGATCGAAGGCGATGACCTTCATGCCGACGCCGATCGCCTTGCGCGCCGCGATCGAGCCGATGTTGCCGCAGCCGATGACGCCGAGCGTCTTGTGCTCCAGCTCCACGCCCATGAAGCGGTTCTTCTCCCACTTGCCGGCCTGGGTGGAGAGGTCGGCCGCGGGGATCTGGCGCGCCAGCGCGAACATCATGGCGATGGCGTGTTCGGCCGTGGTGATGGAATTGCCGAAGGGCGTGTTCATCACGATGATGCCCCTGGCGGTCGCGGCCGGGATGTCGACGTTGTCGACGCCGATGCCGGCGCGGCCGATCACCTTCAGCCGGTCCGCCGTTTCCAAGAGCTTCGCCGTCACCTTGGAGGCGGAGCGGATGGCGAGGCCGTCATAATTGCCGATGATGGCGGCGAGCTTGTCCTTGTCCTTGCCGAGGTCCGGCTGGAAATCCACCTCGACGCCGCGATCGGTGAAGATCTGGATCGCAGCCTTGGACAGGGCGTCGGAAACGAGAACGCGGGGTTTGGTCATAGCAAGCTCCTTGAAGTCGGCCGCGGCGCGAGCCGGGCAAGACCCCTCTCCCCTTTTGCGGGAGAAGGTGGCCCGAAGGGCCGGGTGAAGGGAAATGCGAGGAGCGACAGCCCCTCATCCGGCGCTCCGCTAACACTCGCGCCACCTTCTCCCTCGCGGGGAGAAGGACCATCGCTGATGTCGGCTAGAGCTTGGCGCGCTCGGTCGCGAACGCCCATTCGATCCAGGGGATCAGGGCCTTCACGTCGCGCGCCTGCACGGTCGCGCCGCACCAGATGCGCAGGCCCGGAGGCGCGTCGCGGTAGTGGCCGAGGTCGTAGCCGGCCTTTTCCTTCTCGATCAGCGCGACGACGTTCTTGGCGAATTCCGCCTGCTTGCCGGCGTCGAGCGCCGTCACCTTGGGATCGGTGAACTTGAGGCACACGGAGGTGTTGGAGCGCGTCTTCGGCTTCACCGCGAGGAAATCGATCCAGTCCGTCGCCTTCACCCATTTCGAGAGGACGCGCGTATTGGCGTCGGCGCGCTTGATCAGGCCCTTGAGGCCGCCGACCTTCTTCGCCCAGGTCAGCGCGTCGATGTAATCCTCGACGCAGAGCATGGACGGGGTGTTGATCGTCTCGCCCTCGAAGATGCCGTTGATCAGCTTGCCGCCGGACGTCAGGCGGAAGATCTTCGGCAGCGGCCAGGCCGGCTTGTAGGTCTCCAGCCGCTTCACCGCGCGTGGGCTGAGGATCAGCATGCCATGCGCCGCCTCGCCGCCGAGCACCTTCTGCCAGGAGTAGGTGACGACATCGAGCTTCGGCCAGTCCAGAGGCTGCGCGAAAGCGGCCGAGGTCGCGTCGCAGATGGTCAGGCCCTCGCGATCGGCGGCGATCCAGTCCGCGTCCGGCACGCGCACACCGGACGTCGTGCCGTTCCAGGTGAAGACGACGTCGCGATTTTTCGTGTCGACCTTCTTCAAGTTCGGCAGTTCACCGTAGGGCGCCTTGATTTCGCGCACGTCGGCGAGCTTGAGCTGCTTCACGACGTCCGTCACCCAGCCTTCGCCGAAGGATTCCCAGGCGAGCATGTCGACGCCGCGCGCGCCGAGCAGCGACCACAGCGCCATCTCGACCGCGCCGGTGTCGGAGGCCGGAACGATGCCGATCTTGTAATCGGCCGGAATTTCCAGGATCTCGCGCGTCAGGTCGATGGCGAGCTTGAGCTTCGCCTTGCCGATCTTCGCGCGATGCGAGCGGCCGAGCGGTGCGTCAGCGAGGTTCTTGAGGGACCATCCGGGGCGCTTGGCGCAGGGGCCGGACGAGAAGTTGGCAACGCGCGGGAGAATCCCCGGCTTCGCGGCGGGCTTGGTCATCGCAATGTCTCCATCCTTGCAGATGGGCGCGCCGCGTTGGGGCGGCGTGTCCCGCCGCCGCCATTACGCGCCTGCCTGCCCCGATGCAAGACATTTCCGGAAAAGGGGGCCACTTTGCCGCAGGCCCGAAAACGAAAACGCGGCCCGAGGGCCGCGTTCAGGAAAGCGTGCTGTCCGAGCGCCGGATCAGAACTTGCGGATCAGCGGAGCGGCAGGCGCCGGGGCGACGTCACCGCCGAACATGTAGCGGAAGCCGATCTTCACGTCATGCGAGTTGACGTCGTACGTGTGTCTCGAACACCAGTTCGGGTTGGGCAAACCGTTGCCGAGAACGCAATGGATCGCGTTCGTGTCGACCGAACCCATGTTCATGTAGCGATAGCCCAGATCCATGGTCAGGTTGCGCGTCACCTGCATGCCCACGCCGGCCATCAGCGCCCAGGCGAAGTTGGTCTGGCTGGTGTCTGCGGCATAGCCAAATCCGCCGATGGTGGCGGCCACGCCCACGTCCTGCAGCCCGGAAACCTTGTGGTGGGCAAAACCGATGCCCGCGCCGACATATGGCGTCAGCCCGCTCCAGGTGCCAAGGTCGATATAGGCATTGGCCATCAAGTTGGAGCTGTCGATCGAGGACGAGTAGAGGTTGTAGCACTTGATGCAAGGCATGCCGAACGAAGTGCCGTTGAAGCTGTCGAAGGCAGAGAACTTGCTCGTCGTGCGATACTCGCCCGTCACGTCGAAGCGCAGGAAGCTGTTGAACTGGTAGCCGACGCCCACCCCGGCGAAGGCCACGTTGTCGAAGCTGTATTTGTCGACCATGTAGTTCGGAGCGACAATCGTCGGCCCGAGGGTAGACTTCATGCTTGCGGACGACATCACGCCCACACCAATGTCGCCCCGCAGGTACAGACCGCTCATGCCGTCCACCATCGGCGGAGGCGGCGGAGGCGCCATGATCGGCGGCGCGCCAAGATCGGCGGCGGAAGCAGGCGCGGCAAACAGAGCGGACGATGCGACCATCGCCACGGCGCCCGCGTATGCGAGGGTTTTGAGGCTGCCCATGTGAAATCCCTTGTGTCTCGGTCCGGTCATCAGGGCGGACCGGCATTGCGAACAGGAGGGAATTTCGCACTGAAACCTTAAGGCCCTCTTAACGTTAAGAATTAACCTTTATCCTTGGTTACAATGAATGTTTTCAATGGCTTGCATTGACAGCAGGCAGCCGCTGGCAAGCATTTTCCGGGCATTCCGCGGTCGCCTCCCCCTGGCCTCGCGCACCGAATCGCCGCCGCCTGCCGACAGGCGCGTCCCGGCCAGCCCGACGGACGGAATCAGGCGGCCCGGGTGATGACGTCGACGACTTCGTCGACGACCGCATTGACCAGGTCGCGGTCATCGCCCTCGCCCATGACCCGGATCACCGGTTCGGTGCCGGAGGGACGGATGACCAGGCGCCCGCAGCCCGAGAGGCGTTGCTTGGCCTGTTCGATCGCGGTCTTGACCGAGTCCGCCTGCAGCGGCTGGCCGGACCGGTACCGCACATTCTTCAGCACCTGCGGCAGCGGCTCGAAGCGATGGCACACCTCGCTCACCGGCTTGCCCTCGCGCTGCACCACCGCCAGCACCTGGAGCGCGGCGACAAGGCCGTCGCCGGTCGTGGAATAATCCGACAGGATGATGTGGCCCGACTGCTCGCCGCCGACGTTGTAGCCCTGCTCGCGCATGTGCTCGAGCACGTAGCGGTCACCGACGGCCGTGCGGGCGAGTGTCAGCCCCATGTCGCCGAGATGGCGCTCCAGCCCGAGGTTGGACATGATCGTCGCGACCACGCCCGGCTTCGACAGCCGGCCTTCATCCATGAAGCTCTTGGCGACCACGGCCATCAACTGGTCACCGTCGATCGCCTGGCCCTTCTCGTCGATGATCATCACGCGGTCGGCGTCGCCATCCAGCGCGATGCCGATGTCGGCCCGCAGCTCGCGCACCTTGCGCTGCAACGCCTGCGGCGCGGTGGAGCCGACATCGCGGTTGATGTTGAAGCCATCGGGCTCGACCCCCAGCGTCACCACCTCCGCGCCAAGCTCCCACAGCGCTTCGGGCGCAACCTTGTAGGCGGCGCCGTTGGCGCAATCGACGACCACCCGCAGGCCTTCCAGCGAGATGTTGCGCGGCAGCGTGCGTTTGGCGAACTCGATGTAGCGGTCATGCACGCCCTCGATGCGCTTGGCCCGACCGATGGACGAGGAACTGGACAGGCGCCGCCCGAGATCCTGATCGATCAGCGCCTCAATTTCGCGTTCGATGTCGTCGTTGAGCTTGTAGCCGTCCGGCCCGAACAGCTTGATGCCGTTGTCCTCGTAGGCGTTGTGCGAGGCCGAGATCATCACGCCGAGGTCAGCGCGCATGGAGCGCGTCAGCATGGCGACCGCCGGCGTCGGCACGGGGCCGAGCAGCAGCACATCCATGCCGACCGAGACGAAGCCCCCGGTCATGGCGTATTCGATCATGTAGCCGGAAAGGCGCGTATCCTTGCCGATCACCACCCGGTGCCGGTAATCGCCGCGGCGGAAGATCAGCCCGGCCGCCTGCCCGACCTTCATCGCGAGTTCCGCTGTGATGAGCCCGTTCGAGCGGCCGCGAATGCCGTCCGTGCCGAAGTATTTGCGTGTCATGCGCCGTTCTCCGCGATGTGCCGCAGCGTAGCCGATTCCGGTACTTCTGTAGCGCCCCGCCCACCGGATTGCCAGTTGTCCCGTCCGTTTCGGCTGTCGCGGCGAACAGACTGGACAACACGACCGTTCAAGGCCCATCCTCTGGCGTCCGAATCCTGTCCAGGTCAGCGCCATGCCGTTACCCCGCCGCGCCATTCTTGCCCTGCCCCTGATCCTCCTCGGCGCGACACAGGCCGCCGCCGGACCGTTGCTGGACCGCATCTTTCCGCGCGGACAGCAGGTCTGTTATGGCCGCAAGGCGGAACTCGCCGTGCCGACCAGCTTCCGGCTGATCCGCATAACGCGGCCCAAGCGGTTCCAGCAATACGATGGCGCCGACAGCCGTCACGTGCGCATCGTCATCAATTTCGCCGGCCGCGACCGTCGTTATGAGGACAACGCCTCCTGCGTCGAGGACGGTGACCGGCTGCGCTGCCTGTCCGCGACCTGCGAGGGCGCCGGTTTCCTGATCGAGCCCGGCGAAGCCGCCGGCATCCGCCTGCGTCAGGGCACGGTCAAGACCTTCGTCATCTGGGGTTGCGGCGACGACAAGATCAAATCGATCGCGCTGCGTCCGGAAGATCAGCTCGTGCCGATGCGGCGCGCCACCGGCGCCTGCATCAACTGACGGGGCTTCGCCTACGCCTGCGGCAGGGGTTCGGCCCCGCCCTCGGGCTTGGGCTTGCCGCGGCCTGTCGAGGGCACGGCCGAGCC
>ERZ761609.3530-NODE-3530-length-10159-cov-28.238618_pt1 | contig 10159 bp, 10 predicted proteins | sample MGYA00511163_ERZ761609 | MGnify/ENA primary metagenome ERZ761609 (study PRJEB28899, sample SAMN02445070) | bioreactor sludge metagenome | biome: EBPR sludge | place: Australia: Brisbane, Thorneside Wastewater Treatment Plant | collected 2011-12-16 ... | reverse complement strand
GCAGCGGCGCGCATGGGCTCCGCGCGCGGTGCCGGCAGTCGCCTCCTCGGCTTCCTGTCGGACGCGGCAACCCGTGGTGCCACCGAAGCTCTACGGTCCCTCAACCTCGGCGCGCTCGTCGGCCGTCCGATCGAGGAGATCTTCCTCGGCCTATCGGACTATGTCTGCCCGGACGGCGGCTCGATCGACGAAGGCATCGCGCGCGAGGCGTTCATCGAGACCATCGCCGACCTCGCAGGCGCCGGCATCACCGATCTGGACGGGCTGACTCCCGACCAAATGCAGACCGTCTTCGAGCTCTACGCCACCCATGCGATCGAAGCGCGCCTCTGCAACGACATCGGCACGAAGGCGGTGACATTGCCGTTCGACGCCCGCGAGGCCTCGCGCATCCAGGCCCAACTGCACGACTTCATACGGCGCGGCGTTTCGGACGCGCTCACTGCGGCGCGCGGCGATGGCGCCGCGCTCACGCCCGACCGCGTGCTCGGCTTCGTCGGCCGCATCTACGAGCAGGCGTTCGGGATCCTGCAGATCATGGGCGACGCAGAGGCGGCTGCGGCATGAGGCGGCACCTTATCATCGGCCGCTTCGGTCCCGACGACCGCGCGCGGGTGCCGCGGGCGGACGACGAGGTCGCTACGCGCCTCGAACTGGTGGCCGGCAAACGCGCGCTCGCGCACGGGATCGGCCGAGCGCTGGACGACCTCGTCCGGCTCGGCGTGTTCCCCACCGAGATCGGCGTCGACCTGCTCGTGCTCGCCGCCCACGTCCACGCGGCCGATACGCGCATCTCGCGCGGCAGCGAATCCCAAGACGGTTGGACCCGGGAGATCCGGCTCGTCGCGCCCGTGTCCGATCCGTCCCGCTGGAACGACGCCACGCCCGTGTTTACCCGGATGCTGAACTTCCTGACCGGCGACAGATGGGTGCTCGGCTTCCGCGCGCGCCCGCAGCGTCTCGCGCGCACCGCGCCTCCACGCCGGCCGACGCTGCTCGACTCGCCGTTCGACGATCCCGCCTTGTTCTCGGGCGGCCTGGACAGCCTCATCGGCGCGATCGACGCCCTGGAGGCGGGAAGGACGCCGCTGCTCGTCAGCCACGCGGGCGAGGGCGCGACGAGCTACGCGCAGACCACCCTGTTCGACGCTCTCGAAGCGCAGTATCGGGGGCGGGCCTTCGACAGGCTGCGCCTGTGGATGGCGTTCCCCGATGGCCTTGTCGCGGGTTCGGCCGGCGAGAACACCACCCGCGGCCGCTCGTTCCTGTTCTTCGCGCTCGGCGCCTTCGCCGGGACGGGCTTGAATCGCCCATTCACGCTGAAGTGCCCCGAGAACGGCCTGATCGCCATCAACGTGCCGCTCGATCCGCTGCGGCTCGGGGCGCTCAGCACCCGAACGACGCACCCGTTCTACATCGCCCGCTGGAACCAGGCGCTGGCCGCGCTTGAGATCGATGGACGGATCGAGAACCCCTACTGGGACCAGACAAAGGGCGAGATGGTGCGCGACTGCGCGAACGACGGGCTGCTCCGTCGCCTCGCGCCGGCGTCGCTCTCCTGCGCCTCGCCGAGCAAGGGTCGCTGGCAAGGGTTCGGCATCCAGCACTGCGGCTACTGCCTGCCTTGCCTGATCAGGCGCGCTTCGCTCGTCAGGGGCCTCGCGCCCGACCCCGACCCAACCGTCTACACGGTGAACGACCTGACCGCCCGCCCGCTGAACACGCGCGAGTCGGAGGGCGTGCAGATCCGATCGTTCCAGCTCGCGATCGAGCGCTTGCGCGCGCGCCCGGCGCTCGCGTCGCTGCTCATCCACAAACCCGGGCCGCTGTTTGACGAGACGCCGGCACGCCAAGTCGCGCTCGCCGATGTTTATCGTCGGGGGATGGAAGAGCTCGGAACCATCCTCGCGGGCGCTCGGACGCGCCCTGGATGAGCAACGCCCACAGCCCCAGAGGCGTCGACTTCCACTGCCATCTCGACCTTTTCCCGGATCATGCGGCGGCGATCGAGCGCGCCGAGGCGGCTCGCATCTACACGCTGACCGTCACCACCACGCCCAAGGCTTGGGCCCGCAACCACGCGCTCACCCGCGGCTGCCGCTTCGTGCGCGTGGCGCTCGGACTGCATCCGCAACTGGTCGCAGAGCGCGAAGCCGAACTGGCGTTGTGGGAGCGTTACCTGGGAGAAACCCGCTACGTCGGCGAGGTCGGCCTCGACGCCGGTCCGCGCTTCTACCGTTCGTTCGACGCGCAGCAGCGGGTGTTCCGCGCCGTTCTCGAGCGCTGCGCCGAAGCGGGGGGCAAGATCTTGACCGTCCACAGCGTGCGCAGCGTCAAGATCGTGCTCGACATGCTAGAAGCTCACCTGCCAGCCGATCGAGGGCGCATCGTGCTCCACTGGTTTACGGGCAGCCGAAGCGAGGCGCGCCGTGCGACCGAACTCGGGTGCTACTTCTCGGTGAACGCCGAAATGACACGGTCGGAGCGCGGACTCGCATTGCTCGCAGAGCTGCCGCTCGACCGGCTACTCACCGAAACCGATGGTCCCTTCACGCAGGTTGCCGGACGACCCGCCGAGCCACACGACGTTGCCGCGGCGATCGCGGGGATTGCGTCGACGAGGGGCCTGACGGCCGAAGATGTTACGAGCGCCGTGCTACGCAACCTCCGGGCGCTCCTGCAGGCAAACCGAGGCTACCGACATATGCTTTTGCGCGAGGGCGGCGCGCAATCGCCGGTGCCTTGATGCGCATACTGTTAACGGGTCGAGTCTGATCGCCCCGTCGATGCTTCGTTCACGCCTCAGCCCGCCAAATGCTCAGGATGCCCCCTGGCGGCTCCGCCTCACGGCGGGCAACCCATCCCTGCATCGAAACGCGCGGTCCAGAATGTTCCCAAGCGCGCTCATCGCATTGAGGAGACGGGCTTTCGTCATAGGCGGGTGCCGCCAGCCAGCGGATCGCGGCATGCGAGGGTAGGATAAGGCACGGGTACAGCCGCCTTCGGGAGCGTCTATTGCAGGGCTGAGCACGCCGAGCCTGGAGGCTCGCAGGACCTGCGTGCCGACGGCAGCCGATCCCGGCGTCGGCACCGGGAGAGAGCACTGCGCGCTCTGCTCCCGGTGCGACCCGCGGTAAGCCCGTCCGACGTACCCTTAGCACTTCGGAAATTATTGGAGCCTAAAGATTGGTCCGATTGCGGTGCAGCGCGACCTGCGCGAAAGTGGGTGCCAACGACCAGGCAGCATCAGTTTTCGACTACGTGGGGGATTCCAATGACCGAGTTTGAGCAGGTTCCTTTTGACGCCGCAGGCTTTGCCGACAACCCGGAGCCGCGGTGCCCATGCCTCTTGTTGCTCGACACATCGGGGTCTATGCAGGGCCGGCCAATCAGCGAACTCAACGCTGGTTTAATTGCATTAAAAGACGAGTTAATGGCCGACTCTGTAGCGGCAAAGCGCGTTGAAATCGGAATTCTCACCTTCGGTCCTATAAAGATAATAACCGACTTCACAACGGCCGACCAATTCGACCCACCTACTCTCTCCTCGAGCGGAGACACGCCGATGGGCTCAGCCATCACTCAGGGGATAGAACTGGTACGGCAACGCAAGGAAGTCTACAAGGCCAACGGCATATCGTACTACCGTCCGTGGATTTTCATGATCACCGACGGCGCCCCCACCGATGTTTATGACCGTGCCGCAGCGCTGGTCCGCGAGGGCGAGGCTTCTAAGAGCTTCATGTTTTTCGCTGTCGGTGTCGAGGGCGCTGACTTTGGCAAGCTGGCCCAGATTTCGGTGCGTGAGCCGCTAAAGCTGAAGGGGCTGCGGTTCCGCGATCTGTTCTCGTGGCTGTCCAGTTCGCTGAGTTCGGTGTCCCGGTCGCAGGTTGGCGAGGCGCTGCCCCTGGTCAATCCCACTACCCCCGAGGGCTGGGCCACTGTGGGATGAGCGGAGGGCGCTGCTGGAGAATCGCCGCCGCGTCCGCCCCCGGCACATCGCACGCCAAGCTAGGAATACCCTGCCAGGATGCGCACGTCGTCAACCTGTTCCCGGATAGGAACGGCAAGAACGTCCTCGTAGCGGTCGTGTCCGACGGAGCCGGAAGCGCTGCGAAGGCTGAGGTCGGCTCGTGGTTGACATGCTCGAGCGTGGCGGAAGCCGCCAGGGCTTATCTGATCAACGGCAAGGTCAGCGACATAAGCCGTGACGTGGCCCTGTCTTGGGTCGCCATAGTGCAGCAGGCCGTTGGCATGCGCGCCAAGGAAGACAATGGCGTGGCGAGGGACTACGCCTGCACAATGCTCGTGGCTATCGTCGGCGAGGACGCTGCAGCTTTCTTACAGGTTGGTGACGGTGCGACCGTAGTTTCCGACGACGAGGGGTGGTGCTGGGTCCATTGGCCCCAACACGGCGAATTTGCCAACATGACCAACTTCGTCACTGAGCCTAATGCCGAGGAGAAGCTAGCTTTCGACCTGTGCCCGCGCAGGATCGATGAGGTCGCCGTCTTCAGCGACGGCATAGAACGATTGGTCCTGCACGAGTCCTCGAAATCGGTCTTCGATCCGTTCTTCGACCGCATGTTTCCAGCCGTGAGATCGCTGGATCCGGACGGGCTGAATTGCAAGCTTTCAGCGTCCCTGGAATCCTATCTAAATTCAAAGATCATCAACGATAAAACCGACGACGACAAGACGCTCGTCTTGGCGACTAGGCGCTCCCCGTCACCTCCAGAACCCGTCAAACAGCCCACGGACGCGGCCTTAAAGGTCGATTAAAAGGTGATTGCGAAGGTCAAGCCCCAGGTCAGGGATCGTGGCGGACCGGTGTCGCTTGGGGAAGAGCTTGGGCGGGGTGGCGAAGGCTCGGTCTACGAACTGACGAACCGGCCTGACCTAGTTGCCAAGGTCTATCATGAGAACATCTCCTCGGAGAAGGCGGCCAAGATTGAGGCCATGGCTGCTATAACGACGGATATACTTATGTCACTGACGGCATGGCCGGTCGAATTGTTGCGTACTGTTAATGGTCATCCTTGCGGTCTATTAATGCCAAAAGTAACGGGCTACAAAGATATCCACCATCTATACAGCCCGAAAAGCCGTAAGGTCCAATTCCCAAACGCGGACTGGCGTTTCCTTATCAGGGCTGCGGCTAACACGGCTAGAGCGTTCGCTGCCATCCACGACGCCGGCTGCATCATCGGTGACGTCAATCATGGCGGCGTCACGGTTTCCGATAAGGCAACGGTCAAACTCATAGACTGCGACAGCTTCCAGGTATCGGCTCAAGGTCGAAAGTTCCTCTGTGAGGTGGGCGTCCCCGACTTCACCCCGCCCGAGCTTCAGGGTAGGTCCTTTAAGGGCATTCTGCGCACGCCGAATCACGACAACTTCGGCCTCGCCATCCTCATATTCCGCCTGCTGTTCATGGGCCGACACCCGTTCGCCGGCCGTTTCCTCGGGCCAGGCGACATGCCGATCGAGAAGGCCATCGCCGAGTTCAGGTTCACGTATGGATCGCGCCGCGCATCCGTGCAGATGGAGCCGCCCCCAAATACGCCGGAGATCACTTCGGCTTCTGTCCCAATCGCTCTCCTTCTGGAACGGGCTTTTTCCCGGAGCTCGGTGAGTGGCTCGCGCCCATCTCCAAGCGAATGGATTACTGCGTTGGAGGGGCTCGAGCGGCAGCTGAAACAATGCGATGTGAATGCCTCACACCACTACGTCAAAAGCCTCCAGTTGTGCCCCTGGTGCTACATCGAAGCCGCAACAGGAGTGGTGCTGTTCAACTTCTACGTTCATCAACAAGGCAGCGGCACCACCACCTTTGACATCCACATCGCCTGGGGCCGGATTGTCTCTGTCCAGCCTCCTGGGCCCGCTCCCGCTCTCCTTAGCCGACATGACCTAGGGATAATCAGGCCGTGTCAGGAGGCAGCGAAGGCGCGCCGTAGTTCAACTCTGCGGAAATTCGGGGTGGCGTCGGTAGTAGCGGTCGTCATCGGCCTGTGCATCGTCTTCCCCGCGGCATGGATTCTGTGGCTGGTCGGTGGGTTTTTACTCGGCAAAGCCGTCGGCACTGGGAACCCAAACAACCAAGCTGCCGCAATCTATGCAGCCAAGTATCATTCGGCTCAGGCTCAATACAGGGCCCTCAAGGACCGATGGGACAGGGACGCAACAGAACAACGATTTGCTGCAAAGCTACAAAAATTGAAAGAAGTGCGCAAGCAGTGGCATGATATCCCCAACGATCGTCAGTGCCGCTATCGCGAATTGGAGCAACAACGCGAGACCGCACAGCTTAAACGATTCCTAGAGCAATTTACAATCGACCGTGCCTCCGTTCCAGGCATTGGTCCAGGTCGAATGGCCATGTTGGAATCGTACAACATAGAAACGGCTTGGGATGTAACCGACCGTAACCTTGCCCGTGTTCCAGGATTCGGGCCGATACTAACGACAAACTTAAAGAATTGGCGGCAAAGCGTAGAACAACAATTCCGCTTTGACCCTTCGAAAGGAGTGGATCCCCGGGAGATCGCAGCCCTCGACCGAGAGCTTATCGACGTTAAGCGCAAGCTTGAGCAGAATCTAGTTAGTGGGGCGGTTGAACTGACACAGATAAGAAGCCAGATCGTCACCCAGCGAAACATCCTAAATCAGCAGGTTAACCGCGCCTACCATGAGATGATTCAGGCAGAAGCCGACATGAAAGCCGCAAAGGCCTGACCAACTTGGGGGTGGCGGCCGGCGGCCGATGGGAAAGTACCCGATGCCGCAGGATCCGGTCTCGCGCAGCGGATCGGAACCGCTCGAACCGAACCGCCAAGCGATCGCGGTCGGGCCGATCGCGCTCGCGAGGCGGTAGGTGCAGGGCGGCGCTGTGCAGCCGTTTGAGGGCGTCCAGCATCGGGCCGTCGGTCTGCCCGAGCAGCCGCCCCGAGACGTGGATGCGGTAATTGGGATCGATGCCGATCAGATGCGCATCGAAGGCGGCGTGGTGGATCTTGGACAAGGGCACCCCGTTCTGGACGACCGGCTGACCCAGCAGTTCATTCTTGTCCGCAATGATGTGCGCGGCGTCGAGGAGGAGCGGCTCCCGCAGTCCGGAGAGAGCACATCGCCCGTCGTAGGCGGTGATCACCGCCTCACGGAAGGAGGCCTGGTGCAGCCGTTGCTTGACGGCGCGCAGAGCGTAGCGCCGCTCGGCGGCGGTTTCGGGAGCAGCCAGTGTCGCTTCGTCCGCAACACCGAAGGCCATGCGGGATTTGAGGCCAAGCGGATCCCAGCCGACGATAAACGTCGGCAGGATCGCCTGGTAGCGCCCGGGCGCGATGCCGAGAAAGTAGATGACCGGGATCTGGTGCTCCATCGCTTCGCGGAGCCAGCGGTTGTCCGCCGCATCGGGATTCCCGCCCATGAAGGCGTAGTCGACCGTATCGTCGCCCTCGAAAATCTGGCGGTGCACCTGGCGCTGATCGTCGTACCAGACGCGCCCGCCCGGCCTCGGAAAGACGGTTTTCACGGACAGCAGGAAGCGCATCTGGCGCGGCTTGAAGATGCCGCGCTGCGGATTGATCAGCGGGATGCGCTCACCGCGAAAAACGAACCCAGGCTGGAGATCGGCGGCAGTGAGCTGGTCGCGCGTCTCCGCCAGGCGCCGCACCTGCTCAAAGGCCGCTTGCCTGAGCGCTACGTCTTCGGAGCTCTCGACCATCAGGGCCTGCCAAAGCCGCGCCGACCGCGGCTTACACCCGATTGTGGCATACCGAGTATGTCGCCGCCTACATCGAGCTCCTGAGCCGGGCAAGCTTGAGGCCGCGAGTGTCAAGCAGGCGCTCGCGCTGCAGGACGCGAGAACCCGACCGCTTGTTAGAACGAGACGCCGGCGTTCCGGCCTTGATGAGAGCTGCCTCCGCGGCATACAAAGTATGCTAAAGTATGTTGATGGCCCAGGGGACCGACCTATGCCGGAACGCATAACCATTACGATGCCCGCCGAGATGGCCGAGATCCTGCGCCAAGCCGTGGCCGGCGGCGAGTACGCCTCGACCAGCGAGGTCGTCCGCGAGGCGCTGCGCGACTGGTCGCGCAACCGTGATGCCGAGCGCCGCGATCTCGAAGCCCTGCGGAAAGCGATCCGGGCCTGGCTGGATAGCGGTTCGGACATCCCCGCCGAGCAGGTCTTTGCCGAACTCAGGGCACGCTACGCCGCCAAGACCTGAGGGCAAGCCGGGTCGAGCCAGGCCGCCAAGCGGCTCGGCGTCGTGCCATATATCAAGCCCGCGGCACCGTCATGGAGAAGGGCGGATGATGATCGCCTATCTGGAGAAGGTCGAGCCGAAGCAGCGCATGCTCCGCTTCTACGCCCTGCGCGTCGCGCCGACCCTGTTCGGCGAGTGGACACTGATCCGCGAGTGGGGCCGGATCGGCTCGCCCGGAACGGTGCGGCTCGAGTGGTTCGAAAGCGCAAGCCAGGCCGAAGCCGCGGGCCGCAAGCTCGGCCGCGAAAAGGAACGGCGAGGGTACCGGGCGATCGCTTGATAGCGTTGTCGGCCGCCGTCGCGTTTCCCGACCGGCAGACCAGCATGGTTCGGCCAGCTGGATGGCTTCGGCGAAAAACGCGACCCAATCCTCAGCCCCGGCGTTCCTCCTGAGCCAAGGACGAGAAGTTCCGGATCGTCACCGAGCGGTCGGGGAAGACGGCGCGGATCTCGAGCTCGCCGCCCATGGCCTGGATGAAGCGGCGCAAGGTGCTGACGAAGACGTCGGTCCGGTTCTCGATCTTGGAGATCTCCGCCTGTTGAACGCCAAGGGCGTCGGCGAGGGTGGACTGGGTGAGCGAGAGCGCCTGGCGCAGCTCGGCCAGCTCCATGTCCTCGCGCAGGGCGGCCTTCTTCGTCTCGATACGCTCGCGGCGCTCGGACGAAAAGTCCTGCGTCAGCTCCGAGAACTTCCTGGCCATGTCCCACTTTTTGGCGTCTTAGTCAGCATGACATTCCTTGCATGGAATATCAAGGGTTCCGGCGGCCATTGCGGCCATTGGCCTTGAGGACGGGATGATGGGGATGCCTTTCCCCTTGGCAGGCCTCAACCAGATGTCGCGGCGGGCGAAAAGCCGTCACTCTCTGCGACGCACGTCGAGGTCGCGGTGATGTCATCCTCGGTCCAGCCGTCCCCCTCGCCGCCTCTCCTTTGGGCGATCCGCTGGCACCGGTCCGCCGGCCGTCGAGTGCCAGGGGCACTCCTCCACTCACGTTGCGGCCCTGCGGCGACCGCCGGCTTTCTGGCCGGTGCCGGCCGCGCTCCCCGTCGAGGCGGGACGGTCCCGCCCGTGAACGAGGAGAACCTTCCCATGGCAACCATCGGCTTCGTGCAGCAGCAGGACGACGGCAGCTTCGCCGGTTCGCTCACCACCCTGGCCCTGAAGGCGAAGATCCGGATCGTCCCCGTCGGCCGCAAGACCAGTGACAATGGCCCCGACTACCGGGTGATCACCAGCGACGGCGTCGACATCGGTGCCGCCTGGATCCGCACCGGCCGCGAATCGCAGCGGGACTACGTCAGCCTGAAGATCGACGACCCCACCCTGCCGCAGGCGATCTACGCCAACCTCGGCCGTGCCGCCGGCCAGGACGACGACAGCGTCTACGCGCTGATCTGGAACCGCTGAGCCGGGACCGCGCCGGCCCTCCGCGGGCCGGCGCTCTTCTCATCTTCGCCTTCCTCCCAGTTCACCCTATGTTCCTCTCGGGCGCCGTTCTTCGTCCCACCTGCAGCGACGGCCAGGCCCGCGGCGGACCAGCTCGGGCCGATGTTTTGCGGTCACGAGCCAGGGCAGGGCTCAAGCCAGGTGGATGTGCTCTTCAGCTCGACCTTCGACGAGCTCGCCGCCGGCCACGTCCAGGTCGTCCAGTCGCCCTGATCAGCAAGGGGCAGCGGGCGCTGATCGTCAGGCATCCGGATCTTCAGCCTCGACGACGACATTGCCGACCCCGTCAGCCGCGCGGTCAAGCCTGTAACGGCGCTCCCCCAACCTGGTTTTCCAAGCCGACCCGAAGGGGCTCCGCCCCTCACGCCCACCAGGGTCCGCGGCTGAAGGCCGCCGGCGCCGGGGGTATCCCCATGCTTCGTCCCCCGAAAACAGGTC
>ERZ761609.3529-NODE-3529-length-10162-cov-4.818739_pt1 | contig 10162 bp, 4 predicted proteins | sample MGYA00511163_ERZ761609 | MGnify/ENA primary metagenome ERZ761609 (study PRJEB28899, sample SAMN02445070) | bioreactor sludge metagenome | biome: EBPR sludge | place: Australia: Brisbane, Thorneside Wastewater Treatment Plant | collected 2011-12-16 ... | reverse complement strand
CCGTTCACCTCGGGCGAGCGATAGCCGGAGCGAATCGCGATTCGCCCGAAAGTCGCCTGCAGCGGCTCGAGCAAGTCAGCGCACAGCCGGCGGCCTACCTCCACGGCCACATGCGGATGGTCCGGGACGTTGCGCATGCCATGCCATGCCGCAATCTCGCTGTACAGGAAGTCGCGCATGAAGAAGTTCTGAGAGAGGCGGATGCGGCCGAGCTCTTCAAGGTGGTCGTAGGCGGTGATGGGTTTCATGACTTGGCTCATCGTCCGGTTGGCGTGTTGTTGGGCGGAGAGTTCGGAAAGCCTGACCGCGGCCTATCAGTTCTCGAATCTCAAGAGGCCGTGGATGAGCAATTCTTCGCCTGCCGCATTGTCGTGAGGAGTCTGGCGGCGTAGATTGCCTGCCCAGCGGGCTGGGCGAGAGCTTCCCGCCACTGCTGCCTTAGGATGCAAGCGGCCTGCCATTCGTCAAGGTGGTATCAAAGCAGATGGTCGACATCGTCAGTCCCGCGGTTCGCTCTCGCCTCATGTCGGGCATACAGGGCAAGGACACGATGCCGGAGCTGCTGGTCAGGCGATACCTTCACGCCGCAGGCCTCCGGTTCAGGACCAACGTTCGCAGTCTTCCCGGCACGCCTGACCTCGTCCTGGCTCGATACCGCACTGCGGTGTTCGTGCACGGCTGCTTCTGGCATCGGCATACCGGGTGTCGATTCGCGACGACACCCTCGACACGCGCCGAGTTCTGGCAGAGCAAGCTCGCCGCGAACGTGGCACGCGATCGCAAGAATGCTGCACGACTTCGCGCTGCAGGGTGGCGAGTCCTGACCGTCTGGGAGTGCCGCACCGACTCGACCGCTGCCCTGGATCGCCTGTTCTGGCGAATCGTTGCTACTGACGTGCGGCCCGGGCGAAGCTGCCTCCGGGCGGTCACGTCCAGCTCAGGCGACAGGTAGCCCTTCGAGTTCGAGCTTCCTCCGTATCTGGAGGATCGCAGCAGCCTGCTTGTCGCTCGGAGGGCGTAGCGGGTTTGTGGCTACCAACAGCAACTGCTCTTCCTTGGGGGTCAGCAACTGCTTCTCGAGGCCCCACTGTCTGATCTTTCTCCAGTCGGAGGGCCTCGTCGCGAGGACCTGAGTCACTGCTGCGAGGCCGCGATCTATGGCCGCGTCATCTGCTGCGTCCTCGATCGCTCGCCTGGCCTCCTCGGCGGAGGCAAGCTCTGCGACGAACTCCGGCAGGAGGCGGACATCCGCCTGCCTCGCTCGATCCCAGGCAAGGGTCTTCTTGCTCCACTCGGTGACGTTCTCGCTGCCCTGCTGGTCGGGCGTGGTGATGACCGAGTACATCGCGCGCGCGATGAGACGCAACTGCTCGCTCAGAGCGGGCGAGATAGCCTGCTGCCGCCAGATCGCCTTGTAGTCCAGGGCCTTGCCGCCCGACCTCGTCTCGAGCATGTGGCCGAGCTTGGCGATCGTGTACGTGACGATGTTCGCGCGATAGCCGCCCTCGTACCACGCCTCGCCAGGTATCAGCTTCTCCAGCGCGCGGAACACGATCGTGTTGGCGACAACCCTCCGAAAGTACTCGTCGTTGAACTGGAGCGGCTTCGCGGCCCACTGCTCCACGATGTACTTGCTGAACGCATCGAAATTCTTCTGTGCGCCCTTGCTCACCTCGTGGGGCAGGCCACGCCAGGAGTTCTCGACCTTTGCAAGATCGGTCTTCGTGATCAGCTGCGACTTCGGGCTGTCAGCCTCGAAGCGCTGCTTCTCGCCCGGGCTCATCTTCGCGGTCTCGATCCGGTACTGACCCTTGGCACGCTCGTAGAACCACGACGTGGGGCGCTGTGCGCCTCTACGGGGCGGGGCCTTGATGCGGCGGGAGAGTTCCTCCAGCTTCCTGTGGTATTCGTGATTGGAGAAGAGGTCGGAGTCGGAGACCTTATTCTGCTTGTTCGCGTACTCGGCGATCTTCGGAATCAGAACGCCGGCACGCTCCTGGGGCACGACCGCGAGCTTCATCTGCACGAAGATGGCGGACAGGTCTGCACCGTCCTTGCGTCGGGTGAACGCGAGGGAAGCGGTGGTCTGGCCCCCATTCACGATCTGCAGATCGGTTGCGGAAACCAAGCGTGTTCCGTCCTCGGTAGTCTCCACCTCGACCGACGACGCCGTGGCGGAGATGCCGTTGTTGAACGCGAAGAACATCTCCGGCCCGCGAAGAATGGTTTCCCTGATCGCCTTGTTGACCTTGCCCGTCTTGCCGAGAAAAGACCGGACGTTGCCCTCGAGCAGACGACTGCCGTACGTGTCGTAGATGCGGGCTAGCAAGTCTCCGGGGAGAACACACAGGTACGCGCTGTACTCGGAGTGCAGCAGACTGGCCTGCAGGCACGGAATGCCGCCTTCTGCCAGCTCGGCGAAGTCCACCGTCAAGGCCTCGCGACCGGCCGCTGTCGAAAGCGCGCCGTGGAACCGGCTCATGTCCCAGATGTGGAAGTCGGCAGGGACATCGCCGACAGTTGTCTCCGGCCAGTCGCGGACCCGGTCACTCAGCAGACCGTCCGTCGCCAGGTACAGACGGAAACGCGATATGGACGATCGGTGCACCTGCAGCAGGTCCGAGAAGTCCACAACCGGGTCTTCGTCGGCAGGGAGGTGGTCGTCGTTGCCGGCAAACGTCTCCTCGATGAATGCCGTCAGCTTCGCGAATTCCGTCCTGGCCGCCGTCTGCGTCAGAGTCGGTGCCTCGGCGCCTCCGTCATAGACAGTGATGACTATGCGAAGCGAACCGTCAGCCTCGTCGAACGAGTAGCCATCGACGCCCAGATTGCGGCGTCGCGTGCCCGTCCCGCGGAAGTGACAGGGCATGAAGTCGACAAACTCCTCCGCCTCTTCCAGCAACTGGCCGACAACGGAAGCAAACCCGGCCTCGGCTTCTCGCGCGCCATACTCCGCCGCGGCACGAGCAACGATGTCGCAGCCGGAAAGCCAACAACTCCTCGTTCAACTTGCCACCTCCGCCTCACCCCCACGAACTAGGGGAACGCCACGGCGCCCAAGGGCGCCTTCCGCAAACGTACCCGCTGATATCCTATCTTGTGGAGTGGTATGGGCGACGGAGATGAGTCCCAAGCCGGTTATCGGCAGCGTTATGGGTTCGCTGCATCGTGAAAGACTCACTCTCCTGTCCGGGGGGGCCGCGCACCGGCTGCCCGCTTGGGCCGATTGGCTGATCTGGCTGGGCGCATGGATGAGAGGCCAGGCGGCACTCGATGGCCGGCGCGCAGCGGTCGTCGTTCTGCCGACCCGCCGACTGGCAGCGGCTTTCGTGGGTCTCGGTGCGATGCTTGCGGCCTCACGCCTGCACGACGACACACTCGACTGGGAGGCGCTGCAGACCCTCTCGCCCGGTACGCTGGTGCACTGGCGCGACACGAGGGGCTGCCGACCCATCAACTATTCGGGAACGGCGGAGGGAATCCGCGACGTCGACGGCAACCAGTTCCTTGCGCTATCCGTTCAGGCGCCGGCAAGAGCAAGAGGCTCCACTTACCTGCTGCCGCGTGAATCAGCACTCAGCTACGGCGTGACTCAGGGCAAGGTCACGAGCAGGAGCGAAGGCGCCCTGGTGCGGGCTACGGGGTTGCTGAAGGCCCTCGTTGACGACTCGTCAATGGCATGGGCCCACTCACCGATGGCCGACAGCACGCTGGTCACGGAGCGGGCCACGTTCCTCGCCGATCTTGATGGGCTGGTCCTGGAGGTGCGCAATGGGCCTGCCACGGCGTTTCTGGATGCCTTGGCCATTGCGGATCCCGACGGACGCCAGCACGGCAAGTTGCGTCTCATCCCTCTTCGCGACCATGGGCACGACGATGTTCAGCGCGGCGTGACGATTCTTGACGGCGCCGGCGCGGCCTCGCGACTCGGCCAGTCGTCCGCAAGAAGCGTGGTTGTCCTGCTGGATCGTGCGGAATTCGACGAGGAGGTCGCCAACAGCCTCAATCGGTTCCTGGCGCAATCCACCGACGACAGCATCCAGGCAGGCGAAGGCGCCAATGCCGTCGTTGCGCCGCCCCCATCAATCGATGTGTTCGTTCTTGGCTTGCCCGAAGGTCGGGATGTTCTCGAAGAGGCTGCGTGACGTGCGGCGCGGGTGCACGTTTTGTCGGTGCCGCGGTGCGGATCGCCGGGCATGAGACCGTCTTCCGTACTCGACCTCGTCACCGCGCAGCACGACCAGGCAGGCGCAGGAACGCGCCGCCAACTGACGATCGACCTTCTCCCGGCGCAAGCACTTGCGCGCGCATGCAACAGCATGTTCAACCTCGTGGACAGGGACGACGACTTCCAGCGGGAGGTGCCGCGTCTGGCGTGGCGGCTCAAGCTGACAGTCCTGCAGACGCTGCTGGCATTCGACGACGAACGATTGAAGCTGCGCCAGTTGGCGAGGCGCATATCCACCTTGGCAGACGTGATGCCCGCCATTGCGGAGCCGGCGCGCTCGATCAGCAGCATTGTTGCCGCGCTGCTCGAGCATCCGAAGAACCCCAAGCTTGAACGGGTTGCCACAGTCATCGGCAGCACGCATGACGGTCGCGGCCACGCGATCCTGGCTGGCCTGCAGGGAGCGTCGTCCCCTGGCTGGCCATCTGACCTGGATCCTGAACGAGACCTCGGCCTGCAGGGAGTAACTGTGCTTCGCTCGCGACGCGATGTGCGCGACCAGGTGTTCTCGCGACTCGTGGTCCCGGGAACGCTTCGCTTTGCAGTCAGGCCGCTTGCCTACGACCTGCTGCACGGGGGACGTGCGCGTGAAGTCGTGGTCGCCGCGTACCGAGGTGAACACATTCACATTCCCGAGCCTCTGACACTGCCGCGCGACAAGACATTCTCAGCCGCGCGCGGTCCTCGACGCCCCCCCGTTCTCGTCACGGACGGAACTCCGGATGAACCGCTGGACAAGTGGGCCAACGATTCCTTCTGGGAGGGGATCCGGGCCCAGCATCCCGACGTGACGCCTACGTCGGATCGAGACATGCCCGTCAGTGCCCGGTTCGTACTCTTCGCCGACGCGAGCGGCGCATTTCTACCCGAGGACGGCACCGTCGTCGAGGTATCGGACCTGCTCGAGTGTGGTGAGAGCTTGGCCCTGGACACGGACCATATGCCTCGAAAGGCTGTCAGCGACCTCGATGAGCGCGACCTGGTGCTGCTCAGGCTCTCAGGCAGCGGGCACTACCTCGACGAGGTCGCAGATGCGCTCATGGCCAGGGAGGGTCGGCCGCAACTCCGCAGCGACGCCACAGAGTGGAAGTCGCTGCTATATGCCGCGCTGAAGCAGCATGGCGAAGGAGTCGTCGCTCGTGCGCTGAGGGAGCACGGCGGCCGACTGCGGTCGGCCAGCTATCTGTGGGTCTGGGCAGGCGATGCCGTCATCGCACCGCAGACCTACGACACGTTCAGGCGCCTGGTAGAGGCGCTTTCCCAACTTGTGACCTCGCGAAGCCCCCCGGATCCGGAAGCCTACGCGAAGGAGAAGTGGGAGCAGATGGAACTGGTCAAGGACTACCACCGCCGCGCGGGCGGCGACATTCGAACAGCATTGCTCGAACGGGTGAAGACCCTCCTGGCGGAGCGAACGCGGATCGAGACCGTAGCGTCGATCGACCTGCCCGGCGTCGAGTCCGGGCGAATGGGTCTGCTGCGCGTCTCCGCTGTGGACGCACGGTCGATACGCGTGCCCTTCTCGAGGTTGTTCCACATACATCCGGTGAAGGTGGACTAGTGGCGAGGATGATTCCGCCGCAGATTGCGGCCGCTGCGCCCGGCAGCGAGCGACTGCTCTATGGCAAGCTGAAGGACGACCCGGCAACGCACGACTGGGTCGTTCTCCACTCGTTCGACATCCGGCGCCACGTTTCTCGCGCCCAGGGCGAGGCCGACCTTGTCGTGCTGGTCCCAGGTCTCGGCGTGCTGTGCATCGAGGTGAAAGGCTGCGGCGTGCAGCGCAAGGATGGTTTGTGGGTCTACGAGTACGACCACCCGGAGACTTCCGCAGTCGGCCCCTTCAAGCAGGCGAGCGGGGCTGCGCACTCGGTTCGCAAGTACGTCTCGGGCAGGGACGCGACGCTGTCGGGTGTCGTCTTCACATCGGCGGTGTTCTTCACCCAGATCGACTTTGTGGAGCGGTCACTGGAGTGGGAGCCCTGGCAAGTCGTCAACAAGACGGATCTCCTGCGGAAGCCTGTGTCGGCGCTTGTGACCGGAATCCTGGAGGCCGAGCACGCCCGCCTGAGGAATATGGCCGCTATCCGCACCTGGTACGGTCCGCGCAGTCGCCCTGACCGGTCTCAGGTCGCGGCCATGCTCTCGCTGCTTCGACGGGACTTCGAGTACATGGCCATCGGCAGTGACTCGGTCGAGATCGCTGAACAGTCGATACGCAGATTCACAGAGGAGCAGTTTCACGCGCTGGACATGCTGGAGGAGAACCAGCGTGTCCTGTTCAAGGGCCCGGCCGGAACCGGCAAGACGCTATTGGCCATAGAAGCCGCACGCCGCGCCGTGAGTGCCGGCGCTCGCGTCGTGCTGCTGTGTCACAACGCGCTGCTGGGCGGCTGGCTTCGACGACAGACGGAGTCGGTCGCCGCAGAAGCGCACGCGGCAGGCAGGCCGTTGAACGTCGGTACCGTATCGTCACTGATGCTGCGGATCGCGAACATCGACGTCCCTCCCGGCGCCGGGAAGGAGTTCTGGTCACATGAACTGCCAAGCCGAGCGCTGGAGGCGCTGCTCGACGGCCAGAGCAACTTCGACAGCTGCGACCTGCTGATACTCGACGAGGCGCAGGATCTGATGACAGACGAGATCCTGGATGTCCTCGACGTGATCACATCCGGCGGACTGGCAGGCGGTCGTTGGGTCATGTTCGGGGACTTCGAGCGCCAGGCAATCTACGCCAATGCCGATGCCCAGCCGGGACTCGGACGAATCAGGGCGCGGACAGGCACGGGCTTCTCAACATATCCGCTTCGCATCAACTGTCGCAACACGAGGAGCATCGCGGCGGCCGTCACGCTGACCAGCGGTCTTGCGCCAGGATACACACGCGTCCTTCAAGACGAAGAAGGGTCGGACGTGTCTCCTTCTTTCTATCGAAACGCGGACCAGCAGCTGGAGCAGCTCGAGAAAGGGCTGCTCCGGCTGCTGCGCAAGCACGATCCGGGCAGCATCGTCGTGCTCTCGATGCGTGCGGACCGAGTCGCATGCGCATCGAAGCTGGGGGACACCCTGAATGGCGTTCCCATACTGCCCTTCGACAAGGTTGGAACTGCGGCGCAGCCCGCCTTTCGCTTCGGAAGCGTGCACGCGTACAAGGGGATGGAATCCCCTGCGGTGATACTCACCGACATCGACGAGATCGATGGTGACCAGGCCCGCGCGCTGCTGTATGTCGGAATGACCCGTGCGAGGCTGGATCTCGTCATGTTGATCAACGAGCGGCTCCGCGGAAGCTACGGACAGCTGGTGACGGCCGGGCTCCGGGCACAACGGGAGGGACGGGCATGACTCCTCTGGAGCAAAACCTCGCGAATCGGGAGCAGATGCTCCAGCGGCTCAGGGCAGAGATCGTCGGCCCTGACCCGGCCGGGAAGCCCGTCACTCTGATCGACAAGCAGGCGATGACCTGGGAGGAGTTCAGGACCGCACGCCGTCAGCCTGGCGGCGAGGAGATCGTCTGGCAAGACCCCCCCACAAGGCGATTCGGCGCGGGAATCCTCTTTCCTCAGGGTGTCGATGAGCTCGCGTCCCAGGAGGCGGCCGAGGCCACCGAGGGTTCGGCAGCCGAGTGGCCCGAGCTGCGTCCCGAGGGTGAAGTCAAAGGCGACGCGGCCGAGAAGCTAGAGGAGCAGGCAGGCAAGGTAGCCGCCCCGAACGAAGCTGACGACGAGGACGTCACGTTGGCCAACGCGTTTCGACCGTCGGCCATCGGAGTCAGCTTCCTGGGTGATCTCGGGAAGGAGTCGCTAGGCCTGACCGTCGAACTCGTGAGCGTCGGACGGATCGGGGCCGAGAAGACGGTTGAAATCCCGTGCGGCACCTACACGCCCGTCAAACTTGTGATCGGCGCAGCCCTCGGCAAGCAAGGCATCGAGAAGAAGGTCTGGCTGCGGCGGCCCGTCGTCACGTCGGACGGCAAGTGCCCGGTCGTCCATGTGGCCAGGCCGGAACTCGTGAAGGCGGCTGGACCGCTGCGGTTCTCGATCGGTCCTGACGGGGCGGGACTTCAGCTGGTTGTCGTGTCGCGCTCCTGGCGTGGAGCACCAACAGCAGACCACCGGCTGATCACGATCTCGGTGATCAACACACTCCAGGCCGCAAGGGAGAACCTGGACGGCATGTGCCTGTTCCAGTCAGGCCTCAGGGTCTCCGGCCAGTCCGGCGGCGAGTGGATCGACCCCTACCCTGAATACCTCGCCAGCGACTTCGCTGACCCGGACCCCCGCGCGGACGAGAACGTGAACCGTGTCCTTTATCGAAACGACAGGACGTTCGCTATCGGCCACGGCTGCGGCGCAGACTGGATCCACGGCCGCCCGCAGCGCGTCAACGCTGTGTGGAGCGATGTCCTGCCGGTCTTCGAGACGCCCTCGACCAGCGCCGATCTATCCGTCAGCAGGCCGGACGGCTCGGTGTCCAGTCTGGCAGTCAGCATGCGCAAGCTTGCCGGGCTAGTACCGGGCGACGAGGGGCTGGATGAGGCCGACGCCCTGGTCAGCGAGTACCGCCGATGGATTGCCACCCTCGAGGCATCAGCAGCTTCGATACCCCAGAGCAACCGACCGACCGCCACTGCGCTGATCGACGACTGCCGAATGTGCGCGGACCGCATCGACGCCGGTTTGAATCTGCTGCGCAGCCGAGAAAAGCTCGGCGATCAGGTTCGTCTTGCGTTTCGGCTCGCCAACCACGCCATGTTGGTCTCGCAGCTGCGTGCCGGCCAGGAGATCCGCTCACCATCACGGGATGAGCACGGGCGCCTGTCCTGGCCCCCGGCTGTGCGATTTGATCCGACCGTGCCGGACCCTCGACGCGGCTACTGGCGACCGTTCCAGATCGCATTTCTGCTGATGTCGCTGCGAGGCATTGTCGATTCGACCCACTCCGAGCGAGAGACGGTGGACCTCATCTGGTTCCCGACAGGCGGCGGCAAGACGGAGGCATACCTCGGGTTGACCGCATTCACCGTCTTCTTCAACGCCTTGTCCGGTGAATCTGCCGGCGGGGTGGATGTCCTGATGCGATACACGCTCAGGCTGCTCACGGCCCAGCAGTTCCAGCGGGCGGCAACTCTGTTCTGTGCCATGGAGCACCTGCGGCGCGCGAGCCCGGACGCTCTCGGGAGCCACCCCTTCCGGATCGGTCTCTGGGTTGGTGGCAGCGCGACGCCCAACAAGCGCGACGACGCCATCGAGAAGCTGCGCAAGCTCCAACGCGATCCTGGCGCAGAGAACCCTTTCGTCCTCTTGCGCTGCCCCTGGTGTGCTGCAAAGTTCGGACCTCACGAGTCCGCGGGTGGCGGCGCACGAGTCGGTAGGCCCTCAAGCGGGCGATCAAGGGTGCGCGCAAGTGCCGTCGACGTTCTCGGGTACTCGAAGGAGCGGCTGGGGTCTGCGGACACGGTCGTTTATCGCTGCAGCGATCAGAGCTGCGAGTTCGGCGGTCTGCCTGGATCCGGGAAGCCCCCGCTGCCGATCGTCGTCATCGACGAGGATGTACTCGATGAACCGCCAAGCCTCCTCATCGGTACGGTCGACAAGTTCGCCATGCTCGCGTGGAGCCCCGCGGCGCGGACCATCTTCGGGATTGATTCTGCGGGGCGACACAAGGGGCTACCCCCGACGTTGATCATTCAGGACGAACTGCACCTGATATCCGGCCCGCTTGGCTCCATGGTCGGAGCCTACGAGACCGTCATCGAGGAACTTTGCATCGACCCGCTGGGTGGCATGGTGAAACCGAAGATCGTCGCCTCGACAGCAACCATCAGCCGAGCAAGAGAACAGGTGCGCGCGCTTTATGCCCGCAAGGAAGTCGCGCTGTTCCCGCCATCCGGTCTCGATGCCTCGGACTCGTTCTTCGCGCGCGAAGCAGTGG
>ERZ761609.3528-NODE-3528-length-10162-cov-5.545958_pt1 | contig 10162 bp, 7 predicted proteins | sample MGYA00511163_ERZ761609 | MGnify/ENA primary metagenome ERZ761609 (study PRJEB28899, sample SAMN02445070) | bioreactor sludge metagenome | biome: EBPR sludge | place: Australia: Brisbane, Thorneside Wastewater Treatment Plant | collected 2011-12-16 ... | reverse complement strand
CGCGCGGCTGGATCGCCAGCAAGGGCGATCTGGATCGCCTCGGCATGGCGCCCCGTCTCGCTCCGATTATGCGCCTCCGCCGCAAAGATCGCAGCGCGGTTCTCGTTGGCGTCTTTCGTCGCCGCCAGGGCAAACCAGCTCAGCCCGCCGCCCAGGAGGATCAAAGAAGACGCCAATAAGGAGCCCATCAGAGTGGCGCGCCGCGCCCTAGTGAGCGCCGCCTCCCGTACGGCGATATTTGCAATCGCCTCTGCTTTGCGACGCGCTGCGACAGCCTCGCCAGCGACCAAGTACTCAATCACCAGCGGAGATACAGTGGCGCCAGCTGGTGCGCTGACGCGCCATTCGAGCGCTTCCTCGAGCGGCTTGCCACCTAGCACCCGATCGTCCGAACGGTCATGGGCCCACGCCGTCGCCTGCTCAGTATAAGCTGTCTGTCGACGAAGCCAGAGCAAGTCCACGCGAAGCGCGCGCTCTAACTTTTGGACGCCATCATAGAACCCAGAACCAGGCACATTCACATGCTTGAAGAAGTGGATGTAGTTGAGTTCCGTCAGTTGCGGCGGCGGAGTTGCGGCGCCATCCAGATCCAAAGGGACAACAGGGATTATCCGCTTCCCCAGTTGCGCGGCCTCCTCCACTTCCCATCGACAAACCGGCGACGCCGCAGACTTATCAGACAGAACAAATACTACGGTGTCGCAGGAAGCGATCAGCGCATGCAGGCGATCCTTCCACTTCTCGGCGGCGTCAATATCGTGTCGATCGACCAGCGGCGTAAAGCCTTTGTCCGATAGAGCAAGGATCAGCTGGTCTGCAAAGTCGATGTCCGACCGCGAATAAGAGACGAAGACCTTAAGTAGGTCGCGCGGCGCCCCCACGATGTCGGACATGAAACTTCCCCTAACGCACAAGCATCAGCCTAAGAGAGCGTCCCGCGTTTGTCGAACCCATGGCAAGCGCCGTCGCCTGTGGCGAGTGCGCGCTGGCTGGGGTGGGCTATCCGCGCTGGCGACAAAACCCGTACTTTCGTTCTCGGGCAATAAGCACGCCAATAGTGAACCGCCCTGGAAATTCCGGAGGCCAGTTTTCCAGACCCGCCGGCGCCACATCCCAGGAGCGGAAGTCCTGCCCGACCGGCAATTAGTGGCCCGTGAACAGACATTCGTCCGGCGCGATGCGACCGGAAGCCATTCGCCGAGAGCGGTCGCCGCAAACGACGATATTACTGAATGAAGTGAGCATCCGACGAGCGGAAGCGGCAATTGCGCGCTTCCGTTGTCAATTGGAATTAACGCCGACAATTGCCGCCGGCGCCGATGAGTCGGCGTCACGAAGTGCGACGACGTCAGCGATCTCGCTGGCGATTGCCTGTATGGCGGCACAAGGGTCCCGAGAAGCCGTGATCGGACGTCCGACAACTAGGTGACTGGCCCCGTTTTCAATTGCGTATCTCGGCGTTGCGGTGCGAACCTGGTCGTCTTCACTTGCCGATGTCGGGCGGATGCTCGGCGTCACCACCAAGAAGTCCGCCCCGCCTACTCTCCGAGCAATCGCGGCTTCATGCGGGCTCGACACGACGCCGTCGGCGCCGGACTCAAGCGCTTGTCTCACGCGCCGTTCCACCAGCGTATCAACGCCAACGGAATACCCGATCTCGCCGAGATTTTGGCCATTGAGGCTGGTGAGCACCGTCACGCCCAAAATCTTCATTGGCGCCTCACCACGACCGCGAACCGCTGCGGCGAGCACTTGTGGCTCCGCATGAACGGTCAGGAAGTCACAGGCGCCCGATGCGGCAAGCGCAGCGCTGGCTTTTTCAACAGTTGCGCCAATGTCGTGAAGCTTCCAATCGGCAAAAACTGACCGCCCTCGCGCCTTCAGGTCGCGCGCCATGGCCATGCCCTCGGTCGCAAGAAGCTGAAGGCCAATCTTGTAGAACGAGGCGAAGGAGCCCAAGCGCTCGACTAATTGCTCGGCTTCTGCGCGATTTAAGACGTCAAGCGCAACAATGATGCGTGGGTCGGAAAGTGCTTGCGATATCATGTTGAGCGCCATCGATAGATCGGCCCTGGTGATTCCACAACTCGCGCCCGGCAAGCCTCTTGAGCAATGTCGCAAATGGGCCAATCCCCGCCTCCGGGCAAATATTTGCCAGCGGCCTCCTCTGGCCCTTTCCCCGCCGCTGGGCGTGGGCGGGTCATCTCATGTGTGGGCGGCTCGCAGGAAAGGAAAGCCTCCTCCGCGCGATGACGGGAGGGCGCCAACTCGAAGGCGGCCTTGTTTTCGAGCTGCGAGACTTTGAGCTGGCGGGGCTCCGGTCTGGTAGGAATGGGAGGCAAGGGTCTCGGGAGAGCGAGGCTTGGGGGAGATGGAATTGAGCCGTGGAGCTGAGAATTATTTGGGCGTCGTCCGCTGCGCGGGCCGGGCCCTCGTGCTGCGCACCGAGCCGCGCACCAGCGCAGGAATTGTGCGTATCGGCCCGTTGGGCTTCGGTCCCTGACGCGCCAGCACTAGTCAAAGCAAGACTTACTGGAAGGAGGCGCGCCACGCTTCAGCGCGCAGATGCAACGCCTGCGCAAGCGGGGGCGAGAGCGTGTAGATCGATGGACACTGTGCAAACAGGTGTACGCGGTAGAGCCGCCACACATCGCCTCTCACTTCTGAGACTTCGTGCTCGTTGCGCGTGAGATAAAATGGCGTGCGGACGCCGCCATTGGTGGTTTTTACTTCGATGAGACGTTCCTGCGGGCTCGGCTTGGGAGAACGGCTATGATCAGGCGATGTAGCTAGGTCGGCCCGCATGCGATCCGCACGCGGGCCGCACCGCAGTTAGTGACCGGCGCCAACCGACGCTACCGTGTCTTTGAACACGCTGCGCGACGCGTCGATCAAGAAACAAAGCAGCGCCGCCACGAACGAAAGCGCGGCGAGCACAAAAAACGCCGTCGTCCAGCTTGCGTGGGTCACGATATAGCCCGTCGCCGCGGCGGCGAGCGCGCCGGCGAGGTTGCCGAACGTGTTCATCACCGAGGCGACTGAGCCTGCGAATTCCTTGCCGATATCCAAGGTAATTGCCCACGACACGCTTACAGTCATCTCAAGGCCGAAAACGGCGATGGCGAAAAACAAAACGCTCAACATCGGATCGGGGGAGAGAACCGCTAGCGGCACCATGCCAGCGGAAATTAGGAAGCCGGGCACAGAGACGATGCGCCGCGCAAGCTTTAGGTTGCCGGTGCGGCGCAAAACCGAATCGGAGGCCAAGCCGCCGACAATATTGCCAAGCACGCCGCCTGCCAGCGGCAGGCTGGCGTACAGACCCATCTCGACCAGACTAAAGCCACGCCCATCCTGCAGGTATTTCGGGAACCAAGTTAGGTACGTGACAATCCCATAGCCGTAACAGAAATACATGAGCGAAAGAATCCAAACCTGGCCGGAGCCGAAAATCTGGCCCCACGGCACGCTTTTGCGCGCGGGTTGGCGCGCGCCGAGCGCGCCTTCGATCTTCTGCAGTTCCGCAGCGTTGACGCCTTTGTGCTCCTGCGGCTCGTCGCGATAATACCAATACCAAACCAGCGCCCACACGACCCCGATCAGGGCGAAAATCACGAAGGCCGCGCGCCAGCCCATCGCCGCGATAATGAAAACCACCAAGACCGGCGTGGCCGCGCCAGCAAGGCGCGCGCCGGCATGGGTGATGCCTTGCGCCCAGCCACGCTCTGACGGAAGCATCCAGCGCGAGAGCGAGCGCGTGGCGATGGGGAAGGCGCCGGCCTCTCCCATGCCGAATAGGAAGCGAAACACGATCATCGACGCGGCGGACCAGGCGTAGGCCGTCGCCGCTGTGAAGATCGACCACCAAATGGTTATCGCGGCAAGCGCCTTACGGGGACCGAACCGATCCCCGAGCCAACCGCCGGGAATCTGGAACAGCGCGTAGCTGATTTGAAACGCCGCGAAGATCCATCCCATCGTCACCAGCGAGAAACCGTATTCCTCCTGGATCGAAGGCGCCGCCACCGAGATGACCACGCGATCCATGTAGGTGTTCATGTAAAAGGCCACGGTGAGCCACAACACAACATGGCGTGTTGCCGTAGGACGTTCGCTCTCGCCCATGCTGATGTTTCCTCCCCTTTCGCGCGGCGGCGCTTATGGCTGCGCCCATACCTCTTGGCCGGCGATGTACACGGCGCTTATGGCGCGTGTGTTCATGATGTCTTCAACGGGATCGGCTTCAAGCACGACGAAATCGGCCCACCGATCGGGCATGATCACGCCGATTGACCCATCCTGCAAAAACGCCGCTGCATGCCCAGTCGCCGCCGTGATGGCTTCGAGCGGCGTGAAGCCCGCCTCCACCATCAGCTGCAATTCCCAATGCGCGAAAAACCCCGGAAAGCGCGCCGGCGCGCCGCTGTCGGTGCCGAATGCGATCGCCACTCCGCCTTGCTTCAACAGCATCAGATTGCGCTGAGCGGCGCCGAGGAATTCGGGAAAGTCGTGGAAGTGCGGCGACGCGGCGATGCGCGCCTGGCGCGCGGGGTTGGCGAGCTCGGCCACTGTTTCCGCAGCGACACCGCGCAAAAAAAACGGATCGGTCAGAAAAGGCGCAGATTCGCCATAGGCAAACATCGACGCCTCACGCGAGAGCGTCTGCGCAATTTGCCATACGCCGCGCTCGCGCATGGCTGTAATCAAGCGCGCGTCTACTTCCTGATCACGTACGCCGTGCACCAAGCCATCCACGCCTTGATCCACAAGACGTTGAGCGTCCTCGAGATAGAAAATGTGGGCCACGGCGCGAAGGTTGTGCGCATGCGCGGCGTTAATGATCGCTTGGCTGATCTCCGGCGGCATAGGCGGCATGGTGCCGAGTTCGGGATCGACCCAGAACTTGATGAAATCGACCCCTTTCTCCGCTTGTAGCGCCACCGCGCGCACAGCCTCCTCTGGGGTGGACACAGGTTCATTCACGCCGGGCACGCCGCCATAGCCGGTCCGGAACACGATGCCCTGCCCCGTCGTGAAGATGCGTGCGCGATCGGGCCGGCCAGCGCGCTGCGTATCGCGCAAGGCAAAGATGAGATCCTTATCCGTGCCCATAGTAAGCACTGAGGTGACGCCATAGGACGCGTAAGTCGCCAGCTCACGCTCGACATTCTCCTCGGTGAAATTGTCGCTGTTCAGCGTCAGTCCGTTCACGACCCCCAGGTGCACGTGCAGGTCAATTAGTCCGGGAATAACGTAGGCATCGTCAAGCGTGACCACGGTTCGCGCACGCGGCGCCTCAGCCTGCGGGCCAACCCAGGTGATCTGGCCAGCTTCGTTGACGAGCATCGCCGCATCCGCCATCGGCGCTGCGCCGGATCCGTCGATCAAAGTGAAGTCACGATAAAGCGTGCCGGCCTGAGGCTGCGCGCACGCCGCCGCCAGCGCAACGAGGACGCTTGCAAGAAGTTTAGCTGGGCCGTTTGCGGGCATCGGCGAGAATCCTCTTGGCGCGAGACGTGTTAAAGATGCCGCATGAGCAAAAGCGGCAAAGCGCCGCCACAGCTTGATCCGGCGTGCAGCGATCTTCCTTGACCCAATCGATCATCTTTCGCGCTAAGGCAGAGGAAATCATGCCGTGCCCGCACATGGTCGATAGCGCGAGCGTGTGGCGATTGGGCGTGTTGTCGGGAATGCCCTCGAAGCCAAGCGAATACCCGACGCTATGGCGCGCAATGCCGGCGCTCTTGCAGCAATTCTGGCCATTGCTGATCGACGTGGATACGTTGATGCTAAGGCCTAGGTTCTCATTCTTGATGCGCGCGATAAACGCTTCGGCCGCTTCCCGCTTGTCGAACACCGCAGAATAGGTCGTGGGCTTAGTAATGCCATCGATCACGGCCTGAAAGTCGGGCTTGGTTGGCCGGTCGCGGAAGTGATCCAGCGGATTGGTGTGCCGCGTGGGGCGTATAGCGCCGCCATTCATGGCGTCGCCAATGTTGACCGGGCCATACTCCAGCGCGATTTCCAGAAAGCGTTTCAGGGCGGGCAACGGATCGCCCTTACGCTTCGAGCCCTTGGCGGGGATCGCGATCACGACGTAATCGTCGAAGAAGCTCTCCGCGCTGCCGAAGCGATGAAGCGTGTTGGTCATGACGCGCACTCCTCGGCGTGTTCGGCCCCTTCTTGTTGGAGCGCCGCCAATCCGAAATTCGTCTTTGCGCGCTTAAGCTTATAGCCCAACGATTCCAGGATTGGGGCGACGACTTTCTCCTCGCCTTCCGCATCGCAACGTGCGCCGACGCCGATAACGATGATGGTCTCGATCCGTTTTTCCACCTCCCAGACGGTACGAATAACGCTCTCCAGGCGCTCCACCGGCACCTTGATTTCCAAAATGGCGGAAAGCACTTTTTCGTTCAGCACGTCTGCCTGGATGTCGCCGGTGGCTGGGTCGGTCATCAGGCCGGTCACCGGGTTGTTTTTCTCGAACGCCACGCCAAGTTTGGCGAGAGCGCGGCTCATCTCTTGAATTTCATAAAAGCGCGCGCCCACGCCGGGACGGCCGAACTCGATCGTCAATCCAGCTTCGCCCAGCCCGACCCGATTGGACACATCATTGGTTTTCACCTCCTCAGTGCCGCGACCCACGATCCCTGTAGATTCATGAGGCACCCGGGGATCTGAGAACGCGCGCCGTACGACGCGCGGCCAGCTAAGCTCGTCCGGCTCGAACGCCGCCGTTGGGCAGATGTCCGGATCAGGCTCGAACCGCATCAGCAGCGCGCGCATCGCCTTGCGGGTGAAACGCACCGTCTTAGGCGGCAGGCGCTCCTGGCTTAGGCCGTTGTAACACGCATAGCATTCGACGCACTCGTCGGGGTTGATGGTCGCGCGCCCAGAGTCAGGGTCGATAAAGATCGCCTCCATCGGGCAGACATACGTGCAATTGCCGCATGCCACACATTTCTCTGGATTGATCTTCATTCAAACCGTCCTCAAGGCCCGCGAAACAGTGGCTAGAATTTTAGGCGCGTGCCGATGGTGACGACGCGTCCAATGGGATTGCCACCATACGTGTCGTAGCCGTTGGCGTTGTTGTAGAAGGGCGGGTCCTCGTCGAAGATGTTGCTGACATCGAGATAGATCTCCGATTCCGACAGTGGCCCAAGCGCCCCGATCGTATAGGAGAGATTGATGTCCCAGATCATCGTCGCGTCAACCGAGTCGCCGCCGCCATTCGGGTTGCCGTTGGCGTCGCGGGTCAGCGGGGCGACGGTGCTGCTCGACCAATTGCTGTACTCCCCAAGGTAGTTCACGAACACGTTGGCGGAGAAGCTCCGGAAGTCCCACCCTGCATTGAAACGCGCTTGCGTCTCAATAGAGGGGAAGGTTTCGTTGAAGCCCGTGGTGTTGAGCACGCTAAACCACGGCCCGCCGCCGATGTTCTGGTTGAACTCAAGGAAGCGCGAGAGCGATGCGCCGATGCGGAACGTGCCCATCTGCTCGGTATCGAGCTCGTAGCTCGCCGAAACGTCGAGGCCCTCGATGTCGAGATTGACGACATTCTGCTGGCGGGCGTTTCGGATGAAGTAAACCGTCGCCGGCAAGGGCGAGTTCAGCGGCGCCTGGCCGACCACGGCGGCGATCTCCGCAGGCGTGGCGCCGGTGGGATAGATCGTCAGCAGATTGTTGAGGCCAGGCGTGTTGATGACCGTGGCGAGGTTCGGAGACGTCACGCCGCCGCGGAAGCTTGCATTGAAAAGCGTCGCGCTAAGGCGGAAACCCGAAAGCAATTCTTCGCCAATATCGAAGCCAACCGACCAACCCGTGCCAGTTTGGGGTTTCAAGTCAGGGTTGCCGTTATTGAACGAGATGCCTTGCACCGTACTCGTGGCGATTTGGCAGGTCGTTTGACCAGGTGCGGTACAACCCGGCAGCTGCGCCGCGAGGGGATAGTTGGCGATCGGAATGATCACCGTGCCGCTCAAAAGCCCGTAGCCTGAGAAGCTCGCTAGGCCATCGCGAGAGGCATCACCCATGCTGCTGATCGCCGGGGCGACGAAGGATTCTGACCAATTGCCACGCAACTGAAAGCCGGGGATCACCTCCCAGCTGACGCCAATTTTCGGATTGGTGGTATCGCCGACATCGCTGTAATCATCGTGGCGCCCCGAAATCGTAAGCGACAGGTTGTTGATGAAGGGCACATTGTTATCGGCGCCGACGATCGGCACGAGCAATTCGAGGTAAGCCGACGTCACGTTGCGGCCGAGATCGAGGTCCAGCTGCTCAGAGCCTTGCGCTGCGGGTCCCGTATTGTTGGGGCGGCTGCGCTGTATCTCCAATCCATACTCAAGATATTCCGCGCCAACCGCCAGCCGAACCGCGCCGCCAGGCAAACTGAACAGCGGCCCGTCGGCGCCGACACGATACTGATTGAGCGAGTGATAGTAATTGGCCACGGTCAGTGAATCAGTCAGCCGCGCCCTAACCGCCGCCGACGTCTGATTTGAACCCGCCGGATTCCAGACATCCAACGCGTTCGCACTCGTCAGCGGCAGAGTCGTGACGATGATCGAAGTGCCAGGCACTGAAGGCTGTGTCGTGTTGCCCGCCGTATTGGTGGTGCCGTTTAGGGCGAGGTTAGCGCAGCTGCCGCACAATTGGCCGTTGCTTTCGGTGTGGTGCGTCTCGCGCCCCATCAACGCCAAGCCGCGCATCGTCCAGTCGCCGCCCATATTCCATTCGGCGCCGCCGGAGACGTAATAATTGATCGAGCTGTTGTCGCTGTAGGCGCCGGGTCCCAACAACTCGTCAGCGCTCCAGCGCACGGTCTGGCGTTGCCCGGCGGCGGAAGCCGGATCGACGCCAGGAGGATTGACGTAGAATGGGTTGGTCTGCGCGCCCGTTGAGAAGGCAGTCGCGGTAAGATTGCCGCGCGCGGTGCGCTGGTGGTTGCGGCGATCTGAATAGACGAAATCGGCGTTCAGCACGATGTCGGGCGTGGCCTCGAATTCGGCGCGGGCGAAGAAATTGTCGCGCTTCTCCTGCGGAAGCAGGTCGGCGTAGATCGTGTTGTCGCACGGGGCGTTCGCGGCGCTGTTGGCGACCGAGCCAGGCTGATCGGGATCAAGAAAGATCGGCCCCGCCCCGCCTGGTTGCACTGTCGCCACTGCGCAGTTGAAACTTGCGAAATTGGTGCCGCCCTGGGCGCGGTGGTCGGGCCGCGTGAAGTCCCGATCCGAATAGGCCAACGCGCTTCTATCGGAATGGGCGTACGCGATCAGGATTCCGCCGCGGTCCCAGGTTTCGCCCCAGAGCACGCCGGCGTTGAAAGTATCGTAGCCGTCGCCGAAGCCGGCTTGGACTTGTGCCTCCACGCCGTCATAGCGCCGCCGCGTGATGAAGTTGATGACGCCGGCCACCGCGTCTGAGCCATAGATCGAGGACGCGCCCTCCGCCAACACTTCGACACGCTGCAAAGCAATCGGTGGAATGATGTTGGGGTCAGACAACGGGTGCGGCTGCCCGCCCAAAGAGAAGCGGTGGCCATCGATCAGCACCAGCGTGCTGTTGCTCGCGCTTGAGCCAAGGCTGTGAATCGTGGGCGAGTAATAGGAGGTGCCGGCGGGCCCTTGGCCGGCGTTGCCCGCCGCGGTGATCTGCGGGATGGTTTTCAGCACCTGCTGAAGCGTTTGCGCGCCCGTCTGCTCAATGGCGTCGCGGCCGACGGAAACGAGGTTCGATCCAACCGGCGCCACGCCCCGGAAGCTCGTACCGGTGACGACAATTTCGCCCTCCTCGGTGAACGCTTCCTCAGCCTGCGCGGGCACGTCTTGCGCGAACGCCAGTCCAGGCGAAGCGGTTGCAATGGCGGCCAACAACGCGAGGCCTGAACTGCCGAACTTCAATTTGCTCTTCTGCATCGTTTCCTCCCCCGAGCGGCCACTATGGTGGCTTTGTTTGCATGGAGGCTCGGTGAGCAACCTCTCTCTGTCAAAACCGCCAAACGAGATTCACTCACCAGATGAGAGCGCGCAAAACGAGTGCATCGCAGCAAAAAAGCCGCGCTTACGCGCGGCCAAACTTCAAGTCATACAAAATGCGCCTAATGGGCGGAAAGCTCGAGCCCCGCCGCCGCCCTCACCTCGGGCCAAAGCTT
>ERZ761609.3526-NODE-3526-length-10171-cov-7.281435_pt1 | contig 10171 bp, 9 predicted proteins | sample MGYA00511163_ERZ761609 | MGnify/ENA primary metagenome ERZ761609 (study PRJEB28899, sample SAMN02445070) | bioreactor sludge metagenome | biome: EBPR sludge | place: Australia: Brisbane, Thorneside Wastewater Treatment Plant | collected 2011-12-16 ... | reverse complement strand
GACACGCTAAACCCGGCGCTGGTCGTCTGTCCCACGTCGGTTGTGGGCAACTGGCGCCATGAAATCCAGCGGTTCGCGCCGGAATTGCAGACCTATACGCATCAGGGCTTGGAGCGCCTGTCCGGGAAGGCGTTTATGAAGCAGCTTAAGGGCGCCGACGTGGTGCTGACGACCTATCCGCTGCTGGCGCGTGACCGCGAGATGCTCGAAACCGTCGAGTGGTCAACTGTGATCCTGGACGAAGCGCAGAACATCAAGAACAGCACCACCAAACAGGCGCAAGCCGCCCGCGCGCTCAAAAGTGAACACCGGATTGCGCTGACCGGCACGCCTGTCGAAAACCGCCTGACCGAGCTGTGGTCGATTCTTCACTTCCTCAATCCGGGCTATCTGGGCAGCGAAAAGAGTTTCCGTCAGCGTTTCGCCAACCCGATCGAGCGGTTGGACGATGCCGCCGCCGCCAAACGGCTCAGGCAGCTCACCGCGCCGTTCATCCTGCGCCGCCTCAAGACCGACCCGACCATCATCAGCGACCTGCCGGAAAAGATGGAAATGAAGGTGTATACCAGCCTGACGACCGAGCAGGGCACGCTCTACGAGGCGGTGGTCAAGGACGTGATGGAGCGCATCGAAAGCGCCGATGCGGAAGGCGATCAACTGGCGCGGCGCGGATTGGTGCTGTCGCTGCTGATGCAGCTTAAGCAGATCTGCAATCATCCGGCCCAGTATCTGAAGGACGGCACGCCGCTGGACGGGCGTTCCGGCAAGCTGGCGCGGCTCACGGAGATGCTCGAGGAGGTTTACGCGGCGAACGATCGGGTGCTGATCTTCACCCAGTTTGCCGAAATGGGCAGCCTGTTACACGCTCACCTGCGCGAGACATTCATCGATGAGCCGCTGTGGCTGCACGGTGGCACCCAGGTCAAGGAACGCGAGGACATGGTTCGACGCTTCCAGGCGGAGCGCGGCCCCCGCGTGTTTATCCTGTCGCTGAAGGCAGGCGGCGTTGGCTTGAACCTGACCCGCGCCAATCATGTATTCCACTTTGACCGCTGGTGGAACCCGGCAGTCGAGAATCAGGCAACCGACCGCGCGTTCCGCATCGGACAGACGCGTAACGTGCAGGTGTATAAGTTCGTCTGCGCGGGCACGCTCGAGGAGAAGATCGACGAGATGATCGAAAGCAAGAAAGCACTGGCCGAACGCATCGTCGGGGCTGACGAGGGCTGGCTCACGGAACTGGACACGGCCAGCCTGCGCGATCTGGTACGGCTGCGCGAGAAAGGAGATTAGGCGATGCCTCAACGCAAAGGTAAACGCCGCTGGTACGACAATATCTTCGGAGGCGACTTTTTCCCGCCGGCGCGCCCGATCCGAGTTGAGGACGGCATCCAGAGCCGCAGCAAGCAGGGAGCATTCGCCGCGAACTGGTGGGCCAAACGCTGGCTGGCAGTGCTGGAAGGCTACGGGCTCGGCAGCCGCTTGCAGCGCGGCCGCAGTTATGCCCGTTCCGGACAGGTTCTGAGCATCGACGTGCGGCCAGGACTGGTTCAGGCGCGGGTGCAGGGATCGCGGCCCAGACCCTACGCGGTCGACATCCGTGTCAGCCTGCTATCCGATAAGGAATGGACACGGGCGCTGGACGCGATCAGCCAGCAGGCGATTTTCGCCGCACGGTTACTCGACAGCGACATGCCGCAGGAGATCGAAACGGCGTTCAACGAGGCGGGTGTCGCGCTCTTTCCAGCCAGAATGCAGGACATCCAGACCCGGTGTTCCTGCCCAGACAGCAGCAATCCCTGCAAGCACATTGCGGCTGTGCATTATCTGCTCGGTGAACAGTTTGACCAGGATCCCTTTCTGATTTTCACGCTGCGCGGACGCACGCGCGAACAGGTTATAGAGGCTCTGCGCATGCGCCGTGCGGCGGCGGCCGCTGATTCCAGTGAAGGTGACGCAGCGCTCGACACCGGGACGCCTGCGCTGTCGCTGAACGATCAGATTGCGGACTTCTGGGGCGGGGCGCTGGAGTGGAGTCCTCCGCTTATCGGCGCGCCAGACGTTGAGGCCGCGGTGCTGCGACGCCTGGGCGCGCCGCCGGCGAATCTGAAGCAGCCGTTGGCATCCCTTTACAAGGCGATGACCGTGCACGTCAAACTCAAGACCGCGGGGGATGACGAGACGCCGCAATAGCGTTGTTCGCCTGAACCGCAGCACGGCCTGCGCGGATTCGCCCACACACGCGAACGCGTGCCCGAAATGCGCACATATTCCTGTCTGCAGGGCCAGATGACCCCATCTGTGGAGGGAGTTTGGCAACGCCTCTAAATCACCTCCAGCGCATTCTTCGATGGCAGCGTCGGGAAAGGTGCATGCGGTTCCGTCTGGTACCACAGGCTCGTGGACGCCACGTCGTCCTGCAGCGGCAGGAACCGCTGCTCGGAGCGCCAGCCCAGCGCCTGAATCGTCACCCGTAAGTCCTGCTGGAACCGGATCGGGTCGGGAATGTGCCAGCGATACATCCCAAAACGCTGCTGACTGACGTAAAGACCGTCCGGCTTAATCACCTGCGGCAGCCCCAGATACGGCGTCGAGTAGGCTCCATACTGCCCGAGCGGCTGTTCAAAACTCCACGCGCCGCCAAAATAATCCTCGGTGCCCGTCCCACAGATGGTCGGAAAGGCGTCATCCCCGTCCATATAGAACTTGATCTCGCCTTCGCCCCACCACCCGTTGTTATTGACGCCCCAGGCCATATACGTGCCGACGTACTGCCCCTGCCCGCGAACGCCGTCCAGCAGCGTGTGAACTTCACCCTAGGGCACCGGATTCGACCGCCGCCACTGCGCGTGCAGATAGGCCATGTCTTCGGGGACATCCGTCAGCGTATAAGTGATCTGGTAGAAAAAGCCCTGCACCTCGCTCTCGGTCAGGTTCTCGACGGTGATGCGCGCCTGCTTACGAAACGGCATCTGCCAGTAGCTGTTGAATCCGCCAGCAGGATTCACGGCAATCGGGATCGAGTTAATGTTGCAACGCACGCCCCAGCCATTACAGAAGAAATCGCCCAGCGGCACTTCAATGGAGGGCGTCTCTTCGCCGTCCCAGTACGCGCGCAGAATCAGCTTGCGCCACCAGGTCGGGTCAACGGTCAGCCAGATGTGCTGGATGGCGCCCGGCCCTTCGATTTCGGCCAGAGTCACCGTCTGGCGCGGGGCGATGTGAATCGACGGCGACACCTTCCAGCCCTGACCGAGTTCGCGCGACTGGAACGCGGTGCTGCCGGTAGTGGCCATGCCCCCTTTGCCTTTTTCGCCGGTGAAGTTCTCGGCGCTGATCGAGCGCGTCTGCGCTGACGACAGCCGGCCAAGATTACCCAGATTGACGTTGAGACCGTTAAACGATGACTCGGACTGCATGTTAGTGGCCTCCTGTGCCAGTTGAAGTGTCTACTTGAAACAGATCGCGGTGGATGGCGTGAAGCTGATAGCCCAAACCCGGCCCTTGAAGCGACTCAGTAAGTAATTCACCCTCGCGGACGCCGGTAATTCGCGGATGCACTTCCGCTTCCGGTATCGAAATGTCCGGATAGTACTGGCGCGCATTGGTCTCGATTCCCAGCAGCGGGCGCGTCCGCGCGGCTAACCCGACCGAGTGCAGCAGCGCGATCCCCGGATTGGTCAGATCCTGCACCGTATAGGGGATGTTCTCGACCTCTGCCCGCGCCAGCAGCAGCAGATTGAGCGTATGGCATTTGCAGGTCTTGAGGGCGATGCCTGACCATCCGAGTTCAAGCGCGAGATCCAGTTCGTCAAGTCCGCTCAGGCTTTCATCGACAATAACCGGCTTGAGCGCGGCCAGCGGATGCATGTCATGCCGTTCAGCGGCGAGATCGCGCGCCACCGGCTGTTCGATATAGCGGATGGCGTGATACAGCGCCGGACTCTCAGCGCGGAGACGGTGCAGCAGTTCGATCATATACGCCGGGCTTGCGCACTGTTCGTTCGCGTCGAGCGAAATGAACACCCTGTCATGCGCTAGCTGTTCGCGTGCGACGTCATAGATCGTCCGGATCATCTCGCGGTCGGCCCCCAGATCCCGCCCCGACGGCTTCGCCTTGAAGCAGTAAACGCCGTCCTGTCTGATCCACGCATCGAGTGAGCGCGGCAAGCCGGTTTCCGGCGCATCCGGCGGTACGTCGGACGCCCTGAGCCAATCCAGCCCGCCCACGACATGCCAGACGGGCAGTGACGGTGCAAATTCAGGACGGAGAAACTCGCTCAGGTAGCGACCGGTAAAACCCTGCCCCAGATAGGCGCTCAGGTCATGGGAAATCCAGTCCGCACTCAGGGCCGCATAGCTTGACACGCCGTTGACCAGCCCGAAGGCATCATGCAGCGCAGCGTCCAGCGGCGAAGCGCAAACCAGCGCCCCGAGATACGGCATCGCCTCCGCTGAGGCCATCTCCCGGCAAATGCGCAGATTGATCGCATGCAGTTCAGGCTGTAAGGCCATGAAGATGTCGATAGGGTGGGCGAACGCAGTGAAGTCCTTCAGGCGCTCACAGTATGCTGCGGTGACGCGCCGCATTAAGGCGTCTTTGGTGTCGTGATCGACCGTTTCCGCGGGGAAGGCCCAGTAATGCGAGAGCAGGATCGCGCCCCAGCCGTCCGCGACCTGCCCGCGGCGGTTCTCCACGCGCACCCGTACATGCGCGAGCGTCACCTTGCCCGCCACCCGCCCGCCGAATTTAAGCGCGGCGCGCGGGTACTCATGTGAGAAATGGGCTTGTGCATCGACCACACGGATATCTGAAGGAAGCATCACATTCACCCGGCGGTATCACGGTGATGCTTGAAGAAGCGGATCTCCTGACGCAGCACGTCCGAGAACGTACGGCCATCATCCAGATGCCACTCGCAGGCGACCGACAGCGGGCCATCATAACCGACGCGCTTCAGGTCGCTGAACACCGCTGTCCAGTCGACGAACCCCTCACCCGCGGGGACGCCGCGATAGCTCGAACTGCCGTGACCGTTTTTCTCAACCCGGAACTTGAGCACGTCCTTGCCGGCGACCATCGCCAGATAGGGCTGCACCATCGCCAGCGCGAAGGCGAACTCCTCACCTTCAAGCACAAGATGGGTAGGATCGAGGTACGCGCCGATGTACCGGGGATCGAACCCGTTAATGAGGTGGCACAGCGCCGCGCCGTTGATCCCCATGACGCGTTCGTTGTGCGTGTGGTAGCACACCTTGACGTTGTAGCGCTGCGCCAGGGACTGCCATTTCTCGTTATCCTGCCGGATGCGCTCAACTTCCGACCAGTAGTCCTGCGTGAGCGGATCGAAAAAGGTGTAACCGAGCTTGATTCGCCGGACATCAGCGGCATCCATGGCGCGCAGGATCGGTTCGGCGGTGGGGTCATCCGGTGAGGTCAGCGTAATATCGCTGGTGACCAGCGGCACATCCAATCCGGCCGTCCGCATCATTTGCACCGCGGCCGGAAGCGCGGTCATCACATTATCAGGCGTGACCGGATGCCCCGGACGGATGCACAGATCGTAGCCGTCGAAATCATGCTGGTGGGCGGTCGCGATCAGTTCCGGAACGGTCTGCGCTGCCAGCATTTTGGAAAAGACGATGATTTGCATGGTTGAACTGCTGTCCCTTCTGCGGTGGACACGCGCGGCCTAGCGAAGCCACGTATCGAGATGCTCACGCACAAAGTCGTCGTCATTTAGATGTGGATATACACGGTAGATCAGGTCAATGATCTCAAGCTGCCCCGGCGAAAGGACTTCCTCCGGGTTGAGCGAATGCCGGTTTTCAAGCAGGCCCTGACGCCGCAGCACCTCATGAATGCCCGGGATCACGCCCTTAAAATGATTCGCTGCATCAAACGTCGCCGCGTTGCTCTCCGTCACCTGCCAGGAGAGCGTTAACAGGTGCGCCGGTATCGGTTTTCCCGGTTCATAGCGCTGGCATTCTTCAAGCAACTGCACAGCGCGGCGCGTCCAGTAGGCCCAGTGACCGAGCAGACCGCCGACGATGCGCAGATGTTCAGTGCCGCGATCCGTATTGATCTCGAAATGCGTCAGCAGATCGATCACGATGTTATCGTCATTACCGGTATACAGCGCGATGTCCCCAGCACGTCCGGACTCGGCCACCGCCCGGATGACATCCAGCGTCTGATAGCGGTTGAAGGGCGCAATCTTGATGGCGATCACGTTCGGAATCTCGACAAAACGCCGCCAGAATCTGGCAGACAGAAGGCGTCCACCACCGGCGGGCTGCAAGTAGAAGCCGAACAGCGGCAGTTCACGCGCGACAATCTCGCAGTGGCGAATCAGCGTATCGTCGTCAGCGTTTGGAAATGCGCCCAGCGACAGAAGCCCGGCGTGATAGCCATGCTCCCGGGCGAGACATGCCTCTTGCACTGCCTGCTGCGTCTGCCCGGTGACACCGGCAATCTTCACCGTTTCGCGTCCAGTCGCCGCATCACAGGTCGCGATGGTCTCGGAAGCCAGTTCAAGCACTGGCCCCAGCAGATCATGGTGGGGGTGGCGGATCTCAAACTGGGTGGTGTGCACGCCGAGCGCAACACCGCCCGCGCCAGCAGCATGATAATAGCGGGTCAGCGCGCGCTGCCGGCGCTCATCGAAGCGCCGCGCGTTCGTCAGTGCCAGCGGATGCGCCGGGATGACCACGCCGCGGCGCAAGGTCTCGACCACAGATTGTGGTGGAAGCGGATACTCGGTCATGGGGTTAATAGGCTCCGTCGCGCACTTCGAAATGGGTCGGCTTGCCGAGCAAGCGACCGCCACGCATTATCCAGTCTGCCGTCCAGCGAAGCATCGTCTCCAGCGTCACCGAAGGTCTGCCGAGCGCTGTTTCCAGCCGTTCGGTATTGCTCCATAGTGCGGACGGGGCTTCTTCGCCGACAATCACCGCCGGACGTCCCATCAGTTCGCCGAGCTGCTGCGCAACATCACGCACCTTGAGCGGCGGCGAAGTCGTCAGATTCAGCGGAACCGGCGGACTGTCCGCCAGCCCCAGCGAGCGGATGACCATGGCGTTCGCCTCGCCCTGCCAGATGTACGGCAGGTAGCCCATCGTCACGTCGACCGGCTCTCCGGCATAAACGCGCCGCGCGATGTCGATTAACACACCATAGCGCAGTTCGACGGCATAGCTTAAGCGAACCAGCGTGACCGGAGTCGCGTTCGTGCGCGAATAGAATTCGAAGATGCGTTCGCGCCCGATGCATGAATTGGCGTACTCACCCGGAGGCACGAGCGCGTCAGCTTCCCGCGATCCGCTGCCAGCGACGGGAACCAGCGGATACACGCCGCCGGTGGACAGCGCCGCGATCCGGGCGCCGGGGTAACGCTCAGCCACATAAGACGGCACCAGCGTATTGACGGCCCACGTACGCGCCGGGTTATCCTGCGTGCCGAATTTCAGCCCGACCAGATAGATCACGTTGGACGCATCCGGCAGTCCCGCGAGACTGCTCCTGTCCAGCAGATCAGCGGACAGCGTCTTGACGCCGCGCTCTTCCAGCCAGCGACGCGATTGTGCATCCGAGAAGCGGCTCACGGCGATGATCTCGCACGAAGCACCGGCCGCATCGGCGGCACGGCGCGCCAGTACGGACAGCGTCGGCCCCATCTTGCCGCCCGCGCCGAGGATCACCAGCGGGCCGGACAGCGTGCGCATGAAGTCAATCAGTTCAGGCTGCGGACGGGTTAGAACCTCGTCCAGCATGTCCTCAGATTCAATACTTTCAGGTAGTTCAGACGGTAGTGAGGTCAATTTCGACTCCTCATTGGTTTTGTGAGAACTATCGGACGGCCGCACTACAGGACTTGCAGCTGACGCTGGCGTATCGCACGCACCGCCGCAAACGTGATCCGCGAGGTGCGCAGCGCCTCGGTTGTCCCGACCGTGATGCTGCCGCCTTCACGTAGTGCGGCGTAAGCCATGTCAAGCATGGCGTACAGCCCCTTGTCTGCCTCGGGCAGCGAATAGGTCTGTTCGCCTTCCGGCGCATAGACGGTCATGCGCTCGAAACCGTGGATCACGATCGTGTGATTGGCGCAGGTAATCACCACTTCTTCTTTCGGATAGCGGTTGTTGGCGACGCTCGATAGCATCAGCGTACCGGCCGAGCCATCCGGAAAACCCACGGTGATATTGGCGCTGTCCGGCGCCTGCGTTGGGCTGGGGACGCCGAAGTTGCCACCCTCGGCATACACGCGCACAGGGTCTTGGCCGGTGAGGCGGCACATCGTGTCGAGCGAGTGTCCTCCCTCGCCGATCAGTCGACCTCCGCTCAGGCTTTCGTCGATCAACCAGCCGTGACCGTATGGATTCCAGTCGGCGAAGCGGTGATGGATCAGCATCGGGGCGTTCAGCCCGGCAAGGATCGCCCGGGCCTGCAAGGTAAACGGCGCAACGGCCCGGTTATAGCCGGCGATGTATTTCACGCCGGCGGCCTTGACGGCTTCGATGACCGCAGCACAATCCGCTTCGCTCAGTCCCATCGGCTTTTCGCAGTAGATATGCTTGCCTGCCCGGGCGGTACGGATCGCCAAATCAGCGTGTGTGTGGTGCGGTGTGGCAATGAACACCAGTTCGACCGCCGGATCATGGATGGCGCGATCGGCGTCATCCGTCCAGTAGGCCGCGCCGCTGGCTCCGGCAATGTGCTGCGCTGACGCCTGGTCGACGTCAACCGCGGCATAGATCTGAAAGCCGGGATGCTTCGTAAGGTTGTTGAGATGCGTGTGCCGCACAAACCCGCCGCATCCGATCAGTGCAACGTTAATCGGTTCCATTGAATCAAGTGCCTTTCCTTGAGGCGAGAGATGCCAGGTGTAAGTAGATCAGAACCGCGCTTTATTCTGTGTCTTGCTCCGTACCCGACGCCGCGCTCCGACGTGCCATGTCCGCCGCGGAAATGGGCGGCTGTTTCGTCACTGGGCGAATCAGCGGGTCATAGGTCTCGGGTCGGCGGTCATTGAACATATCGACTCGCCAGACATAATCGCCATCCCGCGTGAAACTAGTGGCCACCCGCGGCGCGTCGAGATCAATCCGTGCCAGCGCAATCCCCGGATAGCGTCCGGCATCCGCGGCGATCATGGCATCAGGCCCGATGATACTGCTCCGCCCGATCAACATGCCGGGCTGCCACGCCCGATCCGGCGGGCAGCCAAAACATACCGGCACGTGATAGATCCCGTTGTGAATCGCCGGACTGCGCAGCAGCACATCCATGAATTCGCCACCCCAGCCGCCCATGACGTGCGGCCAGAAAATCACCTCGGCGCCGTTCAGCGTCAGGCAGCGGGCGCTTTCCGGGAACGAGTTGTCATGGCAGATCTGGATGCCAATCCGGCCGAAGTCCAGATCAAACACCGGCCAGTCGTCGCCCGGAACGACACCGAGCGCCTTTTCGTTCTCAATGCAGTGAACCTTGGTATAGTGACCGATGTATTCCCCGCCGCGATCGAGTACCAGCGCGATATTGCGCACCTGACCGTCGATCACGGTCATGACCGGGGCGATGATCGCCATGTGAAAACGGCGCGCGATCGGCGCGAAATGCTCAACAGCGCGCGCTTTTGCATCCCCCACGGTCGCGGCGGTGATCTCCGGCGTGAGCTTCAGCCCCATGATGTTGAAGGTTTCACCCAGGCAGGCGACGTCCGCGCCGCGCTCACCCGCCTGCGTCAGCCACTGTCCGGCCGTGTCAAAATTCCACGTCTGTCGCGCAAGGTTATCAGTGCCGCTGCTGGTCGCAGGCAGCTGTACGGCGGCAATTGTCACATGTCGGGTCATGATTCCACTGCTCCTGCCAGGGACAGCACCTCAAGCGTCTGATCGTCGCGCACGATGAGCACGCGCGCATGGTCGAGGGGCAGCATCTTCTGCGCTGGAACTGCATTGTGAGCCGCGGTCTGCCAGTCGGCTTTCAGCACCGTGATCCCCGCGCGGGTCGCGACCAGCAGGCCATCATCCGCCGTCTGTGCCAGACCAACGACCGGAGCGCCGAGATAAGCGCGCTTGAGCGGCTGTCCGGTGTTGAGGTCATAAGCGGCGATGAAGCCATCCGCGCCACCGGCAAGGACAACCGCACGCCCCTCAAGCTGCCCGCTGA